>Ga0123333_10006135_pt1 | contig 10653 bp, 8 predicted proteins | sample BioC12SIPDNA_3_FD_89957 | JGI IMG/M metagenome (GOLD analysis project Ga0123333, IMG submission 89957) | Anaerobic biogas reactor microbial communites from Washington, USA - Biogas_R2_B C12 SIP DNA | ecosystem: Engineered > Bioreactor > Anaerobic > Unclassified | place: Washington, USA...
GCTGCAGCGCCGAAGATCACGTTCGCGCCAACCTCGAGCCGCTGCTGGCCGTTCTGGAATGGGCGCATGAGGCTGGCGTGCGCCGCGTGATCTTTGTGAGCTCCAGCGCGGTCTTCCGGGCCACGCCGCCGGGCCGGGTCGATGAGGGCCAGCCTGGCGCGCCGTTGGGGCTGTATGCTGTGGCGAAACACGCCGCGGAGAACCTGATCGAAACCTTGCGCGAGGATTTTGGCCGCGATGTCGTGTCCGTGCGGCTGAGCAATGTGTACGGCCCGCGCGAACGGGCGCGCGCCAGCCGCCCGCGGCTGAGCCTGATTGCCCGGATGGTTGGCGACGCGCTGAACAAGGGAAAGGTGATCGTGTACCTGGCAGACCCTGCCCGCGAATGGACCTTCGCGCCGGACATTGGCCGGGCGCTCATTGCGCTGCTAGAAGCGCCCGCCTGCCAGCATCCGCTGTATCACGTTGCGTCCGGACACGTTCTGGCGCCGCGGGAAATCGCACGGGCCATCGGCGCCCTGTTGCCGGGAGTCCAGATCGAGGAGCGGCCGGGAACCGATCCCACCATCCCGCCACTCACACGGCGCGGTTATCTGAACAGCGAGCGACTCCGGCACGAGACCGGCTTCAACCGTTGGACGCCGCTTGAGCAGGGGCTGCGCGCCACCATCGAGCGTTGCGGCGTGGAGGTGAGCGGATGACCTCGCTGCGCGTGGTGTTGGCGGGGCTGGGCGTGCGGGGGACGTATTGGGCCGAGGTGCTCACCCGGTCGCCGCGCTCCGAGATCGCCGCCTACGTCGATCCGGACCCGGCGGCGCGCGCGCGGGCCGCCGCGCGCTTCGGCGACCGCCCCGCCTTTGCTGCGGTCGAGGACGCGCTCAGCGCGCTGCCCGGTGTGGACGCGCTCGTGCTGGCTAATCCGCCTGTTGGGCGCGAGAGCCAGGTGCGAGCCGCGCTGGATCGCGGCATGCCGATGCTGATCGAAAAGCCGCTGGCCCTCAGCCTGGACGAAGCCGCCCACCTGGTCTCGCTGGCTGAGGCGGTGGGGGTGCCGCTGATGGTCGGCCTGAACTTCCGCTATCTGGCGGTGACCCGCCAGGTGATGGCGCTGCTGGCGCAGAAAACGGTCGGCCAGCCGGAATTCGCCCGGTTCACCTATGAGCGTTACCGGGATGGGCATCGCCCGGACCTGAACAAGTATCCGCTGACGATGGCGCATCCCATGTTGTGGGAACAATCGATTCACCACTTCGATCTGATGCGGTTCGTCTACGGCCGGGATCCGGTCATAATCCAGTGCCATACCTGGAACCCGACCTGGAGCGTGTACGCGGGCGATGCCAACGTGGCGGCGATCATCACCTTCGAGGGCGGGCTGGTGGTCAACTACCAGGGCACCTGGCAGGCCAACTGGAACACGCCTCATTTCGAATGGCGCACCGAGTGTAGCGAGGGAATCATCACCCAGCGCGACCAATTCGGCGACCTGTATGTCGCCCGCCGCGACGATCCGGCGCTGACACCGGTAGCGCTCCCTCCCCACGAAACGTGGATCACCGAGACGATCGGCTTGTGGGAGGCGTTCGAGCGCACCGCCCTAGACGGCGCGGCGCTGGAATGCAGCGGGCGCGACCATCTCGTATCGCTGGCGATGCTGGAAGCCTGCATCCGGTCCAGCCGCGAAAAACGCGGCGTCGCGGTGACTGACCTGCTCCCTCACCCCGTTGGTTCATGATATGCAGAAATGGCCGGGCTGGTCTGGTGTCGACAAGGAGGTGCATGGGCTGAAGTCCTGAAGGCAGTGTAGAGATTCCATCCAGTCTCGTTTGTAATTAGCAGGAGAGGGCCATGTTTAAGTCACGTTATCTAGGGACACTGCTCGTCTTGGTGGCGCTGATCGCTGGGGCGCTGCCGCTATCGGTCACAGCCCAGGCGCCGGGACCGGACGAGAACACGCTCGTGATCGCGCAGGCGACCGACGCGGAAACTATGGATCCGGCCCAGATTAGCTCGCGCCAGGCGGCTAATATCATGTACCACATCTTCGCCACGCTCTATGAGATCGACGACTTTGGCGCCGTCGTCCCCTATCTGGCCAAGGACTACCGCCTCAGCGAGGATGGCACCGAGATCACCTTCACCCTGAACGAAGGGCTGACCTGCCATGACGGCGAGCCGCTGACCGCCGAGGACGTGGTCTACTCATTCGAGCGCGCGGCCGACCCGGCCAATGGCTTCACCGGCAACACGCCCGGCTTCGTTTTCGCCTCGATCGCGTATGCGGGCGCTCGCGCCGAGAGCGACCTTGAAGCCACGATCATCCTCGAGCGCTACCAGTCAATCGCGCTGGGCCTGATCTCCGAAGTCGGCATCCACTGCAAGGACTCGTACGAGGCGATGAGCCTGGAAGAAGCCCAGACTAACCCGATCGGCTCCGGCCCGTACAAGTTCGTCGAGTGGGTGCAGAACGACTACATCCTGCTCGAGAAGTGGGACGAGTTCACCCTGCGTGAAGGCAACTTCGACACGGTCGTCTGGCGCGTCATCCCCGAGGCGTCCACTCGCACGGCTGAGCTGATCGCGGGCAACGTGGACATCATCACCAACGTGCCGCCTGACCAGCACGAGGCGGTCAACGGCTCGGATACCGCGGCGGTCGTGCCGGTCGAGGGCCTGCGCCGCATCTACGTCGGCATCAACTTCACGGACAACTTCACCGATGAGTGCGCCGAGGCAGTGAAGAAAACCGAAGTGCGCGTCGCGCTGCAGTACGCGGTAGACGTGCCGACCATCTGCCAGGCGCTGCTCGGCGTGGAATGCGAGCGCCCCACCGGCCCGGTGAACTCACCCCATAACAACCCAGACCTGACGCCATACCCCTTTGACCCGGCCAAGGCCGAGGAACTGCTGGACGCGGCGGGCTACCCGCGCGGTGACGATGGCGTGCGGTTCGAATGCGACCTGATGACCGGTAGCGGGCGTTACGTGAACCATGACGCCGTCGTGCAGACCGTCTGCCAGTACCTGACCGACGTGGGCGTGAAGACCAACTGCCTCATCACCGACTGGAATGGCGACTTCATCCCCAAGCTGCGTGAGCAGTTGGCCGGCCCGCTGTTCTTCGTCGGCTCGGGCGGCGGCAACTGGAACCCGCTGTACGAGATGGCGGACTTCGCCAGCGAGACTTCGAACCCGAACTACGGTTTCTGGTCCAACCCCGGGTGGTTCGACCGGTGGCGCAGCCTGGGCGACGTGCGTGACCCCGCCGAGGAGAAGCGCATTGTCAACGAGATGCTCGAGGTCTTCTACAACGATCCGCCGTGGATCATCCTGTACATGCAGCCCGACTACTACGGTGTGAGCAACCGCCTCGAGTGGCAGCCGCGCCGTGATGAGTGGGTGATGACCCTCGCCGCCACGGTGAAGTAAGGTTCAGTTTATCATACGTGGGGGCACGCACGGTGCGCGCCCCCTTTTAGCCATCATCCGCAGGTTGAAGAACACTGCATGGGCACTTACCTGGTACGCCGCCTGCTCCAATCCGTCATCGTGATCATCGGCGTGACGCTGATCTCATTTCTGGCGCTGCATCTGTCCGGCGATCCCACCTACCTGTACGTCAGCGAGCGCGCGAGCAACGAAGAGATCCAGGAGGCGCGTGAGAAGCTTGGTTTTAATCAACCGCTGAGCAAGCAGTACCTCGACTACATGGTCAATCTGGCCCAGGGCGACTTTGGCGACTCGTTGATGACGAAAAGCTCCGCGCTGGAGCGGATTGGGCAGGTCGTGCCCGCCACTATCGAGCTCACCCTGTTCGGCATGTTCCTGGCGATCTCGCTGGCCGTGCCGATCGGTGTCATCGCCGCTACAAGGCGCGGTACACCCGTGGACGGGAGTGTGATGTTGTTTGCCATCTTCGGGCAGTCAATGCCGAATTTCTGGCTGGGGATTATGCTGATGCTCTTCGTGGGGCTGCGCTGGGAACTGCTTCCGATCTCGGGCCACGTCCCGCTGATCGAGCCGCTGGTCGACGGGGACTTCAAGACGTTTGCCACCAACCTCCCAGACGCGATCAAGTACCTGATGATGCCGGGAATCACCATCGCGGTGTTTTCACTTTCGCGCAACGCCCGCCTGATCCGCTCCTCGATGCTGGAGGTGCTCTCGCAGGATTACGTGCGAACGGCGCGTTCCAAAGGGCTGAAGGAGCGCGCGGTCGTGATGCGACATGCGTTTCGTAACGCGCTGATCCCGGTCGTCACCATGCTCGGCCTGGAATTCGGCTTCCTGTTGGGCGGCGTCGTCGTGGTCGAGACGGTGTTCTCGTGGCCGGGCGTGGGGCGGCTGGTTTTTTACTCGATCAACCAGCGCGACATTCCCGTCGTACAGGCCACGGTCGTGATCTTCTCATTCGTGTTTGTCGGGCTGAATCTGGTCGTGGATCTGATTTACGCCCGGCTTGACCCGCGTATCCGCCTGAAGTAGCTATTGGAGCAGGGCATGACTGAACAAGCCACCCTCCCACTCTCGGCGGCGCCCACCACCGCCGACATCCTCACGCTGGGGATGCGCGAACGTGAGCAGTCCGCGTTGCGGCGCGCCGTGCGCAGCATGCTCCGGGCGCGCTGGCCGGTGCTGGCCCTGTTCATCCTGGTGGTCGTCGTATCTGTGGCAATCCTCGCCCCGGAGCTGTCGCCCAAAGACCCCAACCGCATCAACTTGATCCTGCGCCTCAAGGCGCCCTTTGAGCGCGAGCAGACGGGGGAAATGGAATTTATCTTCGGCACGGATGCGCTGGGACGTGACGTGCTGTCGCGTCTGTTCTATGGCGCGCGGGTCTCGCTGCTGGTGGGGCTGACCGCGGTGTGTATTGGAGGGCTGTTGGGCACGACGCTGGGCATCCTGGCGGGCTATTTCGGCGGGCGCGTGGACGACGTAATCATGCGGCTGGCGGACATTCAACTGGCGTTCCCGTTCATCCTGCTGGCGATTATGGTGCTGGTGATTCTCGGTCGAGGCGTACTGAACCTGGTGTTGGTGCTGGGCGTGGGACAGTGGGTGACCTATGCGCGCATTGCGCGTGGCACGACCATGGCCCAGCGCGAGAAGGAATATGTCGAGGCAGCCCAAAGCATTGGCGCCAGCAACCTGCGGATCATGTTTCGCGGCATCTTACCCAACATCCTGGCTCCGCTGATCGTCATCGCTTCGTTCAACGTGGCGAGCGTGATCCTGACCGAAGCCTCACTTTCGTTCCTGGGGTTGGGCGTGCCTCCCACGGTTCCCACCTGGGGCGGGATGTTGGCCGAAAGCCGCGACCAACTGATCGCGAACCGCTGGTGGCTGGCGGTGTTCCCTGGCGTGGCGATTATGCTGACGGTGCTCTCGCTGAATATCCTGGGCGATTGGCTGCGCGACCTCCTCGACCCGCGCCTGCGCGGCACGATCTAGGCCCGGCGCGTCGTATCCGCTGCAACACAGACAGGAAGACAAAACATCATGACCGAGGTTTTTGTAGGCATTCAGATTGGCGCGATTAGCTTCGTCGATGAAGGCGTCGAGCCGGTCCTCGACCTGCTCCAGGAGAAGGCGGGCGTCAACGCCCTGCTCATCTCCGCGCTGTCGTGGAGCATCGGCAACGCGGGCCGCGCCACGGATGGCTTTCCCGATCATGGCGTGCAGGCGCCGGACCATTTGCGGGGCGGCGCGTTCTACCGGCCCGATCTCGATTATTACCAGGCGACGTTCCACCGGAAATTCGAAGCGCCCGACCCGCTCTATGACGGGTTCGATACGCTAACCGATGTCGTGTCTGCGGCCCGCGCGCGCGGTATGAAGGTCTACCCCTACTACTGCGAGACGAGCAGCTCGGCGATCCGGTCGCTGTGGCAGCCCGGTTTCCCCCATTTCCTCGATCGCGATCACTGGGGCAAGACCGCGACGCGTCCCTCGCTGCTCAACCCGCATTACCGGACGTGGTGGCGCTGCGTCATCGAGGACTGGTTCCAGAACCACGACCTGCAGGGGCTGCTGTGGGGCGTTGAGCGTCAAAGCCCGCTGATGGACATCTTCCGGGCCGACAGCTCGACCGGCTTCGACGAGTATTTCAGGGCGGAAGCCCGCGCGCGGGGCATCGACGTCCAGCGCGCGATCGAGGGCTACCGGCAGATCGACCTGTTCCTGCGCGGCGTGCGCCAGGGCGAGCGCCTGCGCGACGGAGTCTTCGTCACGCTGCTGCGGCACCTGCTGCACCATCCCGAGGTGCTGCTGTGGGAGAAGATGTGGCTGGACGCACACCAGGACTTCTACCACGAGATCGCCGGTCTGGTGAGGTTCTTCGATCCCGCCAACGAGGTCGGGCTGGGCATCTGGCAGGTCATCAACACCTACAACCCCTACCTGCGCGCGCAGTATGACCCTGCCGATTATGCTGAATACGCCGATTGGCTCAAGCCGGTGCTCTACCACACGCCCGCCGGAGCGCGCTTCGCCGAGTTCGCCGCGTCGTGGCAGAAGGGCGTGCTGGCCGACGCCACGCCGGACGGCGCTTACCACGCGCTGGCGACCGTGCTCGGCATCGAGGACTTCATCGCCCCGCGCGAGCAGGGGCCGCTGGCCGGCTTCAGCGCGGAGTACGTCAAGCGCTGGACGGAGGACCTGATCGCGGCGACGGGTGGCCGGTGCAAGGTCTATCCTGGCATTGGCGTGGGCGTGGGACATCACGGCGCGAGCAAGCCGATCACGCCAAACGAGATCAAGGCGGGGGTGCATGCCGGGTTTGAGGGCGGCGGCAGCGGCGTGTTGATCTCCCGTAACTACTCTGAAGCCGAGCTGGCCAATCTCGAGGCCGTGGGCGCAGCTCTCCGCGAGCGCAACCTGATCTAGGAGAGAAATACGATGAGCATCCGCACTGCCGTCATCGGAGCCAGCTTCGCCAAAGCCGCCTACCTGCCCGCGCTGGCTACCGTCGAGGACGTCGAGGTGGTGGCGATCGCCAGCGCGCGGCTGGAGAGCGCCCAGGCCGTCGCCCAGCAGTTCGGCATCCCGCACGCCTACGACGACTGGCGCGCCCTGCTCGACCGGCACGCGGTCGATCTGGTGGGGATCGCGACGCCGGTCATCCACCACGCGCCGATGGCGCTGGCCGCGCTGGAAGCCGGGGCACACGTGATCTGCGAGAAACCGATGGCGATGAACAGCGACGAAGCCCAGCAGATGCTGGACAAAGCCGAGTCGCTGGGCCGCGTGCACCTCGTCGGCCACGAGCTGCGCTTCAACCCGAACCGCCGCAAGATCCGGGACCTGATCGCCAGCGGCGCCATCGGCCAGGTGCGGCATGTGAACATCGTGAACATCACGTCCGCCTGGGGCGATCGGACCTCGCGCCCGGAAGGCGACTGGTGGTCGCTGGCCGAGATGGGCGGCGGGCGCCTGGGGGCGAACGGCTCGCACCAGATCGACCTGCTGCGCTTCTGGTTGGGCGACGTCGGGGCGATCAGCGGCCAGCTGGCGACGCTGGTGCCGGACCGCATCGGCAAGGACACGGGCCGTCCCTGGACCGCCACCGCGGACGACCAGGTGAGCTTTGCCGCCGAGATGCGGAGCGGCGCGCTGGCGTCCGTGTTCCTGAGCGGGGCGGCGCGCCACTCGATCGGCAACTACGTGCAGATCTTCGGCAGCGAGGGCACGATCACCCTGGCCGACGGGGACGAAAAGCTGATGGTCGCTCGCGCCGGTGAAGCGTTCGAAGACATGAGCGAGCCAGACCCGAACGCGAATTTGCCCGGCATCGGGAAAGGGATCTGGAACGTGTCCTTCGTTGGCCTGATACGCGAGGCGGCAGCGGCCATCCGCGAGGGACGCGCGCCGCGCGCAGGGGCCACCTTCGCCGATGGTCTGAAGTGCCAGCAGGCAATGGACGCGGTGCGCCGGTCGTCGGCGGAGCGCCGCTGGATTGCGCTGGATTAGTCGAACCGCATCGCACACTCAGGACAAAAGACTATGGACATCGACAAACACCTCTCGCAGCGCGCGCTGCGCGTGCGCGGATCGCTGGGCAGGCAGACTTCCGTCCCGATTCCCGGCCTGATCAACCTGGGCAGCGGCACGCCCGACTTTCTGCCACCGCCGCCGGTCTTCGAGGCCATGCAGCGCGCGCTGGCCGAAGGTCGCGCGCAGTACACTGCCTGGACGGGCATCCCCGAATTGCGCGCCGCCATCGCGGCCAAACTGCAGGCGGAGAACGGCGTGAGCGTCGATCCGGACTCGGAGATCATCGTGACAGCGGGCGCTCAAGAAGCGCTGATGGTGACGCTGATGACGCTGCTCGATCCGGGCGACAACGCGCTGACTCCGTCTCCCCACTACGACGAATACACGCGCGACGCGATTATCCTGGGCGGGGCACTGCTGCCGGTCGCCACGACGCTCGACACCAACTTCACGATCCGCGCGGCGGACCTGGAGCGCGCGATCACGCCGCGCACGAAGGCGCTGGTCATCGTGTCGCCGAACAATCCCACCGGTACCGTGCTGCCCGAAGCGACGCTGCGCGAGATCGCGGCGCTGGCCCAGGCGCGCGATCTGCTCGTCGTGTCCGACGAGATCTACGAATACTACGTGTTCGACGACCACCGGCACGTGAGCATGGCCTCGCTGCCCGGCATGCGCGAGCGCACCATCACGATCAACAGCTTTTCCAAAAGCTTCGGCATGACCGGCTTGCGCCTGGGCTATATCGCGGCGCCGGCGGCGCTGGTCGAGGCGATGCTGCCCTTCCATCACGCCATGATGATCTGCGCCAGCGTCGTATCCCAGGCGGGCGGGCTGGCGGCGCTGGCTCACCCGCGTGACTGGTTCGCGGACATCCTGGCCGAATACGACCGCCGCCGCCAGTTGTGGAGGGGGGCGCTGGACGCGATCGCCCTGCCCTACGGCCAGCCGCAGGGCGCGTACTACGTCTTCATCGACATCCGGCCCACCGGGCTGTCGAGCGCCGAGTTCGTGACGCGCGCGCGGGACGAAGCCCGCCTGATCTTCCAGCCGGGCACGATCGGCGGGGGCGCGGGCGAGGGATTCATCCGCGGGGCGCTCACCAAAGGCTCGCCGGAATTCGAGCAAGGGCTGGACCGGTTCGCTTCGTTTGTGAAAGGGCTGCTATAAGATGGACGACTTGCGAGGGACGAGCGCGATCGTCACCGGCGCGGCCCAGGGACTGGGTTACGCGGTTGCCAAAGCCTACGCCGCCGAAGGGATGCGCCTGGCGCTAATGGACATCAACGGGCCGCTGCTGGCTGAAGTGTGCAGCGAGCTGAGCCGCGCCGGGGGCGAGTGTCTGCCGGTCACGGTGGACCTGTCGGACGCCGTGGATACCCAGCGCGCCATCGCTCAGGCGCTGGCGTTCTGCGGGACGCCGCGCGTTCTCGTGCATAACGCCGCGATCCTGGTCAACCGCCCGCTGCTGGACATCCCGCTGGACGCGTGGCAGCGCGAGGTGAACGTGGCGATCCAGGCCGCGTATATGCTGACGCAGGCCGTCTGGCCGCTAATGACCGAGGCCGGCGGCGGCAGCATCGTGTATGTGTCGTCCATGTCGGGGATCAAGGGGTTCCTGGACGAGAGCGCCTATTGCACCGCCAAGCATGGCCTCGAAGGATTCATGAAGTGCATGGCGATGGAAGGCGCGCCGCGCAATATCGCCGTCAACACGATCACGCCCGGCATGTACATGAAAACGCCGATGTCCGAGCGCAACTACACCGACGACCTCAAGCAGAAATGGGTTGATCCGATCCTGTTGGCTCCGGCGTTCGTGCTGCTGGCGCGCCAGGACGCAGCAGGCATAACCGGGCAGCGCCTGAACGCGTGGGAACTCTCGCAGGCTCAGGACACATCCGCAATGGGGAAGTGAGCAATGACTGATTCGATGCAGGCTGTTTACGACTATATTGACGCGCATGCCGATGAGTACGTCCGCGACTTGCAGACGCTCGTGCGCCAGCCCAGCGTGTCGGCGCAGGGGATCGGGCTGCGCGAGTGTGCCGAGCTGGTGCGCGACATGATGCACCGCGACGGCCTGGACGCGCGGTTCTACGAGCTGGACGGCGGCCCACCGGTGATCATCGGGCACATGACCACGCCGCGTTCGCCGCGTACCATGCTGTGTTATTCGCACTACGACGTCCAGCCGCCTGAGCCGCTCGACGCCTGGACGCACGGCGGGCCGTGGTCAGCGAACATCGTGGACGGTGTGATGTATGGGCGCGGCTGCAGCGACGACAAGAGCGGCATCCTGGCGTTCAACAAGGCCGCCCAGGCGTTGCTGCAGGTGCGCGGCGAACTGCCTGTCAACCTGAAGTTCATCATCGAAGGCGAGGAGGAAATCGGTAGCGTTCACCTGGGACCGTGGGTCGAACAGCACACCGAGCTCCTGCGGGCGGATGGCATGCACTGCCTGGATGGTCCGGTCGATGCCAGCACCGGCTTGCCCGACGTGGACCTGGGCCTTAAGTCGGTGTTGTTCGTCGAGTTGATCGCTCGCGGCGCGAACACCGATGTACATTCGCTCTACTTCCCGCTGCTGCCGGCGCCGGTGTGGGATCTCGTCCGCGCGCTGAACACGATCATGGACGAGAACCGCCGCATCCTGATCGA
>Ga0123333_10006142_pt1 | contig 10650 bp, 7 predicted proteins | sample BioC12SIPDNA_3_FD_89957 | JGI IMG/M metagenome (GOLD analysis project Ga0123333, IMG submission 89957) | Anaerobic biogas reactor microbial communites from Washington, USA - Biogas_R2_B C12 SIP DNA | ecosystem: Engineered > Bioreactor > Anaerobic > Unclassified | place: Washington, USA...
CGCGTACGAACGGCACGCGATCGAGGTGACGCTCAAGCTGACCAACGGCAATCGGGAAGAGGCGGCCCGCATGCTGGGCATCGGTGCCCGGACGCTGTACCGCAAGCTCGAGAAGTACGGAATCAATTGAGTGGCTGTGGCATGAACAGGGATCGGGCAGCTCCTGAGATTCGCACGTTGCCGGCCAGCGTCGTCAATAAGATCGCGGCGGGCGAAGTGATTGAGCGCCCGGCCAGCGTGGTGAAAGAGCTGCTGGAAAACGCCGTCGATGCCGGCGCCACCCACATTGACGTCACGGTGGAGCAGGGGGGCAGCGCGCTGGTGCGGGTGAGCGACAACGGCTGCGGCATCCGGGCCGACCAGTTGCCGCTGGCCGTGGCGAGTCATGCGACGAGCAAGATCAGTCAGGCGGACGATCTGTTTCAAGTGCGGTCGCTGGGGTTCCGCGGGGAAGCGCTGGCCTCCATGGCGGAAGTGAGCCAGTTGTTGGTGCGCAGCCGCGTGGCGGACGAGCCGGCCGGTGCGGAACTGGAGGTGATCGGCGGCCGCGCCGGCACCGTGCGCCCCTGCGGCTGCCCGGTCGGCACGACGCTGGAAGTGCGCCAGCTGTTCTTCAACACCCCCGTACGCCGCAAGTTCCTCCGTACGACCCAGACGGAAAACGGGCATACGGTCGAGGCCTTCACACGCATCGCGCTGGCCTGTCCCGGTATTCACATGACCCTGCGGCACAACGACCGCGTGCTCTACGATCTGCCAGCGGTCGACCGCTGGGTGGAACGCATCCGGACGCTCTTCGGCGCGGAATTGGGGGAGAGCCTGATCTGGGTCGAGAGTCGCGTGGAAGAGGTCCACCTGACCGGCTACGTGGCCGAGCCGGGTGTCAGCCGTGGCAGTAATCGCATGCAGTACCTGTTGCTCAACGGCCGGCACATCCGCGACCGGTCGCTGCAGCACGCGTTGAGCGAGGCGTATCGTGGTCTGCTGCTGACCGGGCGTTTCCCGGTCGCCTTCCTGCGGCTTGAGATGCCGCCCGAACTGGTCGACGTGAACGTGCATCCGGCGAAGCTGGAGGTGCGTTTCGCCGACGGGCGGCGGCTCTACAGCCAGCTGCTGGGCACGCTCCGCAACAAGTTCCTCACGACCGATCTGACCGCCCGCGCGCAACTGCCTCCGGCCGATGACACGGAGCTCAATCACGGACTCGATCGCCGCCAGGCGGAGTCGCACCGCCAGGCGACGATCCGCTGGGCACGCGGGTCGGCAGGCGAGGAGGCAGCGTCGCAGCCGGCGCGCCTGCCGCCGTTCCCGGCCGTCCCCGAGTTCCGGCCGTTTGGAGCAGATCGGCCCGTGCCCGACGGGCCGCGCGCGTCCACTGGGCCGTTGGCTCCGGACGGCATGGGGGAATTGCCGTCGGCGCGGGCGGATGCGCCGCATGCCTGGCCGCCGCCGGTGGCTGCAGGGCTGCAGGTCCACAACCGATACCTGGTGACGGAGACCGAGGAGGGGCTGGTCGTGATCGATCAGCATGCGCTGCACGAGCGGATCCTTTACGAGCAGTTGCGCCAGCGCGTGCTCGCCGGCACGCTGGAATCCCAGCGGCTGCTGGTGCCGGAGCCGGTGTCGTTGACCCCCACCGAAATCGCCGCAGCGCTCGAAGCACGCGACGTCCTGGCACGGCTGGGATTGGACGTGGAGCCGTTCGGCGGCGATACGCTGCTGGTGTCGTCCTATCCGGCAATGTTGGCCAACTTCAATCCGGTCGAGGTGCTGCGGCAGATTGTGGAGCAGCTGTTGGGGTCGGACAAGCCGCTCGACCGCCGCGACCTGGTGGACGAGCTGCTGCACATGATCGCCTGCAAGGCGGCCGTCAAAGCCGGCGACCGCCTGTCCCGGGAGGAGGTCCAGACGCTGTTGGAGCAGCGGCAGTACTACCAGGACGCACACCATTGCCCGCACGGGCGCCCGACGGCCCTGGTGTTCACCAGCGCGGAACTGGACAAGCGGTTCAAGCGGATCTGAGGCGGCTGTGGCCGGGCCGGCTGGGCCGAGAGTAGGCCACCCGGATTGGTGCAGCGGCAGCCGATTGTGAGTAGAATGGACGGCGGCTTCTCGAGCGTGGCGTCAGGCACGGGTTGGTTGAACGTACCGTCAGGATGGTAGGTGGATTCACCGATGATTTGCGTGAGTATTGCGCGAGGTCGTCACCGGCAGGTGATGGCGGAGCATCGACATCTGGTGGAGCAGGGTGCCCAGCTGGTCGAAATCCGCCTCGACTACATCCGCCGGCAGGTCAATTTGAAGCGGTTGTTTCGCGATCGCGGGTGCCCGGTGATTGTCACATGCCGGCGGTTGGAGGACCAGGGCAAGTGGGAGGGGAGTGAAGAGTCGCGGCTGATGCTGCTGCGCGCCGCGATCGCCGAAGGTGTGGAGTATGTCGACCTGGAGGCCGACGTGGCGGACCAGATCCCGATCTACGGGAAGACGAAGCGGATCATCAGTCTGCACAACTTCCGCGACACTCCGGAGAACCTGGAAGAGATCCACGCGCGGCTGGCCCAGCTCGATGCTGACGTGGTGAAGATCGCCACGATGGCCAACGAGCCGCACGACAACGTGCGGATGCTGCAGCTGGTGCGTAACAGCAAGATCCCGACCGTCGGAATCTGCATGGGCGAAATCGGCATCCCCTCCCGCATTCTGGCGGGCAAGTTCGGCGCGCCGTTCACGTACGCGACCTTCCATCACGAGCGGACATTGGCCCCCGGCCAGTTGGATTACTGGCAGATGCGGGATACCTACCACTACGATGCGATCAACGCCGAGACGCGTGTGTACGGCTACATTGCCGACCCGATCGGGCAGAGCATCGTGCCGATCGTGCACAATGCGGCCTTCCGGGCGCTGGGCATCAACAGTGTGTGCGTGCCGTTTCGCGTTCCGCGTGAATACCTGACTGATTTCCTGCAGGACACTCGCGAGCTGGATCTGCACGGGCTGAGCGTGGGCGTCCCGCACCGCAACGCGCTGCTGCGTTCCCTCAGCAAACTGGACAAGGCGGCTTGCGGCATCGGGGCGATCAACACGGTGTCCTTCCACGACGATCGGACGACCTACGGATACAACACCGATTACCGGGCGGCCATGTCCGCGCTGGTCCGGGCCGCCGGTCCGCGCGAAGAGAATCCGCTCGGCGGCAAGCGGGCGCTCGTGCTCGGCGCGGGGACGGTGGCCAAAGCCGTCGTGTACGGCTTGCGGCAGCTCAATGTCGACGTCGTGATCACCTCCCGCTCGCTGGACAGCGCCAGGCGGCTGGCAGACGCGACCGATAGCCGGGCGGTGGAATGGGACAGCCGCTATTCGGTGAAGATCGACATACTGTGCAACTGCACGCCGGTGGGGATGCACCCGAACGTGGACGACAGTCCGTACGCCATCGGCCAGCTGCGCCGCTCGTGGCTGGTGTTCGACGCCGTCTATAACCCGGAACAGACGCTGCTGATCAAGGAAGCCCGCGTCAGGGGATGCCGGGTCGTGACGGGCGTCGACCTGTTCATCCGCCAGGTGGCGCTGCAGTTCAAGGTCTTCACGGAGCAGGAGCCGCCGGTCGATGTCATGCGGCTGGCCATCAAGCGGGCGATTGGTGCGGCGAAGTTCTGAGCTCCAGTGGCGGGCATGGCACGGAACGAGACGACCCTGGCGGGAATTGAGGGGAGCTAGTTGTGGCCGGCATCGCGAACGTCCCTCTGGAACTGCGACTGATCCTGCTGTTTGTGGTCGGCCTGCTGGTCGGCCGGCAGGTCAATCGCGGTATCTACTCGCTGGCGTGGTTTCCGCGCGTGCTGGGACCCTGGTCGCCGCCGCCACCCGGCGCGCCGCCGCGCCGTACGCTGGATCGACTCCCGGTGGTGGGTTGGTGGGGCCTGCGCCGCGAGTCCGCGTGGCACGGCGCCGGCTACTGGATCCGCCCGTTACTCATTGAGCTGGCCACGGGGGCCGGCTTCGCCGGGCTCTACTGGTGGGAAGTGGGCCAGCGCTCGCTGTGGCCTGCCGGCGGCGCGCCGGGCATGGCCGCACTGCACCTGCAGTACCTGAGCCATCTGGTCCTGGTGTCGCTGATGCTGGTGGCCACCTTCATCGACTTCGACGAACAGACCATACCGGATGAAATCACGCTGACTGGTACCGCCGTTGGAGTGATCCTGGCGGCTTTGTTTCCGGCCGTCGCGCTGCCGACCATCTACGAGCCGTTTGACGGAGCGACCAGCGTGCACCAGATCGTGTTGACTTCGTCCACCACGTCTCCGCTGATGTGGCGCGACGGTCTGGGCGGTCCGGATTCCTGGCCGCCTGTCCTGGACGGTGGTGCCGGCCTGGGCTGCGGACTCCTGGTTGTCTGGACCTGGTGCTTCGCCATCCTCCACAAGACCTGGACCTTGCGGCGTGGTGTCTGGAAGGCGGTCCAGTACGCGGTGGCCAGCGTGGTGCGCGGCCGCACCTGGCGCGTGCCGGCGGCGCTCGGCGCGTGCTTGTCCGCTGTGGTCGTGCTGACCTGGTTGCGCGGTGCCGTGTGGTGGGAGAGTCTGCTGTCGTCGCTGGTGGGGATGTGCTTCGGAGGAGGTTTGATCTGGAGCGTGCGGATTGTCGGCGGGCACGCCCTGCGCGTCGAAGCCATGGGGTTCGGCGACGTCACGCTGATGGCCATGATCGGTGCCTTTCTCGGCTGGCAATCGGCCTTCCTGATCTTCTTCCTGGCACCCTTCACCGCACTGCTGATCGCCGCCGCCCAGCGACTGCTCACCGGCCAGCGCCACATCGCGTTCGGACCCTATCTCTGCCTGGCCACGCTGATCATCCTCCTCTACTGGCACGCGGTCTGGATCGAATGGGCCCGCCTGATGTTCTCGCTCGGCTGGTTCATTCCGGTCCTGTTGATCTGCTGCCTGGTGCTCATGGGCGGAATGCTCCACCTCTGGCGCCTCATCCGTGACGCATTCACCTACGACTGAACCCTCAACCCTCAACCCTCAACCCTGAAAACCGCATGTCCCTTCTCCCAACCGTACATGATCTCCGGTCGCAGGCGGCACTACTGTGCCAGCGTCCGTACGGGGTAATCGTCATCGAGGACGGCTACCTGCAGGGGATCCAGCTGCGTCCGTGGCCCAAGATCATCGCCGCATCCGATGTGTGGGGACTGGGGGGCTGGCTGAGCGGACGCACGTCGGGCAACTACTGCCGGTTGTACTACAACCAGCCCTGCCGGCACCGCCGTTTTCTGGCTCTGAAGTACATCATTTCGGGGTACGGGGCGACGTTTCGCACATTCCGCAGCGCGCTGATCATCCTGGACGAGATCGCGCGGCTGAAGAGAACCGACGCGATTGTGGCCGAAGTGCGCAACCTGCGCATTTCGGACCGGTTGTTGGCCCGCTGGGGTTGGGAATCGCACATGCCGACCAGTCGCCGGCGTCACTTCATCAAGCGGTTCTATGGCTCCTACCCGGATCCCCAGGCCGCGTGGGCGCTGATGAGTGGGCCACGGCCGTGACTCCTGGCGCCTGATTCTCGGTGGAAGGCGAACCAGGCGAAGGAAGGCGAACCAGGCGAACTACAGGTTGAGCTGTGTGCTCCCGGTGTGCCGGGCCCGTTTTCGCAGACTGGGTTGTTTAGGTTGTCCCGTGGTCTGGTGGTCTGCCGCTTCGTCTTTTCGCTCTTGTGGCTGTCTGGCGAGAGTGGTACGATCCGCACCGCTTATCGAGGGGGGGAGTGTGCGCACGATGCGGTCGGGCGAGGTAGAGTGCGGCAGGTTCGCCACCCCGGCAGATGCGGGCCACAGGGATGTGTTACATGCTCAAGGAGAGCCCTGCCATGCTATCCACAACGCGATGCGCGTGGTTGCTGGCCTTGGCTGGACTTACGCTCGGCGGGTGCAATCGCAACCCGTTCTTGACGCCGCAGCAGCAGATGGCGGCACAGCAGCAGCAGATCAGCTACCAGTCCCAGTCCCAGATGCAGGAGTTGCAGCGGCGTGTGGGGGAGCTGGATGTCAGCAATCGGGACCTGCACACACGGCTGGCCCAATCCGAGCAGCAGCAGAAGCTGTATCTCGATCAGACGCAGTTGCTGCAGCAGCAACTGCGCGACACGGCCAATCAGCTCAAAGAGACGCAGCTGGCCCGGCAGGACGCGGAGAAGAGTGTGCAGATGCTGCAGGCGTCTTCTCGCAAGCAGGGGGGCGCGATGATCACTGCGAACAACAGCGTCCGGCAGGCCCTGGCGACGATCGATATTCCAGGGGTCGACGTGCGTCAGGACCAGGATGTGATTCGGATCGAGATGCCGGCGGACGAGCTGTTTCAGCCGGGGACGGTCCAGCTCGTGGCAACAGCCTACGCCTATCTGGACAAAGTGGCGGAGGCGATCACGCGGAACTACCCACGGCAGCGCATCGCGATCGAAGGGCACACGGACAGTGCGCCCACGTTCAACGGTGCGGCGACGACCAATCACCAATTGTCGTCGCTGCAGGCATTGGCGGTGTTTGACATCCTCACGCGGCGTAACCACCTGCCCGCGCGCCAGCTGTTCGTCATGGGGCTCGGTGCCAACCATCCGCGGGCTTCCAACGCCACCGATGCCGGGCGCGCGAAGAACCGCCGCATCGAAATCGTGATCTATCCGCAGACGTTGGATTAGTCGCGCAGCCGCCTTCGGCGGTCGCAGGGCGGACGATCCGATCGGACCGTCGGACCGTCGGACCGTCGGACCATCGGGCCATCGGGCCGGGCCGCGGTCGGTCCCTGGCAGCGGTTGAGGAGATTGTCTTTCGGGCGTCTTTCGGGCGTGTCCGCCGTGGACTATCTGCCGTGGACTACAATCACACGGCACGCGTGTCCCCCCCCTCGGGCTTTCGACCGCTTGTGCTACGTCCGCAGAGCGCTGCTGACACAGAAGATCGTCATCGCCGACTACGGCACCCCGTTTTGCTCGATGATCTGGCGCGATAATCTGATGGCTACGCAGTTTCATCCGGAGGATGAGTCAGGTCGCGAGCCTGCGCGTCCTGGAGAATTTCGCCCACCTCTGACACGGGAGATCCGATCATGTTGGCATGTCGCATGGGTGCTGCTGTCCTGGCCACGTGGGTCTGTCTGTGCGCGGTGGCTGATGAGCCCGCTCGCCTGGACCCCTTTCACCTGCTGGAATTTCGCGATGCGGACGGCGTGGTACGGCCGGTGGCCACGGCCGACGATTGGCACCAGCGCCGGGCGGAGGTGGTCGCCGGAATGCAGGCGGTGATGGGCGAGCTGCCCGATCGCGACGCGCTGGTGCCGCTCGAGCCGCTCGTGGTGGAGGAGGCGGATGCGGGGCGCTATGTGCGGCGTCTGATCACCTACCAGTCTGCGGCGGGCGCACGCACCCCGGCCTACCTGTGTGTCCCCAAGGACGTGGCGGATGGCACTCGGCGGGCTGCAGCCGTCCTGTGTCTGCATCCCACGGACAACCAGGTAGGGCACCGCGTGGTGGTCGGGCTGGGCGGGCGGGCTCACCGGCAGTATGCGGCGGAGCTCGCCGAACGCGGCTACGTGACGATCGCTCCGTCGTATCCGCATCTGGCCAACTACTGGCCCAACCTCGCGGAACTGGGTTTCGACAGCGGCACCATGAAGGCCATCTGGGACAACCTGCGTGCCGTCGATCTGCTGGCATCGCTCCCCGGCGTGGATCTGTCGCGTGGCGTGGCGGCGATCGGCCACTCGCTCGGTGGCCACAACGCGATCTTCACGGCCGTGTTCGACCCGCGCATCACCGTGGTGGTGACCAGCTGCGGGTTCGACTCGTTCCGCGACTACTATGCGGGCGCTGAACGGAACTGGTACTTCGGTCAGGGCTGGTGCCAGGTCCGCTACATGCCGCGGCTGTCCAACTACCGCGGCCGACTCGAACAGATCCCGTTCGACTTCCCGGAGCTGCTTGGAGCGCTGGCCCCGCGGCCTGTCTACGTGAACGCGCCACTGCACGACGACAATTTCCAGGCGGCCAGTGTGGATCGGTGTGTGGCTTCCGCCCAGCCGGTGTACGCGCTGTTGGGTGGCAGCGGCCGGTTGCGGGTCGAGCATCCCGACTGTGACCACGATTTCCCCGACGCCCAGCGCGAGCAGGCCTACCAGTTCATCGACGCGGTGCTGACGCCGCAGGAGGCTGGACGTGGGGAGGCTCCGCCCCGCTGACCGGTCGTGCGCGGGGCAGAGCGGACCGCCCCTGCCGGTGCCCGAGCGGTTGAGCAGGAGCGTGTGGCACCTGGGGGGCGGGTGCGCCCGGACTTGTCAATTTGCCTGCCGTGTGGCATATTGCCAGTTTTCGTAAAACCTGCTAGGGCAAAGACAAGGGCATTCTCCTGATGCAGATTTGGCCGGCCATTGACTTGCGTGGTGGCAAGTGCGTTCGTTTGCGGCAAGGCGACTACGGCCAGGAGACCGTGTTTGGCGAAGACCCGGCCGCCATGGCGATCCGCTGGATGAACGAGGGGGCGGGCCAGTTGCACCTGGTCGACCTCGATGGAGCGCGGGGGGGGAGTCTGGCCAACCGTGCGGCGATTGGCGCGATTCTCGAGGCGGTGCGGATCCCCTGCGAGCTCGGGGGTGGGATTCGCGATGAGGCGACGATCGTCGACCTGCTCGAGATGGGTTTGCAGCGGCTGGTGATCGGGACACAAGCGCTGAAGCGGCCGGCCTGGTTTCGCGCGATGTGCCAACAGTTCCCCGGACGGCTGGTCGTCGGCATCGACGCGCGGAACGGGCGTGTGGCGACCGACGGTTGGCTGGAGACGAGCAACGTGGAGGCGGCGACGTTGGCCCGGGAATTGGCGGAGGAGCCGATTGCGGGGATCATCTACACGGACATCGCCAAGGACGGGATGATGGAGGGCCCGAACGTGACTGCAATGGCCGAGATGGCCGCTGCCGTCGCGGTCCCGGTCATCGCGTCGGGAGGGGTGACGACGGCCGACGACGTCCGGCGTCTGGCGACGACGGGGGTGGCCGGATGCATCATCGGCAGAGCGCTGTACGAAGGCAGCCTGACCTTGAGTGACGCCCTGGCGGCGGCAAGGCAGGTGCCATGACGCGCCGGGTGAGGAGGCGCGTGGGACTGGGGACGCATTCGGGACTGGGGACGCATTGCCGACGGAGCACCCCGTAGTCTGTGCCGCACGCACCGCACGCACCGAAAACATACAACTCAACTACTGCGACAAGGGACACAAGAAGGATTCCAGCAATGGCGAAAGTGAACATTCAAGATATTCGCAATCTCGTGGTCTGTGGGCACGGCGGATCTGGTAAGACGACGCTCGTCGACCATATTCTGACCAGTACCGGGGCGGTCAATGCGCATCCGAGCGTGGATGAGGGCACCAGCATCTGCGACTTCGACCCGGAAGAGAAGCACCACAAGTACACGATCGAGGCGAAGGTTGTTCATTTCAAGCACGGTGGCCGCTATTTCCAGTTGCTCGACACGCCCGGGTATCCCGACTTCATCGGCCAGACGATTGGAGCCATGCAGGGGGTGGACATGGCGGCCATTGTGGTCAATGCCCAGGCCGGCATTGAGGTCAACACCCGGCGCGTCTTTGCGGAGGCGGGCAAGGCGGGTCTGGGCCGCATGATCGTGATTAACAAGATGGATGCCGAGAACGTCAACTTCCCGGCCCTGGTGGGCAGCATCCGCGAAATATGGGGGGGCGCCTGTGTGCTGTGGAACGTCCCGCTCGGACACGGTGCGACGTTTAACGGCGTGGTTAGCACGCTTCACGTGCCCGACGACACCACCGGCGCGCTGCTCAATCCGCACGAAATCCACGATCCGCTGCTGGAATCGATTATCGAAGTCGACGAAGGGGTCATGGAACGCTACTTCGACGGCACGCCGCCGACCGACGAGGAGCTCTCCGGGCTGATTGTGCGGGCGATTGCCGAAGGCACGCTGGTCCCCATCGTCTGCTGTTCCGGCAAGACGGGGGTAGGAGTGAAAGAACTCCTCGACACGGTCGCCACCTACGGCTTGACCCCCGATACGCGGCCACGCACGGTCAGCAAGGGTGATGAACAGATGCAGGTGAAAGCCGATCCCAACGGGCCGCTGGTGGCGCACGTCTTCAAGACCCGCATCGACCCGTTCGTCCAGAAGCTGAGTTTTATCCGCATCCACTCCGGCACCATTCAACGCGACGACGTCGTGCCGGTCAGCACGGCGCGCAAGCCGGTCAAGCTGGGACCGTTGCTCCGCGTACAGGCGGCCGATACCGAGTCGGTCGACCAGGCGGGGCCGGGCGAGATCGTGGCCATCGCCAAAATGGATGAACTGCCGACCGGCGCCACGCTCGGCGACTGGAGCTTCCCCACCATCGCCTTTCCAACACCCATGGTCGGACTGGCCGTGACCCCCAAGAGCCGCGGGGATGAAACCAAGCTCTCCGGCGCGCTGCACAAAGTGGTCGAAGAGGACCCCACCTTCCGGCTCGACCGCGACGTCCAGACCAAGGAACTGGTGATCACCGGCATGAGTGAGCTGCACCTGACGGTCATCCGCGAACGGCTGGCGCGGCGCGACAAGCTGGAGGTGGACACGAAAGAGCCGAAGATC
>Ga0123333_10006147_pt1 | contig 10646 bp, 9 predicted proteins | sample BioC12SIPDNA_3_FD_89957 | JGI IMG/M metagenome (GOLD analysis project Ga0123333, IMG submission 89957) | Anaerobic biogas reactor microbial communites from Washington, USA - Biogas_R2_B C12 SIP DNA | ecosystem: Engineered > Bioreactor > Anaerobic > Unclassified | place: Washington, USA...
GAGTTCTGGTTCGGTCAGATCCTCATCCTGGTCTTCGCCGTGTGGCTGGGCTGGTTCCCCGCAGGCGGGTTCAGGAGCGTGCGCATCGACTACACGGGCTGGGCCGCCGTAGTCGACTACGCCCGTCACATGGCGCTGCCGGTAGCCGCCCTGTCGTTCCGGTACCTCGCCATCACGACCCGTCTGACGCGTGCCAGCCTGCTGGAGGTCATGAACACGCAGTACATCGTCGCGGCGCGGGCACGCGGCCTGTCGGAGCGCGCGCTGCTGTGGCGTCACGCGCTGCGAGCGGCCGCTCTGCCCGTCGTGACGGTCATCGGTTACAACTTCGCGTTCATCGTCGCAGGCTCCGCGCTGGTCGAGACGGTCTTCGGTTGGCCGGGCATCGGCCGGCTCATGTACGACTCGATCTTCACGCGCGACTATCCCGTGCTGCTCGGTATCTTGCTGCTCGTCTCCGTCACCGTCATCGTCGTCAACCTCCTCACCGACGTCGCCTACGCCATCCTCGACCCGAGGATCAGGTACTGATGGCCGCCGACGGAAGCGTCACCCCTGATCGCGCCACGACGGCTGGAGCTGCGTCATCGTCGGGCGGCTCGGCGACCGCCGCGGCGGCATGGAAGCGCTTCCGCCGCAACCGCACCGGTGCGTTCGGCTTCGTGCTGGTCGTGCTGTTGGCGCTGACCGCACTGCTGGCGCCGGTGCTGGCGCCGCACGACCCGTTCAGGACCTCACGCAACGCCTTCTCCCCTCCCCTCGCCACCGAGGGCCACGTCCTCGGCACCGACCACCTCGGCCGTGACGTGCTGTCCAACGTCATCTGGGGCTCGCGCGTCTCGCTGCTCGTCGGCGTCGCGGCCGCCCTCACGGCCACGCTCATCGGCGTGTTCGTCGGAGCGCTGAGCGGCTTCTTCGGCGGCTGGTTCGACGAACTGCTCATGCGCATCACCGAGTTCTTCCAGATCATCCCGCGCTTCGTGCTCGCCCTCATCGTGGTGGCGTTCTTCGGTTCCGGGCTCCTCAACCTCATCCTCGTCATCGGCATCCTCAGCTGGCCGCAGACGGCACGCCTGGTGCGCAGCCAGTACCTGAGCCACAAGACCCTGCCGTACGTCGACGCAGGCAAGGCGCTCGGGATGCGCTCGGCGCGGCTGATCTTCCTCGAGATCCTGCCGAACGTCATGGCGCCCGTGTTGGTCGTGGCGTCGCTCGACGTGGCGCAGGCCATCCTGCTCGAAGCGAGCCTCGGCTTCTTCGGCCTCGGCGATCCCAACCTCACCTCCTGGGGTGGCATGCTCAACACCGCGCAGAGCTACATGCAGCGCGCGTGGTGGATGAGCGTCTTCCCCGGCATCTGCATCTCACTCGCCGTCCTCGGCTTCAACCTGCTGGGCGACGGCCTCACCGAAGCAGCCGATCCGCGCATGACCGTGCGCTGACGCAAGTCCAGTACGAGGAGTACCCATGTCACGACCAGACGACCTTCAACGCCACCTCAGAGCCCGCACGGGTGACGTCGCGCCGTACGTCCTCATCCCCGGCGACCCGGGACGCGCCGAGCGCATCGCGGCCACCTTCGCGGAGTCACATCTGGTGGCTCGCAACCGCGAGTACACGCTGTTCACGGGCACCACGGCGGCAGGCACGCCCATCAGCGTGTGCTCGACCGGCATCGGCGGACCGTCCGCCTCGATCGCGGTCGAGGAGCTGACCCGCATCGGCGCGACGCACTTCATCCGCGTCGGCTCGGCAGGCGGCAGGCAACCCGCCATCCCCATCGGCTCGGTGGTGGTCGTGACTGCCGCGTTCCGTGGCGAGGGCACGTCCCTCGACTACATCCCGCTCGGCTACCCGGCAGCAGCCGACATCGACGTGACGCTGGCGCTGCGCGACGCAGCCAAGGCCGAACTCGGCACCCGTGCGTACGAGGGCGTCGTCTACACCCGCGACGCGTTCTACCGCCGCGACGACGGCCTCAACCAGCGCCTCACCGACGCAGGCGTCGTCGCTGCCGAGCAGGAGTGCTCGACCGTGTTCGTCGTCGGCGCGCTCCTCGGCGTCAAGGTCGGCGCCGTGCTCGGCACCGACTCGAACATCTACCTCGACCCGCAACCGACGCGCGAACAGAAGGAGGCGCTCTACATGCAGGTCGAGCGCCAGACGATCGCCATCGCGTGCCGCGCGGTCGACGGGCTGCACGCCGGACGGTGACCGCAGTGAAGGTCGGAACCACCAGGGACCTGCTGGTCACCAACGCCACCATCGTCGACGTCGTGACGCACACGACCTACCGCGGTTGGTTCACGGTCGTGGACGGCAGGTTCGCGGAGGTGGAGAGCGGCGACCCGGGCGCCGCCGACCGCGAAGGCGCGGCTTCCGTCGTCGACCTGGCCGGCGCGTTCGTGCAGCCTGGCATGCTCGACATCCACATGCACATCGAGAGCAGCCTGGTGACGCCGCGGCGGTTCGCCGAGGCTGCCCTCCCCCACGGCACCACCACCATCCTGCAGGACCCGCACGAGGTCGCCAACGTGCTGGGCGCACCCGGCATCCGCTGGATGCTCGAGGCTTCGCGCGGCCTGCCTCAGCGGATGTACACCGCCGTCTCCAGCTGCGTGCCTGCCACGTCGGCCGCCATCGAGACACCCAACGCCGGCATCACCCCGGCCGAGGTCACCGAGCTGGCCCGCGAGCCCGAGGTCATCGCGCTCGGCGAGATGATGGATTTCCACGGGCTCATCGACGGTGACGAGCACCTCGAGGCCATGCTGCGCGCAGGCGCCGAGGCGGGCCTCAGCCTCGAGGGTCACGTGCCGTCGCTGACGGGTCCCGACCTGTCGCGCTACATCGCGTACGGCATCCGCTCTGACCACACCCTCATGACGCCTGCGAAACTGCTCGAGCAGCTACGCAAGGGGATGTGGGTCATGCTCCAGGAGAAGTCGCTCACGCCCGATGTCGTCGCCACCGTAACCGCTCTACCCGACCGCAGCAGGGTGCTGCTCATCACCGACGACGTCATGCCGAACCGGCTCACCGGTGGGCACATCGACCGCATCGTGCGCCTCGCCGTTGCCGCAGGCTGGGATCCGCTCGACGCCATCGCGTCGGCGACGATCCGGCCCGCGACGTACCTCGGACTGCACACCTTCGGTGCGGTGGCGCCCGGCTGCGACGCCGACTTCGTGGTGACGCCCGGTCTGGCGACGTACCCGCCGTCGCAGGTGTACGTCGGGGGACGCCTCGTGGCCCAGGACGGACGCACCGTCGTGCCGTCGGTTCCCTCTCCTGCGCCTACCGCGATACCCGGTCTGTCGGAGACGTTCGTGGCCGACGCCTTCTCGGCCGACTCATTCGTGTTCACGCGCAGGGCCGACTCAGAACGCGGCAACTGGGAGGTCGAGAGCGACGACGCGGCCGCGGGTGCACGCGTGACGGTGCTGGCGCGGGTCATCGAGGCGAACGACGACAACAGCTTCACCACGCTCGCGGAACATGAGGTGGAGCTCGAGAACGGAGTACCGCTGGATCCCCGCTTGGCGCTCGCCACCGTGCTGCCGCGAGCCAGCGCGCGGCCGGGCGCGGAGCCGTACACGCCGGTCGTGTGCCTCGTCGATGGGCTGGGACTCCGCACCGGAGCGTTCGCGACCAGCTTCGCGCACGACAGCCACAACCTCTTTGTCATCGGTCGTGAACCCGAGGCGATGGCGGAAGCCCTGAACGCGGTCCTGACGGCTGGCGGTGGCATGGCGTACGCGCGGTCACCGGACGACGCTGAACCTCACGGCGAAGCGGTGGCATCCACCGGCGAAGCTGCCGACCACGACGTCGCGCTGCTGTGCCTGCCACTGGCGGGGCTCCTCTCCGACGAGAGCATCGACGCCGTCGCGGCCGCGTTCGATCTCATCGAGAGCAGACTGCGTCGTGCCGGCATGAAGGCGCGCAACCCGGTACTGCTGCTGACGCTCCTCCCCCTGAGCGTCAGCCCCGACTTCAAGATCAGCGACAAGGGCATCGTCGACGTGCAGAGGCGCGCGCTGCTCGCCCCGGTGGTGGCATGACCGCGGGGCCTCACGTGAGCGGAGGCAGCCTCCCGTGGCGGCGGGACGCCGAGGCCATGCGTGACCTCGTCGCCGAGCTGTGCCTCGTGCCGAGCCCCAGCCGCTCGGAGCGGGCGATCGCCGATCTCCTCACGGCACGGTTCAACAAGCTCGGCGCGACGGTGTCGGAGGACGCCGCAGCCACGACGACCGTCGGTTCGGCAGGCAACCTGACGGCAGTCCTGCGTGGCGGGCTGCCGCAGCGGGTGGTGCTGGCTGCCCACATGGACACGGTCCCGTTGGTCGAGGGCGAACAGCTTGCGGTCGTCAGCGACGGGACCGTTCTACGCTCGAGCGGGCGTCAGATCCTCGGGGCCGACGACAAGGCAGGGGTCGCCATCGTCCTCGAGTTGGTCGAACGCCTGTCGCACGTCGACGCGTCGATCCGTCCAACGGTCGTCGCCGTCATCACGGTGTGCGAGGAGATCGGCCTCGTCGGGGCGCAGGCACTCGACGTGGACGCACTGGCGGCCGATTTCGGGTACTCGTTCGACGGTGAGGTACCTGTGGGCGAGCTCATCACCAGCGCGGTGTTCAAGGAGGCCATCACGCTGACGGTCAGAGGCAGACGCGCGCACGCCGCGCTGGAGCCGGAGGACGGAATCCACGCCATCCTCGCGGCAGCCGAGGTCGTCAGGGGCTTCCCCTTGGGCAGGACGGCCCCGGACCTGGTGGCGAACATCGGGCGCATCGGCGGCGGCGGGGCCACCAACGTCGTCCCTGACGAGGTCCGACTGGAGGCAGAGGCGCGAGCGTTCAGCTCGCAGCGCCTAGAGGGCCTCGTAGAGGACATCCAGCGCGGCGGGCACGAGGCCGTCAGCCGCATGGGAGCCTCGCTCGACGTGAGTAGGCGTCGTCTCTACGACGGGTACGACCTGCCCTCCGACGCGGAGCCGTGCGCTCGCCTGGTTCGGACGGCCGGCCGTCACGGCGTCACACCACGCTTCGTGTCGTCCATCGGCGGTTCCGACACGAACGTCCTCAACCAGAAGGGCCTGCCGACGGTCAACGTCGGCGTCAACATGCACGCCATCCACTCGGTCGACGAGTGGATCGACGCAGCCGATCTGGTTACGGTGTGCGACTGGGTGACCGACGCTCTCCTCGAAGGGTGAGAGCGTCAGAGAAGCGCGTGGGCGAGGGACCGAGCGGCCTCGTTCGTCAGAACCCCAGTTCGTAGGTTTCGACGAGGCGTCTGACGCGGGCGCGCGCGAGGGCCAGGCGGGGGTCTCCTGACCCGAGGGCGTCAGCGGCCGCCTGCCAGAACTCGAGGTCGTCCCCCAGGCGCTCTGCGAGCTCGAACAGCGCGTCGGCGTCGCCCACGAGCAGGGCGGCCTGACGCAGCTCCTCCTCGAGGGCCCAGCGCTGTTCGACGACACCGGGCGCCTCGCTGTGGGGCAGGAGCGCACCCTTCAGCAGGCCGACGGCTTCGCGGACCTTGCCTGCCGCGATGAACTCTCGGACCTCGAGGACGTCGGCCGTGACGGGCACGGTGAAGCGGTACGGGGCGTCGCTGACGGGCAGCACACTGCGCAGCCTCGTCATCATCCCCCGCATCCCGCCACTGGTGAACGGCACCCCCGAGTCGGGGGTGAGGAAGGTGTTGAGGACGTCACGGGAGATGCCCTCGGGGTGCAGCACGAGGGCGAGAGCGACCTCCGAGAGGCGTTGCGACAGACCGATGTCTCGTCCCTGCCACCTGCACTCGACCTCGCCGAGGAACGTGATGGACAACTCGACGGGGGGCCCGCTGAGCGTCGCCCACACATGCTCGAAGAGCGGCGCGGGACCGCTGAGGACGCGCAGCGCGACAGGATGGAGTGACGAGAGGATCGGCGCGACTCCGATGGGGATGTTGTGCGCCGCACCGTCGGACGCGAGCAGGTAGTACAGGGCGGCCGTCAGTCGCTGCTCGGCCGGCAGAGCCGGTTGCAGCAGGGCCTCGAGGAGGTCGGACAAGACGTCGGGGCCCGCCGAGGCTGGCCCTGCCCGCCTGCCGCGCCCGCCGGCTCCGTGAGGACCGCCAGTGCCCTTGCGCGCTGCGACTGCGGCCACCATGCCGCGCGCCAACGCAGCCTGGGCGCGCTCGTGGGCCTCTCCGAGCGCGCTCGTCTCGCTGACGTCGTGCGCGACCTCCCACGCTTCGTCGAGACGGTCTGTCTCGAGCAGCGTTCTGACGTACTGGAACCCGTAGCGCGCTCTCGACCTCCTCGGGCTGGCGTGGTAGGTGGCGCCCGCCAGCGCTGTCGCGGCCCCGGGGTCGCCTTCCGCCAGCTCCAGTTGCGCGCGGGTGCTGCGAAGCAGCACGGCGAGCTGCGGCAGGGTCCCCTCGACCAGTGCCTGCGCGTCCTCAAGGCCGCTGCGCAGCCCGACGAGGTCGCCGGTCATGATGCGCGCGTGGGCTAGGTCGTTGACGAGGAGCAGGCGCCGTGGGCCGTCGTGTAGATGCTCCCTGTCGAACATGTCGAGCGCCCAGCGCGCCCAGCTGGACGCTCTGGCGTACTCACCCTGCTGCGCCAGCCTGGCTGCGAGGGCGCCCGCGTTCCTCGCTACCTCATGGCGTGAACCGTGGTCCTCGGCCAACTGCACGCTCTCGCGCAACAGCGACACGGCCGTGGCCGGGTTGGGATGCAGCCGGCCGTACTGCCACACCGTGAGCGCGGAGCGTCTCGCCTCGACGGCCTGTTCAGCCATCGCGAAGCCGGCTTCGAACGCGAGGGTGCCCGCCCGCCTCGCGCGCAGTGCGGGCGCAGTGTGAGTCTCGAGGTACGCGTCGACGTCAGCGAACACGTCAGCGTAGTCGTTCGTCCAGGTTCCAGCGACCAGTCGCCACTCGAGCACGCGCTCGCTCTTCGCGTACTGCTCGGGCAGTGCAGAGAGGAGCAGGTGCAGGCGCTGCAGCATGCCCTCCTCCTGGAGCCGTGGGCCCGCGAGGCGCAGCAGTTCGTCGACGAGCTCCGGTGCGCGCAAGACGGCGAGCTCCAGCGCTCCCGCAAGGTCTCCCTCGCGCTGAAGCATCTGCACGGCTGTGCGCGGCTCGACGAGGGCGCCGTCACGCACGTCGACCAACGGACCGGCGGCCGAGGGGACGTTGAGCCGAGGCAGCCTGACGGCGCGATGCGCGGCGGCCATGAACTCCGTGAACGCGCCGTGCGCGTCCCGCCAGAGGGCCTCGACGACCTGTTCGGGTAGCGACGCCGGCGCAAGCTCCAACGCCTCGCCACGCGTCAGTCTCAACTCCCTCGCGTCGATCACGTCGCAGCGCCGAACGACGGCGTCAGGCAGATCGGAGTCGGTCCGTGCGTCGAGCACGACGCGATACCCGTCACCATGCAGGTCGAGCATCTCGCCGACGAAGGCCGAACCGAGGCTCTCGAGCGTGATGGCGAACGTCAGCGGCGCGAGGTCGTCCTGGTACCGCCGTAGTCCGGCAAGGTGCGACCGGTACGGCAGCGCCGAGGCGAGCAGCGGTGCGGGTAGCGCCTGGTTGACCGCGCGTGCGAGCCCGTTCCCCTGGGCGACAGCGTCGTCCTCTGACAACCGGTCCAGCTCGAACCAGGCGACCGGTACCGCTTCTCGCAACGCGTCGACGATGAACGGCACCCCGAGCTGCTCGCCTCCGACGAGCACGACAGGAGCAGCCGCATCGAGTACACGCGTGACCAGCCGTGGCAACCACACGCTGCCAGGATAGCCGCTCGCTCTCGCAAGGTCCTTACCGCCCGGTACCGCCTGACAACCCGTTCACAGCGGGCGCTTCACGGTGTCGGTCAGGCTGCCATCACCATCGAGGTCTCATCCACGACGCCATGTTCGGTTCGTGAGAGCATCGATCCCGGCTCCTCGCGGGGCTCCTGGTACGCCTCGAGCATCGTCGTGCTTCTCAGCACCACCTTGTCATCCACGAACCGGAACCGGGTGCCATGTTCTAGTCGCCGTCTGGCCTCGACACGATCCACGTCGACCTCCTTGATCCTGTGCATCACCGTAGACATCCGGGCGCTCCACTGCCGCTTCACGCATGGCACACGGGGGTGAAGCGGGTTTGAAGCGCCCTGCCAGGTACGTTTCATCCACCTCAGGAGGGGCTCATGACGCGCATATCAAAGGTCATCCGCACCACCGTACTCGCCCTCACGCTCTCAGGGCTCGTGCTCGGCAGCCTGGCTGCGACCGGCGTGATGCACGACACCGTTCTCATCGCCGATGGCAGTGGCCAGCGTGGCGATTGGGATCCGGGCTGAGCTTCGACCTGACCAGCCTTGAATCCTCAGCATGCTGAGGTACTGAGTCACCACCCAACGGTTGACAAGAAAGAGCATGCGACCCGAACTAGACCGCCGCGCTCCACGCTTGAACGAGCTGCGCTTCCAGTACCAGCCCATCGTCTCGCTATCCGCAAGCGAGCCGGGCTGGTCGGAAGCGCTGGTTCGGTGGCAGCTTCCCGATGGCACCATCCGCGGACCCCTCGACATCCTCCCGCATTGGCTGTCACCCAACAGACACGACGCGTTCACGCGCTTCTGCATCGAGCGAGCGGCGGCCGAGATCGCCGCGCGTGCCGACACGCACGTCTCCGTGAACCTGAGTCCGGCCCAGATCATGCACCCCGACACGGTGCACGTGCTGGAGGGCCTCCTTCCGTCAGTGAGACGACGCCTCCGCGTCGAGCTCACCGAACAGCGCGTCTACGACATGGCGGCGCTGTGGGGCAGTCTGGCCGTTGTCCGCGAACGGTGCGGCCTCGTGCTGCTCGACGACGTCACTCTCGATGACCTCGACCTTCGCTCTCGCGCCGGAGCGCCTATCGATGGCGTCAAGATCGACCGGAGCGTGATAGCCGCGCTGGCTGAAGGAGCGAACCGTCGGCAGATCGTCTCGTTCATCCGCGAAGCGACGGCCCGGTTCGACATCGTGGTCGCGGAGGGGATCGAAGACGTCTCCATCTGCGACGGCCTACGCGAGCTCGGAGTCAGTCACGTCCAGGGCTTCGGGATCGCCCGGCCCCGGACCGAACTCGTCGACCTGCTGTTCGAACCCGGTCTGGCGCGCGACGCTGGCCAGAGCCAGCACATCCCCGGGCGGACGTTCGGTGACGACCTCGCGGGCGGCTCGCCCGCGGAACTCACCGACTGACGCGGCTTCACTCCCTTCCAACGCCCCTCAGAGGACAGTTGTCCCCGGCCCGCGGGCCGGTTCGTTGCTAGCCTTGTGTAGTGGTGCACACGTTTACAAGGAGGTCCGCACACATGAGGCTCGCAAGAATCGTGCTCATCGCCTGCACGACCACGCTGCTGATGTTCGCCGGCTCGGCCATCGCTCAGGGGCAGGAAGACGGCACGGACGTACTGCATCAGATCGCCGTGCAGCTGTTCGCGCCGGTCCCCGCCGTCGTAGAGAACGAAGTGAATCCCGTCACCGACGAGAAAGTCGAACTCGGCAAGATGCTGTGGTACGACACACGTCTGTCGTTGAGCGGCGGGTTCTCATGCAACTCCTGCCACAACCTGGCGACGTACGGCGTCGACAACCTGCCGACCTCGCTCGGCCACGGCTGGGCGATCGGTCCACGCAACGCACCGACGGCCCTGAACGCCGCCCTGCACGCCACCCAGTTCTGGGACGGCCGAGCTGCCGACGTCGAGGAGCAGGCTCAGGGGCCCGTGCTGAACCCGATCGAGATGGGCACGCCCAGCGCCGAGTACGCGGTCGAGCGCATCGCGTCCATCCCCACCTACGTCGACCTCTTCGCAGCCGCGTATCCCGACCTCGACGAACCCCTGACGTACTCCAACATCGCCAACGCAATCGGTGCGTTCGAACGCACGCTCACGACGCCTGCTCGCTTCGACGACTACCTCGAGGGTGACCTCACGGCACTCAGCGACGTGGAGAAAGAGGGCCTGCAGGTCTTCATCAACTACGGTTGCGCGGGCTGCCACAACGGCCCGGCCATCGGTGGCAACATGCTGGCGCGCTTCGGCGTCACCGAGTCGTACTGGGAAGCCACCCGCGACTTCGTGACCATCGACTCGCCGACCATGACGATGGACGTCGGCCTCTTCGCGGTCACGCACGACGAGAACGACCTGTACGTGTTCAAGGTGCCGTCTCTGCGCAACATCACGCGCACCTACCCGTACTTCCACGACGGCTCAGTGTGGAGCCTCGCCGACGCGACGCAGGTGATGTCGCGCGTCCGGCTCGGCCGCGAGTTGACCGAGGAGGACCTCGGCAAACTGCTCGCCTTCTTCGACTCGCTGGAAGGCGAGATCCCGGCGTACGCGCTGCAGCTGCCCGTCCTACCTGCCTCGACGGAGACCACGCCGCGACCCGAGTTCAGGTAGCGTCCGTCGTCCCATCCTGACGGTGTTCGTGGCGCCCAGCGAGGGCGCCACGAACGTTCTGGCGCTCCGCGGCGTTTCAGGCCCCGGTGAGGCGGGAGCCCAGCATCCGTCCCGCCGTCAACGCCAGATAGCCGAGTACCAGGTTGCCGAGGATGTAGAACGTGGCGAAGCCGGTGTGCCCGCCGCGCAGCAGAGC
>Ga0123333_10006149_pt1 | contig 10645 bp, 7 predicted proteins | sample BioC12SIPDNA_3_FD_89957 | JGI IMG/M metagenome (GOLD analysis project Ga0123333, IMG submission 89957) | Anaerobic biogas reactor microbial communites from Washington, USA - Biogas_R2_B C12 SIP DNA | ecosystem: Engineered > Bioreactor > Anaerobic > Unclassified | place: Washington, USA...
AACATCGATCTTTCCTGGGTTGTCAGCGACACCGGAGCATCGCCGTCGCATCCGTGGCATTACAGTTACACGTTCACCATCGGCGGCACGCAGGGCGCTTTGAGCCACCTGACCATCGAAACATCCGACAACTTCACCGAGGCCGACATCATCAACCTCACCGGCGCGTCGATCGATTCGATTGCCCTTCAGAAGGTCGGCCCGGGCAACTTTGGAATGCCGTCGGACATGTACGGCATCAAGTTCGACCCGCTCGACGACGATACGTTCGTGATGACCTGGAGTTTCGACAGCAGCCGCACGCCCGTCTGGGGCGACTTCTACGCCAAGGACGGCGGCCAGGCGGACGAAAAGGACTACGCCTACAACCAGGGGTTCACCGCTGACGATCCGACGGACCCGCCTGCCGACGGTTCCATCACTTTTCACATACTCCGGCCGGACACTGTTGTCCCCGAGCCTCTGACGCTGGTGCTCGTGCCCTTGGGCGTGATTGCGGCGATGGTCCGCATGAAGTGGAGGCAACATCGGGTGGCTTTTCCACCTTGACGGATTTGGCATTATGCCTTAGCATTTAACCAGCGGAGGGACCCGCCGGACGCAACCGCACGGACGCTCGAAGGCTTGCCATCAGAGGCCAGCCGGGACAAACGAGCGAATGAACGAGTTGATGCAAAATCCGGCTCATAAGGGCGTTATCCTCCGAGCAAGGCGGTCCGCCGGCCGCGGCTTGATTGCAACGCACGCATCACCCGCAAAATTCGTTCGCGTCCACCGAAAAAGCTCAGATGCACCCACGCCCTTCGCCACAGTCGTAGCCGATTTCTACCGCCAGTCATTCACGAGCGACCGTTCAACCCTGCTCGACGTCACCGTGTAACGCGTGTGAAGCCCCGCATGGCAATGCGGGGACCTGACTCCCTGTCGCGGAGCGACACCTTGCCATTGTATTTTTTTCGTGCCTTAATCCCGGCGCGAACCAAAACAGCAAACGGCGAGGATTCGCTGCGCGATAACAGTCAGGTCCCCGCATTGCCATGCGGGGCTTCGTGCGTCGCGCTGGTTGCGGTTCCACGATTATTTGCGCGTGTGGTTTGGGGGCGGGCGCAGTATGCTGGGGGCTGCATATCCTGAATAAAGGAATATTCAATGACGCCAATTTCGTTTCTTCGCAGCATCGGCAAGCTTATTCGCGGCGGGGCGGGCACGCCTCAGATCATGATGGGAAGCATCATGGGCCTCATGCTTGGCATGACCATCGACTTCAGTCTGCTGACCGTCCTTCTAATCGCAGCCATGTTTGCGTTCAACGCCAACAAGCCGGTCGCGGGAATCGCAACGATCCTGGGCAAGGCGCTTGTCATGATCTTCCCGTGGTTCTTCGTCCACGTCGGCCACGCCGTCATCCACAGCCTCGGCCTCGAATCATTCTGGGCTTGGGTGTTCGACGCCCCGGTCCTGGCGCTGCTGAACCTGCACATCTACGCGCACATGGGCGGCTTCTGGATCGCACTTGTGCTTGGCACTGCCGGCGGCTTCGCAATCTCGGCTGCGGTGCGAAAGGCAAGAAAGGCAATCATCGCCGCACATGAGGCAAGCGGGGCCGTGCGAGCGGTCAGCGGCAACAAGCTCAGCAGGCTCATGGCCAGAATCGTCTTCGGCAAACAGAAGAAGTCGCTCGAAGAGATGCTTAACTCTCACCCGGCTGTGCTTCGCACCGGCAGAATCGTGGCCGTGGCCATAATAGTTGTCCCGCTGGTCGTCGTGGACCTGTTCGTAACCGGGCCGGTTCTAAGGCCCAGGCTGGAAGAGGCAATCAGCAAGGCTGTGGGCGCGCAGACGGATATCGAATCGGCAACGCTTTCGGTTCTTCGCGGCAAGCTGGTTATCGCCGGCCTTGCGGTGACGAATCCCGAGAAGCCCACTCACAATCTCTTCCAGGCCCGTCGTCTCTCGGCAGGTGTAAGCATTAGCGATCTGCTCGCCCGCCGCATTGTCATCAGCGATATACAGGCGCTGGACGCACAGTCCGACGCCCCGCGTGCGACGCCGGGCAAGGTTTACCCCCAGCCGCTCCCGCCGCCCGAGCTGCCCGGAGAGCATGAGGTCTTCGACTACTTTGAAAAGGGCCTGGAATACCGCAAGTACGCCGACCACATCCGCAAGGCAACGGACTGGCTTGGCCAGCGCGAGCAGGAGAAGAAACAGCAACAGGCCCAGGCAGGCGGCGATGGGCCGGCGTCGGCAGCGCCCGTTCCACAGCAGGCGCCCGAGGCCGGATGGGCGTCGCTGGCGGCAGATTCGCTGCTCAAGGCCCATCCAACGTGGACGATTCGCCGGATGATGGTTTCGGGCATTTCACGCCAGGGCAGCGACGAGAAGTACACGCTGGAAGGCAGCGAGGTGTCGAGCCATCCCAACCGCAACGATCGGCCGATGATGCTGCGCCTGACGAGCGACAATGATCTGCTCATCGAAACCGTGTTGGACTTCACCTCTGCCGAGGCGGCGCATAAGCTCAAAATCGCCGTCGCGTCCATCGATCCCAAGGGCATGCTTGGCGACAAGAGCAGCGTCAAGGTCGATCAGGGCACGGCAAGCCTGAGCATCGACGGCACGTTTGGCTCGGACGAGATTCGGCTGCCCGTCGAGATTCGCGGCAGGGATTTGCAGATCAGCTCCAAGAGCGGTGGCGTGCTTGGCATGGACGCCGCCCGGTCAAAGCAGGTGCTCGACGCCGCCCGCAACCCGGTTATCGCGGTCCGGCTGGAAGGCTACCCGTATCGGCCCAGGCTCATCATCGACGAGCAGGCGATGCTCGCCTCGCTGGTTGAGGCCGCCAAGGTCGGGGCGGTGGACGCCACAAAGCGCATTGCCGGCGAGCAGTTGCGCAACGTGCTTGGCGGTTCTTCCGACAAGGGCGAAAAGCCCGCCCCAGCGCCGTCGCCGGGCGGATTGCTCGACGCGTTGAGGAAGTGACCGGCCGGGCTTTGGGAAAAAGAAGAAACGGCGAGGATTCGCTGCGCGATAGCAGTCAGGTCCCGCATTGCCGGGCGGGGCTTCGTCGTTGGGCTAATTTCGGTTCATGGGTGTTGTTCGAACAACAAATACAACGGCGAGGATTCGCTGCGCGAAGGTTTTCAGGTCCCCGCATTGCCATGCGGGCTTTTTACGTCTTGCTGGTTTTGTTGTTGGATGATGGGGGAACAGGGCGTCGGGGAAAAAGCGGTGTAATTCCGGCCCCATGCGTATTAACCTACAGGCATGGAGAAGTTGCCTTTAGGAATTGCCGGTTCTAGTTTCAGTGCGCTGCGCAAGCTGGCGCCGCTGTCCATACTTGTTGGCGTTATCGCGGGCTTTGGCGCGGTGGCGTTTCACATGCTTGGGCAGGCGATCGTTCATTTCACGCTGGATCTCATTGGCGGATATCGCCCGCTAAGCCCGCTTGGCGAGCAGGGCGCTCACGGGTTCTTCGAGCCCACGGGCGCGCCGCTTCGCCCGTGGCTGCTGATGCTGGTTCCGATCATCGGCGGGCTTATCAGCGGGTGGCTGGTGTATACCTTCGCCCCCGAGGCGGAGGGCCACGGCACCGACGCGGCGATCAAGGCGTATCACAAGAACCGCGGCAGGATTCGCCCGCGGGTTCCGCTCATCAAGATGGTCGCCTCGGCCCTGACCATCGGCTCGGGCGGTTCGGGCGGCCGGGAAGGCCCGATAGCACAGATCGGCGCTGGGTTCGGATCGTTTCTTGGCGACAAACTCAAGCTGCCCGATCATCAGCGCCGCATAATCATGGCTGCGGGTCTTGGCGCGGGCGTCGGGGCGATATTCCGCGCGCCGCTGGCGGGCGCCATCTTCGCGTCGGAGGTGCTTTACAGCGATCCTGATTTCGAGGCGGAGCCGCTGATCCCCGCCTTCTTTTCGAGCATTGCCGCCTACTGCGTGTACTCGATGGTTTACGGTTTCGGCCCGCTGTTCGGCGTTGCGAGCATGAAGTTCGACAACCCGATGCTTCTCGTGCCGCTGGGTTTTCTGGCGGCCCTGATGTCGCTGGCGTCGCTGCTGTACGTCAAATGCTTCTACGGGGTGACGGCCCTGTTCAAGCGGCTGGGCGTTCCGCAGAAGCTAAAGCCGGCGATCGGGGCGGTGCTGACGGGCGGCGTCGGCGTGGGTCTGTTTTTCGCGATGGCCGGCGCGGGCGAAGATGCCCAGCGCGGCGTGTTAAGCGTGCTGTCGTTCGGCTACGGCATTCTGCAGAACACGTTTGACGGCAAGATGCCGCTGACGGCCACCATTGCGGTGCTTCTGCTGGTGGTGGGGCTTGGCAAGATACTGACGACCAGCCTGACCATCGGCTCGGGCGGTTCGGGCGGCGTGTTCGGCCCGAGCATGGTGATCGGCGGCTGCCTCGGCGGCGCGGTGGGCATATTCTTTCATTACCTCATGCCCAACATGGTCACGTCCATCGACATGTTCGTGATAATGGGCATGGCTGCGTTTTTCACCGCGGCAGCGAACACGCCCGTCAGCACGCTGATTATCGTTCTTGAGATGACGGCGGGGTTCAAGCTTCTGCTGCCGGCGATGTGGGTGTGCGGCCTGGCGTACGTCCTGAGCCGGGGCTGGTCGATCTACCGCGAGCAGTTGCCCTGCCGCGCCCATTCGCCCGCCCATGAACACGAATTCTTCGCCGACGTGCTTGCCGGCCTCAAGGTGTGCGACGTGCTCGGCCCGGGCAGAAAGTGCGCGACGATTTTGCCGACGACCTCGCTTGAGGAACTGGCGTCGCTTTTAAGCAGCACCCGCCAGATGAGTTTTCCGGTGGTTGACGAAAACGGGCGGTACCTGGGCATTGTCTGCGCGCAGGATGTGCGGGAGTTCCTGCACAACGACGCCGCACAGTCGGCAGCCATCGCCCACGACCTGCTGCGGCAGGCGCCGGCGCTTTCGCCCAACGACTGCCTTGGCGAGTCGATGAGGCAGATGTCACGCGACGGCATCGAGGAACTGCCGGTTTTCGACGCATCCGGCTGCGGTTTGCCGATCGGCCTGTTGCGAAGGCAGGACATCCTGGCTGCGTACTCTAAGCGGATGAAGCAGCCGGAAAAGGTCTAGCGGAGTCTTCACGTGACCAGAACGTTTGGGCAATTGACGCGGCATCTTGCCGAACGCCGGCCGGTGGTGATGGGAATCCTGAACGTCACGCCGGACAGTTTCAGCGACGGCGGGCGGTTTTTCGAGCCCTCGCATGCCGTCGAGCACGCACGGCGCATGGTGGCCGAGGGCGCTGCCATAATCGACATCGGCGCGGAATCCACTCGTCCCGGCGCTGCCAGAATGACGCCCGCAGAGCAGATACGGCGTCTTGAGCCGGTGCTGCCCGCGCTGGGCGATCTGGACGCCGTGATAAGCATCGACACCACCAGCGAAGAAGTGGCCGCCTTCGCGATATCTCACGGCGCGGACATCATCAACGACGTCTCAGCGGGGCGCGAATCGCCCGGAATGTTCGCCCTTGCCGCCAAGACCGGGGCAGCAATGGTGCTGATGCACATGCTTGGCGAGCCGGCGACGATGCAGAAATCGCCCGTTTACGAAGATGTTGTGCGCGAGGTGAGGCAGTTTCTCGCCCTTCGAATCGACTCAGCCGTCGCCGCCGGCGTCGATCGCGGCAGGATTATCGTCGATCCGGGCATCGGCTTTGGCAAGACGTTGACGCACAACGTGCAATTGCTGGCGAACATTGGCGAGCTGTCGTCGCTTGGCTGTGCGATCATGATCGGCGTGTCTCGCAAGGCGTTCATCGGCAGGCTGACGGGGTGCGACGAGGCCGGCAATCGGCTGGGCGGCACGATTGCCGCCTGCCTGGACTCGTTTAAAAGAGGCGCGGGCATCTTTCGCGTTCACGATGTCGCTCAGACGGCGGGGGCGTTCGCGGTCGATCTGGCCATCGCGGCCCAGGGGCGCAATCCCTGAATTATCGGCATATTTTTGCCCAAATCGACAATTTTCCTTCCAACTCGCTCTTGTCCGGGGCGATCCTATGCCGATGTTAGGTAGTATAAATAACCGGTCACTCTGGTGAGCGAATGGTCGGTATGTTCTCAGGATTGCTCGACGGCGTGGTGATATACCTCGCCCGGCTGGCGACTTACGACCCTTGGGTTACGGTTGTTCAACTGTTTCTCATTGGCGTAGTCGTCTGGCTTGCGATGCGCTTTTTGCGGGGAACAAGGGGCGCCAGGCTGGTGAAGGGCGCTGCCCTCGTGCTGGCGCTGGTCTACCTTACCGTCCGCCTTCTGCCCAAGAGCGACGAGTGGACGCGAATCGAATTTCTCTACGGCAGGTTCCTTTTCTTCGCATTCGTCGCGGCGGTCGTCGCGTTCCAACCGGAACTGCGAAGGGCGCTGATGCAACTGGGCCAGCCGAGGATCTTCAAAGGCGGAAGGGGCCAGGTTCAGGCCATGGTCGACGCCCTGATGGAAAGCGTGGCCTACCTTTCGAACAACAAGATCGGCGCGGTTGTCGCCATCGAACGGTCGGTTCAACTCGGGTCGCTGATGGAAACCGGCACGATCATGGACGCGCACATGACGGCCTCGCTGCTGAACACGATTTTCTGGCCCGGAAGCGCCCTGCATGACATGGGCGTGGTGATTCGCGAGGGCAGAATCGCAGCCGCCGGCTGCCAGTTCCCCCTGGCCGAGAGCGACGAGGTTGACCCCTCGCTTGGAAGCAGGCACCGGGCCGCCCTCGGACTGGCGCAGGATAGCGACGCAGCCGTCGTTGTCGTCAGCGAGGAAACCGGCAGAATCTCCATCGCCTACGAAGGCCAGTTGTACCTCGGCCTCGAAATCGACAACCTTCGCCAGATGCTGCTGGATCTGCTGACCACCCACAATCACAGGCCCCGCAAGTCGCGCCGGGAGGGTTCGGCATGAGCCGCAAATACGCACTTGTCGAAAGCCCGGAGAGGTTCAGCAAGGAATGGTGGCTCACGGGCGGCAAAACGTTCTTCTGGGTGCTGATCGTCACCGCCCTCATCTGGGTGTACGCAGACCTTGAAAAGACGGAAAGCAAGGATGTCACCATCCGCATTCGCCTGACCACCGGCAACTCGGGCCAGGTCGAAATAGAGGGCGACGAGCACGAATATGAGGTCAAGTTCACCGTCCGAGGCAGCCAGAGCAGCATCGACCGCTACAGCAGGCAGCTTGGCGAGGCGGGGTGGATCGTCGATGTTGACGTTTCGCAGGGCAGACTCGGCGAGAACACATTCGATCTGGCGGAAGTGCTAGAAGCCAGGACCGGCCTGACCAAGAGCGGCCTGAGCATAAGCACCGTCGCGCCAAGATTCGTGCGAAGCATGCTGGTTAAGCCCACGCGTGAATTCCGCGGCAGAATGGTGCTGACAACGCCCGACGGCGGAGACCTGGTGTTCGCCGGAACCGCCGGCGCACTGCACAGGCGGGAAGTGGATGTCACGTTCACTGCCGAGGGCTCGCGAGAAGGGCTGGACGCACTGGCTCGCGGCGGCACGGATATTCCGGTGGATGTAGTCAGGTTCGGCCAGGGCGTGGACAACGTTTCCGTCGGCGACCTGCTGCGGTCAAGCCAGGCGTTCACCAAGAACGGCCTGGCGCTGCGGGCTGCGTCGCCCCAGACCATCCGCGTAGAACTGGACAGATCCGTCAAGATTCCCGATGTTGAAGTGCGTTTCAACGCCACCGGCGGCATGCTTGACGACGCGATTATGACGCCCTCCAGAATGGGCGTGACCGTGGCTCGCGGAAACGAAGATGCGCTCAAGGCCCAGCCAAGGCTCATACTCGAAACCGTCAGCACCGACCTGCGGACGTTCAACCCGCCCCAGCCGGTGCAGATAAACCCGGTGATCGCCGGCATTCCCGTTCGCCCGGATCAGCCGACCGTCGAAGTGTCCGGAAAGGTCGCCCAGTTGACCGGCGAAAAGACGCTTACCGTGCCGGTTCGACTTCTGACGCCCCAATCCTGGCCCGAAGACGGAACGTGGGAGCGATTCGTCCTTCGCAAACGAGACCCTGCCGACTGGCGGCGGGAGATCACCGTCAAAGGCCCGCGGGCGGAACTCGACAAGCTTCAGGCCCAGCAGGTCGAAGCGTACATCGTGCTTACCGATCTTGATCGAAGCCCGACCGAAAGCTGGCTTGAACGCCAGGTCGAGGTGCGTTTCACCCAGCCGACGCAGGCAGAAGTAGTCGGGCCGCTGCCCAAGGTGTTCTTTAGGCTTGAACCGCGTCCCCCGGCCGTCGAATAGCAGCGATTCGCCACGCCCCTCTGTGGACATTGCCCGCCCCAAGTGTATAGTTGATTGGGTATCCGTATTTTCCTGGAGGCAAATGGCTGAGTTAGATCGAACTGAGATGGGTGTGCAGGCCGAGCGGGCCCTTCTGGTCTCTGTCATGCTGCCGGATTCAAATGCCGATCCGCATGACCCGCTTGGAGAACTGCGCAATCTTGCCAAAACGGCAGGGGCGACGGTTGTTGACGAAATGGTCGCCAAGCGGGACCGCCTTAACCCCTCGATGTACATCGGAACCGGCAAGGCCGAGGAAATCGCCCAGCGAGTAGAATTCAACAACGTGGACGTTGTTATCTTCGACAACGATCTTTCCCCCGGCCAGATCCGCGAGCTTGAAGGCGCGGTCAACCGCAAGGTGATCGACCGAAGCGAGCTGATTCTCGACATTTTCGCCGCGCACGCCCGCACGAGTGAAAGCAGGCTTCAGGTGGAGCTTGCGCAGCTTGAATACACGTATCCCCGGCTGAGGCACATGTGGTCGCACCTTGAGCGTGTCGCCGGCGGGGCAGCCACCGGCGCGGGCGCGGTTGGCGGCATCGGAACCAGGGGCCCCGGTGAAAAGCAGCTCGAAATCGACCGCCGCCTGGTGCAGAAACGTGTGTCGGTCCTCAAGCGACAGCTTGCCGAAATCGACAGCCGCAAGGTTCGCCAGGTTCGAAGCCGGCGGGACGTGTTCAGCGTGTGCCTTGTCGGCTACACCAACGCCGGCAAAAGCACGCTTATGAAACTGCTCACCGGCCAGGATGTCTACATAGCCGACAAGCTTTTCGCCACGCTCGACACCAAGACCAGCCGATGGAACCTCACCGAAGGCCAGACGGTGCTGCTCAGCGACACCGTCGGCTTCGTCCGCGACCTGCCTCACCACCTCGTCGCCAGTTTTCGCGCCACGCTTGAAGAGGCGATCTGGGCGGATCTGCTGATTCACGTCGCCGACGCATCGCACGAGCGGGTTGAACACGAAATCGCCGCCGTCAAGGCGGTGCTGGCCGAGCTTGGCTGCGAAGAGTCCGACACGCTTCTGGTGCTCAACAAGATCGACAAGATCAACGACCCGATGCGGTTTACGCTTCTTCGCAAGCAGTACGAGAATGCGTTGTTCATCTCGGCAGCGAGCGGCAAGGGCGTTGAGCAACTGGTCGAAACGGTGCTTCATCGCAGCGGCGGGGTTGTTGCGCGGGTTCACATCGAGGCCGACTTTCGCAACGGCAGGCTGATGCAGTTCATCAGCAAGCACGCGCAGATCATCCATCAGGATTTCAACGAAGACGTCGCCGTCATCGAGGCGGACATGCCCGAAAACCGCCTTGCCGAGCTGCGGATGTTCGGCAAATCGGTGGCGGTGAAGTAGCACCCTCGCCGGCCCCGTGCGGGGTCTATAATTCTCCGTTGCAAAGGAGAACCGCATGGCCGGTGAAATGTCGCGTCGTGACGTAATGAAACTTGCCGCCGCCGGCGCAATCGCAGCGGCGACATCCGGGCTGGATTCCGCATTGGCGCAGGCGGAGTCGTTCCCCGCCACACTGCCCGACACGTGGGCCAACGGCAAGTACACTCTGCCGCCGCTGCCTTACGCCGCCGACGCGCTCGAACCGCTCTACCAGGCGCGGGCGCTGGAGATTCATCACGACAAGCACCACCAGGGCTACGTCACCGGCCTGAACGACACGATGGAGAAGCTCTCGCAGGCCCGCGGTTCCAACAACTACAGTGACATTCGCTGCCTCAGCAGCAGTCTTGCTTTCAACGGCAGCGGGCACGTGCTGCACAGCCTGTTCTGGCGGTCGATGAGCCCGCAGGCTGCCCGCGGCGAACCAGTCGCACCCAGCGACGCACTTGCCGCAGCCATCAACCAGAGCTTCGGTTCATTCGACGCGTGCAGGTCGCAGTTCGCTGCCGCCGCGAAGGAGGTTATGTCCAACGGGTGGGCGATTCTCGCGTTTGAGCCGCTGTCCAGCCGGTTGGTCATACTCCAGGCCGAGCGGCACCAGGATATGACGATCTGGGGCGTGCGTCCGCTGCTGGTGTGCGACGTGTGGGAGCACGCATACTACCTTCAATACCAGAACCGCCGCGCCGAGTGGGTGGACGCGTTCATGAGGCTCGCCAACTGGCAGTTCGCCGGGGAGCGCCTGCGGCCTTCGGCAGCAGGCGCAGAGAGTTGAGGGTAGAGAGTAGAAAGTAGACGCACGCTGTGATGTAGATGCATCTGTATAACCAGCTCACATCCATCTCTCGAAAACAAGCGCGACGCTAGAGCCCCGCATTGCAATGCGGGGACCTGAAACCTTCGCGCAGCGAATC
>Ga0123333_10006156_pt1 | contig 10641 bp, 8 predicted proteins | sample BioC12SIPDNA_3_FD_89957 | JGI IMG/M metagenome (GOLD analysis project Ga0123333, IMG submission 89957) | Anaerobic biogas reactor microbial communites from Washington, USA - Biogas_R2_B C12 SIP DNA | ecosystem: Engineered > Bioreactor > Anaerobic > Unclassified | place: Washington, USA...
AACAGCACCGTGCTGTTCTCGGCCAAGCGACGGATCAGGCCCCGGATCTCCACGATTTGAGTGGGATCCAGCCCCACCGTGGGTTCATCGAAGATCAGCAGCTTGGGATGATGAAGAATCGCCTGCGCCAAGCCCACGCGCTGCCGGTACCCCTTGCTCAGCTCACCGATCAAGCGGGTGAGATGATCTTCCAGGCCCGTGGCGTAAACTGCTTCAGAGATACAACCCACCTGCTCCTCCTCAGGAATCAAGCGCAGATTCGCCATCATCTTGAGGTACTCCTGGACGGTCAGCTCGGGATAGAGCGGTGCAGTCTCCGGCAAGTAGCCAATCTGTGCCTGCACCTCGCGGGTATGCTCACACACGTCCAGCCCATCGACCGACACGCTGCCCTCGTCGGGCTGCAAGTAGCCCGTAAGGATCTTGAGAAACGTGGTCTTGCCAGCCCCGTTTGGGCCTAGCAGCCCGACAATCTCCCCACGCTCGATCCTGAAAGATACGTCCTCGAGCGCACGGATGGGTCCGTAGGCCTTCTTCAAAGCACTGACGTCAATCATAGATTCCACCTCCAAAACGAATCTGACTCAGCAGACCGTGGTAAAGAGAGTCTTCCAGGGTCGTGGCCACGCCAGAAAGAGCAAAGCTGCCACCGAACAGCCCGCAATGACGCTTCGCTCTTGATCGGGGGCATCACAGCAACCCCGGAGCAATCGATCATATTAGCGAGTCGGGCGTTTTTGTCAACCCTTGCAGTCAGCGTACGATCACCGTCCCGAGGGAGACAGCATCGTCAGGCAGGGCGGAGAGCCCATCGGCTGCCAGTCGCTCTCCGGTCTCCAGCACGTACAAACCCGTTACCAGGCTGAGGCGTTCCGAGGAAGCCTCGGCAGGGACCTCGATCATATAGGTGTCCGCGATAACCTCTCCTGGCAGCCAGCAGGTTGTAGGCGCGCGCCCGTCCTGTGGTATGCCGTCCTCTTGATTGACCAGGTCACCCTGCGTCGACCGTAGATGGGTGAACACTGTGTAGGACCGTGAGATCGGATGGAGAGCGCGCCAGTAGAGGGTCAGCGCAACGGACTCTCCGGGTGCTACATCCTGGCTTTCCAGGTCATAGCCGAGCAGCGCGATCCGGCCTCCAAAGGTTGCAGACACCGGATGCGCGACCTGCGGCGCGGAGAACTGGCGCACGCGGTCTGGCGGATCCTCGATCCCGGTGGTCACCACGCGCAAGAAAGCATTGAGTGTAAGCAGTTGCACAGCCAGCAACCCCAACACCAAGACCGTCGACCAGCCGCGCCGCCATCGAGCCAGGGCGCCGGCAGCGGCAATCACCGGAAAGGGCGTCAGGAACAACCAGACCCGGGCCACCTCGCCGCGCGCAGCGCCACTGAGATCGAGAATGAGCAGGCTGATGCCGAACGCGAGGGGGAGGACTGCCACATCGTTGCGCGCCCGGGTCACCGACCGCCCCAACGCTACGACGAAGAGCACCGCCAGCGGGACGCCAAGAAAAAAGAGGAAATCGTAGAGGTGATAGACCAGCCACACCCAGCTGTTTCGATCCAAACCTAGGTGGTATGACATCGAGACACGCCAGATCGCTGCGAAGCCACTCCCCACAACCACGCGGTAGACAGCCCAGGGCAAAGCCGCCGCGGCGAAGAAAACACACGCGCCCCCACCCAGGCGGAGCCACTGCCGGCGCTGTGGGTGGGGCAGTGCCCATAGCCACGCCGTAATCGCAAGGGGCATCAGCAGCACGACCAGGCCGAAACTGAAGAAGCTTGAGATGCCCTGGAGCAGTCCGGCAACTGCCAACCAGCCATAGCGATCACGCGTGAGCCCCCGGTAGAACGTGTACCAGATACCACAAGCCAGAAGCGGATAGGCCTGATCCCATCGCCCACTCCACAGCGCCAGCGATGGCACAAGGGGATAGAGCCCCACGGCAAGCAGGGCCGCTCGCTTATCCACCGTGTCGCGCGCCAACCCATACAGCGGAAAGATCGTCAGTCCCGCCATGACCGGCGTCAACATCTGGATCAGAGCAGTCGCCATCGTGGCGTTGTCCAGACGCATTAGGGCCAGATCATGGCACTGATAGAGACGCAGCCCCCAACCTACTCGATCGGCCAACCAGGGCACGCGCTCAAAACCCTGGCGGGCCAGATAGAAAAGGACGGGCAGTCCAGGCGGATATCGCTGTGGGTGGACCGGGAACGTAGGCATCAACGAGGGATAGGCTTTGAGAAATGCGGCGAGGTTATCGATCCAGCTACCCACTGTAAAGACACCGCTTGCGCCAGCCGAGACCGTGCGATAGAAGAGCGGACGCAATACATCGGGGGATTCCGGGAAGAGCAGAGCTGCCTGGATGACCGGCGTACTCACCGACGCAAGCAGCAGAAACCACCCCACGGGCCGAGTGGAAAGCCCATCTCTGAAGAGGCGTCGCCAGCCGAGCGTGATCAGCAGACCATATAAGGCCAGGACAATTGCCGGTACGCAGTGGCGAAGCGGGGCGCCCGGTATCGCGTAGGCCCAACGCCACGCATCGGGCCCGCGCAGATAAGGGCTCGCGTTCAGGGCAATCGCCAGCGACAGCCCCAGCGTCAGAAGGCCCGCGATCACCAGAACTGGCCGGTGACGTACCGGCGGACGGGACTCACGAGACGTCGTCATCGTCCGCACCCAACGCTTATGCGGCTGGCTAGCCGGCGCCCGAACCCGCGGAGGGCTCAGGTACGATCACTTCGTTGACCAACGCCAGCGCCGTGCGCACGGCGTGCTGATTGGACTGAGCATAATCCGGGTTCAAACGCGCAGCCGACTCGATCAGCGCCTCCGGATCGAGAATTCCCAGGTTGCCCAGCCCGGCAGCCACTGCCGCCAGAGCCGTTGCGGCGCGCGCGACCCCTTGAAGCGCTTCCAGATGTAGTAGCGCAACCTGCGCCCGGGTCACAACGCGTCCGGCAAGAGACGGAACAACATAGAGCCAATCCTCTTCAGTCATGGCCGCAATCTCACGTTGCACCTTGTCCAGACCCTCGGGGGAGAGGACAAAGACGACGTTGGGGCGCGTGATACCCGTGAAGGCGATCGGTTCTGGCGAAAGCAGTAGTTCACTTACGCTGTGACCGACCCGCACCGTGACCGGGTAATCGTCGCGCTGGGTGCTGTGCAGATCCGACAATGCCGCTGCAGTGGCGACCAGCCGTCCGGCCGTACGGATGTGGGCGCCAGCCGATCCAGCGATGATCAAGCCATAGGGACGGTCTAGTCGGGGCTCAAAGCGAGGCTCAATAGCATCCGACAAGGAAGCGGGTTCGCCAAGCCGACTGGCCGACGCCTCACGCAGTGCCGCGGCCCCTTCCTGACGCCGGGTCTGCCTGATCAACCCGCGCTCGAACCCGAGTTGCTCGATCTGAGCGTCCAAGTCCTTAGGCCCCACCTTGTTGGCTGTGGCGTAGTAGGCCACGCAGAGCTCCCAGATATCCAGCAGCGCGAAGCCCGCATGACACAACGCCTCCACGATGCGCCCGTCGAGGTCAGCATCGAACGCCGTGCCCCGCCATACATACGTGGCCCCGTTGACCGCTGCCGTCTGGGCGATGTCGAGTGGAAGCTCCACGTTGCCCCAGGGCGTCGTTGTAGTTCGCCGGTTGAGCGGTGTGGTTGCGCTGTGCTCGCCGCCGGTCATACCGAAATTGAGGTTGTTGAACACGAGCGTGGTGACGCCGATGTTCCGGCGCGCAGCATTGACCAGATGCGTGCACCCGATGCCGCACCCCCCATCGCCTATCAGGTTGATGACGTGCAGGTCGGGACGTGCCAGCTTGATCCCCGTCGCATAGGTCAGGCTGCGCCCATGCAGCCCGTGGAAAGCACTGGTGATGAAATACTGGTCCGACAGGCCCACACAGCCGATATCGGTCACAATGACGATGTCGGCCGGGTCCCACTGCATCCTAACCAGCGCCCGGTCGAGTGCCTCAACCACCAGCCTATGGCTGCAGCCGGGGCAGAAGCCGTAGGGGCGGTCGTTGCGATAGGTCGCCAGATGCGTCATACGTCTGCTACGTCTCGAGGAATCGCATAGATATCAATTCACAGTGCCGATGCCTGCCGGTGTCGACGCACTCGCCTGCTTCAGTGCCTCGCGCCGTTGGCGGCGCGCCAGGAGTCGCCGGATACGTTGGTGACGTCGCCGGTCCAGGGGGTAGAACCAGGTGATCGCCAGCAATCCCAGGAGCAACACCGTCGCTACAGGGCCGACAAGGATCCGTATCCCCATGATGACGGCTGGCGACTGCATGAAGTAGACCGCGCCATCGGGTGGCTTCTGATAGCCCAGCCACCCCAAAACCTGCAGCGTCAGGAAGAGTGCAAAGGCCGTCGTCAGCTTGCGTATGAAGTTCTTGGCGCCGTAGTAGACACCCTCATGGCGCTCTCGGGTGCGCAACTCGTCCCAATCGATCACGTCGGGGAAGATGGCTTCGGGCAACATATGGGCTGCGGAGTAGCTGAACCCCATAAGCACCGCCATAAGCATCGCGAGCCCCAGATGCATCGGCGGCAGGAAGTTGAGCCCAATCAGTATCAGGGCCCAGAACCCAATTGCGATCATATAGGCCACACGTTTGCCCACCCGTCGAGCCATCCAGAACCAGAAAGGTAGCATAGGCACCGCCACGACCACCATCACACCGAGCACCGCCGAGTCTAGCGGCATGCCGATGCCGGGCACCTTGAGCACAAAGTTGCCCGCAGCGACCCAATAAACGATGAAGAAGGGCAGAACGGCAGCGACGATGTCGAACGTTACCCAGTTGAGCATGTAGAGTGCCGTAGCGTAACGGAAGGGGACGTTCTCCCACGCCGTACGCACGGTCTGCCGAAACGAAACGATTTTGGGCGCCTTTTCGGGAAGCGCTTTCTCGCGGACAAAGAAGAAGATCAGCAAATAGGGAATGATGGCCGAGGCGCCGAAGATGATCGAGGTAAGCACGTATCCCTGCTGCTGCGTGCCGCCACCAGCAAGCGTAGCGTCCACAATCATCGGCGCCGCGACGCCGCCCGCCAGCGACGCCAGGAAATTGAAGACCATGCGGTAGCTGGCAAGCGAGGTGCGCTCATCGTAATCGGACGTGATCTCCGGCGTCATTGCGTGGAACGGGACAATGACCAGCGTCTGGAACGTATCGCTGAGGGCATAGGCCACCATCACGTGCAGCATCAACAACACTTGACTCTTCCAGGGCGGCGCCCACCACAGAATCAGAAACGCCAGACCATAGGGCACGGCGAAGAGCAGCAGGAAAGGTCGCCGGCGTCCCCACCGCGTACGCAGCTTGTCGCTCCACACGCCTACGAGGGGATCGTTGATAGCATCCCACATAACGCCCACGAAAGCGGCAATGGAGGCCAGCCGCGGATCCAGCCCGACCACGTCGGTAAGAAAGATCGCGTAGAAGATCTGTCGCAGCGTGTTGAACGCCGCCAGGCCCCAGTCGCCCGTCCCATAGATGATCTTGGTCAGGCGCGGAACTCGTTCTGCTTGCTCTGTCATCATCGACCTCCGCAGTGCACTCGGCGTTCAGAGAAGCCACGCCATGCGGGCCTACGCGTGCCCATCGGCCCCGGGCGAGCATCCCGATACGGCATCTGAGGGTGCGCAGTCCTGGAGGCAGCGACGATAGACACGGTGACGTTTGTGCCACGTCACGCCTAATGCGTTCATGTCACCCAAGCTCTTGATGTTGGACTCCATCACTTGGATGAGTTCAAGGTAGTCCGCACCCCGGCTGCGAATCGTATCGTTGAGCTCGGCATATAGCATCGCGGTGGCGCCCAGGCCTTGGTACTGTGGCAGCAGGCCAACGCCATTGCCCACCAAACGACGCGTCCGCTTCATCTCAATCAGAAACCGGATCCAACCCAAAGGCCAGAGCCGCCCCCGCGTTGCCCGGAGCGCTTCGGCGAGGTCTGGAAAGACGAATGCAAAACCGGCTACGGCGCCATCCTTGGTCACGACCTTCAACAGGCGCGGGTCGGAGACCGTGATCAGTTGATCCCCGATCATCTGCACCTCAGCATCGTCAATCGGGTAGTAGCCCCACACCTGTGTGAAAGCCTCGTTGTTGACCCTCTGAATCTCTGGGATCCAGGCGCGCAGTTCGCGCTTCGATCGAAACGACTGAACGCTGAACCCGCTGCGCTCCTTGATCTTCGCAGCCAGCCGGAACACCCGCTCGGGCAGCTCGTCATCTTTGACGATGAAGCCTGTGAGATAGTCGAGCTCCTTTTCGAAGCCGGCAGCCTCTATCAGAGTAGCATAGTAGGGGTAATTGTAGGGCACGCCCATCGGAGCCGGATACTCGTATCCTTCGACGAGGATGCCGTAGGCATCTGAGCGCAGCATTCCCTTCGGCCCCATCAGCAGATCCAAACCCCGCGCACGCGCCCATTCAGCCGCGGCGTCCAGCAATGCTCGGCTGGCTTCCGCGTCATCGATGACGTCGAAGTAGTAGAAGAAGGCGACCTTTGACCGGCGATAGGTGTTGTAGGCTTGGTTGTCGAAGACACCGATCCGGCCCACGACCTCACCGGCTTGCTCGACTACGAAGAACGCGCCATCCGAGTGGCGATAGAACGGGTGGCGTTGCCGGTCGAGCGCCAACTCGACGCTAGAGGCAAGGGGAGGACACCATTCGGCGCTACCGGCATACAGCCGAAACGGAAACGCCACGAAGTCACGAACGTCGCGACGCGTGGCAGTGAGCTGGCGAACCTTCATCACTCCTGCTCCGTGAAGAAACCTATGCCGAGAACGCCGGGGCCCGCGTGCGTAGCGACTGCCGGTGGAACAGCTTGCACAGGGATCGACGTAATCCCAAGTGCGGCACGGAAATAGGCCACCAATTCTGCGGCTTCAGCCTCCGCCGAAGCGTGCATAATGCTGAGGTGGCCCCGATCATTGGGCGCAATCTGCTCCATCACCAACTGCTCGAGCCGTTCCACAGCACGCTTATGTGTGCGCACCTTCTCCAGGGTGTCGACCTGACCGTCTCTGATGGTCAACACTGGTTTGACCTGCAGCACACTCCCCAGAAGCGCAGAGGCGCCACCAATTCGTCCGCCCATCGCCAGGTACCTCAGCGTGTCGACGACGAAGTAGATCCTGCCACGACGACTCATCTCGCGAATACGCGCCTCGATCGTGTCAGCGCTCTCTCCCTGCTCGGCCCAGGTGACCGCCAACCGCAGCAGCGTCGCCACAGGGCTGGCAATCAGGCGCGTGTCGATGATCCGGACGTCCAAGTCGTTGACCCCGGCCTCGACCGCCATCTGCAGGCCAACGGTAGCCGAACGAACCGTGCCACTGACCTCCGCCGAGGGCATAACACACACAATCGGCTCACCTGCCGGTGCCAGTTGCTCAAAGGCCTCGGTGAACAGCTCCGGCGGTGGCGCAGCAGTCTTGGGAAGCTCCGTCGCTACCTTGAGCTTCGCCATGAACGCGTCATAGGTGAGCTCAACGTTCTCGAGATAGGAGTCCTCACCAAAGGTGATGACCTGGGGGATGATCGGAATGCCATGTGCTTCAGCGAATGATTCCGAGAGGCCTGACGTCGTGTCGGCAATGAACTTGACCATAAGTCCGCACTCCTTACGTATACCGCTTCTACGGGTGCATCGCTGCAGCCAACATAGATGAAAGATAAACCATAAGGCCACAGCACAGCAAGCACGTCCGCCGAGAATGGGCTCCAGATAAGGATGGATCCCCTATTAAGGTGCATGGTCAACCGCAGGAAGCCTTGGGAGGGCTTCCTGCGGCCAACCTATAGGACATAGCCCGAACCCAAACCAGCCGATCGCAACCATCTCCGCCGGCAGGGCGTCTGGCTGCGCTCACAGAACGGCGCTTACGAACTCTTGGTCGGCAGATATCTCGCCAGCTTGGCGGCCAGATTGGACAGCGGCAGGCTCTGGAGCCATATACGCCCCGGTCCAGTCAATGTCGCCAAGAACAAACCCTCACCGGAGAAGAGAACGTTTGTGAGCCCCTTGACGGTCGTGATGTCGTAGTTGACCGTGGGTTCGAAGAGCGCGATATGCCCAGGGTCGACTCGCATCGATTCGCCCGCGGCCAGCGAGTACTCACGCACTTCACCGGGGATCTCCAGAAATGCGTACCCGGGGCCGGTGATCTTCTGCAGTACGAACCCCTCACCACCGAAGAATCCCACCCCGAGGCGCTTCCGGAAGTGCATTGCCAACGTGACAGACTGCTCGGCACACATAAAAGTATCACGTTGACAGATGATGCTCTGGCCCTCACCGAGCTTCACAGGGACTACCTTGCCCGGCGCTTCCGGGGTGAACACGACCAGGGCTTCGGCCGGTCCGTGGTTGACATACGTGGTCATGAAGAGGGATTCGCCGGCCAGTTTGCGGCCCAACCCCGCCATCAGCCCTCCCCTTGTGTCGGTCTTCATCTCGACGTTGCCCTTCATCCACGCCATGCCACCCGATTCGGTGTACATAGACTCACCCTGGGCAAGAAACACATCCAGCGTCTGCATCACGGTACCGTGTATTTCGTAGCGCATCTGAGCCCCCTCATGCCTATGGTAGAGAACGAACAAATTGGCCTTGCCGCCGAGCGTGCGTGACGCCCTATCGATTTTCCAGCATCCGCGGCTAGCGATCGGGTTACGTCGTATCGGGCGCACTGCGCGCTTAGCGCAAGGCACCCGCCAGCATCGTGATTATAGCACTGCGACCCGCAGCCACAAAAACCGGCCCGGCGCCAACGCCGGTGGCCAGCACAGATCAAGCATCTGCCTTGAGAGCGGCTGCAATCGCGCGAATGTGGTCGGGTGTGCTCCCGCAGCATCCGCCGAAGATCTTGACCCCCGCCTCAGCCACAAATCTACGGGCGTAGTCCGCCATCACCGCCGGGGTCACATCGTACACCAAGTCCCCGCCCTCGGCGTGAGGGAGGCCCGCGTTGGGCTTGGCCATTAGGCGGGCTTCTGGCGCGACTTGGCGCATCCGCAACACCGCTTCCAGCGTCTCGGTCAGCGTACGTCCGCAGTTGGCACCGATGGCATCGACCCCCAGCGACTGCAGCGTGGTGGCAGCGCGCTCCGGTTTGACGCCCATCATAGTACGTCCCTTGGTGTCGAAACTCATCGTCACCAGCAAAGGAAGGTCCGTTACCTTCCGCACCCCTTCAATGGCGGCTTGAACTTCGTTCAGGTCGCTCATCGTCTCGATCAGCACGACGTCGACGCCGCCATCCGCCAGGGCGCGGGCCTGCTCCGCAAAGGCGGTCGCTGCATCCTCGTACGCCAGATCGCCAAGGGGCGCAATCATCTGACCGGTAGGGCCGATATCGCCGACAACCCACACAGCTCGCCCCACAGCACTCTCTGCCACCTCACGGGCGAGGCGCGCAGCAGTCCGGTTGACCGCAGCGGCCTGCTCATTCAGGCCTTCGCGCCTGAGCCGCACGGCACTGCCGCCAAAGGTATTGGTAAGGATGAGGTCCGCCCCGGCATCCACATAACTCCGGTGCAGCGCTCGCACGGCATCAGGGTTTTCCAGGTTCCAGCGTTCGGGCGCCGCGCCTGGCGGAAGCCCGGCTTTCTGCAGCATCGTACCGGTCGCTCCATCGGCGACAAGAACGGCTCTCGTGTCCAGATAGGATAGGAAGTCAACCATGAGGCTCATCTCCTCTGGCGATATGCGGTAGTGAACAGCTTGGCGTCATCATACCACAGATGCAGCAGAGACCGAACCCGGAGGTAATAGACTGAGCGGATGGCAGACCACATTGACCCGTGGGGGACCCGGTCTATACTCGTCATTGACCCCGCACTGGAGGTAAGAGATGAGCGAATTGCAGTCTCCAACGGTCTACTTTGCATCGCCCGGCCCAGCCAACACGGATCGCACACTCCAGTTGGTTCGGCAACGTGCACAGGCGCTGAAACTCCGCACCGTTCTGGTTGCAACCACGAGCGGTACCACCGGCCTGCTCGCCGCCGACATGCTTACTGGACTCAACGTGGTGGCGGTGACACATTCAGCGGGCTTCAGCGAGCCGTATGCCCTTGAACACGATTGCGATACGTGCGATCGCATCCGCCAGGCTGGCGGTAAGGTGTTGACAACGACGCACGCGCTCGGGGGAGTAGGTCGTGCTGTGCGCAAGAAACTGGGGACCTACCAGACCGAGGAGATCATCGCCTACACATTGCGGCTCTTCGGCCAAGGACTGAAAGTCGCGGCCGAGATCACGCTCATGGCTTCTGATGCCGGTTTCGTGCCGGAAGGGGAGCCTTTGATCGCGGTCGGTGGCGCGGGTAGGGGCGCCGATACGGCCGTGATCCTGAAGCCTACCCACGCGCAGACCTTTTTCGACCTGCGCTTCCTTGAGATCATCTGCATGCCGGCGCCCGGGCATCCGGCGCTGCAGCACGAGTGACCCCCAGTCACCACCTTGCTGGACCGCTGGCAGGCCGGTCGGAAGCTGCATCCGACCGGCCTTTCCATTGTATCCGCGCAGAAAGCCACTCAATGCGTTACTCGCTATCTCCGGTGCAACCCTGGCGGGTTAACAACGTA
>Ga0123333_10006158_pt1 | contig 10640 bp, 10 predicted proteins | sample BioC12SIPDNA_3_FD_89957 | JGI IMG/M metagenome (GOLD analysis project Ga0123333, IMG submission 89957) | Anaerobic biogas reactor microbial communites from Washington, USA - Biogas_R2_B C12 SIP DNA | ecosystem: Engineered > Bioreactor > Anaerobic > Unclassified | place: Washington, USA...
ACAGCGAGTCCCCTCCTATGGCGACCCGATTGTAACGGAGAAGCGGGAGGGGTGGAAGGGGCGAGCGGGATGGCAGCCACACTCCCGTGTGGCCAGCCGCCGGTATTTCGCGTCGAGTTGACGCAATCCGAAATGCGTGTTACTATTTGTCGGGACTTGTAAACATACCCCGACGATTAGTAACACCCAGAGGGACTTCATGAAGACTGGCAAGAAGCGGGTGCTCGAACTTGCTCGGCAGACTGGGGTGCTACGGCCACGCGACTTGCATGCGGAAGGTATTCCGCGTGCGTACCTGCAACGTCTGGTGGCGGAGGGTCTGCTCGTCCACTCCGCGCGCGGAATCTACACGGCTGCCGACTGGAAGCCATCGCCCCATCACGGTCTAGCGGAAATCTGCAAGCGTGTGCCGCACGGCGTCGTCTGTCTCCTGTCCGCACTCGAATTCCAGGAGCTGACCACCCAGTCTCCCTTCGAAGTCTGGCTGGCCATTGGCGAGAAGGCCAGGCGACCCAAGGTGGACTATCCACCTCTGCGAGTAATGCGGTTTTCGGGTCGGGCACTCGAGTACGGCATTGAATCGCATCGCATCGAAGGCGTCGAGGTGAGGATCTACAGCCCGGCAAAGACGGTTGCCGACTGCTTCAAGTACCGAAGGAAGATCGGGCTGGACGTAGCGCTCGAGGCGCTGCGAGACTGCTGGACGAAGCGGCGCGCGACGATGGATGAGCTGTGGGCGGCTGCCGAAGCGTGCCGCATGGTTGGCGTGATGCGTCCCTACCTGGAGTCGATAACGTGACCAAACAATATCCGCGAAACCTGGCGGCGTCGGTAAGGCAGCGACTGATGAATCTCGCCCGGACGCGACACGAGGATTTCCAGTTCGTGCTCACACGCTACGCGTTGGAACGTCTGCTCTACCGCCTCAGCCAGTCGGAGCACCGCGACGTCTTTGTCCTCAAAGGTGCCATGCTCTTCCAGCTTTGGAGCAAGCAGCACCAGGAGTACGAGGGATTGCGGCTCAGCATTGAGTGCCGCCTGGAAAACGCCCGCATTCCGATCCAGGTTGATATTGGTTTTGGTGACGTCGTCACTCCTGCAGCCTCGGAAAGAGCGTCATGAAAAACTGCCCGGCGAGAGCGGCAGGGGCGGAAGCCAAGCCGTCCAACTCGTCGCGGAACTCTTCCACGTTGGTGGGCGCGTAGGCGGCCTGGTGGGCCGGGCGGTAATCGTAGTCGCCCAACTCGCGGAAGTAGGCGCAGACATCGTCGGAGATGGCCAGGTTTTCCAGCAGCGGAGAGAATCAAGGGGGACATTCTGGTTTTTGCGCAGTAAAGCAGAATGTCCCATTTGTTCTTCCCCGGCGGCGTCGGATAGGCCGACCCTCGGTCCGTATCGGGCGGTGTTTCGTTTTCGTGCGGATCGCGGTAGACCTCGCGGAAGCCGCGCCACGTGCGGCCCTCGTCGTCGGAAACGGCGGCGTGGAGGGCATCGCGGTTGACGTAGACGCCGGCGCCCTCGTGGGCGGGCGGGCTCTCGCAGTTGTTCCACAGGATGATGATGCGACCGTCGGGCATCCGCCAGAGCATCGGCGGGGAACTGGAGGAGACGAATCGCGACGGCTGGGCCTCCGACCAGGTCTTGCCTTGATCGGCCGAAAACGACTCGTACAAGAACCCGGTCTGGGTCCGCATCAGCATCCAGAGCCGACCGCCCTTCATTTCGAGGATGCATGGCTCGTCGGCGCCGTAGTTGTTGCCCACGAAGTTCGCGTAGCATGGCGACGACAGGTCGCTCTCCGACTTCGTCCAGGTATCGCCGCCGTCATCGGAGTAGAAGACCGTGCAGAGGTTCGCTCCCACCGGCGGCGCACAGGGCCGCTCCGGCACCCACCAGGCAAAAGGGCAGACCAGCCGGCCCGTGCTCAGTTGCTTGAAGTCGAGCAAGGCGCCGCAGTAACCCTCAAAGATGACGTTCGGCTTCACCCGTAACCGTTCACGGGGCGGAAGAGAGGGGGACAGGTCCATGTTTTCGGCCAACGTCTCTGTCGGCGAAATGCCTCGATTAGCCAAAAAATGGACCAGTCCCCGGCCGCCCCGTGAACGGTTACCTTCACCCACTGCGTTCGCTTGCCGGCCGTTCGCTGATGCCAAATGTCGATGAAGCGATCGACCGCGATCGCTCGGCCGCTGCCTCGAACGACCATCGACGCCAAGTGGATTTCGCCGTCCCGGCTCAGCAGCGGCACGACCGCGTACGTTCCGGGCATGGCCTCACCCTCGAATTTCTCCTCGCCCCACGTGCGCCCGCCATCGCTGGAGGTCTGCGAACTGAGCCGCGCCGGTCGACTCCATAGCGGACGAGCGTCCCGTCGTCGAGACGGGTTGGATTCGAGTAGGTCAGCGGCGAGTGTTCGTGATGGTGCTGAAGGAAGACCTCGGGCCGTGTGACGCGCGTTTCCTCCGCCCTTGTCGAGGAAACAACCGCCAGACCAATGGTTGTCCAGACGACTGGCACAAGGCATCTCATGATCATGATTGCTCCTGTGAAGAAACGTAAGGCTCAACGAAACCGCACCGCCATCCGATCCGTTACTGACGCGAAGCGACCACTTCCGGCATTCTACCGGAGAGGCGGTTGACCAGCACGACCACGCTTCCCGGCAGAGGCTGCCGGCTGAGCAGATCTTGCCTTTGGGCTCGAAATGCCGACCAGAGATCGCCGCCGGCTCGGCGGCAGGCCAACGCGGTCAGTACGATACTGTCTTCACCCGCCACGTCGCCCGTGGTGATGAGCTGCTGGAGTCGCTCGCGATCGATCCGGTCGGAGTTCTCCAGCAGCCCGCCGACGGCGACGACCAGGCCGGCCGGCTCGGCGGCCAGTGCGCCGTGTACCCGCGACTTCAGCTTGGCGTTGTCGATCGCCAAGGCGCCATACGCGGCAGCCAACACGGTGGCAACGTCTTGCGGCGTCTTTTCGAGGGCGGCCGCCGCCTGTTCCGCCGCCGGGCGGCTCTGCGCCCGCACCGACTCGGCCAATGCCGTCAATTCGCCCTCTTCCGCCAGCATCCTTGAAGCCGAGGTGATCGCCCACGCCGATCGCAGCGCCAAAGCCGCGCCCCGGCCTGCCAAGAGGATCTTCGTTTCGTTCTTCTTCCAGGCAACTTGGAGATGGGTAAGGGCCTCCAGGTCCAACTCGTCTCCCAGGGCTGCGGCGAGGAGCTTCCAGGCATACTCGTCGTGCGTGGCGGCGACCTGCCGCAGGCGATGCAGTTCGTCGAGCTTTTCCAAGGATTCGCGACTCTGTGCCGCCCGCCGGCTCGTCTTTTCGTGCAACGCCGCCAGAGCGCCGGTCGGTTTCGCTTGAGGGTTGGCGAGTTGGGCCAGGGCGCCGGCGACACGGTCGTGGACTTCGGGAGTGCCGAAGACGAGAAGGTGGCCGGGGGCAAACCATACGGCTTCTTCAGCGGCGATGCCGGCGGTCTTCCGCAGGGCGTCGAGGAATTGGCCGGCGCTCTGTTTGGCCTGGGAAATCGCCTTCGCCCCGTCCTTGACCTCGCCGAACTCCTCGGTTGACGGCAGCGCGATCGTCGAGACGTCGTAGACCCATGCGGAAAGGTGCGGCAAGCGCCGATCGCTGCCGGCAACGATCGCACCGCCATCGGTTGACTTTCGCCATGCCAGCCTGACAGGCTGCAGGAGCCAGTCGAGCGCCTGTGCGACGGTTGCGCCGCGGAGGTCGAGCCAAGTCACGCGGGCACTGTGCCCGACGAGCATTGCGGCGGCGTCGTCAACGCTGCCGGGAATGAGTCGAATCTTGATTCCCGCGGCCTGCTCGACGGCGCTGATCGCCTCGGAAATCGACAGGTCGCGGAGAACCAGATCGATTCTCTTGCCCAGGGCGGGCAGATCTTCTTGCCAGGCGCTGACGCGGTCGCTATGGAGCGATTCCAGTTCCGCCAGTGCGGCCGACGCCACCGTGGCTGCCTGAAACTGGCCGAGGTTGGCGGCGGCCGTTGCGAGGAAGTACGCCCGCAGCAACTCGGCGCGGGCTTCGCTCGGCTTCTTGCCCTCGCGGAGCTTGCGGCCCGCGTCGAGGAACTTCTCGGCCGATTGCCCGAGCGCCTGGGAATCGGACGACAGGGCGCCTGCCGTGTAGTGCTGTGCACCGACAGCGCTCGTGTCGTAACCACCGGCCACACTCATCGCATCGGTCAGCGCTTCAAGAGCCACGACCGGCTCGCCCGCCGCCTGTCCGAAATAAGCGGCACGGCCCGGTTTGGCGGACTTGCCTGCCGCCGGAGCCAACCCGTAGGACATTGGCCGCCCGGCTTGCCGCCGCAGCAGCCGGCCGGCGCTCGGCGACATCGGCGCTGCTGCGGCCCGTCTTTTGCTGAGCGCGGGCATAGCGCCTGCCGCCATCGGTTGAGACATCGGCATTCCCATGCTCATGCCGCCGCCCCCCAATCCGCCACCCATGGCCGGCATGGCGCCCATCGCCGACATGCCGCTGATGCCGCGTGCCGCCTCGCGATTCAGGCGGCCACGCCTCGTCAATCCGTTCGTTGCCTTAGCCTCCGCTTCATCGAAGACCGCCGTGTAGGCCAGATCGAGTGCCATGCCGGGCATGTCGCCCCGCGGGCCGAAGAAGCCTTCCCACTGGGTTCCTTCCGGCAAGGGCACGGGAACGAGCATCTGCCGCGGCGGTTGCGCCAGTCGCTCTCGGCCGAGCTTCTCGGCATTCTCGGCGTCCACCGCCACAAAGCTTGTGTACTGGCTCATGAGGCGGTAGTCGAGCGCGATCGCCGTCACCTCTTCCTCCACGGCCGGGGAGCCGGCGTAATAGGTCTGCTGCATCAGATCTTCGATCTTTTTGCGTGCCCAGACCTTGGCGAGCACTTCGTGCTCCGGCTGGTTCTCCGGCAGGCGGACTTGAAGCGGCCAGCGGACCGGCTCGCCTTCCACAACACCGCCCAGCGTGATCTCCGCCGCGCCGCCGCCGGCATAGCGGCCGAAGAGGATCACGGGCCGGCCCGCCCAAAGCTCGGGGATTCTGGCCGGATAGGTCTCGGCGACCTCGAGCCCGCCCCAGTCGATTTTGATCTTGGCAAGCTGTGCCCGCTGGATCCGCGAGATCACCTCTTCGGCCAGACCAGCGGCCGTTTCGTTGAGAGCCAGCCGCTTGCCCATGCCGCCGCCCTGGCGGGCCACGCCGTCGATGAGGAACATGTTCGGCGAACTGCCGATGCCGATGGCCCAGAAGCGGATCTGGTCGCCGCAGCTCTTGCCGACGTGCTCGATGATTTCCGCCTCGTTGCCGATATAGCCGTCGCTGAGCATGATGACGATCCGCACCCGCCCGGCGTCGATCGGCTGGTCGATGGCCCGCTTGATCCCCTCGAGCATGTGTGTGCCGCCTGCGCCTTGGACCCCCTCGGTGAAATTGACCGCCTTGGCGATGTTCTCGCGATTGACCGGCAACGGTTTCTCGAAGAGCTGGTTGGTCTGTCCGGCAAAGGTGATGACTTGCAGGGTGTCGACGTCGCGGCAGAGCTTGAGCATCTCGCGCATCGCTTCCTTGACTTTCTCGGTAGGCTGGCCTCGCATCGAGCCGCTCACGTCGAGGAGGAAGACGATCTCGCGCGGCGGACTCTTGGAGAGCCGCTCGTCTTCCTGCGGCTGGACCATGAACATGAAGTAGCCGTGGCCGAGCCGCTTGGCGTCGGTAGGGTCGCCGGTATGGCTGAGCACGGCCATCTCCGGCTTCTTGCCAAGGACGTAATAGCGCAGCACGAAGTCCTTATTGGGGATGGAGTCCTCGGGTGAAAGCGCGATCTCGGCGCGGCGGTTTCCGTCGCGCTCGATCTTTGCCTTATGGTTGACCACCTTGAGATCCCGAACCGGCACGCCCGCGTCGAGCCGCAGCGACAGCGAGATGTCGTGCCCGTTGCGAAAGCCCGGCGCGAGCACGGGCGGGCTGATCCGCGAGGCATCGGGGACGCGCGTGGTATCCGGTACGGGCGGCGACACTTTCCCCTGGAGTTCCGGCGGAGTCGGCTGCGGGCGATTCAGCGGCGCGCCGGGATGGAAACGCGGGCCGACGACCATCGGGAAGTGGAACTCATAGGTGCCTTTATCATAGTTGAGCACGTCGACGTAGCGGATCTCGATCTTCACATCCTGGCCGGGGTCGATATTGCCGACCGACTGGGTGAAGATATTGGGCCGCTCTTGTTCGAGCAGCGCCGCCGTCTGCCCGGCCGCCAACGCCTCCTCGTAGACCTGCCTTGCCTCCGCCCTCCGCTTGATCACCCCGACGATCTTCCGATCTCCGACGACCATCGTCATGTCGTCGACCGCCGCCTCATGGGGGAGCGGGAAGACGTAAACCGCCTCGATTCGCTCGTCGCTGGGGTTGTAGAACGTCTGGGTAACTTTGACACGGGCGATGAAGCCCGAGATATCGGCCTCGACGTCGGTATGCCGCAGGGGACACTCGACCAGCCCACCCTCCTTGCCAACCGCGCGGAGGGCGCCTTGGGTGACGTTTTCCTCGAGGACTTTGGCTTTCTCGCCGGGGGGAGCCGACTCTGGTACCTCTGCGGCGAGTGACCGAGAGCCAGCCGTCAGTAGCGCGAGAGCAAGGGCGAGGGTGAGTACGCGAGCGTTGGAGAAGCGATTGGCGGGCATGGTACGGCTCCGTTGATTGAGACGAGTACACGAAAGGTGCTGCTCAGATAGAACGATCAACGGCCGGAATTGTTTCGCGATCTTCATCGCACGGGCGACTTTCCGAGCAGTCGGCGAATCAAGCCGATCTGGCCGGCATGGAGCATTTCGTGCGAGGCGCAGAAGAACAGCGAGCCGAGCTTCGTGTCGAAAACCGCGTACGGCTCGACGACGTTTTCGGTCAGATCACGATCCTGGTATCCCGGCAATTCTTCCATCAACCGGTCATGAACGCGGTGAAAGGTTGCGAGGATCTCGCCCGCGGGCGGGTATTTCGTGGCGTCGCTTTCCGGTCGCGACCCCTTCACAAAACGCTTGAGAAACGCCTTGGAAATGAGGTTTTCGTCCTCGGGGAGCTTGCCGCGGAGCCGGAAAAGGGTCAGCATGTATTGGGCCATTGCGAGATGACCGATTTGCCAGGCGAGGTGCGTCACCCCCTCGGCGGGCTGGCTGAACCAGTCGTCCTCCGTGATGTCGTCGAGCAAGGTTTTGGTATAATTGCGGGCAAAATCGATCTGTTTTCTCGCAATGACGACGAGTTCGTGCTCCGCCACAGAAATCGCTCCCGAAAGCCTGACGTATATGCCTGCCGGGGTGATAACAGAGCCCGTCAGGTCTGTCAATCGTATACGCAAGAGGAGAGCCAACCATGCGACTTTTCGGACTGAGCCTGCTCTTCTCTCGCCGGCCGCGCATCGTGCAGGAGAAATCGGATCGCAAGATCGACCGCATTCGGTAGATCGAATCCTGCTTTGGCGCAGGGTCGAGATGGAGTGAGAGGACGAATCGATGAAAGTCGGAGTGATGTTGGGGATCGCGGTCTTCGCCGCGCTTGAGGGGGTGCCCGATCGTGTCCGTGGCGACGATCCTCCGCCCGAGGCCGCCATGACCAAGGCCAATCCGGTGCTGGTGCGGCAGGTCGACGCGGGCCAACGCGAAGTCGCCAACGCGGCCTGGTGGGGATTCGACGCCGCCGACGCGACCGAGTGCTTGCAAGCCGCCGTCCGTTCCGGCGTGAAGAAGCTGATCGTCCCCAACCTGGGCAAGCCCTGGATCGTCGCCACCACGATTCACCTGGTCAGCGATCAGGAGATCCACTTTGAGCCGGGCGTGGAGGTGGTTGCGAGCAAGGGGAAGTTCTTGGGCCGGGGCGAGCCACTGCTGCTGGCGGCCGACAAGCAGAACATTACTCTTCGCGGCGAGGGGGCTACCTTTCGCATGCACAAGGAGGACTATACCAAGCCGCCCTACGCCAAGGGCGAATGGCGCCACGCGCTGTCATTGGTCGGGTGTACGAATGTGAAAGTCTTCGGCCTCATGCTCCGCGACAGCGGCGGCGACGGCCTTTATATCGGGCCGACCAACAACCAGAATTACTGCCGCGACATCCACATCAAGGGAGTCGCCTGCGAGAACAACTACCGGCAGGGCATCAGCGTCATCTCCGCCACCGACCTGGTGATCGAGGATTGCCGGCTTGTCAACACCGGCGGCACACCCCCGGGCGCCGGCATCGATCTGGAACCGGACGCTCCGGAGGAAAGACTTGTCAACTGCGTGATTCGCAACTGCGTTGCCGAGAACAACGCCGGCGGCGGGTTTTTCGTCTACCTGAAGCCCTTGTCCAGCCAGTCGCTCGACGTTTCCGTGCGTTTCGAGAATTGCGTCGTCCGCGGTTCCGGTGCGTTCGGTCTGGGAGTGGGGGCCGTCAAGACCGACGGCCCGGGAGGAACCGTCGAGTTCGCCAACACGACGGTCGAAGGGACGGACGGTCCCGGCGCGTATGTTTATGACAAGTCGGCCGAGCGGATGCGTGTGCGGTTTGTCCGCTGTACCTGGAAGAACGTGGCACGCAAAGAGGGGCACCCGCTGGAACTTGCCCTGCGGCGACCGCAGTTGACAACGACCTACGGCGGCATCGATTTGGACGACTGCACGATTGTCGACGACCGCGACCGGCCGTTGCTGGTGGCGGAAGCGAAGGGATCGAGTTTCGGCGTGTCGGATATCCAAGGAGCGATACACGTCGATAGTCCCGCCGGCTCTCGCGTCGACCTCGGCCCGGAGCCGACCGACGTCGAACTCAGAATAACGTACACCAAACCGTAACCAGCGGCCAACGCGTTTTGGTCTCTCGGTTTGGCTCCCGACTCTCGACCCTCGACTCTTGACTCTCCCTCCCTCGTCATGCACGATCCTGCCCTGCCTCTTCCCAAGCATCGTCTGCCATTATTGATCACCGGGGTCTCCGGAGTGGCGGGCTACAACGCCCTGGACTATTTCCAAAAGAGATATCCCGGGCAGGTCTTCGGGATCCGGCCGAGCGATACCTGGCGGCTGGTGGGCCCCGGAGTTCTGGGCTGCGATACGAATGATTGCGACGCCATGAAGCGGCTCTTCGACCGCCATACGTTCGGATCGGTGCTCGACTGTACGGGCAACTGTGCTTTGAAGCCGTGCGAACTGAATCCATCGATCGCCTGGCGGGATAATGTCGAGAGCGTCCAGAACCTTCTCCGTCTGACAGTGCCGAGCGGCTGCCGGCTGGTCCACTTGTCGGTCGACCTGGTCTACTCCGGGCGAGGTGACGGCAGCTACGTGGAGGAGGATCCGACCGATCCAGTCACCGTTTACGGCAAGACGATGGTCGCCGGCGAGCAGGCGGTGCTGGCGGCCGACCCCGGGGCCTGCATTCTGCGGATGTCGCTGCCGATGGGCGTCAGTTTCAACGGCCATGCCGGTGCGATCGACTGGATCCAGTCGCGGTTTGCGAAGTCGCGACCGGCCACGCTCTACTACGACGAGATCCGCACGCCCACCTACACCGATTGCTTCAACGAACTGTGTGAAACGGTGCTCGCGGGCGACCTGGCCGGGATCTTCCATGCCGGCGGTCCCCGGCGATTGAGTCTCTACCAGATCGCGCAGATCGTCAACCGCGCCGGCGGCTACGATCCGGAACTGCTCTTCGGCACACCGCGATTCGATGCCGGACCGATTCCGCCGCGAGCGGGCAACGTGAGCATGGACTCGACGAAGCTGATGCGGGCCTTGGGATACGACCCGTTCGATCCCTGGCCGCTCTCGGATGCCCTCGTGCCGACCGACCGCGATTGGCACCGCCAACGGCCGGCCGGAGAGCCCGGCTCACCGGAATTCCTCCACGCCATGCTCGCCGTCAACCCGCGGCGGCGGGACCGCGCCGAGGTGGCATGAGTCGGCGGTGAATCAGCCCGCGCTAGAACGTCTCGCCCGATGCCTGCTGGAAGAGAATTCTCCGCCGGCTTCGCCGGATCACGACCGGTCCGACGAAAGCGCGAACATGCCCCATCGTCTGATGGGGCACGCGGAAGTGGGTCGCCACCAACCGCTGCTCGGCTTGCTCGTTGGGACAGTCTTCCACGCGAACCAGCAACCAATCCATCTGGCTGCTCTCCGAAACCGGATCCAGGATCTTTACACCGCGGGTTTTCATCGGTTGCCATAGCTCCATGATTGTCTCTCCTAGTTGGCATCCGGTCCTTATGACCGCAGTATCCCTTAAGCATTTCTTGTGCCAACGGGGGGGCGCAATGAGGAACTCGGGCGATTGCAGCGACTTGGCGTCGGCGAAAAACAAGTGCCAAATTCGCCGTGGGCGGCGGATCCGAGGGCGGATCCGAGGGGGTCGGGAGTCTTTTTTTCCGTGTCGGCCGGAATGCGATCTATCCATATAGGACAGCGCTGCCCGGCCGACACGGAAAAAAAGACTCCCGACCCCTTCCCCGGGGCCACGTCGTGGCGGTGTCTCCCTGCGGCAACATCCGCGGGGCCATTTGACGACAATCGCTGCCCGGTCGCCACAACCTATCGACCGGGATGGATTCGCCAGCCGGGGTTGATCTGGGGTTTCTCGCCTGCGGGGAGCGGTTC
>Ga0123333_10006161_pt1 | contig 10634 bp, 9 predicted proteins | sample BioC12SIPDNA_3_FD_89957 | JGI IMG/M metagenome (GOLD analysis project Ga0123333, IMG submission 89957) | Anaerobic biogas reactor microbial communites from Washington, USA - Biogas_R2_B C12 SIP DNA | ecosystem: Engineered > Bioreactor > Anaerobic > Unclassified | place: Washington, USA...
AGTCTGGACTGCGCCGACCGTGCCGGTCTGCGAGACGGTCGGAGACCGCAGAGCAGAGCGGCTCGGTGAGACACCGGCCGCAACGGACGCCTCCTCCTCGGATTGTTCCGGCCGGTCTTCCCAAGTGGCCGGGACTTCGCCGACCGAGCCGGTCTGCAGTCTGGACTGCGCAGACCGTGCCGGCCTGTGAGCCGGTCGGAGACCGCAGAGCAGAGCGGCACGGTGGGGACACCGGCCGCAACGGAGGTCACCTCCCGTTATGGCGATGATCATCATCTCCGAAGCACGTCAGATCACGCTCAGAATCTTGGGGACCAGCTTGAAAGGCACCGGAGCTGCTGTCACCTCATTCACACTGCCGGCGAGAAAGGTGTCCAACTCGGGACAGTAGAAGAGCCAGCAGCCCGTTGAGCCCGTATGCCCCACCACTGCGGGCACCCGTGCTGGAAAGGTGAAGAGCCGCGGCATACGAAACCGCATCATGCCGATCCCGTACTCGATAGGCCATTGAGGAGCGCGCAGGGCAGCGCGATCCAGGGCGAAGCCAAAGCGGCGCCAGTTGCTCATCATGGTTGCGAGCGTCTCTGGCGATTGGAGCAGCTTGCCTTCCATAAGCCCGCGCATAAAGGTGATCATATCACCAGCGGTACTGTATATCCCTCGGAACGACGCGATCAGCATTGGAATGTTCACCGGTTCACCGGCTGCACGCAGGGTCATAGCCTCTCGCAGAGGCGTGGGCTCCCTCGTCGACGGCACGGGCCTGTTGGGCCCGAGACAGTAGGTCTGTTTCAGGCCCAAGGGCTCGTAGAGCATACGCTGATGCACCTCGTGCAACGGCTGTCCGGTCACGGCTTCGATGATCGCGATGAGCAGCATATAGTTCGTGTCCGAGTAGCGTAGCTTGGGTCGCTTCCCCGAGAGGTCCTGGGACGGGAAGTGCGGTTGGAGGTGGTCACGCACGTAAGCCGCCACCTCCTCGATGGTGAACGCCCTATCCCCCTTCTCAAGGATGCTGTCGACCAAACTGGGACCATCGTTCGGCTGATCCTCCAGCCAGTCTGGAAGTCCCGAGGTGTGCGTGAGGAGATGCCAGAGGGTTATCCTCTCGGACAAATCGTCCCCGCGGTACCGGTGCAACCCCCGCGTAATGATGGTTGGCAGGTACGCAGTGATCGGATTGTCGAGGTTCAGTCGCCCGGCCTCACTCAGCATGAGCGCAAGGGTCGCGTTATACAGCTTGTCGATGCTGGCGATTATGAATGGCGTCTCCTGGACCACGGGTTCGCCCGAAGCGGTCACACCCTCAGTGCCGACCCACCGTAAGGATCCATCACCGCTCTCGACGGCTACGATGGCTTGCACGACGGGCTTCTTACTCGTGAGTTCGTCAAGAAGTCCTTCAAGTTTGTCTATTGTTCGGTCTGCTCCATCTGACATCCTCTCAACCTCCGTGTGCAATGCGAACGCCGGGCTTGCCCCATTCTGGTGAACACCTGACTAAGGATACCGGTCAGGCCCTGGGGCGCGCGTTCTCCCACGCCCGAGCGCTCGGTGGACGCCGCCACGCATAGTACCCGCTCCGCGAGGTGTCCAGGATACCACACAGCATCCGGATCGGACAATCCGGGCGCTGTGCGTCGATGAAGGCGAACCAGCTCACGGCGCCCTAGTGTATTCACCCTTATCTGGGTGTCCACTCTACCGGGGCAAGACCAACCCACGGAACGGGCACGCACAGGTGCACGAGTTCCTGGAGATGATCATCATTGCCATCTGTACCGTCATCGGTGGGGCCGACCGTTGGACGGAAGTAGAGGCCTTCGGCCAGGCCAAGTTCGCGTGGTTGAGCACGTTCCTGGCGTTGCCCGGACGGATAGCTCCCACGACACACTGGGGCGGCTGTTTCGGCACCTGGATCCCGAGGTCTTTGAGGCCAGTTTCCGGCAGTGGATTGCGGGGCTACAGCAACGGATCGCGGCGGTTCTGCACCATATCGCCCTCAACCTGCTGTGCCAGGATGCTCAGACGCGCCTCGGTATCCACCGCAAGCGTCTCAAGGCTGGCCGGGACACCGACTACCTCGCCCGGCTCCTCATTCCTGAAATGCGGTCGCCCTGGTTGCGTGGTAGGCGCGAGCTGCCGCCCACAAGCCTCAATTGAGCCCGGCGAACACGTCCGCGATGTCATCGTTGGCGAACTCGAATTCGATCTCGTAGGCGCCCTGCACGCCGATTCTGACTCCCAGAAGCCCACCGAACGGGTAGGGTACATAGGATCCGGGGCTGCCGGATGCGTACGACCTGAACCTGGGGGTGGTAGCCAGGGCCTCGGACAGCTGCGAGACAACCAGCCTGACTAGCCACTCCACCAGGCCCGAGAACAGCACTCCGGCGACCACCGCAAAGATGAGCGCCCCCCAAATGCAGCTCGACGTGATGGGCACCCCACGCAGCAGAAACGGGATGAAGGCTAGCCCATAGCCTAGCGCTGCAGCCACCGGCACCCCTGCGATACGCGCAGCCTTGAGCAGCGCCCTTGCCCGCCTCGCCTGCCAGTAGTGCTCCTCGCAGTACGGGACCTCCAGGGTCGACGAAGCAGTGGAAACGGCAAAGCGCGCCTTGCCCAGGAACGCAGGTCCTAGCTGATAGGACGAAGTGCCACTTATCGGATAGCTGATGGTGTGCGCCCTGGGTCGCCCGCAGTAGATACACTGGTCCGGAAACCGCACACTTGCTCCCTCATGGAACTTGACTGTGACAATCTTGCTCACAGCGACACCACTCCTTTCGGATGGCTTGCATCGCTTCGGTCGCAGCCCTGACCGCCAGGCAGACCCAACTTGGTCCAATCAACCCAGCCTGTCTGGGTGTTGTGTCTGCGCTGATCCGGCACGCTGAATGCATGGTTCAGCCGCACAGACGGGAAGGCGAAGGTTGAAGCTGGGTAGACCGGTTGGGGGATCTTCGTACCCTACTCCTATTATACGGGAGATCTTGCGTGTGGAGCAGCTCTATAGCGAGGGCTATCACATCTAGACCCGAGAGCACGAATCCGGACGCTGGGCAGCGCACTGAAGCAGCAAGTATCCCCGCTGCCGCCCGGGTTCCTGCCCGGAATCGCGCTTTCTGAACTTTCGGATGACCACGATCCGGTAGTCGGTGCAGTCGGCGCGCCTGTTTTCTGCCCGTTTGATCGGTGCTGAGCGCTACATTTTCACATGCGGTAGCCCTGCCTCCCGCCTCTCTGTTCCGCCCCACCCGAGTGTTCCGGCCGGTCTTCCCAAGTGGCCGGGACTTCGCCGACCGTGCCGGTCTGCGAGACGGTCGGAGACCGCAGAGCAGAGCGGCTCGGTGGGGACACCGGCCGCAACGGACGCCTCCTCCTCGGACTGTTCCGGCCGGTCTTCCCAAGTGGCCGGGACTTCGCCGACCGTGCCGGTCTGCAGTCGGGACTTCGCCGACCGGGCCGGTCCGTGAGCCGGTCGGAGACCGCAGAGCAGAGCGGCACGGTGGGGACACCGGCCGCAACGGACGCCTCCTCCTCGGACTGTTCCGGCCGGTCTTCCCAAGTGGCCGGGACTGCGCCGATCGCGCCGGTCTGTGAGTCGGTCGGAGACCGCGGAGCAGAGCGGCTCGGTGGGGACACCGGCCGCAACGGACGCCTCCTCCTCGGACTGTTCCGGCCGGTCTTCCCAAGTGGCCGGGGCTTCGCCGACCGTGCCGGTCTGTGAGTCGGTCGGAGACCGCGGAGCAGAGCGGCTCGGTGGGGACACCGGCCGCAACGGACGCCTCCTCCTCGGACTGTTCCGGCCGGTCGTCCCAAGTGGCCGGGACTTCGCCGACCGAGCCGGTCCGTGAGACGGTCGGAGACCGCGGAGCAGAGCGGCTCGGTGGGGACACCGGCCGCAACAGAGGCGGAGACACCGGCCGCAACAGAGGCGGAGACACCGGCCGCAACAGAGGCGGAGACACCGGCCGCAACAGAGGCTAGGACACCGGCTGCAACGGAGGCGCCTGTTCCCCATTGACACCCGCGCTCCCTCGTCTATACTTCCGACCATATTGACACGTGGCGGGTCCTCCGGGCCCGGCGGAGGATGGAAGGAATGGAGACAGGCTTGCCCCCCAAGATCGAGGTCCAACACCTCGACTTCTTCTACGACAGCAAACAAGCGCTCTTCGACATCACCCTAGCGATCTACCCGCAGGAGATCACGGCCTTCATCGGGCCCTCCGGCTGCGGCAAGTCGACCTTCCTGCGCTGCCTCAACCGCATGAACGACGAGATCGCCGGCACGCGCATGGGGGGCAGGATCCTCATCGACGGGGGCGACATCTACGCGCCCGACACCGATATCGTCGATCTCCGCAAACGCGTGGGCCTGGTCTTTCAGAAGCCGAACCCCTTCCCCCAGTCCATCTTCAACAACGTCGCCATGGGGCCGCGGTCGCTCCGGCTGGCGCACGGAACCGAACTCGAAGGCATGGTCGAGACCTACCTCAGGCGCGTCGATCTGTGGGACGAGATCAACGGCGACCTCTCGATGCCCGCCATGGCCCTCGGACTGGGCCAGCAACAGCGGCTGTGCATCGCCCGCACGCTCGCCGTCGCGCCCGAAGTCATCCTGATGGACGAGCCCTGCTCGGCGCTCGACCCCATCGCCACCCTCAAGGTCGAAGACCTGATGCGCGAGCTGCGCAAGGACTACACCATCGTCATCGTCACCCACAACATGCAACAGGCCGCCCGCGTCTCGGACCGGACGGCCTTTTTCTGGCTCGGCGAGTTGGTGGAGTACAACCGCACCGCCAAGATGTTCACCAACCCCGACGAGGAGCGCACCGAAGCCTACATCACCGGCCGGGTGGGGTAGGATAGCGGCTGCCGGCTGCCCCGGATTACGGACATGGTCGATCTGCTCAAGCTGCTGCTCATCCTGGCCCTGACGATTTTCCTCCTGCTCAAGAAGTGGGAGCTGGGCGTCGTGCTCTTGCTCAACACGGGGCTCGTTGCCCTGCTCTTCGCCTATCCGCTGGCGGCGTGGGGCCGTTCCGTCCTGGGCGCGTTGGTCGCCGCCGATACGCTCGACCTCGCCGGCGCCGTCTTCCTCGTCCTGGTGCTCGCTGAGGTCATGCGCCGCACCAACGCGATGGAGCAGATGGTGACCGCGCTCCAGGTGCTGGTCCCCGACGGGCGGATCACCGTCGCGCTCATGCCGCTGATGATCGGCCTGATGCCGATGCTCGGCGGCGCCATGTTCTCCGCCCCGATGGTCAACGAGGTGGGCAACCCCCTGGGCCTCAGCGCCGACCGCAAGACCTTCATCAACTACTGGTTCCGGCACGCCATGGAGTACGTCTTCCCGCTCTACTCGTCGCTCCTGATGATGGCGGCCCTCATGGGAGTCTCGGTCTTCGACTTCATCGGCGCTTCGTGGCCACTGACATTCGCGGCCCTGCTGGGCGGCGTGATCTGGGGACTCGCCGGGATCGGCGCGCCCGCGCCCCCGCCCGAGTCGACCGTCGGCGCGATGGCGGCTGGGACCCTGCGCCCGGCCCTGACCGTCCGCCAAGCCTGGCTCACGCTCCTGCGCAGCACCTGGCCCATACTGCTCGTGATCCTCACCGTTGTCGTGCTCAAGCTGCCGATGGTCCTGAGCCTCATCGGCGTGATCGCGCTCCTCGTCGCGGTCAAGCGGGTTCCGCCGCGAGAGTGGTGGGCGGTGCTCAAGCGCAGCTTCCCGCCCTCGACCTTCCTGGCCATCGTCGGCGTGATGGTCTTCAAGCATGTCATGGAGGACGCCGGCGCCGTCAACAGCATCCCCCAGGCGCTGAGCACGCTGGGGCTGCCGGCACTGCTGGTCGCCTTCGCCGTGCCGATGGTCGTGGGCCTGCTCACGGGCACGGCAGCCGCCGCGCTGGCGTTGAGCGTCCCGCTGGTGGCGCCATTGCTCGCCGGCGGGCCGCTGGATGGCCTGGCTGCCGGGGTGTGGCTCTTTGTGGGTGGCTTCAGCGGCGTGTTGCTCTCGCCGCTGCACCTCTGCCTGGCGCTCACGCGCGAATACTTCGGCGCCAGTTGGGCGCCCATCTACCGCCGGATCGTCCCGGCGGTTGCGCTCATCGTCGCTGCCACGGTGGGGCTCGTGCTGCTGTAACACACCGCCGGTGTGCTTCGAGGGTCTGGGCACAATGGGGGAAAGGCTATGGATCTGTGAACGGTCCCGAGACGTGGAAAACCGGGGGCTGTCCCAGTACCCCCGGTTTCCAGAAGGAGGAGAATTCGTCTTGCGGTCCCTAATCCGCTTACACCTATACTGTAACACAACCTACGCCCGCCGCTTGACGCGTAGCTTATGATTAGCTGATGCAGGCGATTGCCAACTGATAACTGCCAACTGAAAACTGGAAACTGTCTCTCCATGACCTCCCTCCAAGCCAACATCCTTCTGCTGCTTGCCGCCGCCATCTGGGGCTTCGCCTTCGTCGCCCAGCGCGTCGGCATGGACCACGTCGGCCCCCTCACCTTCAACGCGATTCGCTTCGCGCTGGGTGGCCTCTCGCTGATTCCCTTGATCCTCGCGACGCGCACACGGCGCACCCACAGACCGTCGTTGGGGCGCCTGCTCGGGGGTGGGGCGCTGGTCGGGACCGTGCTCTTCGCCGCGGCCGCGGCCCAACAGATCGGCATCGTCACGACGACCGCGGGCAAGGCCGGCTTCATCACGGGGCTCTACGTCGTCTTCGTCCCCCTGACCGCGCTGCTCTGGGGAGAGCGTACCGCCTGGCTCACGTGGCTGGGCGCGGCGCTCGCGGTGGTGGGCCTCTACCTTCTCAGCATGACCGGGCGGCTGGCGCCGGCGCCGGGCGACGCCTGGGTGCTCCTCGGCGCGGTCCTGTGGGCTGTGCAGATCCAGCTCATCGCCCACTTCACCAAGTCCATCGATCCTCTCCCCCTTGCGGCAATGGAGTTCGCGGTCTGCTCGCTCTTGAGCTGGATCGCGGCGCTGCTCACCGAGCCGATCGCGTGGGCCGGTGTGCGGGGCGCTCTGGTGCCGATCCTCTACGGGGGGTTTGTCTCCGTCGGCGTGGCCTACACGCTCCAGGCGGTGGCGCAGCGCCACGCCCGGCCCACGCCCGCGGCGATCATCATGAGCCTGGAGTCGGCCTTTGCCGCCCTGGGTGGATGGCTGGTGTTGGGCGAGCAACTCGGCGCGCGTGGGGGCGCCGGCGCCGCGCTGATGATGGCGGGGATGATGCTGGCCCAGGTGCGGGCGCCGCGCGGCCCGGCAGCCGAGGGGCTGGACGTACCGCCGTCCGGCGGCGCCCCTGTCGATCCCCCCAGCTGAAAGGTCGGGCTTTGCGGCGCCTGTGGGAGGTGTAGAATCCGTCTAGGGGCCGCTCGCAGGCCCTGCCGCTATCCATCCAATCCGCTGAGGAGGTCCTATGGAGGCCCAAGCACTGGTGTGCGACGCCCAGCAGCACTTCTCGATCGAAGACGTGACCCTCGAGCCCATCGCCGCAGACGAGGTCCTGATCCGCACCGTCTACTCCGGCGTGAGCATCGGCACCGAGTTCGCCCTCATCCGCAACAAGATCTCCTGGGGGCCCTATCCCCTCTGCACCGGCTACATGGCCACCGGCGTCATCGAGGCCGTGGGCGACGCGATTGACGATCTGCGCGCCGGCGATCGCGTCTACACGCGCGGCAACAACGTCAACGCGATGGCGTTGGCCGACGGGACCCGGGTGAGCTGTGTGTCGGGCACCCACGCTTCGTACATTGCGGCCAAGCCGCACACCACCCACGGCGTGGCGAAGCTGCCCGCCGGCGTCTCGATGGACGTTGCCAGCATGTTCGTGATGCCGGCGGTGGGGCTCTATGGTGTCGACATGGCCAATCCCCGCATGGGCCAGCGCGTCGTGGTCTTTGGCGCCGGCCTGATTGGGCTGGGCGTGGTCGCGGCCTGTGCCCACCGCGGCTGTGAGGTCATCGCGGTGGATCTCGACGCGGGCCGCCTGGCAGTCGCCGGCGCCATGGGCGCCGACCACCTGGTCGATGGCACCACCGAGGACGTCGGTGCCGCGGTCCGCCGCGTCGCGCCCGGCGGTGCCGACGTGGTCTTCGAGTGTACGGGTATCCCCGCCTGCATCGATCAGGCGATCCCGCTCTGCCGCACCGAGGGCAAGTTCGTGTGGCAGGGTAACTACGGCGCCGACCCCGTCGAGTTCCACTTCTTGCCGGCCCACGGTCGGCGCCTGCAGATGTTCTTCCCCTGTGATGACGGGCTGCAGCCGTGCCGGCGCGCCGTCCTGAAGAACATGGCGATGGGCGCGCTGGACTGGGGTAGGACGATGTCCCATCGCGTGGCGTACACCGGTGCCCCCGCGATGTACGCCCGCATCAACGCCGGCGAGACGTCCATCCTCGGGATGGTCATCGACTGGAGCGCCGCCCGCTAACAGCCGCCGGCCGACGCCGCGCCGGCCTTACCGAAGGCAGCTCTGATAGCCGCTCTCCGGCGGACCACGCCTGTCTTCGACAGGTGCCTGCGCCGCCCGCCGACCGAGAGGCGGCGATTTGGCAACGAGCACAAACGGGGCTATACATGCACCCATCAGGAGACAAAGACCCGGGACGCGCGTATGCACACTGAGGGCTCGGACGCAGCGCACAGCCAGCTTGTCGCCAGGCTGCAGACCTGGCCCTATTGCGCCACGCTCGTTGCCGTCTACACCCTGATCGTTGGCTTCGTCAGCCTCCTGATCGTCGAGGCGGAGTGGTCTCCGGGCTTGCTCGTCCTCTTCTCGATTCCCAGCATGCTGGCAGCTGTCTACTTCCGGCGCCGGATCTACCTCAGTATGCAGGTCCTGCAGTTCGGCGCGTCGCTCTTGGTCGTGGGGGTTCTCTCTCCCGACGCTCGTCCGGAGTTCGTTGCGGTGCTTGCCTATGCGCTCACCAGCGCGGTTGTCACCGAGGCCCTGCACGCGCTGATCGCCGCCCGCCGCCGGGTCGAGGCCGAGCTCCGCGAGCGTGAGCGCTTCCTGACCCATCTCTATGACATCACCAGGACCACGCTAACGACTGACGACGTGCCGGCGATGCTCCAGGAGCTGGCCAACCGGCTGGGTGAGCTCTTCGGCGCCGATAGCTGCTACATTGCCCTGTGGAACGAGGACCGGCAGGCCGTCGTGCCCACCGTCGCCTACGGCGCCGCGCGCGAGCGCTATGCTACGCTCGCGCCGGAGCCGGGCGAGGTTACGATGACCCAGTCCGTTCTGCAGGCGAGGCGCCCGCTGGTCGTCGACGACGTCTACAACACGCCCTATCTCAGCCCCCGCGTCGCCGCCCTCTTCTCCGATCGCTCGCTGTTGGGGTTGCCGCTGCTCGCCGGGTCCCAGGAGCTGGGCGCGACGCTCGTCGGGTTTACCAGCCCACATCGCTTCACGCCCGACGAGGTCCGGCGCGGCGAGCAGGTGGCCAACCAGATCGCGCTGGCCGTGGCCAAGGCCCGGCTGGTGGCCTCCCTGCGTCGCTACGCGACCGAGCTCGAGGCGCGCAACGCCGAGCTGGACGCCTTCGCCCACACCGTGGCGCACGACCTGAAGCTGCCGCTCAGCACGACCCTGGGCTTCTCCGAGCTGCTGGTCGAGGAGGCCGAATCCCTCGGCAACGAGGAGCGTGGGCGTTGGGCGGCTTCGATCGCCCGCAGCAGCCGCAAGATGGCGAACATCGTCGATGAGCTGTTGCTGCTCGCAGTTCTGCGCGACACGGCCCCGGTGAAGTCGGGGCCGCTGGCGATGGGCGAGGTCGTGGCCGGCGCCTGTGAGCGCCTCGGGTCGGTCTGCGCCGAGCGCCAGGCCGAGATCCAGGTGCAGGAGGCCTGGCCCGTGGCGATCGGCTATGGCCCGTGGATCGAGGAGGTCTGGGTGAACTACCTCAGCAACGCGATCCTGTATGGCGGCGTCCCCCCGCGCGTGGTCGCCGGCGGCGAGCCGCAGGGCGATGGCTACGCGCGCTTCTGGGTCCGCGACAACGGCGCGGGCATCGCGCCCGAGGCGCGTGAACGGCTCTTCACGCCGTTCACGCGCCTTGACCGAGCACACCCTACGGGCCACGGCTTGGGGCTCTCCATCGCGCGCCGCATCGTCGAGCGCCATGGCGGGCAAGTCGGTGTGGAGAGCATACCCGGGGACGGGAGCCTCTTCTGGTTCACGCTTCGTGCCGAGGAGGCCTCGTGATCCGCAACCGCGTCGTCATTGTCACGGGCGCCAGTGCGGGGATCGGCGAGGCGACTTCGCGGACCTTCGCCGCGCGCGGTTGGACCGTGGTGCTCGCGGCCCGTTCCGGCGGCAAGCTGGCCCACATCGCGGACGAGATCCGCGCTGCGGGGGGCGTGGCGCTGGCTGTGCCCGCCGATGTCACCGTCGCCGAAGATCGCGCGCAGCTCGTCGACGCGACACTGCGCGCGTTCGGGCGGATCGACGCCCTGATCAACAACGCCGGGATGGGGATCGCCGGCACCGTCGACACCGTCGATCTCGACGACCTCGACTACGTCGTCCGGCTCAACGTCCTGGCGCCGGTGGCGCTGCTCCAGGCGGTCGCGCCTGTGATGCGGCGCTGCGGCGGGG
>Ga0123333_10006165_pt1 | contig 10630 bp, 5 predicted proteins | sample BioC12SIPDNA_3_FD_89957 | JGI IMG/M metagenome (GOLD analysis project Ga0123333, IMG submission 89957) | Anaerobic biogas reactor microbial communites from Washington, USA - Biogas_R2_B C12 SIP DNA | ecosystem: Engineered > Bioreactor > Anaerobic > Unclassified | place: Washington, USA...
ACAAGGGACTGAGCCAGCGGGATCCTCAGTTTGGAATTCATTGTTCCCCCTTTCCGTTGTGGCACCATAGGGACGTTTGTCCATCAGGGTCCAGCGATGTCTTGCCTACTTGCCTCCTCCGAGAATGGGCCTACGAGCCATTTTCACCCGTCAAAGGTGAGTCTTGGCTGATGGGCAACTCCTTCGAAAGCGTGTCTTTGCTGATCCGCCACTCTCATGTGTCAGCTGTGAGCCCAGGCTCATGGGCGACTCGCCTGCTGCCAACAGCGGATGACAAGACAATGGAGGGCTCGTACCGGCAACGTTCGGTCCCACATAGTCCAGAGCAGCAGTTGGCGAGGTTTCCGGGCACCTCCGGCATATGGAAGGTGACTGCACTGCATGAGAGTTCATCGACGACGTTGCCGGGCTGCAGACGAGGCTGTTTCGTGCGAGGCCGGGGGTATTTTGAAGACTTGAAATATCTGCGATGTAGAACGACCCGACTACGCCGCCCCCCAGGTCCACTGGACCGCACCGCAACAAATCTGTTGACGGCACCTCTATTATAGCAGATTTCTGGGTATATGAAGCTTAGAATCGCAGGTGTTGCCAGTTATTTAAGGTTGGTGTGATAGTCCTGGCCACCACCGATCTCTCCGACTCGGCGTCCAAGTTGTGGTGGTCACATTCATTGCCCTCATTGAATCACCGTAGGAGCAAGCTTCATCCTTGTTCAATATTTCAGGGGAGACTGCCATCGGCAAACCTAACACGTCCGGTGGTACGCACAACGGGGCAGATCACCGCATCACCATTGTCGTCGCGGGGGGAACGTAGGACGACTACGGCGCCGTGTTCAGCCCAGGATCGTCAGGGCGACGAAAACGGCCAGAGAGGTGGAGTGCGGAGCCGCGCCAAAAGCGGTCGCGCGTCCCAGACATCTGCGCCCTTGGCCGGACCGCCCGCGCGTCGCCTCACTCCACCAGCCAGATCTCCTCCTCGCAATACGCGGCAAACGGCCGCATGCCGGCCTCATAGTTTCGCCCGAACCGCAGCCGGTCATCTAGCCGGCGGATCAACGACTCCACCGCTCATTATGCTTGCCTGTAGACGCATCAGGGATCGCCGCCCTACCCGGGCGTCCTCGAGGCTCACTCATACGCCAGCACGTCGCGCACGCTGACCCTCGTTGCGTTGCGCGCGGGCAGCAGGCTCGCGAAAACGGCCAGGACGCACGCGATGACCAGCCACAAGATGAGGCCGCCCACCGAGTACACGTATTCCAGGTTGACCCGTAGGGTGGCCGTTCCGATGGCGTCGCTCAGCACCCTGCCCAGCGGGTGGGCCAGGATGGCGCCGGAGAACCAACTGATCAGCCCGATCAGCAGCCCTTCGATCACCACGATCCGGAACACGCTGCCGTCCGACGCGCCGACCGCGCGCATCACGCCGATCTCGCGCGTTCGCTCCAGCACGTTCAGGCTCATGGTCCCTGCCAGTCCGATCGCGCCGATCACGGCCAGGATCACCGCCATGATCAGCAGGAAGTAGAGCAGGACATCGAGCTGGGACTGGATCTGCGTGCGCTCCTCGGTGCTGGTCTGCCGGCTGGCGACCTCCATCCCTATGGACCTGAAGTGCTCTTCCAGGGCCTTCGCGGCTTCGGCCTGCGTCAGGGGATCGCGCGGCTCTGTCGCGGCGATGAGGATTCCCGCACGATCGATCCCACCCATGAGCCGGGCCAGGTAGGGATAGTTGGCGTGCAACAGCGGCACGGGCGGCGTCCCCGCCGCGATGCCGACTACCTGCCACTCGGTCTCGCGACCGCCCATCTTCAGTTTCAGGGTGCTCCCGACCGCGACGTCCGGCTCATCCTTGAGAAACATGGTGTTGACCACGATCGCGTTTTCGTCTTCGGGCACGAGCCACCGCCCCGCGGTCACGTTCGGCCGGATCAGGGCGCTGGCGGCAGGGACTCCGCGCACCTGCAGCGACTCGCCTTCCGTGTCGTCCCCTCGCATGCGGCGGCCGGTGTCGATGCGCCACCCTTCGGCCGTGGTGACCCCCGGCACGCGCAGCGCCTCGGCCTCGAGCTGCGACAGCCGGTGCTCCTTTTGGAAGCCGAGGATGACATCGTAGTCGACGTATTGGAACATGCCGTCCAGCGTGGCCATCAGCGAGGCGCGCACGTTGAAGACGCCGATGAAGATGGCACTGCCCAACAGCAGCGCGGCCAGCGTCAGCGCCAGGCGTCCCCTGCGGCGAAAGGTGTTGCGCAGCGACAGCAGGACCGGTCGCGAGAGAACGCGGCCCAACACCGCCGTCGCCCCTCTCGTGCGTGAGGCGCCGGAAGCTGCCTCACCATCTTCCTCCCCGTGCGAGCGAAATGGAAGACGGAAGGCGAAGCGCGGTCTTCGCCGCGGTGCGGCGCGCGCAGGCGCGGAGAGACCGAGGTCGCTCATGGCCTCGGCAGGGGTGATGCGCGTGGCGCTGAGGATCGGATAGAGGGCCGCGATCAGTGGCACCGCCAGCCCGATTGCAATCTCCATGGCCAGCACGCCCGGCGAAACGGCGAGTCCTCCGATATCAAAATTGAGCAGGTTGGCCATGAACTGCGTCAACGCCTGGCTGCCCAGCGCGGCCAGGGGCACCGCGATGACCAGGCTGAGCACGCCGAACACCAGCACCATGCCGAAATAGATGCCCATGACCTGGTCGTTGCGTGCGCCGACCGCCTTCATGATGCCCATCTGCCGCACTTGCTGCGCCAGCAGCGCCTGCATCGTATTCACGACCAGCAGCCCGCTCAGGCCCAGCGCCAGGTACCCCAGGATCGCCAGCACCAACAACACCGGCTCAACGGTCTCTCCGGCCGGGTGCTTGCCCGGCGTCGGGATGTAGGTGTAGCTCACGGTCCGGCCGCTCTTTTCGACCTTGCTCCGGACTTCCTGGGCCAGTTCGTTCAGCTCGTCACGGGTGGGATTCGCCGCGGCCGCAATCACGTGGAGCTCGTCGAAGTCGCGCGAGAGGCCGAACCAGTCGAGTGTTGCGCGGTCGACATAACCGATGGCCATGCGGGCCCAGGAAGCCTGCATCTGGCCGGGGTCGTGGACTGTTCCCGCAATGCGCAGCACGCGCTGCCGGCCGTTCGTCGCCTTCAGCAGCACGGAGTCGCCAACCTGCGCGCCCATCCACCCCAGCGAGGCGCGCTCGATCAGCAGCTCGCGTTCGCCGGGCGGCCACGCCCCGCTCTGCGACCAGACCTTGCCGGCGCGGATGGACCCGAAGTCGGGGTAGGTGTAGAGAACCAGGTTGCGCCACTTCGTTTCATCGGGCGTGATCGCGGCTGAGCCTACGCTGCCTGGTGCGGCGCCTGAGGCGGAGGGCTGGTCGAGGCCCTGGAAGCGGAAGTACGTCGCGCGGTGCGCATCAGCCTCCGCCACACCCGGTATGTGCCGCACGGTGTAGAGCAGTTCTTCATCGAAGTAGTCGGTGTACAGGATCACGCTGGCCGGGTTGGTGGAGTTCCAGCTGGCATCCAGGGCCGCGATGGCCGTTTCGCGCGTGCCCGCGATCAGGCCGACCGCGAAGACGCCCACCGCGATCGAGAGCACCACCAGGACGGTGCGGAGCTTATTGCCCCAGATATCGCGGATCACTTTGTGCCAGCGCGGGCTAAGCATGACCGTTCTCCTCCCGGTCGCGGGCAGCCACGTTCTCGGCCACGCGCGCTTCGACCGTCTGGTCGATGGCCTCCCGGATGGCCGCGGACTCGCTCACAAGATGCTCGAAGGTGGCGCGGTCGAGCGCAGCCACCTCGACGCCCATCACCGGGTCCGCGCGGATGGTGGCGATGTTGGCGCCGCCCCGCCGCAGCTCGATCTCGCCGAAGTACTGCCCCTGGACCATGCTGGCCGCGACGATCTCCTGCCCCTCGGATCCGGCCAGGACGACCTCCACCCGGCCGCGCGTGATGAGATAGAACCGATCGGGGGTCTCGCCCTGGCGCAGGATGACCGCACCCGGCGCATGCTTCTGCACTTCGAGGTTCCGCGTCACTTCGATCAGCCGCGCCTCGCTCATGGTGGGGAAGGTCTTGGCCACGTATTCTTCGATGATCTCACCATCGACGAGGATCACGGTGCGGGTCGCGCGGCGGGCCAGGTCCCGGTCGTGCGTCACCATGAGGATCGTCTTGCCCTGCGCCACCAGGGTCTCGAACAGGGTGAAAACGGATTCCGCGGTCTTGGAGTCGAGGTTGCCGGTGGGCTCGTCGGCCGCCAGGATGGGCGGATCGTTGGCCAGCGCGCGCGCGATTGCGACGCGCTGCTGCTGGCCGCCGGACAGGGTCGATGGCAGCTTGTTGGCCTGGTCGGCCACGCCGACCTGTTCGAGCAGGCTCAGCGCGCGCACCCGCCGCTCGCGCATCGAATACATGTGGCAGAAATCCATGGGCAGCATGACGTTCTCGGCAACGGTGAGGGTGGGCAGCAGCTGAAAGAACTGGAAGATGACTCCGACGTTGCGGCCGCGCCACTGGGCCAGCTTGCCCTCCTTGAGCGTCTGGATGGCCGCGTCCCCGATCAGGATCTCGCCCTGAGAGGGCCGGTCGATCCCCGTGATCATGTTCACCAGGGTGGACTTGCCGCTTCCCGATTTGCCGATGACTGCCACGAATTCTCCGCCGTCTACTTCCAGGTCGATGCCCTTGAGCGCGGTGAACTCGCCGGCCGCGCTACGGTATGTCTTGACCACGTCGTGCAGCTCGATGAGATGATCGTTGCCGTGACGATAGTGGCCGCCCGATGTGCCATTGTTGATACCGTTCTTGCCAGACCGGCTTTCAAACATCGCAGCCTCCTGGGTGAATCGCCCAATGTTCCATCTTATTCTACGCAGCCGGACGGCGCTGGGTTGCTGAGCGCCAGCGAGGGATTACGGCGATTCCTGGCCCGCCAACCGGTGAACGTTGAGAATCCATTCGAGTAACGGCGGGGGTTGACGTTCGGCCGCCTGCGCTTGAGGCTGGGGCTGAAGTGGACTATACTTGGCAGTGGAGGTGGAGGATGAATCAGCGAAGCCCTCTCACGCGCGTCCTGGCCCTGATCGGAACCATTTTGGTGCTGCTGCCCATCGTCTTCATGCTGCTGACATCCGCGATAGGGACCGCGCGGTCGGGTTCCTTCAGGATGGATTACCTGATCCCCGGTGAGCTCTTTCCCCTGGTCGTCCTCGGCGGTGGACTGTTGTTCATGGCGGCGCGACTCGCCCATAGCCGGCGCAGGCGCCTGATCGGATGGAGCTTCGGGGTAGCCGTGGCCTCGCTGATCCTGGCCCAGGGCCTGGCCATCGTCACCGGCCTCGCGTCCGGCGAGACGCCCGCGGAGGGGTTGCCGTGGATCGCGGTGCTGGCCCTGCTGGCAATCTACGACCTGACGGTGCTCGTGCTGGGCGTGGCCGGCGCGCTGCTGGTGCGTGACCTGTTTGCGGGCGAGACGGGTGGCGTCCCGCCGGCCGCGCCTCTCGCATAGCGCCGCCGTCCATGGTCATTGCCGTCCAGGTGTCCGCCTGAGAGCTGTTGGCCGGATGTGTCCTGCCGGATCGTGGCACAGCGGGGGAGGTCTTGGTGTTGGCTGGAATGCTGCGCTCGCTGATCAGAAGACTCCTGCGCGTGATCGTCGTGTTGCTGGCCGCGACACTGCTTGTGTTCCTGCTGATGCACGCCATCCCGGGGAGTCCGTGGGACAATTACTCAGACTCCCCGCGCGCGCTGCAGGGACTGACCATCGATAAATCCGTACAGCTCGAGCTTGAACATCGTTTCGGCCTGGACCTGCCTGTATGGCGCCAGTTTACACGTTATGTCTTCGGTGACTTCGACCGGGATGGCGACTTCTTCTGCGGCGTGGTGTGCGGCAATCTCGGGCCGTCCACCCAGATTCGCGGGCGCAGCGTGCAAGACATCCTCTTTGAACCTCCTGAGGGAAAGACCTTCTGGGAGAGCCGCTTCGGCTATTCCATTCGCCTGGTGCTCTTTGGGTCACTCATTGCCGTGGGCCTGGGGATCCCGCTGGGTATCATCAGTGCAGCGAAGCCGAAGTCCTTGCTGAGCCGCTCCATTTCGGTAGGCCTGGCCGCGCTGATCTCCATCCCAAATTTCGTTCTTGGTCTGCTGGCGATCATCGTCCTGGCCTCCTGGTTGGGTCTCATTAAGGTGCTGCCGGACTGGGATATTCCCAGCCATTGGATCGTTCCGGCCGCGGTGCTGGCGGTCATGCCCATGGCCGGCATTGCCAGGGTAACCCAAGCCTCTTTGCTGAACGTCATGCACGCAGACTATGTCCGTACGGCACACGGCAAAGGCCTGGCGCCGGCCCGCGTGATGCTCGTCCATGTGCTGCGCAATGCGCTCGTTCCGATTGTCACCTTCCTGGGGCCAGCCCTGATGGAGATGTTCACCGGGCTCTTGATCGTCGAAAATCTGTATGCGTTTCCGGGATTCGGCCGGGAATACTGGGAGGCCGTCCTGAAGCTGGACTATCCGATGATCATGGGTGTGACGCTGATCTTCGCGACGGGCATGCTGCTCGTCAACGTGCTGACCGATGTTCTATGCGAGCTGCTGGATCCCCGCATCCGTGCCATCAAGCTGCCGGGCGCCCCATGATGCCTTTTCCGTGGCGACGAGCTTTGAAAACGAGGACGGTCTGGTTCAGCCTGGTCGTCATGCTGCTGCTTGGTGTGGTGGCGATCCTGGCGCCCAGGCTTGCCCCGCACGATCCGTATCGTTGGGTGGCGGGCCAGGCGAACCTGCCGCCCAGTTGGGTTCAGGGCAGGTCTATCTCCGGCCAGCCGGAGTTCCCGCTTGGGACCGACCGATACGGCCGCGACGTTCTCAGTCGCCTCATTTACGGTACGCGCACCGCCCTGTGCCTGGGGTTGACGGCCGTGCCGCTGGCCGCGGTGATCGGCGTCCTGGCCGGGCTCATTGCGGGCTATGCCGGCGGCAGGCTCGACTCGGCGATCATGCTGGTGTCCGACACGATCCAGTCCCTGCCGGGCGTCATGTTTCTCGTGATGATCGTGCTGATCTTCCGCAACTTCCTCTCCCCGACCTGGATTCATGGCCTGATCGCCCTGGTCGTTGGCTTTGCCGCGGTCAGTTGGGTCGGCCTGGCCCGCCTGATCCGCGCCAACATCCTGCAGATCAGGTCCCAATTGTTCGTGGAAGCCGCGGTCAGCATCGGGGCCTCGCCGCGGCGCATCCTCGCACGCCATCTGCTGCCCAACGTGCTGCACGTGATCCTGGTCTGGATGATCAACAGCATTCCTGCCGTCATTCTGCTCGAGGCACTGCTCGGCTACATCGGCGTCGGCGTGACCGGCGCGGTGGACGGCGGTGAGTTTACCGTGGTCAGTTGGGGCGGCATGTTTTTCGCCGGCCGTTCCGCGATGAATCGCAACCCGCTGATGTTGATCATTCCGTCGCTGTGCATCCTGTTGATCTCGATGAGCTTCATCCTCCTGGCGGATTTCCTGAACGGCATCACGCGCCAGGAGGGGGCATAGTCCAGCTCGGGCGCGAGCCCGCGCAACGCTAAACGCGCCGTTCCACGGGACGCGCCACAGCGCCGGCCCCAGCCGGGTTACCTCACGATCGCCGGCAGGTACAGGGTGCGCGGTGCGGCGGGCGCACTTCCGTAGGCCATCAGGCTGCTGCGCGCCCACTCCGACTCCTGGCTGCCCACAACATGCCTCACCATGTACTCATACTGATTCGCAGGCAGGCTGCCGTCGCCGGCGCAGGTGCTGCTTGCGGGGAGCGCGACCAGGAGGTGCGGCGTCAGTTCGCCGGCCGCGCGGCGCGCCACCTCCGTTGCCAGGTCGCCCGAGGCCGGTTTCCAGCACACGGTCAAATGCCCGCCGGACAGCGTCACGGTGACCTGCGAGGGCGCGGGCACGCCCAGGCCGCGGGTGCGCCCTCTTCCGCTCGGACCCGGCTGCGACTCGCCCGCCTCGTTCGCTGCGCTCAGCTGGTAGGAGTAGGCGCTGTCGGGCCGGAGATTGCGATCGATCATGGACGTCGCGTCACCGGGCAGCGTGAACTGCTCGACGCCGTCCGGTCCATCGCGCATCACGGACAGCCGGATGGCGCGTGAGCCGGCCAGCTCCCATGTCAGCTTCAGCTCCGTCGACGAGAGTGCGGCGACGGCGGGCGCAGAGGGCGGGGCGGGCGGCTCGGGCAGCGCCTGCACCGTCAGGATGGCGCTGTAGTCGGACGATTCCTCCCCCGCATCTGGCGCACCGGCGGCTCGATCCATCGGGCTGACCGCGATGGCCCGGTAGTCGTAGACTGCTCCGGGCTGGGCTGCCGCGTCGGTGAACATCACCTCTCCCACCCTGAGCCTTGCCATTTCCTGCCACACCCCGCCGGGATCGCGCCGCTCCAGGAGGGTGTCGGAAAGTTCATCCACCGGGTCAATCACGAGCTGGATCTGCTTGTCGACGACCTCATAGTACAAGTGTGGTGCAAGCTTCCAGGTCGCCTGGCCGAGCGCGACCAGCGTTCCGTCTCGCGTGGCAGTGTAGGCGCGGCCGCTCTCGGCGATTGCGGGCGAAGAACTTTTCTGGCTGCCACCGCCCATCGCAGCAGCCCACCGGATTTGGCCGTCGCCGCGGCGGAGGCTGAGCAGCACCGCGCCAACGGGCTCCTCCGGATTGGGAGCCACGAACAGGACCGAGGTGGGATCGACCGCAGGCGCGGAGGTTATTGGCCCTCCCGCGTCATACTGCCACAGCAGGCTGCCATCCGAGAGCTGCAGGCTGAAGAGGAGGCCGGCGTTCGAGCCTACGAACACCTGGCCCTCGGCCGTCACCGCAGGCGCGCCCGCAATGGGTCCCCCGGCATCGAAGGTCCAGCGTGCTGTGCGGGTTGCTCCATTCCAGGCGACCAGGCGACCCTGGGAGCTTGGCACCAGCAGCGTTTGGTCCGCATCCGGGGCGATCGCCAAGCCTGCTCCGATCGCGTAGCCGGGGGTGATGGGATCGCTGATCGCGGAGGACAGATCATGCGCCATCCGGTAGAGCGTTCCGGCCGCGGTTCCCACCCATACCGATCCGTCCGGCCCGATCGCGGGCGCGGTGGTGATCTCGGCATCCACCAGGTGCAGCCGGCGGGCCTGGCCGTCCGGCCGGTAAGCGGCCAGGTAGTAGCGCTTGCTGCCGCCCGCGCCGTTGTTGTCTGAGCCGCCCACGTAGATGCGGCCATCGTCGCCGACCTTGGGCGGGCCGCCGCCCGCGCCTGGCGAAGCCGTCCACTTCGGCGCGCCATCCTCCGTGATCGCGTAGAGATTGCCGTCCTCGGATTTGACGTAGACGGTGCCATCCACCGCCAGTGCGGGCGCGTGCACCAACGCGGCGGCGCCTGCCTGGTGGGACCAGAGCAGTGAACCGTCTGCCCCGAACGCGCGGAGAGTCCCGGCCGCGTCGCCGGTGTAGATGCGGCCCTTTCGACCTACCACGGGAGAAGGGACCCACTGGTCGACCGGCGTTGCCGCGATGCTGGCGGTCCATGCTATCTCTGCTTGGAGGGGAGCGGACAGCCCGGTTTCGCCCGTGCCCGCCCAGTTTGCCTGGTACATCGGCCAGGGTGCGCGCAGATCCGCCCCATTGCCCCAGTAGCTCATAGAGGGGTCACCGTACAGATCCCAGTCGACGATGTTGAGGTCATGGATGCCATAGCCGGTATACTCGGCCAACGCACTCCAGAACGCGTCTCCCAGGGGCAGCTCACCGGCGATCAAGGCGCGCGTGATCAGGTAGTCCACCGTCTCGTCGAAACCGTCGCTCAGCTTGGACCAACCGTTCACGTAGACGCCCATGGCCGTCGCGCCGATCCACCCGGCGATCCGGCCGTTGCTGAAGAGCCAGTTGGGGAAGTTGTTGGGGCGGTATGCGTCTCCGGTGGAGCAGGCGTTCACCATGATCAGTGCGGGTTTCCCGGTCAGCGTCGCGGGCGGCGCGGCCACACCGTTGTCGACGAAGTCGGTGAAATCGAGCTCGAAGTAGCTCTTTTTCTGGTTCGGCGGATTGCAGTCTGGCCAGCAGATGGGCTCAGTGGGATTCTCGACCTTGTCATCGTCGATATACTCCATGTTCCAGACCAGCCGGCCGACGCCGCTTGTGCCGCCGTGGGCTGCCAGCTTGATCAACCCGTAGTCGCGGCCACTCCATTGCGCCGACAAATTTTGGTACGTGAGCGCTGCGTCCACCGCATAGCTGCTCGGTTCGGGGTGGCCGGGCAGGTGCTCCTTCTCGTAAAGCCGGATGCGCGTGAAGCCCTGGGGCTGCAGGATGTCCGTCCACATCATTTCCATGCTGGCGCCGTTGTCTGTCTTCGCGCCCGCGACCACGTACTGCCCGTTGGGGTCATCTGCGGGAGTCCAGCCGGTGCTATCGTAGTTGGACATGGCCGCGGCCAGCAGCGCGTTGGCCTTCCATGCGCCGCCGTCACGCTCGAACGCCATGATGGTGGCCAGCACACTCTTGATGAGCACCGGGTCGTCCATCTGCAGGCGGCCCAGGTAGACATCGGGATGGAAAGCGGGCGGGTCGTCTCTCTTGACGGCCCCCGAGCTTGGGTCGGGCC
>Ga0123333_10006174_pt1 | contig 10618 bp, 8 predicted proteins | sample BioC12SIPDNA_3_FD_89957 | JGI IMG/M metagenome (GOLD analysis project Ga0123333, IMG submission 89957) | Anaerobic biogas reactor microbial communites from Washington, USA - Biogas_R2_B C12 SIP DNA | ecosystem: Engineered > Bioreactor > Anaerobic > Unclassified | place: Washington, USA...
CGGCGGGCGCGTCCCGGCCCGGTGCGGCGCCTTCGCCGCTCCCCGCGCCAGCGCGTACGCCGCGGCGAGCGCGGCCTCGAGGTCGGCCGGCGCGGGCGGCGCCGGCGCGGTCCGCGGGGCCCCGGCCTCCAAGCCGGGCCACAGACCTCCGAGACGGCCCTCCACGCGCGCGTGCAGGTCGGCGAGCGTGCGCGCGAGCCAGGTCGCGGTCTCGCGCGCCCGGGTGGCGGCCTCGTAGGCCTCGCGCTCGTCGGGCGGCAGCGCCAGTGGATCGGGTGTGGCGAGGACCGCGGCGTCGGCCGCGGCGCCGGTCGCGCGGGCTAAGTCGGCGGCGGGCGCCAGCACCGCCAGCGCCGCCAGGTCACTCAGGAACGCGGCCAACGCGGCCGCCCGAGCCTCCTGGGCGTAGAGGCGCTGGAGCGCGAGGTCGGCGTCAGCCATCGCCAGGCGCGGCGCGGCGGTCGCGTCGTGCAGCGGCACGCGGAGGCGCACCCCGAGGTCGAGCTCGAGCCCGTTCGCTCCGACGCGGAGGCCCTCGCGCAGCGAGAGCCGGGGTGAGGCGTCGGCCGCCGCGGCGTGGACGGCGGCCTGCGCCGCGGCGACCGCGTCCCCCTCCGCCGGGGACACGACGTACGTGAGCTCGAAGGCGGTGAGGTAGGCGGTTAGCGCGTCCGCGCCGGCGGGCTCGCCGGCGTGCGCCAGCGCGGCCGACGCGGCGAGGGCGCAGGCGCAAGCGCGGGCCGCGGCCGCCCTCCTGGTCACGGCGCGGCGACGCCCCACACCGTCGTGAAGAGGTCGAACCTCAGGCTGCGGACCGCGCCGTCCTCCGCGACGAGGAGGGCCGGCTGGACCGCGGCGGCGCCGGCGTCCTGCGGCATGGCCGCAGCCGGGTCGATCACGAGGCCGAGGCGGAGCGTCCCGCCGGGACCGAGCTCGACGTCGAGGTCGCCCGCGATCGGATCGAGGCCGGCGAGGCTGCCTCCGGCCTGGCGGCTAGGCAGCACGAAGGACTCGATGCCGAGCCGGCGCAGCTCGGCGAGCGCGGCGAGCCCGACGACGGTCACCGGACCCTCGCCCTCGTTGACCACCGCCAGCTCCACGTAGGTGGCCGGCGGGTGCGTGAGGCCGGGCCCGTGCTCACCGCGGGCGATGCGGTCGATGGCGGTGGCCGCGCTGACGGCGGCGCCCGCGTACGGGGCGGCCTCCAGCCGGTGGAAGGCGACACGCGCCGCCACGGCCTCGACGCCGCTCGCCGAGCGGAAGCGCAGCACGACGGTGCCGCTGCAGGTCTCGCCCGGTGCCAGCGCCGGCCCGGCGGCGCCCCGCACGTCGAGGCGGAGCGTCAGGAGCGCGGCGGCGGCCGCCCGCTCGAGGCCGGCGGGCACGAGGCAGGCGGAGTCGGTCTCGAAGGTCACGGCCTGCCAGGCGCCCGAGCGGGGCGGCGGCAGGGTGACCTCGGCGGCGAAAGGCGCGTCGTGCGTGGGCGCGATCGCCTGGTGATGGACGGCGACGAGGCGGGCGGCCGGCCGCTGCGGGGCCGGTGCGGCGGAGGGGGCGGAAGCTCCCATGGCCGGCCCTCCACTGGCCTCGGCGCCGCCGAGCAGGAGCGCGGCCGCGCAGAGCGCCGCGAGGAGCGCCGCCGTGGGCACGGACGTGCGGTCGCCGGACGCGCGCGCTTTCGCGGTACCGCGGGATGGGAGGCGGGGACGGCCCGCGTCGAGCGCGAGCCGTCCTCCCTGGCGCCTGGCCACAGTCAGTAGCCGGCGACCGGCACGGGCGTGTAGCGCGACCAGTGACGCTCGTTGCGGCCGGCGTCGCGCTTGCCTGTGTCCTCCGCGGAACCGTCCGAGTAGAGGTCGAAGAGCCCCATCGTGACGGTCGTCGACTGCCGCATGTCGCCCTTGTAGACCTTCACGCGCCAGCCCGGGTCGAGGCTGCCGCTCAGCTTGACCATCGACGCGCAGTGGTACGTGGTGCCCACGTTGACGTTGAACCCGGTGGAGATCCCGACGCCGCCCGTGACCCAGCGGTGCCGGCAGTTGTCCGTGACGGTCAGCTCCCAAGGCAGACGGGACGTGCCGTAGACGTTCGAGAACTCGGTGTGGATCGAGTACGAGAGCTGCTCGGCCGCGCTCTCGACCCGCTTGACCTGCCGCCACTCCTGGCCGATCCGGAAGATGGGCTCCTCGTCATCCTCGGGGGGCTCGTCGCCCGTGCACTTGCCTATGCATCTGCCGCCCGTCACCGCTTCCAGCTCCGACGCCGCCAGCGGGTCGAGCCGCAGGTCGGCGCTCGCGACGCCGAGGGCGGTGCCGCCCCATGCGACCGCTACGAACGACAGGACGAACCAGAGAACGAAACGCTTCACGCGCTGCTCCTTCCAGCGAGAGGCTTCAAGCCGGACCCTTGTACGCGCCGCCTCCTCTCGTCGCGATGGCGGCCAGGCCTCCGGTGAGCACGGCGTTCGTGGCGCCGAACCACTCCCCGAGGGCGACGTACGGCGTGGCCGCACGGCCCGGGCGGACCCGGGCCGTGAGCGCCCCGGCCTGGAGCGCGGGCAGGTGGGCGGTGACGCGGCCGGCGGGGTCGACGACCGCCGAGGGGCCGGTGTTCGCGGCCAGCAGGACGGGCACGCCCGTCTCGATCGCGCGCATGCGCGCCGCGGCGAGGTGGAGGGTGGGGACGTCGGAGGCGGCGGCGAAGGCGTCGTCGGTGACGACCACGAGGAGCCGCGCGCCGGCCAGCACGGCCTGCCTGGCGTCGGACGGGAACAGCGCCTCGTAGCAGACGAGCGGCGCGAGCGGCACGCCGGCGACGGTGACGACGGCCGGCGCGGGGCCCGCGACCAGGCCCGACTCCCCGATGGGGACGAGGCGCCGCTTGGCGTGGACGTGGGCGAGCGCGCCCCCGGCGTAGAGGAAGACCGAGTTCGTGCGCGCGCCGCGGCCCGCGCCGGCGGCGGGCACCGCGCGCTCCTCGAACCCCACGGCAGGGGCGCCGAACATGACGGCGCCGTCGCCGACGAAGGCGGCAGCGACCTCGGCGGCGACGGTCGTGAGGGCGCGGGCGTCGACGGGTCCCGGCCAAGCGGCCTCGGGCAGGACGGCGAGGTCGACGCCGGCGGGAACGAGCGAGCCGAGGCGCGAGGTCAGCCGGGTGCGGGCGCCCGCCAGCTCTGCGGCGGCGAAGTAGGCCGCGTCCGGCAGGCCCGGCTGCACGAGGGCGACGGCGATGCCCGGACCCTCGTCCGGACCAGCGTGAGCGGGGGCTGCCGCGGCGGCGCGCGGCGGGAGCGCCGCGGACGCCCACGGGCGTGCCGCGAGGGTCGCGGCCGCGACCACGACCGCGATGCCCGCGCCGAGCGCCAGGGCGCGCCCCGGGACGGCGTGCCAGCGGGGCAGGCCCGCCGCGACGCCCCGGCGGACGACGGCGCCTCGGAAGGCGAGGCAGACGAGGGCCAGGCAAGCGTTCGCGGCCAGCACGAGGTGGCTCACCGCCGCCACGGACCCGAGGCGCGCGACCTGCGCGGTCGGCAGGTCGAGCTGGGTGTAGCCGACGAAGCCGAGGGGCAGCACGTAGGCGCCGAGGAGCTCGGGCCGCGAGGGGAGCCACTCGGCGGCGGTCCAGGCGCTGGGCAGGGCCAGGAGCGTGAGGGCGGCGGCGCGGCGGGGGCCGAGACGGGCTGCGAGCGCCCGGCGCAAGCGCACCGCCAGCACGCCGACGAGCGCGAACGGGACGGCCGCGAGCAGCGTCGCCGCGGCGTGGCCGCCGGCGAACAGGCCCCGCGCAGCCTCGTACGCCACCGCGCCGGAGCCCAGGGAGGCGACCGCGGCCACGGCGGCGCCGTGCCGCGCCCGCTCGAGCGCGATCAGGGCGAGGAGCGCCGGCACGTAGGCCACGAGCGCCAGGAACCCCAGGCCCCACGGCCGCGCGGCGGCGGTGACCATCAGCGCGCTGGCCACGGCGGCGAGCGCGGCGACGGGCGTCACGTCCCCTCCCACGTCGGCGCCGCCGGCGAGTCGAGGACGAAGGCGCGGCCCGAGTAGTGGCGCAGCAGGACGGCCGCGAGGCCGGCACGGGCGCCGGAGGCGGGGTCGGCGACGACGGCGAAGCCGCGGCCGTGAGCGACGACGGCCACGAAGTGACCGGCGCCTCCCGCCTGCAGGTGCGCGACGAACGGGGTGGGCAGTGCGCCGAGGTGACGCTCGGGGACGGCGTACCAGGCGCCCGACGCGCCGTGGAGGGAGGCCAGGCGGGCGAACTCGGCGAGGCTGACGCCGTCGCCCTCCGGTCCGAGGGCGGCCTGCGCCGACACGGCGTCCAACCCCACGGTCCGCCCGGACCACGCCGCCAGCGTGGCCACGAGGGCGGGCCCGCAGTCGTCCTCGCGGGCCTGCCTGACGACCCTCAAGCCGTCCAGCGCGACGGGCGACGACGCCCAGGAGTGCGTGGCGCGCGCGCCCCTCGCGGCGGGACCGAGCAGGGCGACGATGAGCGCCAGGACGGCCGGCGCGAGCGCGCGCCGCGCGTACCGGGCGGCAGCGGCCGCGACGGACGGCCGGGCGGAGGCCTGGGCTCGGCTGTGACGGCGGCGCGGCATGCGGGCAAGCTAGGCGCCGTCGTGCGGGAGCGCACGGCCTCGCGGGAAGATTGCCGAGCCGGTCTAGGGGTCGGTCCGCGGGCGGGCTAGGTCACCTGAGGCGCGGACGGTCGGCGGGCTGGCTCACCGACGGCGCGGACGGTCGGCGGGCTGGCTCGGGGGAGGCGCGGACCGTGGGCCGGAATGGGGACCGAGAGCCGGGACGAGGACCGGGCGAACCGACGCGCGCACGCGTCCGCATGCCCCGTCGCCGCGGACGACGCCCTCAGCGAGCCGGCGCCGCGGAGGGCGCCTCGGCGAGCCCGCGCGCGCCGGGACCGCCGGTCCTGGGCTGCCAGGCGAGCAGGCGCAGGCCGTTCATGACCACGAGGATCGTGCCGCCCTCGTGGCCGAGCACGCCCAGCGGCAGCGGCAGCCGGCCCAGCAGGGTGAACACGACCATCACGGCCATGATCCCCAGGGCGAAGTAGAGGTTCTGCTTGATCACGGCGCTGGCGGCCCGCGAGAGGGCGTGGGCCTGGGGCAGCTTCTCGAGGTCGTTCGAGAGCAGCGCGACGTCGGCCGCCTCGAGGGCGGCGTCGGTGCCGGCCGCGCCCATCGCGATGCCCACGTCGGCGGCGGCCAGCGCGCCGGCGTCGTTGACGCCGTCGCCGACGAAGGCCACGCGGGCGGTGCGCGACAGCTCCGCGACGCGCTCGACCTTGTCGGTCGGCAGGAGGCCGGCGTGCACGTCCTCGGGCCGGATGCCGACCTCGGAGGCGACCGCGCGGGCCGTGACGGCGTGGTCGCCGGTCATCATCACGACGCGCTCCACGCCGCCGTCGCGCAGCGCCTGGATCGCGGGCGCAGCCGAGGGCCGCACGGTGTCGGCCACGCCGATCAGGCCGAGCACGCGCGCGTCCGCGCCGACGCCGCGACCGACGAAGGTGAGGGTCCTGCCCGCTGACTCGAGCCTCCCGGCGGCCTCCACGACGTCGGCGGGCAGCGCCACGCCGAGCTCGGCGGCGAGCTTCGCGTTGCCTGCCCAGTGCCGGACGCCGTCCACCTCGGCCGTGACGCCCTTGCCGGGGACGGCCACGAGGCCGCCGGCCGCCACGTGCGGGAGGCCCGCGGCGGCGGCGACGATGGCCTGCGCCACGGGGTGCTCCGACCCGCTCTCCACGGCGCCGGCGACGCTCAGCAGCTCCTCGCGCGAGACCTCGAAGGGCACGACCTCGGTCACGTGCATGCGGGCCTCGGTGAGCGTGCCGGTCTTGTCGACGGCGACGACCTCCACGCCGGCCAGGTCCTCGAGGGCGGCGCCGCCCTTGAACAGGACGCCGAAGCGCGCCGAGCGCGCCAGCGCCGACAGCACGGCCGCCGGCACGCTGATCACGACCGCGCAGGGGCTGGCGACGACGAGGAGCGTGGCGGCGCGGTAGAGGGCGTCGTCGCGCGGCACGCCCAGGAGCACGAAGGCGCCCAGCGCCGCGACCGAGCCGACGAGGACGAGGACCGTGTAGCGCTGCCCGAACCAGTCGCTGAAGCGCTGGCTCGGCGAGCGTTGCGACTGGGCGACGGTGACGAGGTGGATCAGCCGCGCGAGCGTCGACTCCGACGCCGGCTTCGTGACGCGGACCTCGAGCGCGGCGTGCCCGTTGACGCTGCCCGCGAACACCTGGTCGCCGGGCTCCTTGTCGACGGGGACCGACTCGCCGGTGATCGGCGACTGGTCGACGTAGCCGGCGCCGCTCACGACGACGCCGTCGAGGGGCAGCCGCTCGCCCGGCCTGACCATGATGAGCTGACCCACGGTCACGTCGGCGACCGGCACTACCGCGACGTCGCCGTTGGTGACGACGTTGGCCGTCTCGGGCCTGAGGTCCATCAGCGAGGCGACCGCGCGCTTCGTCGTGCCCATGGCGTAGCCCTCGAGGGACTCGGCGAGGCTGAACAGGAACAGCAGGATCGCCCCGTCGCGCACCTCGCCCACGAGGGCGGCGGCCACGGCCGCCAGGACCATCAGGAGGTCGATCGAGAGCCGGCGGCGCGCGAACAGCCGGCGCAGCGCGTCACGGGCGGCCGGCGTCCCGCCGGCCACGTAGGCCACCGCGTAGCCCACGGTCCAGAGGGCGCCCGCGGCGGTGGCGAGCCCCGCCCCTTCCCCGCCGGCCCAGCCCCCCGCCAGCCCCGCCGCGAGGCCGAGGCCGGTGACGCCGGTGAGGGTCAGCTCGCGCTTGACCTTCGCGCGGTCGGCCGCGAGCTCCTGGGAGAGGCGGGATGCCGGGGAGTCCATGACGCCACTCTAACTCGGAATCGTTCCGATTACAAAGACGGGAACGGGTTCTCAACGGCGTGGCCGCCCGGGCGGCTGCCGAGCGCCGCGTACGTCTCCGACGCGGTCCCGCGGGCGGTGCCGCTCGCGGCGCCGCGGCCTTCATGATCGGTCATCGGGCCGGAGCGCGCGTCACGGTAACCTCTGGCGATGTCCGCGACCGGGGCGCTGGGCGCCATCCTCGTCGTCCTCGGCTACCTGTCGCTGCTGCCCGCGGTGGCCTGGTGGGTCGGCCACAACTACCTGGGCGACTCCCGTTGGTGGATGTTCGTCCTCAACAGCGTGGCCCCCTACCTCTTCCTGCCCGTGCCGGTCGTGATGCTCGCCGGCCTGCGCTGGCGGCGGTGGGGCCTGCTCACGGCCTCGCTCGTGCCGGCGGCCGTGTTCGTCGCCATGTTCGGCCCGGCGCTCCTGCCCCGTCAGGCCAAGGTCGAGCCCGTGCCCGACGGCACCCCTACCCTCACGGTCATGACGTTCAACGTCCACGCGCGGAACCCGAACCCGGAGGCGGTGGCGCGCGCGATCCTGGCCTCGGACGCGGACGTCGTGGCCCTCCAGGAGCTGGCCGTGCCGATGGCGCTCGAGCTCAGGCGCCTGCTGGCGGACGCCTACCCGCACGACGACCTGGTGCTCGAGGGCGGGTGGCAGGGCCTCGGCGTCTTCAGCCGCGTGCCCCTGACGCCGCTGCCGCGCCCCGTGGACGGCCTGGGCGTGCGCAACCCGCAGCTCACGCGCCTGCACCTCCCCTGGGGCGAGGCGCTGCTCGTCAACGTCCACAACCTCTCGATCCCGCGCACGCTGCCCGACTGGCCCAGCGAGATCACGTACTCGACCCGTCAGCGCGAGCGCGTCGCGCAGGGCCTCTTCGAGCTGGCGACGAACCGCGACCGGCCGCTCGTGGCGGCCGGCGACTTCAACTCCACGCCGCGCAGCGCGGCGTACGCGACCGTCACCGCCGCCCTCCGCGACGCCTGGCTCGAGGCAGGGTTCGGCTTCGGCCAGACGTTCCCCGGCGGGCCGCTGAAGCCGACGCCGTTCGGCGTGCCGGTCCCCGACTGGTTGCTCAGGATCGACTACGTGTTCCACTCCGAGGAGTGGCGGGCGCTCGACGCCCGGATCGGGCCATGGGACGGCGAGTCGGACCACAGGCCCGTCCTCGTCCGCCTCGCCTACCTGGGCCCGGGCGCCTAGCGCGGGGTCGGCGACGGACGCGTCGCCCAGCGCTCAGACCGGCCTGCGTCCCGTGAAGAGGTTGACGAGGATGACGATCAGGCCGATGACCAGCAGGACGTGGATGAAGCCGCCAAGGGTGTAGCTGGTAACCAGCCCCAGCAGCCACAACACCAACAGGATGATGCCGATGGTCACGAGCATGGGGTGCGCCCCTTTCCCCGGCGTGGGGGCCGGAACCCTCGGAGCGCCGCCCGCGGCGCTCGTAACTAGAGGATAGGCGCGGGCATGAGAGTGACCCCAGGTCGCCATGAGGCCCCCGCACGCGGCGCGCTGGCCTTGACCGGCGTCAAGGACATCGGCCCGGGGACGACGATACGGTCGACGCCAGAGGGCGTACCTCGCCGGCACGGCACGCTCATGCGGCCGGCGGCGAGGCGCCGGACGGAGGTCGAGGAGAAGATGTCGAGCCATGACGCGGGGAGCACCAAGACGGTGCTGCGTGCCGAGGGCCTGTCGTGCCCCTCGTGCGTCGCGAAGATCGAGCAGCAGGTGGGCCGTCTCGCCGGGGTGAGCGCGGTGGCCGTCAGGTTCAACTCGGGCCGCATCGAGGTCGAGCACGACCCGCGGGTCGCCAGCGTCGACGAGCTGGTGCGGGCCGTGGCGCGCGCGGGCTACACCGCCCAGCCGTCGCCGTTCTGAGGCCGGGTCACCGGTGGACGCGGCCAGGGGCCTGAGGGCCGTGGACGCTGCGGGGCCGCTCGGCGCCGCGGACGCCGCGGTCCCGGCGGCCCGGGGCGACACGGCGCCGGCCCGTGGGCCGGCGACCGCCGCGTCGCCGCGTGGACCCCGGCTGCGCCTCCCCGCGCTGCCGCGGCGCTGGTGGCGGCCGGCCGGCGCCTCGCTGCTGTCGGCCGTCGGCTACGTCCTCACCCACGCCCAGCTGGGGGCGACGGCTGGCGCCGTCGGCTCCGGCCTGCTGCTGGCAGCGGCCGTGCTGGCCGGCTGGCCGATCGCCTTGCAGGCCGCCCGGGCCCTGGCGGTACGGGTCGTCGGCATCGACCTGCTCGTCACGGTCGCGGCGACGGGAGCCGCCCTCATCGGCGAGCTCTGGGAGGCCGCCGCCGTCACGACGCTGTTCGCGGTGGGCAAGGCCCTCGAGAGCGCGACCCTCGACCGCACGCGCGGCGCGCTGCGCGACCTCGTGGCGGCCGCGCCCGACGTCGCCGTCGTCGTCCGCGACGGCCGCCAGGTCGAGGTGCCCGCGCGCGAGGTCGCGCCGGGCGAGACCGTGGTCGTGCGTCACGGCGAGAAGGTGCCGGTCGACGGCGACGTCGTCGCTGGCTTCGGCGCCGTCGACGAGGCCTCGATCACGGGCGAGTCGGTGCCGGCCGAGAAGGCCGGCGGCGACCGCGTCTTCGCCGGCACGCTCGCCGTGTCGGGGCTGCTGCGCGTGCGGGCCACGGGGGTGGGCGCCGACACGACGCTGGCGCGCATCGTCCACCGCGTCGAAGAGGCCCAGGACGCGAAGGGCCGGACGCAGCGCTTCATGGACGCCTTCGGCCGCTGGTACACGCCGGCGGTCATCGGGTTGGCGGCGGTAGCGGCCGCGGTCACGCGGGACGTCGAGCTGGCGCTGACGCTCCTCGTGATCGGCTGCCCCGGCGCTCTGGTGATCTCGGTGCCCGTCTCGATCGTGGCCGGCATCGGGCGGGCCGCCCGCGACGGCGTGCTCGTCAAGGGCGGCGAGACCCTCGAGGCCCTGGCGCGCGTCGACGCCGTCGCCCTCGACAAGACCGGCACGCTCACGCGCGGGCGGCCGCGCGTGGTGGCCGTCGAGCCCCTGCCCGGCGTGAGCCCGGCCGACCTGCTCGGGTACGCGGCGCTCGCCGAGGCGGGCTCCAGCCACCCGCTGGCGCGCCCGGTGATCGAGGCCGCCGAGGAGGCCGGGGTCGGCCCCGGCGACGCCGCGGTCGAGGCCGAGACGGTGCCGGGCAAGGGCGTCGTCGCCAGGCTCGCGGGCACCGAGGTCGTCGTGGGCAGCGCCCGGTACGCGGCCGAGGTCGCCGCCGGCGCCGCCGGCATGGACCGCGCCGTGGCCGCGGCCGACGGGCTCGCCGCGGCAGGCCGGACGCCGCTCGTCGTGCTCGTCGACGGTCGTCCCCTGGGCGTGATCGGGGTCGCCGACGAGCCCCGCCACGGCGCCGCCGACGCTGTCGCCGAGCTGGAGCGCCTGGGCGTCGGCGAGGTGGCGATGCTCACCGGCGACGCCGAGCCGGTCGCCAGGGCCGTCGGCCGTCAGGTGGGCGTGAGGAGCGTGCACGCCGGGCTGCTGCCCGAGGACAAGCTGGCCCTGGTCCACTCCCTGCGCGAGCGGCGCCGCGGCGTGGCCATGGTCGGGGACGGCGTCAACGACGCCCCCGCCCTGGCCGTGGCAGACGTCGGCGTGGCCATGGGGGCCGCGGGCTCGGCCGTAGCGGTCGAGACCGCCGACGTGGCCCTGATGTCCGACGACCTGCGCAAGCTGCCGCACG
>Ga0123333_10006175_pt1 | contig 10618 bp, 11 predicted proteins | sample BioC12SIPDNA_3_FD_89957 | JGI IMG/M metagenome (GOLD analysis project Ga0123333, IMG submission 89957) | Anaerobic biogas reactor microbial communites from Washington, USA - Biogas_R2_B C12 SIP DNA | ecosystem: Engineered > Bioreactor > Anaerobic > Unclassified | place: Washington, USA...
ACGATGTTCTTCTGCGCGCCGCCCACCTCGATGGTCTTGGGGTTGACCGTAAGCACCTTGACCAGAAGGTCCACGGACTGCTCCGAGCCCGTGAGCTCCGACACGGTCTTCCTTCCGCCCCCTCCGCCCAGGGCGTTGGGGTCCCCTCCCATCTTCTTCAGGATGTTCCTCTTGGCCCATTCCGGGGTGACCCGGTAATGGTTCAGGTATGTGTCCAGCTGTTTGAATATCTCTTCCTTGTCCGCTTTGTTCCCGAGCACCCTGGCGATCTCCTCAACTAGGGGTGCGAGTTCCTCTCTGTCCATTTCATGCCTCCTTTCCTTAGCTATTAAGGCGGCACATTATGCCCGTTTCGTTTAATAGCATTATTCACCGGAAATTGAAAATGAGAAGGATAAGGCCTCGAATGAAATGAGGCCAGTAAAGATATTATTTCCCGAGGGCCGTTGAAAATGGATCACTCGGTGAAGGTCTCGCCGCGCTCGTACTTCTCCTTCAGGTGGGAGATGAGTATGTCGCGGTTGTTGCGCAGGTGGGACTCATACCACGCCAGGACCACATCGGCCAACTTCTCGTGGAAACGGTCCATGTCGAACTTGGAGAGCGGGGAGTCGTAGATCACGAACTGCCCGAATATCCTCTTCCATCCGGCGTACTTGTAATAGTGCTCCCCCTCGCAATAGTCGAAGACCATGCGCAGGCAGGGCGTGGTGTCCACCGCGTAGTACATGACCTTGAGTGAATCCCCCATGCGGCCCTGGGTCTGGGTGCGGTCGACCAGCTGGACCTTGGTGACGGCCTCGAAGTCGTACTCGTTCTTGAACCGCCACTTGACCGGGAACTCCTCGAACTGGGCGAACTCGCTGTAGGTCGGCTCCATGTTCAATTGCACGTTGATGCGGGAGAACCGGTTCAGAACGTTCCAGAAATCTCCGATGATGGTGCGGTTGATCGTGGTCTTCTGGAAGTTGATCTCTTCCTTGTCCTTGGAGATGGCATCGGTACGGGCTGAAAGCTCGGCATCCAGCTTGGCGAACCAATCCTCGTCCTTGGCCTTTTGCACCTTCTTTTCTGGAACCATTGGAGTCTCCTCTGGCATAATTGCCATACAACCATAAAAAGATATCTCATTCAAATAATAACCCAGCATTGGCAATGGTGCCCTCGGTTGCGGATAACCTTTTCTAATGACATGGCATTACTCGCCCAATGGGCTTCGTCGAAGGGCTGACCGCGTTCCTTGAGCAGGTTCAAGGGGACCCTCTCACCTACTCCATCGTCTTCTTCATCTACATCATCGCCGCGAGCATCATCCTGCCCATACCCGTGGAGCTGCTGCTCTTCGTCAGTCCGGCCACTCCCTTCATCCTCAAGGCCGTGATCATGGGGGTGGGGAAGGCCGTCGGCAGCGTCGTGGTGTTCTACATCGGGTTGAACGTGGAGAAACCCATAATCGGCCTGACCAAGAAATGGGGTTTCTTCCGCATGGTGGTCTCCACCTGCAAGTGGCTGGTGGACAAGCTGGGCTACATCGGCCTGTACCTCATACTCAGCGTGCCGATAATGGTGGACACCGTGCCGCTGTACCTGTTCTCCATATTCAGGAAGGAGAGGACCGACCGGGACCTCAGGCTGTTCGCCCTGACCAACCTGGCCGCAGGGATCACTAGGGCGGCCATCGTATACTTCGTGGTCACCGAGCTGGGCTGGGACATATTCTAGTCCTTTAGAAACATTTATATCCTTCAGGAAAATTTTGAGGTAATGGTCCCGAAAGACAAGATCCTCAAGATCCTCGAAGAGTACGACAAGGACAAGCTGACCGTGGCCACCCTCTGTTCTCATTCCTCCCTGCAGATCTTCAACGGGGCCAAGAAGGAAGGGTTAAGAACACTGGGTCTCACCGTCAAGGACAACACGCGCTACTATGACGCCTTCCCCCTGGGAAAGCCCGACGAGTTCCTCCGCTTGAAAAGCTATGAGGACCTGCTGGACAATGTCGACGAGCTGCTGGCACGCAATGTCATCGTCGTTCCACACGGCTCATTCGTGGAGTACATGGGCACCAACAAGTTCGAGAAGATGCCCCTGCCCACCTTCGGGAACCGCAACGTTCTGCGATGGGAGTCCAACCGCGACCGCATGAGGGAGTGGCTGGAGTCCGCGGGGATCGTGATGCCCACGGTGATCGAGGACCCCAAGACCATCGACCGGCCGGTGCTGGTGAAGTACCACGGGGCCAAGGGCGGCCGGGGCTTCTTCATCGCCAAGGACTACCCAGAGTTCAAGATGGGTCTGGACATGGAGCAGGAGTACACCATCCAGGAGTACATCCTGGGTACCAGGTACTACCTGCATTACTTCTATTCCCCGGTCAAGCAGGACGGCTTCCACTGCCATGACGGTTCGCTCGAGCTCATGTCCATGGACCGCCGGGACGAGAGCAATATCGACGAGTTGTACAAGCTGGGGGCCTCCGAGGAACTGAAGAAGCTCGGTCTCTTCCCCACCTTCGTGGTCACCGGGAACGTTCCGGTGGTCATACGGGAGAGCCTGCTGCCCAAGGTCTTCGACATGGGCGAGATGGTGGTCAAGCGGTCCTTCGAGCTGTTCGGGGGCATGATCGGCCCCTTCTGCCTGGAGTGCATCGTAACCGACAAGCTGGAGTTCAAGGTGTTCGAGATCTCATCCCGCATAGTGGCCGGATCCAACCCGTTCATCTCCGGTTCTCCGTACTCAGACCTGGTGGAGGAGAACATGAGCACCGGGCGGCGGATATCCAGGGAGATCAAGAACGCGGCGAAGGCCGACGCCATGGACAAGGTCATCTCCTAAGCAGGAGGAAAGGAACGAAAGGGCGAGGGGGAGCCCCCCTCCTTTTAAAATTTATTACCAGCCGCGTTCCTGCATGCGCTGTTCCTTGGCCAGGGTGGAGATCTCGATGCCGTGCATCGCCTCCCCCAGTCCCCTGGACACCTCGGCGATGACCTTGGGGTCGTCGAAGTGGGTGACCGCCTCCACGATGGCCTTGGCCCTCACCGCCGGGTCCGTGCTCTTGAAGATGCCGGAGCCCACGAACACCCCATCGCTGCCCAGCTGCATCATCAGCGCGGCGTCGGCCGGGGTGGCCACGCCTCCCGCGGCGAAGTTGATGACCGGCAGCCTCTGCAGCCCGGCCACCTCCTTGACCAGGTAGAAGGGGGCCTCGATCTGCCTGGCGATGACCGCCAGCTCGGCGTCGTCCTTGCCCTTCAACTCGCGCACCTTGCCCATGATTATGCGCTGGTGGCGGACGGCCTCGATGATGTTGCCCGTTCCCGGCTCCCCCTTGGTCCTGACCATGGCCGCTCCCTCGTCGATGCGCCTGAGCGCCTCGCCGAGGTCCTTGGCCCCGCAGACGAAGGGCACGGTGAAGTCCTTCTTTACCACGTGCATGAAGGGGTCGGCCGGGGTAAGGACCTCCGACTCGTCGATCATGTCCACGCCCAGGGACTCAAGCACCTGCGCCTCGACGAAATGGCCGATGCGGCATTTCGCCATCACGGGAATGGTGACCGCGTCCATAATCTCCAAGACCTTGACCGGGTCTGCCATGCGGGCCACCCCGCCCTGCGCCCGAATGTCCGCCGGGACCCTCTCCAGGGCCATTACGGCCACCGCTCCGGCCTCCTCGGCGATCCTAGCCTGCTCGGCGTTGGTCACGTCCATGACCACCCCGCCCTGCTGCATCTTGGCGAACCCGCGCTTGACCAGCTCGGTCCCGTGCCGCAGTCCGGATAGGTCCAACTTGAAAACCATTTTACTCACCAGACCGGCTTACCTGCAGGGCGTTATATATCACTTTTCCCGCCCCTCCCCAGCAGAGCGCCCGAAGGGCGGCTGAGAAAAGCATAAAGACATTGGGCTCGTTAGTCGGCCCGATGTTCGCCAAGCGTATGGAGAGCGTCCCCGAATCGGGGACGGTCAAGATAGCCAACCTGGTCAGCAAGCTCAAGGGGGAGGGAGTGGACATAATCTCATTCTCCATGGGCGAGCCAGACTTCCACACCCCTGAGAACATCAAGGACGCCTGCGTGCGCTCCCTATCCAACGATTTCACCTACTACACCCCATCCGCTGGCATACCTGAGCTCAGGAAGGCAGTGGCCGAGAGGTGCCGTGAGCTGAACAGTATCCCTTGCGAGGCCTCCAATGTGCTGGTGACCCCCACCAAGCAGGCCATATTCATGGCCATGCTGGCCATGGTCGACGAGGGCGATGAGGTCATCGTTCCGGACATCGCCTGGGGGACGTTCGAGGCTTGCGCCAAGCTGGCCGGGGGAAAGGTGCGCTACGCCAACCTCTCCGCCGAGAACGGCTTCCGCATGACCCCGGAGCTGGTCTCGGATAAGATCACCAAGCGTACCAAGCTCATCGTGCTGAACTCCCCCTCCAATCCCTGCGGCTCGGTGCTGACCAGGGAGGATGTGCAGGGGATCGCGGACCTGGCCCTGGACCACGACCTGTATGTGCTGGCGGACGAGATCTACAACCAGCTGGTGTTCGAGGGCAGGCACACCTCCATCTCCTCGCTGGAGGGCATGTTCGACCGCACCATAACGGTGGACGGCTTCTCCAAGACCTATGCCATGACCGGCTGGAGGGCCGGCTGGGCCGTGGCCCCCAAACCCATCTTCAAGGAGCTCAACAAGCTGCAGACCCAGTCCATAACCTGCGTCACCTCCTTCGTGCAGGAGGCCTGCCTGGAGGCCCTGCGCGGCCCGCAGGACTCCGTGGCCATGATGAAGGAGGAGTTCAGGGCCCGCAGGGACCTGGTGTACTCGCTGATGAAGGACATACCCGGTCTGGACTGCCCGCTCCCCAGCGGGGCCTTCTACCTGATGCCCTCCTACGATTTTGACATGGGCACCGAGGACATGGCAGCCTACCTGCTGAAGGAGGCGCATGTGGCCATCACTCCCGGGGAGGCCTTCGGGCCCGCGGGCAAGAACCGCTTCAGGCTCTCCTACGCCGCCAGCAGGGAGAACATCAGGGAAGGCATGGCCAGGATAAAGGAGGCCCTGGCCAGGCTCTGATCATTCCGGGGGCAGCAGGTTCGGTATCCCGTCCTCGATGATGTAGACGGCATGGCAGCCGCCGCAGGTCAGGCGCCCCTCCACCACCTCATCGCCGTTCTCCCTTTCCACTATCAGCTCCAGGGGGTGATGCTTGCAGGCAGGGCAGGCCAGGATGTCCATGAGGTCCTTCTTCATCGCTAACGGAACGCCTCAGGCCGATATCAACCTTTCATCATGGTCAGGTCGCTAACTATTTATGCGATTCCCCTTATCGAGCGCCCCGGAGAGATTCATATGCGCCGCATAGACCTCAGGAGCGACACGTTCACCCTGCCCAGCAAGGAGATGCTGGAGAGCATTCCGTCCGCCGAGCTCGGGGACGACGTGGAAGGAGAGGACCCCACGGTCAACCAGCTGCAGGACATGGCCGCGGAGATGTTCGGGGCCGAGGGTGCACTGCTGGTCTCCAGCGGCACCATGGGCAACCTGGTCTCCATGCTCACCCATTGCCGCAGGGGGGACGAGATATTCCTGGAGTCGGAGGCGCACATCTACTACTACGAGCTGGGCGGGATGTCCGCCCTGGTGGGCGCAGTGCCCAGGCTGATCCCGGGGGTGCGCGGCAAGTTCACCCCGGAGCAGCTGGAGGCCGCCATAAGGCACCAGGACCTGCACTATCCAGTTCCCCGATTGGTGTGCATCGAGAACACCCACAATCGGGGCGGGGGGACGGTGTGGACGCCCAGGGAGGTCGGGGATATCGCCAAGATGGCCCACGATCACGGCCTGAAGCTGCACTGCGACGGGGCCAGGATCTTCAACGCCGCGGTGGCCCTGGACGTGGACGTCAAGGAGTACATGAGGCACCTGGACAGCATCACTTTCTGCCTGTCCAAGGGGCTGTCCTGCCCCATCGGGTCCATCGTGGTGGGCGATTCCGAGTTCATTAAGGAAGCCACCAGGGCCCGCAAGATGGTGGGCGGGGGGATGCGCCAGGCCGGGGTCATCGCCGCCCCGGGGGTGATCGCCCTGCAGAAGATGGTGGGACGCCTGAAGGAGGACCATCAGAACGCCCGCAAGCTGGCCGAGGGCCTGAACACCATCCCTGGAATGAATGTGGACATGGACGCCGTGCAGACGAACATAGTGCTGGCGGACATCACCGGGACCGGTTGGGATGTGGACTACTTCGTCAACAGGGCCTGCAAGATCGGCGTGCAGGTCTTCGAGTTCGGGGCCACCAAGGCCCGCTTCGTCACCCACTACGGCATCGACTCCGAGGATATCGAGGAGGCCTTGGCCCGGCTGAGGCGCCTGTTGGAACGCTGAGCCATGGAAACCTATTTCAGGGCGGGGTTTTTACCCTTTAAGGCCGCAGCACCGATGACCGCAAGGTCTGCCCGGGGCGAGGCGCATAAACCAAATCGAGCGAATCGCATCTAAATCGAGGGATCAATTTGAGCAGAAGACTTTTCACGGTCGGCCCGGTGGAAGTGTTCCCAGACACTCTAAGTGCCATGAACAGGGGGATGATGGTCCATCGGGGCAAGGAATATCAGGACCTGCAGCGCAGCGTGGTGGAGAAGATACGCAAGGTCCTGGACATCGACAACGAGGTGTACCTGGCCCCGGCCTCGGCCTCTGGATTCCTGGAGGGATGCGTCCGCAGCGCCGTGGATGTCAAGATGGCCGGGCTGTCCAATGGGTCCTTCGGGGACCGCTGGCAGCTCATAGGGCAGGAGAACGGCAAGCAGGTCCAGAGGATCAATGGGGAGTGGGGCAAGGCCCTGCGCGCCTCGCACGTGCAGGGGAAGCTGGAGAAGGATGTGGAGGCGGTCACCCTGATATCCAACGAATCCTCGACCGGCGTGCTAAACCCCACCGGGGAGCTGGTTAGGGCCATAAGGGAGCAGGGCGACCCCCTGGTCATGGTGGACGGGGTCACCTCCGTGGGAGCGGTCGACCTACAGCTCAGGAAGCTTGACCTGGACGCCCTGGTTTTCGGGAGCCAGAAGGCCCTGGCGCTGCCGCCGGGGCTGGCCGTGGTCTGCGTTTCCTCCAGGCTCATGGAGAAGGCCTCCAAGGTCAAGAACCGCGGTTACTACCTGGACCTGGTCCAATACAAGAAGATGGCGGACAAGGACCTTCCGCTGACCACCCCTCCGGTGTCCCTGATGTACGGCATGGACTACCAGCTGGACAAGATACTGAAGGAGGGTGTGCAGCAGCGGTACGAACGCCACCAGCGCATGGCCGAGATGGTCAGGCAGTGGGCCATGAAGCGCCTGGGCCTGTACGCCGAGGAGGGCTTCCGCTCCAACACCATCAGCGTGATCGACCTCAAGGGCATGGACTTCAAGGACTTCGACAAGCGCCTGAGGCAAAAGGGATTTGAGGTCTCCCCCGGATATGGCAACGTCAAGGACGTCACGTTCCGCATTGGCCACATGGGAGACCTGACCGAGAAGGACATCCAGGACCTGCTGGACGTCATGGATGAGACCATGGAGGAGATGAAATGAAGCTCTTGGTGACAGACGAACTGTCCAAGGAAGGCATCGAGATGCTGACCAAGGACTCCGGGGTGCAGGTCGACGTTCGGCCTAAGATCCCGCACGAGGAACTGCTGAAGATCATAGGGGAGTACGAGGGCCTCATCGTCCGCAGCGGCACCAAGGTCACCGCCGAGGTCATCGAGGCCGGCAAGAAGCTCAAGGTGGTCGGCCGCGCCGGAGTGGGCGTGGACAACGTGGACGTGGAGGCGGCCACCAGGCGCGGGGTCCTGGTCATGAACACCCCCGCGGCCAACATCATTTCCGCCGCGGAGCACACCATGGCCATGATGCTCACCCTGGCCCGCAACATACCCAGGGCGGACGCCTCCGTCAAGGCCGGAAAGTGGGAGAGGAGCAAGTTCACCGGCGTCGAGCTGATGGGCAAGACCCTTGGCATAGTGGGCATAGGACGGGTCGGCGGTGAGGTGGCCAAGCGGGCCAAGTCCTTCCAGATGAAGCTGGTCGGTTACGATCCGTACATCTCCCAGGAGCTGGCGGTGAAGCTGGGCGTTCGCATCCTCCCCCTGGACAAGGTGCTGGAGGAGGCCGACTTCATTACCATCCACACCCCCCTGACCCCCACCACCCATCACCTCATAGGCAAGGCCCAGCTGGAGAAGCTGAAGCCCTCCACGCTGATCGTGAACTGCGCCCGCGGGGGCATAATCGACGAGGACGCGCTGTACGAGGCGCTGAAGGCCGGGACCATCGCCGGGGCCGCCCTGGACGTCTTCGAGGACGAGCCGCCGAAGGGCTCCAAGCTGCTGACCCTGGACAACCTGGTGGCCACCCCCCACTTGGGAGCGTCCACGAAGGAGGCGCAGGAGAAGGTCTCCATCGAGATGGCCGAGCACGTCAAGATGTTCCTGGTGGACAACAAGATCACCAATGCCGTGAACGTGCCGATAAGCCGGGTGGACCCCAAGGTGGCCCCGTTCATCGGCCTGGCCGAGAGGCTAGGGGCCTTCTGCGTACAGCTGGCCGACGGTCCGGTCAAGAAGATCGAGGTGGAGTGTCACGGGGAGATAGCCAATCTGGACACCCGCATGGTCACCGTCTCCGCGCTGGTCGGAGTGCTGTCCATAGTCGTAGGCGGCAGCACCAACATCATCAACGCCAGCAGCATCGCCAGGGAGAAGGGCATCCAGATAGTGGAGAGCAAGGTGGACGAGAGCAGCCACTACACCAACATGCTGGTGCTGCGCATCTCCTCGGACCAGCACAAGGCCGAGGTCAGGGGGACCGTATTCCCGTCGGACCAGTTCCGCATCATAGGCGTGGACGAGTTCGACCTGGACATGCCCCTGGAGGGCGACTTCCTGCTCACCAAGCACCACGACATGCCCGGGATGATTGGCAAGATAGGAACCCTGCTGGGGAAGCGGGACATCAACATCGCCCGCATGGGCGTCGGCCGGGCGGACAAGGGCGGGAACGCCCTCATGCTCATCGCCGTGGACCAGGAGGTCGGGAAGGCCGTGGTGGCGGAGTTCCGCGCCCTGCCGAACTTCCACGAGGCCCGGTCCATAGTGCTCAGCCACATGCGCACCCGCGAGTACATGAACATCTGAGCCGGGAAACCCCTTCTCAACCCTTTCCCAACTTTTCCTCGACGCTCTGCACCTTGCGCCTCATGTCCGAGGCCCGGTCCCTGCGGTCGTCGATCTTGATGCTGGTGACCACCCGTTCGCTCATCTGCAGCACCCGCTCATGGCAGCGCATGACCACGTCCATTACCTCCCTGCCCTCTCCCTGCAGGACGGTGCCCATGGGGGTGAGCTCGTGCTTCAGACCGCTCTCCCGCACGATGCGCAGGCATTCCGCCACATAGGGGCTCAGGCTAACCCCGGTGCCTATGGGCACGATCGAGAACTCGACTATCATACCAGACCACCATATCTCCAGGGGACCTGCCTGGCAATCAATCTTTCCGCTTCCATATGGACCTCGTATCCCTCGGTTCGCCGCTCCTCGCGATACCCTAGGGACGCTTGGATCTCAACATCATCGTGTGGGGTCTAGTTGCAAAACTATAAATATGGTCTAAAGAGTGAGAAAAGTCTAATTGCATTCTAACTTGCACACTGCACTGAGGGAATACTGAATGAGAAGCGTTAGCAAGGATAACTCTAGATCTTTTCCTTTGGAGTCCAAGGGCGCCCGGAAGTCGGTCCCCTTCTCCATAATGGAAGACGTAAACGCCAGCGGTTTGGATGTTTTGGGTGGCAAGGGCAAGGGGGGACCCGACATGGAAGCTTCCTATGAGATCTGTTTTGATGGAAAATGCACGACCTTGACCGTTGAGGACCTGACCCGGGCCATCAAGAACGGCATTGACCGCGAGGGGCTCCCCGACGAGGAGGCCCGCAAGATGGCCCAGCATGTACTGAACTTCTTCGGATACAGCGAGAGGATAATCGACAACATCCTGGAGCCCGAGGACCGGGACGCCTTCTACCAGCTGGAGGACACCGGCATCCTGACCACCGAGAGGGAGGAGACCACCCTTTACGATGGCCGCGAGTGGCGCATCCATTATTGGCTTTTCCGGAAGGAAAGGATATTCCAGCTCATCAACGCCAACACCATCATGGGCGCCTGCGTCGATGATGGGTTCGACTGCTACACCAACCCTGACGCCTGGCAAAGGTCGAAGTAGGTCGGGAGTAGGGGCTCACTTTCGGTGAGCCCAGGGCAACCATATTTATCAATGGCGCAATCTGACCGGACGTGGAGATCTTTCCCTACCCTCTCCGTCCCAATCAGGCAGAGTTCGTGAGAGCGGCCGAACGCGCCTTCAAGGAGAGGGGACACCTGGTTCTGGAGAGCGGCACCGGCAGCGGCAAGACCGTCTGCGCGCTCACCGGGGCCGTGCAGGTGGCCCTGGCCCAGGGAAAGAAGGTGGTGTACCTAACCCGCACCAACTCCCAGGAGAAGCAGGTTATAGTGGAGCTCCGCCGGATCAACGAGAAGACCCCTGTTTTCGGGGTGGCCATACAGGGCCGG
>Ga0123333_10006177_pt1 | contig 10613 bp, 13 predicted proteins | sample BioC12SIPDNA_3_FD_89957 | JGI IMG/M metagenome (GOLD analysis project Ga0123333, IMG submission 89957) | Anaerobic biogas reactor microbial communites from Washington, USA - Biogas_R2_B C12 SIP DNA | ecosystem: Engineered > Bioreactor > Anaerobic > Unclassified | place: Washington, USA...
CGATGGTGGCGCTCGGCGTCATCTGACGCCGACTACCCTTGGGGGCTGAGCCCGGCGTTCGGGCTCGTTCCCCGGTTGGTCTGCTGGTAGGGCCCGCCTGACTTTGAATCAGGATTAGCGACGATGGTTCGATTCCATCCCGGGGAGCATCACCGCAGTTCAGAGGGCCGGGGCCATTGCTTGGCTCCTGGTCCTCGCTCTCGCTCTCACAAGAAATCTCACAGTTGCCCTCAGGAAGGGCTCATAGCGATCAACAGCCGAGCTGTCGAGCACCTGTCGCGACTCGGCTGCGATCCGGGCCGGGAGGGCCGTCCGCACTGATGGTCTTCCTGTTCAACGTGTAGTTGCGAGGTGCTGGCCGGAGCAGGTTTGCGGAACCTGCTGAGCAGGCGGCACTTCGCCTTCGCCTTGACCTCGTCCAGCGCCGTCCTCACCTGGTCGTAGCGGAACTGGCTGCCGGATCGATCTCGAGGTACGACCAGATGATGAGGCCCTCAACCAGGTTCCTGAACTGCGCGAAGATGGCCTGGGAGATGAACCTACGGTGGTCCTCCAGACTGGCGATGCTCTGGCAGATCACGGGATCGGCGCTCCGCACCTGCTGCGGCACCAACGCCACTGGCGGTCAGTCTTCGCTGCCGACGAGGTGAAGAATCGGGCGCTGGTCTGCGTCGCCGAGCAGATCACGCACGTCGGCGGCGCTGATTTTCAGCGCCTCAGCGAGAGCCGGTACGCCTGCGCCATGGTCACCGGCCAAATCCGCGGCCTTCTTCAGGAGCGATGGCGTCTCCCCCGGATACGCACTTGTCGGGTCAGCCAGCGGGTCGTCAGCCGCGGCCAGGCGCTGGTAGGCCCGTCGCGCCGACGACTCCGTCGTACGACCGCGTTCGACCATTCGACGCACGAGCGAATGCGGAGACACCCCCCAGGTCCTCCCGAGCCGGTCCAGTGCCGAAACGTCGAGCCGCTGCGGCAACACCGCATCCATGGCGGCCGCCGGCGTCAGGAAGGCGGCAGCGAACTCATCGGCCTCCTTCTCGATCGCGGCGCTGTACTCCTCCCTGTCGCGGTGCAGGAGCAGATGCCCGATCTCATGCGCGATCGAGAAGCGGTGCCGGAACACGTTCTCGCTTCGGCGAGGCGTCGTGATGATGATCGGCCTCTCGACGATCACAACCGAAAAGGCGTCGACGGCGTCGATGTCGCGAAGAGGACGCACCGCGACGACGATGCCGTGAGCCTCCACCGTAGCGACGAGGTGCTTGACCGGACCGTCCGGCAAGGTCCAGTGGTCGCGGAGTGCAAGTGCTGCCACCGGCGGCGGCGTGCTGGCGGGGAGGACTGGGAGGTCGACATCTGGCAGCCTGACGTAGCGCTCGAGGGCGAACGTCAGTTCCCAGACCAAGGTCGCTGTAGCTAAAGCCCTCTGGCGGTCGCTGACTCGTGCCGAACGCAGGCTGCGGAAATGCGCGTGCACGGTGTCGATGCGCGCCAGCGGGCGGCCGACGTTGAAGAACTCCGCGCGCACCGCGAGAGCGCGCGCCAAGCGGTCCACCACGTCGGGCCGAGGCGAGTTAACTCCCGCCTCATACTGCCCGACCGCAGCAGCGGAAACTCCGACCTCAGCGGCTAGGTCCATCTTGCTCAGCCCACGGCGGACACGGGCCTGTGTGAGCCGCGCAGGCTCGAACCGCCCGTGCGCCTGCTCGGATACAGTCAGGTCGAAGAGACCGGGACTATCGTCACGCATCCGAGGGCCCGTCCTGCTCGCGCGGCTCAATCGTAGGGCCAACCGGCTTGCCACTGTCGAAAGACTCGACTTCCGACGACACGTCGTCGGCGACGGACTCCGGCTTCCAGAGCGACTCCTGCCCTCGCAGTTCGACCTTGCCTGAGTCATCCAGGCTGGCGACGGCCCACTCGATCGACTGCAGCTGCCGCGGCGTCGACCAGACCATGACGAGGACAAGAGGCATCGTGTCGCGGACCGCCTCCATCAGGCTCGCGGTCTCGGCAGCCTCGGAGGCATCCTCGGCAGGCTCGACTTCCTCAGTCAGGAGGCTCTCCCACAACATCGCTGGCGGCGGCGGAGCGGCGAAGCCGTTCTGGCGCGTTGGGCTGGAGGCGAAGTCCTGCACCGCGTTCGGATCGTCCGGGACGCGCCAGACGTAGACCAGGCAATCATTGACGACCCCGACCTTGTGACCGCCGGGGGCCAGCTTGTGCGACCGGAACTCGCGCTCCATCAGGGCATCGTGCGTGTCGTCCAAGAGATCGCGCCACTGGCTACCGAAGCCCAGGCCGTACCGCGACCCAGAGACCTGGTGGGCTTCTGCCGCCTTGTCGTGCCGGGAGCGGACAACGTCGACGACCAGATCGCGCACACCGGCCGCCTGAGCGCCGAGTGCGTCGCCGGGTGAGTCCGGGAGCATGCGTGTCCTCCTCAGGTTGTGTCCGGAGTGGATCACCCGAACAAACTTCAGTATTGCACACAATACGCGCATCCTCACTTCAGTGAAGCGCGCTTCGCTGCTCACGGGGGCGAGCCCCCTAAGAATCGGTCACCGCTCTCAGCACAATCAGAACTAGCCCCGGACCGTCCGAAAGGTCATCTACGTTGCGCGCATGATCAAGTCGTACCTGCGTCGCATGGCGGACCAAGCCGTGCGGCCCTGGGATATGGACGACCACAGTCGGGGCCCGGCCCTCATCTACGTGGCTGGCAGAGTCCCCGAACCGCAGACTCGCGCCGGGTTGCCCGAAGGATCTCCATGATCCCTCTCTCGTGCCGAAACGGCGTACCGCGTCCCCTAGTTGGCCTCTGCGAGGGTGGCTGCGAAGGCCTGGGCTGCCCTGCTGACGCCGGAGGGGGTCGACGTCACGTAGTAGGTCAAGTGAACCGCAGTCGAGTGCCCAAGTACGGCTGCTGCGTCTGCGGCCTCGACTCCGGAGCGATGCATGATCGTGGCAAGCGTGTGACGCAGCCAGTGGAGCTTTACGGTCGGCAGCCCAGCCTCGCGACAGAGCTGAGCGAACTCCCGTGTGAACCGCTCAGGAGGCACCGGGACACCTAGGGCGTCAACGAGGACGTTGTTGCTGTCCTTGTATGCGGAGCCGGCCGCAAGGTGATCGGCCGCCTGTCGGGCGCGCATGGACCGCAGAAGGGCCATGCTGCCCGGGTGGAGGAGTTCCACAGGTACAGTCCGCTTCGACCTCGCCGTCTTTGGTTCATCGGTGGCGGTAGTGCCCCCTTCGAGGCGCACCCTCCCCGCCTTGACGGTCACGGTGCCGCCATCAAGGTCGACGGCGTCCCACGTGAGGCCGAGGACCTCTGAGCGCCGCAGTCCGGAAAGTGCCATACGCCAAACCCCGGCCCACTCGTGTTCGTCCGCGACGGCCCGGAACTTGAGGAGTTCTTCAGGCTCCCATGGTGTGACGTCTCCACGCGAGGCTGCTCCGTGGGGGATTTCGACGCCCTCGGCTGGGTTCAGCGAGATGAGCCGGGGCATACCGAAACGGAGCACCGCCTTCAGCGTGGTGAGCGTGTAACTCAAGGATCGCTTGGATAGTGGTCGACCTCGACGGCCCGCTGAGGCGAGTTCAGCCATCAGCGCGTCGACGTCGGCCCGAGTGATGCTCTGAGCACGCTTAGACCCCAACCTGTCGCGGACCGCCTTGAGCACGTCCTCGTATCCCCGCCTGGTGACCGGTCGCACCCCGGCCTTACTCGCGAGCCACTCGTCGGCGAGTTGGTCGAAGGTGACGCGCTCGGGTGCAATGAACGTCCCAGCCTGGACGGAGGCTCTCGTTCGTGTGACCCACTCCCTAGCCTCGGTCAGGCTGCTGTGGGTTGAGGTCAGTTGCCGACGGCGTCCGGACGCGCTCGTGCCCACATCGACGACGGCCCGGTAGCGAGGGCGTCCAACTCGATCGAGGTCCGGCTTGCCGTGACCATCCTTGAGAAGCCTGATTGGCTCACCCTTGCGAGGTGCTGCGATCCTCACGTCGGTCCTCCTCTTCGTTTTGGGCTGCGCGAGGGGCGCGCTGTCTGTGTGATGAGCCCTCGCTTCTTGGCCTCACGCACCCAGCCGCGCACCGCCGCATTTGTGGCGACCCGATCCCCCAGGAGCCGTTTCGTCTCGGCCCACACCGTCTTCACCGGGTAGGGGTCTCGGGACTGCACGGCTTGGTTGTACAGCGCTGCAATCAGCTCGAAATGAGCGGCCGGTAGCGCGCCCCTCTTATGGCGAGCCTCGGTCTTCATCGCAGCGATAGCACTGGCGAAGTCATCAGTCTCGAGAAGGCTGAGTTGGCCACCCGATGTGGCTAGCTCTCGCGTGTAAGCGATGACCTCGGCCAACCGAACCCAGCGCCAGCGTTGAGGCCCTAGCGCCTCCCCGATGGGAGCCTTCAACTCAACGGCACTTGGCAGTGCGCCTGAAGTGTTCACGGCCCAGGTGACTCCACATAGCCAGTCCGTGGGTTCGCCGCCCCGAAGGGAGACGAACTGTGTAAGGGGGCCTCCATCTTCCCGGAGCACAACCCAGATGGTCGGTAAGGACTGGGTATCTGTCACGCGATTGGTCCTCCATTCGTTCCGTCAGTAGTCCTATCCTGTCAGGACAGGACTATACTGTGCAACATGAATCCCCACTTAGAACTACTAGAAAAAAAACCACACTCACCGTGGAAGAGGCCGCCTCGGTACTAGGCCTGTCGCGAAGCGCCGCCTACGCCGCCGCCAAGAGGGGGGACCTCCCCACGATCCGGCTGGGCCGCAGATACCTGGTCAGTGCGCCGGTCCTGCTTCGGCTCCTGACGACAGGGACCTCGTCGGTGGACCAGCCCAAGGCAGTTGCTCGATGACGCGGGAAGAACGAGAGCGCAGGATGCCCGGCAAGCTCGACGTGATCCTGCGGGACCTTCACCTGCTCTCGTGCCAGGACCGGGAGGACTGCCCAGCTGACTGGCACCTTGCCGACGCTGACCCTGCCCGGGCTGCGTGGCACCTCTCCGATGCCCTGTGGGCCATGGAGAACTCGGGGAAGCCGAAGCCCCTCGAGGCTCTGCGGACCATCGAGTCATTCCTGGAACTGGGATGAGCCCTGCCACTTCCCCCTACGTCCCAGAGTGGCTGTTGGGTTCGACTGGACTCCGCTTGCCCCACCCCCGCCAGAAACGCATCACGCACCGCCGTGAGGCTGGCAGTGGGGCTGAGATGCGAGCCCCCGCTCTGCGGGTGTCAGCGGGCATGTCCGGAAGCCGTGACATTGGTAGAAGCCCCGGCCCGGGCCTCGGCGAGCAGACATTCCCTTCTTGCCAGGCGTTCGAACCGAACGTCCTGCAAGTTGCTGTCTTTTGTCTGCTGTATTTCCAATGCTGTGTTCTCAGTGCTGCATCAACTGTCTGATGACCGAGCTTCATGAGTGTTCGGTCCTGTGCCGATACTCCCTGCGCCAGCCCACCGAAGACCCCCGCCAGGTTGCAGCCTGCGGGGGTGTGACCGAAGAAGAAGAGGGATTCTCCGATGGACAACAGTTTACGACCACCTGACCGTTCTGCGCCGCAGCCGCCGTGGGTGGGATTCCAGTTCCTGGAAGATCGTCCAGCGCAGCGGGCGGTGCGGGTCGATTTCATGGACTACGTCGTGGCCCGCGACGAGGAGTGGCAGTCCCGGCGGGAAGGAACCTGGAGACCGGCTGTCAAGACCTTCGAAGAACCGGGGGAGGACGCCCAACGGGCGGCGCTACCACGCCGCGCTCAGTTGCCGGTTCGAGGCCCCCAGGCGCCAGACGCCGAGCCGAGGACGGTCGATACTCCGGAGCTTGCGACTGAGACCCCGAGTGCGATCCCCGAGGTGGGCACGCTTGGCGATCGTGCCAAAGCCATAATCATCCGATGTCCGAAGTTGCCGGCTGATCTCGAGTACTCGTGGTGGACATTAGATGCTCTCGACGGCGACGAGATCGATGACCTGAATCGACTGTGGGTTCAGGTGGGCTTCCTTCTTCACAGCCCTGTTTATCTCACGGCGTATGGAGATGGGAACCGCCCGCGGCCCGGGCCGATCAAGTACTTCCGCGACGTCGGAGCGGCGCTCGGTCGCTACCTCGATGGCAAGCCCATAGACACCGCCAAGAACCCGACCTATCAACACTCACGCTTCCCGATCCACTGGCTCGGCGTCAACACCTTTACCTTGCGGGAGTTGAGTGCCATGGCCACCACGCAGACAGACAGGTCGCGCGCCGGCGGCCAGTCCAAAACACCCCGGAAGGTCGACGCCTCTCGGGCCAACTTGGCCGTGGCCAGGGAGGTCAAACACTCGGCGGACGCTGAGAGGCAGGAGCGACTGCGTCGCTACGAGGCCGCAGGGCTAACGATCACGCAGATAGCCGAATTCGAGGGAGTCTCCTATGACGCCGCCCGGATGGCGCTCAAGCGAGCGAAGGCTGCCCGTGAGCGGAAGTGACAACCCCGCCGGGTCTACGCCCTCGCCAAACTGACACTCCAGCCAGGGGCTGACAATCCAGCGGTCGTATCCCCCAGAGCGGGCCAAGAGGGTCGCGGGCTGGTCCCACGAGTTCGCATACTGGGAACGTCGGGCGACCCCTGCGTCGCTATTGAGTCAGCTACGGTCGCCGACCCCCTGCACTGAAAGGGTTACTGGGTGAGGGTGAGGCTCGCCATCATCGCGTCGAGCACCGCTGCGGTGGAGTCAACGGACGCCGCACCCTCGGCCGACTTCTCGGTCTCGGTGATCCCGGTGAATGCCGCTGCTGAGGGGATCGCCCGGCCCAGGAGAACCCGGTCGGCGGTGTCCGTCGACAGGTCGACGATCCACCAGACCGACTCGGTGCCAGCGGGCAGTTCGTAGTCGCTGGGCAGCGCGTCTCGCGGTGCGTCGGAGACGGAGACCACCCGCACCGCTGGGCGACCGGCCACGCTGGTGTCCTTCGTCTCAAGGTCCCGGCCAGGCGCCTCGCCCGCGCGAAACTCCGGTTGGTTGGCGGTCTCGAAGGAGAGACCCTCCCAGACCCAGACGCGGATCGGGAGCCACGGCATGGAGGCCGCTGGCTCGAGTTCCATCTCGGCGGTGCCGAAGATCCCGCAGGCGAGGTGGCCCAGATCCGGATCGTCCTCGTCGGGATAGGTCTGCCAGTCAGCCGGGTAGGCCAACACGTACCCATCGCGATGCTCGCAGGTGACCGTCTCCTCGACGGTGGCGCCGGATGCCGTCGGCGTAGCCGTCTCTTCGGGGGTGGTCGCGGAGGGCGTGGGCGACTCCGGCACGGTCGTGGAGGTCGTCGCGGTCGTCTCCTCGGCGGCGGTCGGCTCTGCCTGGCCGCCGCAGCCCGCGAGCGTGAGCACGCCCACGATGACGGCGAGCAGCCCACCTGGGTAACGGCCATGACGCCCGCAGGACTTCCTAGGCCGCGTGCGCTCTCGCCCTCTCCACCCCATGCTGTACCGCAGCGCGTTCATTTCGATGCCCCTTCGCTGATCCGGAGGCCCCAACGACCGTCCAGCGAAGAACTACCACAAGCGTCCTGGCCTCGTCCCACAAATCGACCGGACTTCGTGCACTTCCGACCGAACGGCGGGCGGTCAGAGACCGTTGCCTCCGGTGTCGCTCGACGACGCGCAGGAGGTGGAAGCGACTTCACTGCGACGGGCCGGGTCACCGCAAGAGTGCCTTGGATGACGGTTGAGATCGACAACTCAGTGCCACTGCCAAAGCCCAACTTCGGCATGCAACTCCAGCAGGGTCAATGACGAGGAAGGCTGGACCACGCCTCGTCCTATGCCGACACGGCCTCTGGCTATTCGAGACGGCGACACTGCCGTGGATCCGTTGCGGAGGGATTCCCAGAACAACGCGAGAAGGCCCTCAGGTATCGCTCGGGTCTTCCCATACCTAGAGACACTCTGCGCGTCCCCTGCGCCCCTTCATAGCGCTCTCGCAGCCCCTTCTCGGTTAACACTCCTGCTGTCTTCAGAGCAATCCAACCAATGGCAGGGAAATAGCGCCAGGCCCGGACCGCAGTGAGCCCAAGGTCCGGGTGAAAAGCGAGGATAAGGCGTGCCGGGGGTAACAAAGGTGGCCAGCACCGGCACACACGAATGTTTGAAGACAAGCAGAGATGCGCTAGCGGACCCGGAACCCGGCGTAGTGCTCCTCAGCGGCGATCTTGGCCTCGCGAGCGATGGCGTACTTGGTGGGCTGCTCCACTCCCGCGATGGTGAGGTACCAGGCCCAATAGTGGGTGCGCTCGTGGTACTCCTCGTCGACCCACCGGAGGGTGACCTCGTAGTCGAGCCACGTCCAGTGACCGCGCTTGACCCTCGTCCAGGTGCCTTGCGGCTTCTTCAGGCCCATCTCCAGCTCCCTTACCCCTCGCTCAGCGCCACACTCAAGGGAAGGCCGACAACCGCTACTCGGCCACCATCCTCAGCCATCATCCTCAACCATCTCATTCTTGGTTCTCCTCACCTTCCTGTGGGTAGTTGGATGGTGAGTCCGCCGCAGCAGAGGTAGATCATCGCGATCAGGGCGGGGGCGCTGTGGTGTCCGAAGCCGCGATGGTTGATCAGGCGGATCTTGGAGTTCAGCCCCTCGAGTTTGGAGTTGGACAGGTGGAGCTCGATGGCGGCCAGGACTCTCTCGCGGTTGGCCCGCACGGTCTTGGACAGGGTCACGAACGCGGGGATGCGGCTGCGGCAGGCCCAGGCCAGCCACCAGTTCAGGTGGAGCGGTGCGTCGGCGGGGTCGGCGAGGCGGTAGAGGTCGCGCAGTCCTTCCTTGAGCTGCCAGCAGCGGTAGAGCACCGAGCCGGTGCGGCGCAGCTCGTGCAGCACCTGCAGCTGGGAGGGCTTGAGGGCGTCGGGGTCCTTCAGCAGCGCCCAGCGGGTGTGCTTGACCCAGCGGGCCTGGTCCCGCCCCGCTGGCGGGCTGCCGGCTGGTGGCCGACCGCGGGGTCTCGGCCCGGCGAGCATGGCGGCCTGTTTGGCCTTGTCCCGTTCGAGGTTCCACGCCCAGCGGCGGGCCTTGTTGATGGCCTCGTTGGCCAAGGCGATCACATGGAAGGGATCTGCGCACTGGCGGGCCTGCGGCGCCTTGTGGTCGGTGGCCTTCTTGAACGCGGCACCTAGATCCATTGACACGGCTTGCAGCTGGGCACATCCGGCCTCGCCGAGCTGGTCGTAGAACTCTTCCAGGGTGGCGGCGCTCTTGCCCTCGCCGACCCAGATCACCGCGCCGGCACGGTCGTGGTCGGCGACCACGGTCAGGTAGCGGTGGCCCTTGCGGTAGGACACCTCATCGACCCCGATCCGGTAGAGGTCCTCCAGCCGTGCCGCGTCGAGCTGCTCGGTCACGACGCGGGTGACGATGTGGGCCACTGCCTCCCAGGAGCAGCGCAGCAGCCGGGTGATCGCGGTCTTGTCCATCCGCTGCGCGAGCCAGGTCACGACGTCTTCGAAGTCGCGGGTGAACCGAGCCCCCGGCCGGGCCCAGGGCACCTCCTCGGTGACCACCCGGGCGCAGCGTCGACACATCAGCCGGCGGATCTCGGCGCGCAGGAACACCCTGCTGGCGCCCAGGTCCAGACCCCGCCAGGAACGCCTCGAGCGGTCGTAGACAGCCCGGGTCGACCAGCCGCACGGGCAGCGCAGCCGCTTGGCGCGCCGGCCCAGGTCGACCACGATCCCCTCGGGGGTGAACACGACGCCGGTGACATGGGCGCCAGGTATCGCGAGCATCTTGTTGAATGCAGTGGTGGCGCGCACGTGGCCGCTCCTGTCGCAGGTCCGGTTGGCTTGGCAGCTCCGAACCTAGGCACGCGACACGTGCGCGTCACCCCCGGGCATCACCCGAGCGACCTACCCCAACCCCCGCAACGCAATTCGGTCACAAACCCGCGCGCTAGGACCCACACAAAGCCGAGGAGTCCCTCATTCTTGACGCCAGCGGTGCTCGGGACGGCGTAGGCGAGCATTCACGGTCAGTCAAGAGCCGGAGCGATAGCGGGTGCGAGAAGCCTGACTCCCTTCGAGTAGAGGCTGCCCCCGTCCCCAATCCGGGACGTAGCGCTCGGCTTCGCGTGGTGTGTGCCCTGTGGATCTTCGGCCCCCGCCTGATGAGACACCCCCGGTCACTCGTGACCGGGGGTGTTGTCTTGACCTGGGGGTCGGGCTGGTTGTGCTCCGTCAGCATCCCGGCATTGGCTCTCGTGGTCGTGCACGGACCCCGGGCGATAGCAGGGACGGCGCAGCGCCCACCGGCGCACCCGACGACCGGTCACCTCAACCCACACACCGGACGGATGCCACGTGCGCCACCCCTCGAGCGCCACGGCACGCGCCCACTCCACCTCGTCAGCATCTGTGGCGGGGTCGTAGTCACGGGTCCCGTGCTGCCATCCGACTGCCTGCATGAGCCGAGGGTAGGTGGACGCACTGACCCTCTCCCCGCAAGTAAGGCCCAATGGGGCTCTTCACAATCGAGGGTGTGCCCCGGTTGGGTGAGGTGGGTCGGCGCGTCGATGTCGGGATGAGGGTCGAGGCCTTCCGATGATGGAGGTTCCTACGCCGTCCATCCGAAAGACCTCGAC
>Ga0123333_10006183_pt1 | contig 10606 bp, 6 predicted proteins | sample BioC12SIPDNA_3_FD_89957 | JGI IMG/M metagenome (GOLD analysis project Ga0123333, IMG submission 89957) | Anaerobic biogas reactor microbial communites from Washington, USA - Biogas_R2_B C12 SIP DNA | ecosystem: Engineered > Bioreactor > Anaerobic > Unclassified | place: Washington, USA...
CCGGGCACGAGATCGACTCGTCCACGAAGGCGGTCGCGAGCATGTTGACGTCCGGCGCGGCGATCTGCTCCCGCACCACGCCGTCGTCCGGCTCGACGACCACCTCGCTGGCAACCCACGCCCGCGGGAAGGGATCGACCCGCTCATAATAATAGCTGTCGTAGGCGATGCCGATCAGCTCGAAGGCGGGATCGTCGTACGGCTCGCTCGACAGGACGTATTTCACGCCGAGCAAGGTATTGACCCGCGCGGTGGGATCATTCGCATCGGTCGCGTCTTGCAGCCGGTCGAACGCGTCGATCGGCAGCGGGTCGTACCCCAGGACGTGCAGGTGCCCGGTGACGCTGGCCCCGTTGATCGGGCCGGTCCACGGCTCGCGCATCAGCACGCGGGCATCCGGCCCGGTCGGGATGTTGGCGCGCGCCCCCGTCCAGATCGGCGCCTCGGGCACTTTGTCCACCGTGATGATCGGGATCGCGACGTGCCACGCGTCGAGCACGATCAGAGCCGCCGTCAGGCCCAGCGCCCAGCCGGGCGCTCTGGAATCGGGCCGGGTCCACAGCCACAGGACCACCCAGACGGCACACGCGATCAGCCCGGCTTTCGCCAGCGCCCCGGCGACCAACGTCGCCCGCAGCGGCATCGGCTCGACGTGGCTGGCGCTGGCATACCACCCGGAGAAGACGATCGCCAGCCCGAAGGCCAGTGCTGCCCCGGCGGGCAGCCACAGGCGCAGCGCCGGAGCCAGCGCCGCGCGCCGTTCTTCGAGCGATCTGGTCTGCAGCGCGGTGACCAGCAGCGACGCCAGCCCGGCCAACCCGATCACGACCAGCAGCAGCGCCCGCGCCGGGACGCGGAAAAAGCCGAAGCCCGGCACCCACCGCACCAGCAGCGGCAGCAGCGCACCTTCCAGACCGAGGCTCATCGCCAGCCCGAACGCGATCAGCGCCAGGAAGAACCAGACCTCGCGCCGGGGCCAGCGGAAGGCCAGCGGGATCGCCAGCAGCGGCAGCAGCCCCGCGTAGGCGGTGAACTCCTCGACGAAATTGGCGCCCCAGTAGTAATAAGGCTCCACCGTGGGGTTGCCGTACAGGCCCGGCACGGCCAGCGCCGAGATCACCTGGGCGGGCGGCAGCGCGTAGCGGCTGGCGAAGGACAGGTTGCCGGGCTTGCGGACCGCCAACCGCGTCAGCTCCGCCGAGGGCAGGACCAGCGCCCCCGCCAGGATCGCGCCGCCGAGCACAATCGCGCCCAGCCGCAGCCCGGCGGCGATCCCAGCCCGGACCGGGTCCTCGCTTCCCGCGACGTGGTACGCCCACACGAAGGCCAGCCCCAGCACGAGATAGACCATCAGCGGCGTGAACCCGGCCAGCAGCGCCAGCCCGAACACGGCTATGCCCGGCAGGACGGCAAACCACGACTCGCGCGCCAGGGCGTGCCGGTAGGAGACCAACCCCCACGGCACCCAGCCGAAGACCATCACGTGATTGAAATGCCCGGAGAAGAACTGCGCCGCCGCCCACCCACTGGTGGCATAGACCACGCCGCCGAGCAGCGCTCCGGTTCGGCTGGCCCCAAAGCTCCGCGCCAGCCGCGCCATGCCCCACGCGCCCAGCCAGACGTGCAGGGCCATCATCAGGCCAATGCCGCGCGTCTCGCCGATCAGCCAGACGGCCCACATGCCGGGATAGAAGAAACCGGCGTGCGGGTTGCCGATCAGCGGCAGGCCGATGAACTGGTGCGGGATCCACAGCGGCAGCTCGCCGTCCTGCAGCGTCTGGCGAATGTACCCCTGCAGCAAATAGAACATCTGCGGCAGGTCCTTGCCGTTCAGGATGTGGCCGACGCCGGTCGGGATGATCACCGGCCGGAGCACGATCACCGTGAGGGCCGCCAGGATCAGCGGGACCAGCCAGGGACGTCGTTCGAGGGCCTTTTCCATGCGGGTGTGCCTTTCGCGCTCAGCGCTCGCGGACCGTAACCTGCCCGACCACCGCCGCCGCCTCGCCGTTCACGCGCAGCGGCTCCACGTCGCCATACCAGTAGGCGTTGACCATCACCTGGTACGCGCCGGGCGGCAGGTCGCCGGGCAGCGCCAGCGTGTGGCGGTCGTATACCATGTCGCCCACCGCCCAGGCGGTGGTCGGTGCATCGCCGGGCGGCCCGTTGTGCTCGGCCACGACACGTCCCTCGCCGTCCAGCAGGAAGACGCCCACCGAATAATCGAGCGCGGGCGGGACCTGCGCCGCCCACCACAGATCGACGTGCAGGCGCTCCCCGGCCCGAATCGAGTCCGGCAGCACGATGTCGTGCAGCGCCAGCGTCTCCCCGAAGACCAGCGGATCGCCGGTGAGGTCGGGCCGCTCGAACAGCACGGTGCGAATCGCCGGGTCGTCCGGGTAGGCGATAGCGTACTGTGCGCCAGTGGGTGTGGTCCGCTCGATGGTCTTAAGGTAGCCAGCGTCGCCCGCTTCCAGCCAGGGGATGACCTGCGACGGCTGGAGCCACTGCACCACCCACACCCGGCGATGGGCGCGCACGCGGTCTTCCACCTGCGGCACGACCGGCAGCGCCTGGCCGGGATCGCCGGTCCAGGGCAGCGTGCGGATTGTCTGCACGCCGTCCGGCAGGGCGAGCGACAGCTCGTACTCGAAAGCGTTATCGTCCCAGCCCGTTTCGAGGATCACCAGATCGCCGGGCGATGCCTGCGCCGCCAGCGCCCGTGCGGCAGTGTCGACATCCATGCGCGGCTGGATCACCGGGTCGCTCGCCAGGCTGAGGATCGCCAGCAGGGCCGCAAACAGGGCGCGCGCGGCGGGCCGGATCAGCCACAGGCCCCAGCCGCAGACCAGCGCCAGCGCGGGAGTCAGGTAGGCCAGCGTGCGCGCCGCCACCAGCCCGATCGACAGATTAGCGATCAGCATGAAGGCGAACAGCCCCCCGCTCGCCAGCACGAGGTACAGCCCGGCCAGCCGGGCGCGCTCCGGGAGGCGGGGCCGGAGCGATGGCAGCGAGGTGGGGCGCAGGATAGCCCAGCCGGCCAGCCCCCACGCGCCGAGCAGGAACAGCCCGCCGGTGAGGCCGAGCTGGCCCCCCAGCAGCAGCTCGATCACCGGGCGCAGCGTGTCGAGCGCGGTCTCGTAGCTGCCGGGGAAATCGCTGATCCCCTGGCTGACGCTGTTGTAGCCCCGGTCGTACTGGCGCAGCAGCACGACCAGCCAGGGCACGAACAGGATCGCGGCGGCAATCCAGGCTGCCGCCAGCCGCAGCTTGTCGCGCCAGGGCGCGCGCCAGATCAGCCAGATGATCCCCTGGACGGCCAGCGCCAGCAGGCCCAGGTAGACCGTGTAGAGCATGAAGGTGATGCTGAGGACGTACCCGGCCAGCAGCAGCGGGCGCGGGCGGCGCAGGCAGCGCAGGAAGAACAGGGACATCAGGCTCACGGCCAGCACCAACCAGCCGTAATCGCGGATTTCCTGCCCGTAATAGACCGCCATCTCCGACACGGCGAAGACCAGCGCCGCGTACCCCGCCGGGCCGTGCCCCAGCCAGTCCGCGCCGATGCGGTAAACGACCGCCGCGGACAGCAGGCCCGCCGCGATGGCGGGCCAGCGCAGCGCGATCCGCGCGTCCCCGGCGAGCTGGCGCCATGTCGCCACGGTGAAGACGTACAGCGGGGGGTGGCGGTCCCATGTTTCGATCCGGTCGAAGACTTCGCCCAGGTCGGGATCGGCCGTCGCCCAGGCGACAAACCCTTCATCGGTCCAGACAGGGCGGCTGGCAGCCCCGTGAACGCGCGCCGCCGCGGCCAGCAGCAGGATCAGCACGACCGGCCAAAGCGGCCAGAGGCGCGCCCGGCGCGGGGCCAGCGCGTCTGGCCTGGTCGACGGGTGGGTGATGGTCATCGTGCTCGTATCCACTGCGTATCCTGAACCCCCAGCGTGCGAGCAGGGGCCAGGGAGCCGGTTCAGAGTATTCCCACGGCGGCAGCGCCCCGCGCCCCGGTCCGTGGACGGAGGCGCTGCTAGCCGAGCGAGCTGTCGGTGGGCACGCCCTCGTTCCAATAGGTGAACAACTCGCCGACCGATTTCCCTTCGTGATTGCAGCGGATTCCATCGCCCAGCACGGACGCGATCGATTCCACGTGCAGCTTGGGGATGGCCTTGACGGCGCGCGGCGCGTAGACGGTATCCGTGCTCACGATCTCGGTGACCATCTCCAGGGCATTGAGCCGGCTGATGGCATCGCCGGTGAACAGGCCATGCGTGCACGCCAGCGAGAATTCGCGCGTGCCCTGGGCGAACATCACCTCGACGATCTCTTTCATCGTGCCGCCAGTGGCGATCTCGTCGTCGATCACGATGGCTCGGCGCGTGGCCGGGCCGCCGCTGCCCAGCACCGTTTTGATCTCCACTTCGGAGTCGTCCAGGCGCACTTTGCTGCCCACCGCCAGCGGGAGCCCCAGGCCATAAGCCAGCTTGGTGGCCTGCTTGGCATAGCCGACGTCGGGCGACACCACCACTGTGTCGGTCAGGTCCTGCTTGTTGAAATGGTCGATCATCACGCGCATGCTGGTTAGATGATCGAGCGGCACGTCGAAGAAGCCGTGGGTTTGAGGCGAATGCAAGGTCATGGCAATGATGCGATCGGCACCAGAGGCTTCGATCAGTTGGGCGACCAGTTTGGCGGTTATGCAAATCCGAGGGGCGTCTTTTTTGTCCGAACGTCCATACGCGTAGTAGGGGATGACAGCCGTCACGCGGGCGGCGTCGCCGTGGCGAGCGATGTCGAGCATCATCAGCAGCTGCATGAGGTTCCGGTGCACCGGGTTCGTCAGCGACTGGACGATGTAGACATCCTTGCCGCGCACGCTTTCGCCCAACTGGACTCGCAGGGTTCCATGACTGAAGCGTCTGGTACGCTCCGGACGGAGAGGGACACCGAGGTAAGCACAGATCGCACGGGCAAGAGGCTTGTTCGATGCCCCCGCAAAAATAAACAGGTCATCCGCAGTCAAGCTTGTCCTCCTTCGCCTGGATTGCAGGTGCTCCATGTACCGCTCTACTTTACCGCCCCCTCCCAATCGCGCAACCCCCAAGTGGGTGAACAGCGGGTTGGAGGCGGGGCAAACTGGCATCACCGGCTGGTGCCGTCACCGCCGTTGACCGCCTGCAATTGGCCTGGCAGCGGCCTACCGGTGATCCAGGCGCGCACCATCGCGTTGAACAGGTCGGGAGCCTCGACGTTCCACCCGTGACCCAGTCCAGGCGCGAGCCGTCCTTGCGCGTTGGGCATCATATGCGCGATCGCGCCCACGGCTTGCGTGATGATGTTCGATTCGCGGCTCCCCGCGGTGACCAGCGTGGGGGTATCCACAGTGCGGAGAGAGGGCGGCACATGAAACCGGGCTCCTTCTCGAAAAACTTGTCGATAGACCTGCATGGACATCGCCCGCAGGTTTTCGATGAAGGCAGCTTGCATGTCCGGCGACAAGTGCAGCGATTTTGCCTGCATATTCACGAACCAGCCCCGTTTCAACAGGACGGACATCAGCCCGAGTTGCGGGTTGAGCAGCGCCCGGTTGGGCCAGGGCGCGGCAGTGACCCCGCTTATGACGACCCGATCCAGCACATCGGCATGGCGGTCCAGCAGGGCCAGCGCGACATAGCCACCGAGCGACAGCCCGACGATATGAGCTCGCCGGCTGGTAGCGCGCTCCTGGATGATCTCCGCGATTTGAGCGGCGGTGTCCGCCAGGGATACCCAGGTTTCACGGTTACTCCTGCCGTGACCGGGTAAATCCACATTGAGACAGTGGAAATCGGCCAGGGCGGCGACTTGTCTTGCCCACATCCAGCCGCTGGTGCCCACACCGTGCAAAAAGACAATGCTCGGCGTGGCTGGTGTTCCCGTTTCGTTGACGTGGAGTGACAGGGTGATGCCTCCTTCTGGGTCTTGCCTTGCCCAATGGTAACAGAGATTCATGCCGCTTGAAGGGCGGACGAGCCGGTTTTCTGGGCCAGAGAGCCAGGTTCCCAAGACCGCCAGCTATGTTAGAATAGGTGATGTAAGCCTGATCGATGATTATACGGGAGCTGCTGCCCGAAAGGATCAATAGCCTGGCTGAACGGCGCGCCATCCGGGCGCGAGCTGATCGAAAGCGATACGGATGCCGCCAGTGAAGACCACGCCATCGACACACGGGCGTACCCTGGCGCGGGCGATACACCGCGATTCCCGTCGTCCTGGTCTGCGCTTTCAGGGTTCTCCGAGCGCTGCGGTGTGAAAAAAGTGTGCGTGGTGGCCGAAGCAGCCTGATCCGAACATGTGAGGATATGCTGATGTCGCAAATTACGGTGCGCCAGGCGACCCTGGCCGATGCAGGACAGATTACCGCGCTCCATAACGCCAATATCACCACCTGGACTCGCCGGGATGTCAATGGCGAGCCGGTGCCGGCGGACTACGCCGACCTGTCGCTGTTCGAGCGCTGGATGGTGGGCGGCCCGTGGGCCAGCGTGGAGATGTGCGCGGTCCATCTGGCGAACCTGCTGCGGGGCAGCGATGGCATCCCGCTGGTGGCCGAGATCGATGGCCGCGTGGGCGCGGAGGCGGAGGTGTTCATCGGGCGCGAGCCAGAGCCGTTCGGCCACCATATCAACATCTCCAGGCTGGCGATCCATCCCCAAGACGAGGGCGCGGGGCTGAGCAGCGCGCTGCTGGCGTACATCGTGCAGATGGCCGAGGCGATCCACTGCAGGCGGGTGACCGTCTCGAACGGCGAGGCGGACGCCGCGCTCTATGAGCATCACCGTTTCCAGCGGTCGCACACCGGCCACCGGGTCGTGATCAAGACCGGCGAGGGACGCGTCTTCTACAAAGCGGGCGACCTGACGGCTTTCGATCCAGCTCAGATCGACGGCTGGCACATGCCGCTGGGCCGCTTCCAGAACGCGCGCGAAGAGTGGGACCGGATGCCGCCCGGCTTCTGGAACAGCGTCCCGCAGATCGTCGAGGTGGAGTCGGCCCGGCTGCACATCACCATCACCGGCCAGGAAGCGTATGTCCTGGTCCAGCAAGACCGCGACGATCCGGCGCGCGCGCATGTCTACCTGTGGACCAAGCGCCCAGTCAACAACCTGTTGATGATGGCGCTGCGCGACTGGGCCGCTCGCCAGAATTACGAGGCGCTGGTGACCTTCGTGTGGGACTACGCGCTGCCGCTGCTGGAAGTGGACGCCCAGCTCGGCGGGTACACGCAGGTACTGTACGCACGCGGGCTGTAGAGTCATCCCCGGCGGGCCATGGCGCCGACATCCGAGGAAAAACCGACCAGAGAGGGCAAGGAGGACACAGAGGAAAAAGAAAAATCTCTGTGCGCTCTGTGATCTCTGTGGTGAAATCTTCTTCCAGGAGCGCCGCTAGATCGACGTCTCCTCGTCGGTGTCTAGCTTCTGGACCGGGCGGCCTTTCGCCACCAGGAAGCGGTCGAAGTCGCGCGCGACAAACGTGTTCGGGAAAATCTGCCGCGCCTCGTGGATGACGTCGCGCTCGCGGTAGCGCCGCGAGATGTGCGTCAGCAGCAGCGTCCCCACGCCGATCTCGCGCGCGAAGCGGGCCGCGCCGGCCGCCGTCATGTGGCCGAACGCGGCGGCCATCTCGGCGTCCTCATCCAGGTACGTCGCCTCCATCACCAGCGCGTGCGCGCCCTGCGCGACCTCGGCCAGCCCGTCCAGCGCGCCGACGTCGCCGGTATGCACCAGCCGCGCGCCGGGGATGTCCTCGCCCAGCACCTCGTCCGGCTGGATCACGCGCCCACTGGCCAGCGTGATCGGCTCGCCGCGCACCAGCCGAGCGCGCTCCGGCCCGGCGGGAACGCCCAGCGCCTCGGCCTTCTCGACCAGGAAGGGGCGCCGAGATTTCTCCTGAAAGACGAACCCGAAGCAACCCGGCCCGCGATGGTCGACCGGAAAGGCCGACACGGTGTAGTCGCGGTCGTCAAACAGCAGGCCCGGCTTGATGTCGAACAGGTGAAGCGGCATCGGCGGCTTGGCCCCGCGCAGCACCACGCCGTAGATCAGGTCCTGAACGCGGTCGAGCGTCCACTTGCCGCCCCAGATCTCCAGCGAGTCGATGCTCTCCCAGCGCATGAAGGTGGACATCAAGCCGCCCAGCCCCAGAATGTGATCGAGGTGCCCGTGCGTCAGCAGGATCCGGTTCAGCCGCTTGAACCCGATCCCGCTCTTGAGGATCTGGCGCTGGGTGCCTTCGCCGCAGTCGATCAGGTAGCGGTGATCCTTGACCATCACCACCTGGGATGACAACCCGCGGTGGACCGATGGCGCGCTCGCCGATGTGCCTAGGAAGATGATCTCAAACATGATCCGGCAGGGTTGCCGTCTCCCCTCTCGTTGGGTCGTTCAGGGTAACCGATGAAGCCGCCGGCGGTCACTCGCCGATGGTGACCAGACGCTGCCGGGTTTCCAGCGCGATCGGGCGGTCGAGAAACGCCTGGGCCACAGCCACATTGGTCATCAGGTGCGGCGTGATGGTGCGGGTGGTGTAGGCGCTCGGCCCTTGCGCCAGCGCCAGCGGGACCACCAACTGGTCGGCCAGGTGCTCGTCGGTCGCCGCGCCGCTGTCGTGCAGCTCCAGCAGCTCGGTGACGGCCTGCTCGGCGACCGTCTCGGAGGGCATCCCCTTGCGCCCCAAAACGCCGACGCCGACGCGCCCATTGGTGTACTCCACCGCCAGGAAGATCCCCGCGCCGGTGCTGATGCTGCGCGTGCGGATGGGGCGGATATCGAGCGGGGCGTCCATCGTCTCCAGCAGGTTCAGCGCGCGGTTGGCGATGCGCTGCGGGATGTGCGAGGGCAGGTTGCAGCCGACCGCCAGGCCGAACACGCGCTCGATCGGGCCGCGGTCGCGCATGTCCAGCCCGGCCAGCGTGGCGCGGCCCGCCAGGTGCACGCTCATCGAGCCACCGCCTTCGGGCATCCAACCGTAGGCTTCCATGTAGATTTCGAGATCGGCGCCCATGCTCAGCAGGACGGGCATCACCACGTCGCGCAGATAGTGCCCCGACGGGCTGCCGGGAACGTGCGTGCCGCCGGCCACGCGGATCGTCGAGGGGCCATCCGCCAGCGCCAGCGGCAGCAGCACCGTCTGGATCACCAGCGGCGCCGAGCCCGCCGTCCCCACCGCCCACTCGTACTGGCCGGGTTTGGCCGGGCGGCCTGGCTCGAAGCGCACCGTGCGCGCGCCCACCTGGAGGCCATCGACCGCCGCGTCGCAGATCTCCGCCGCCGCCCGGATGGCGGTCAGGTGCTGCGGGCGCAGGCCGGACGGTTTGCGCCCGGCGCGGATGTTTTCGATCTGGACCGGAACGCCCAGCACGCAGCTCAGCGTGAGCGCCGTTCGCACGATCTGGCCCCCGCCTTCGCCCTGGCTGCCGTCCAGAAAAATCACGCTACGTCCCTCTCGTGCTCACGGGCCGGACTTGACGACGATATCGCCCAGCAGCAGCCGGTCGCCCTGCGCCTGGCTGCCGCCAGCCGGGTCCATCACGTTGAGGTGATTGTCCAGCACCGACGCGCTGACGGTATACGCGCCGACGGTGAGCGCGTAGGTGTCCGGCTTGACGCTGTCGCTCAGCCACAGATAGGACACCTGGGCGAACAGATCGCGGTTCTTCAGCTCGCCGGGCATCACGTCGATGGTGTTGGATTCGGCCCATGGCTCCAGGAGCGGCACCGTCTGCCCGCCTTCGGGATAGGCCAGCAGGTGCGCGAAAATGCCCAGCTCGTCCGGCAGCTTGCCATCCACGCGCCAATACGTGACCAGCACGACCGGATCGCCGCCCGGCACCGGCTTGGCGTTCAGCACGCGCGGCTCGTAACCGGCAAACGTCAGGTTCTGCTCCAGCGGCACCGGCAGCTCGACCTTCAGTTTGCCGCGAATGGCCGACGGCATGTAATAGGCCGGCGAGAACTGGTCCCAGTAGCCTCCCGCGTCGCGGATGCGCTGCTCCACGTCCACGCGCAGCACGGTCCCCACCGGCAGCCCCTCGACCACCAGCGGCTGGCTGCCCACCAGCCAATCGGTTAGCTCGGGCGGCATCAACAGGCGGTCGTTCACGTCCATGAAGATGAAGCGCATCGGCGCGCCGCCATTCGGGAACACCAGCCCTGCGCGGCAGTCGGAATGGCGCAGGGGCATGTCGTTGCGGTGCATCATCACGCGCAGAATCTGGCGCGGCGACAGGCCCACCGTGTGCGGCTCGTTGAGGTACGCGGCGCACAGCGAGGCCGGTAGCTCGTCCGGCGTACGATCCAGATAGGCCGCCAGGTTCCCCAGGTTGGCATGATAGGCTTCGGCCACCTCAGGATCATGGCGCCAGTCGTCGAACAGGCGCTCGCGCACGGGCACGATATTAGCCGCCAGGGCCGCGACCAGCAGCAGCGCGACCGGCTGCCAGGCGACGTCAGCTTGCCGCACGCGCAGCGCTCGCCAGAGCACGATCACCCCGATGCCGGGCAGAATATACACGGCGGGCAGCGCGACCAGGTTGGCGGTGAAGGTCGCTTCGACGCCGACCCACAAATCG
>Ga0123333_10006185_pt1 | contig 10604 bp, 4 predicted proteins | sample BioC12SIPDNA_3_FD_89957 | JGI IMG/M metagenome (GOLD analysis project Ga0123333, IMG submission 89957) | Anaerobic biogas reactor microbial communites from Washington, USA - Biogas_R2_B C12 SIP DNA | ecosystem: Engineered > Bioreactor > Anaerobic > Unclassified | place: Washington, USA...
GACGGCGATCGCCGCGGTGCCCGACGACCTCGCCCCCGAGGACACCCCCGACGACCCGCCGGTGACGCCGCTGATCGAAGCCATGCCCACCGACCTCGCCGAACCCCAGGAGCCCGGAGACGACGAGCCCGGTGCCGACGAGGGGGCGAAGCCGTGACCGTGCCGGCCGGCGTGCACGTCACCCCGGGTTCGGGCATCGCGGTGGTCGGCGACGACGTGATCGTGCTGCTCCGCGCCGGGCCGGACGATCCGCTCGTGCGCCGCCTCTGGGCGGTCGTGCGCGGGCGCGCCTCGTTCGGCGACGCGGTGGCCGCCCTCGGCGCCAACGGGTTCGCCGACCTCCCCGACCTCGCCCTCGTCGGCACGACCGACCACGACCGTCGCCTCGTGCTCCGCGGCGCGGTGTCGGCGGCGGTCATCGACGACGGCGGCGCCACGACGTTCGCCGCGGAGGGCGCGCCGGTGCACAGCTGGACCGAGCACGCCGTCCCGCCGGGCGGCGCCGTCCACCTCCGGCTCGAACCCCGACTGGCCGCGACGACCGCCGCCTTCGAGGTCGACCGCGGCCTCGCGCCCGCCGCGTCGGTCGTCGTCGGCGACCGGTCGGCCGTGCCGGTGCGCCTCGACCGCCCCGCCCCCGAGCCACCCGCCCCGCCCCCGTTCGCCCAGGCCTCGACGTGGGGGCGCCCGGTGTTCCGCGCCGCCGACGAGGTCCCGGTCGACACCCAGCCCGTCGGGCCGCCGCCCGCGCCCCCACCCCCGCCGCCACCGACCGGGCCGTCGGGCCACCCCGCGCCGGCCGGCCCGGCCCCGGCCGCGACGGTCCCCGGCGCTCCGCCGCCGGCGGACGGCCGCCCGGTCGTCGTCGCCGGACCGGCCCGCACCGACGATCCCGCCGCCGACGACCACACCGTGGCCCTCTCGGAGGTGGGGCTGACCGGTGGAGCGGGCGGGGGCCGCACCGACGTCGGACCGACGGCGCCGCGGTACCTCGCCGTCCGCTGCCCGGACGGCCACCTGAACCCCGCCCACGCGGGCTCCTGCCGCGCGTGCGGCCGTCCGCTCGACGGTGCTCCGACCGAGACGGTCACGTCCCTCGACCTGGGCCGGTTCCGGTTCTCGACCGGAACGGAGGTGCCGGTGATCCGGCCGATGCTGATCGGGCGGGCGCCGCGGGTGAACGGGCTCGTCCGCGGCGAGGCCCCGGAGCTCATCGCCGTGCCGAGCCCGGACATGGACATCTCCCGCACCCACGTCGAGGTCCGCCTGGAGGGCTGGCAGGTGCTCGTGATCGACCGCGGGTCCACCAACGGCACCGTCGTCACCCTGCCGGGCCGCGAACCGCAGCGGCTCCGACCCGACCAGCCGTTCCCGCTCCCGGTCGGCGGTCGGGTCAGCCTCGCCGGCGAGGTCGAGTTCACCCTCGTGGTGACGTCGTGAGGAGACCACCGGACCCGTGAAGCCACCCCGCCCCCCCATGTCGCCCCCGGACCTGGACGGCTACGACCCGATCGGTCTCCTCGGCTCCGGTGGCTTCTCCGACGTGTTCCTGTACGAGCGTCGCTTCCCGCGCCAGCAGGTCGCGATCAAGGTGCTCGTCCCCGGCGCGCTCGGCGACCGGGCGGTCGAGCGGTTCACCGCCGAGGCGAACCTGATGGCCCGCCTGTCGACCCACCCCTACATCGTCACCGTGTACGAGGCGGCGGTGTCGGACGACGGGCTGCCCTACATCGTGATGGAGCACTACCCGCGGCCGAACTTCCTCGTGCGGTCGCGCTCGGAGCGCTTCTCGGTGGCGTCGGTGCTACGGGTCGGCGTACAGGTCGCGGCGGCGCTCGAGACCGCCCACCGCAGCGGCGTGCTCCACCGTGACGTCAAGCCGCCGAACGTCCTCACCAGCGAGTACGGCCGTCCCGGCCTCACCGACTTCGGGTTGGCGGCCGACGATCCCGCCGCCGACCGCGCCGAGGGCCTGTCGATCCCGTGGTCGCCGCCGGAGGTCGTCGCCGGCGCGGGGGACGCCGACGAGCGGGCCGACGTCTACTCGCTCGGAGCGACGCTGTGGACCCTCCTCGCCGGTGGGCGGTCGCCGTTCGAGACCGACGGGGCCAACAAGGGCATCGACCTGATCGACCGGATCGAGCGCGCCCCGGTTCCCGCCCTCGACCGCCCCGACGTCCCGGCGTCGCTCCAACGCCTGCTGGCCCACACGATGGCGAAGGAGCCCCGGGCCCGGCCGGCGTCGGCAGCCGAGGTCGCCCGCGCCCTCCAGGTCATCGAGGTCGAGCAGCGCTTCGACATGACGCCGTTCGAGGTCCGCGACGACGAGCCCATCGCCGCCCCGGCCGGCCCCGACGACGCCGAGCCGACCCGGGTCAGGGACCTGACCGTCGTCGAGGCCCAACCGGCGCAACCGGCCCCGCCGGGCGACGGCGCCATGATCGAGGCCCCCGAGGCGCTGCGGCCACGGGCCGAGGCCGCGCCCGCCACCCCCCGGGAGCTGATCGAGGCCCGACCCCGACCCGCGCCCACCGCGGGGCCCGACGACGCGGACGACCCGCCCCCGCCCCCGGTGCGCCCGGCCCGGCCGACCGTCCCGATGGAGGTGCGACCGGCCGGACCGACCGGCGCGTCGGCCGGCACCCTCGGCCCGCCTGCCCAGCCGCCCGACCCGGCGGTCCCTCGCCGCGCGATCGTGCTCGCCTCGATCGTGCTCGGCACCGCGGTGCTGCTCTCGATCCTCCTCGGCCTGTTCTTCCTCGCCGGCTCCGACGACGGCGGTGACGCGCCGGATCCGGCCGCGCCGACGTCGGAGGCGGCCGCCCTGGCCGCGCCGACCAACGTCCGGGTCGAGCGCCTCGCCGACGGCGAGTACCGCGCGCTGTGGGACGCCCCGTCGGGGATGCGGGCGAGCGACAGCTTCGAGCTGACGATCGACGGTGAGCCGGCCACCGCGCCGTTCAACCGCACGGCCTTCGACTTCACGTCGAACCGGTCGTCGCCGTGCGTCGTCGTCACCGCCGTGCGCGACGGCGTGCCCTCCCCGCCCGCCACCAACCGGGACGAGTGCTGAGGTGGCCCGCGCCGGAGTCCCCGTCGACGAGACGGTCGACTGCCCCGGGTGGACGGCCGAGCGGGTCGCGGACCACCTGCTCGCCGTGGGGGGCACCCGCTACCGGGGCGTGAACGTGGGCGCCGGGCGCTTCCAGTTCGCCCGCTCCTACCGCCCGACCTGGGCGACCGTCGCCTTCGTGATCGGCCTGCCGGTGCTGGTGGGGCTGCTGTTCCTCCTCATCCGCCGCCAGGAGGCGTGGACGGCGACGGTCGAGGAGGACCACCTGATCGTGCGGGTGCGCCTGAGCGGCCGCGTGCTGCCCGGCGTGCTGGCGACCGTGCAGCGCGACCTGGGCACCCCACCGCACCGGTACGCCCGGCCCCTCCACCTGCCCGCCGACGCGGCCGCCGCGCCCGGCGTGCAAGTCGCCCCGGCCGCGCCACCGGCCGTGCCGGCCACCCCCGCCGCGCCACCGGCCGTGCCGGCCGCCCCCGCCGCGCCGTCGGCGACCGCGGCGTCCCCTCCGACACCGCCTCCCCCGCCGTCATCGACCCCGCCGCCCCCCCCGTTCGTCGACCCGTCGACGGCGGTCGTCGAGCGGCCGCCCATCGCCGTCGACACCGCCCGGCGGGTCCTGCTCTGCTTCGACACCGGCGAACAGCACCCGCTCGAACCCGGGCGCCTGCTGCTGGTCGGGCGCGAGCCGCAGACCCGCCCGAGCGATCCCGCCCCGACCGACCTGGTGGCGGTGGACGACCCCGAGCACTCGGTGTCGCGCACCCACCTGGCCGTGTGGGCCGACGGCGACGGCCTCTGGATCGCCGACCGGGCGTCGACCAACGGCACCGTCGTCGAGGACGACGGCGGTGAGCGCCGCCCGGTCCCGTCCGGCGGGGAGGCCCGCGCCACGACCGGCAGCACCGTGCGGTTCGGACGACGCTCGTTCGTCGTCGCCGAGGTGCCGGGGTGAACCGGACGGCCTGGCGGAGGCGGCTCACGAGCCGACGCACCCGCGTGGTCGCGGGCGTGGCCACGTTCGCGGTGGCGGCGACCGTGATCGTCACCGCCCGGCCCTGGCTGAGCACCACCTACGACCTCCACGGGTCGGGGGTGTGGCTCACCAACGGCGACCGCATCGGGCGGCTCAACACCCAGATCCCCGAGATCGACTACGCGCGGGAGGGCGTGACCGGCACGCTCCTCCAGGACGACGCCGGCGCCCTGATCGTCGTCCCGGGTCCGACCACCAGCGTCCAGCGCCTCGACGCCGCCGACCCCGCGTCGGAGCCCGACCTCGTCCTCGTCGACGGCGAGGCCACGGTCGCCGCCGCCGGCGGGCGCGTCGCCGCGCTCGCCGACGGCGCGCTCCGCATCATCGGGCGCGACGGCCACCTCGAGGTCGAGGATCCGCCGGTGGCGCGCCTCGGACCCGACGGGGTGCTGGCCGTGGGGCCCGGCGGGGAGGTCGCCGCCTACGACCCCGAGTCCGGCACCGCCCACGTGCTCCGGCCCGACGACACCGCGGCGCGCACCGTCGACGTCGGCCCGGCCCGCACCCGCGACCGCGACCTGCGCCTGACGCTGCTCGGCGACGAGCCGGTCGTCCTCGACGGCACGCGCCTGCTGCGCGCGGGCCACGACCCGGTCGACCTCGGCGACGGCGCGGTCGTCCAGCACCCGGGACCCGACGCCGCCCGGACGATCGTGGCCACCCCCGGCGCGCTGCTCGCGGTCGCCGCGTCGGGCGACGCCGCCGTCCTCGACGACGGGGGCACCGGCGCCGCGGTCCGCCCGGTCGTGACCGACGACTGCACCTACGCCGCCTGGCGGGGCGACGCCGGCCCGGGCCGCATGGTCGTCCGCTGCGACGACGACGACCCGCTCGAGACCGACCTGGCGTCCGGGGGGCAGTGGGCGTTCCGCGTCGGCGGCCCCGCGGTCGTGCTCAACCAGACCCAGGACGGCACCGCCCACCTCGTGGTCGACGGGCAGCTCCGGAGGGTCACGACCTGGCCCGAGGACGAGGAGCGGCGCTCGGAGTCCGAGGTGATCGAGGAGACCGAACCCGACCCCGACCAGCAGCCACCCGTCGCCGTCGACGACACCGGCGACGACCGCCTCGGCGCCCGGCCCGGGCGGGTCACCGAGGTCCCGGTCGTCCACAACGACTACGACGCGAACGCGGACCCGCTGTTCGTGGCCGATCTCGACACCGACGACGACCGCCTCCGCGTGGCCGAGGACGGCCGCTCACTCGTCATCGACCTCACCGACACCGGCGAGGACGACGCGGACCTCGTGCGCGCCCGGTACCGCGCGTCGGACGGCATAGCCGTCAGCGACTGGGCGGCGGTCGAGGTCGAGGTGGTCGTCGGCGACGGCCGCCCACCGCGTGCGAACCCGGGCGTCACGCTGCGCGCCGACGTCGCCGGAGGCCAGGAGATCGCCTACGACGTGATCCCGTCGATCTGGGATCCCGACGGCGACCCGACGTACCTGGCCGCGGTCGGCACGCCCGCGGGGGGCCACGTCGTCGACGTCGACGCCGACGGGCGACTCCGGTTCCGCGCGTCGGGGCGCACCGGAACGGTGAGCGTCCCGGTCACCGTCGCCGACACGTTCGGCCAGGAGGCGGATCTGAGCGTGGTCGTCACCGTCGCCGCGCCGGGCAGCGGCGACCTCGGCCCCGAGCTGCGCAACGACTTCCTGCTGGCCGCCACCGGCCGCCCCGCCCGGCTCGAACCGCTGGCCAACGACCACGACCCGACCGGCCTCGGCCTCCGCCTCGCCGGCCCGCTCGAAGCCAAGGCCGGGTCCGACGTCGGCGGGTTGGGCCGCCTCGAGCGCACCGACGACCGGGTGACGTTCACGCCGGAGCGACCCGGCGACTACCTGCTGACCTACGCCGTGGACGGCGGCGGCGACGAGCGGGGCACGATCCTGGTCCGGGTGGTCGACCCCGAGCGACGACCCCCGGTCGCCCGCCCCGACGTCGTGGTCGTCGAGTCGGGCGCCACCGCGGACGTCGACGCGATCCACGACGACTACGACCCCGACGGCTCGCTCGTGTCGATCACCGACGTCGAGCACCTCGAGACCCGCGGGCTCGACGACGTGGATCCGGACGGGCCGCCGACGGCGTTGGCGTTCGGCGTGGACGACGACTTCCGCACGTTCGTCGCCGACGCCTCACCGGCGGCGGAGCCGGGCCTGATCGTCGAGGTCGCCTACGTCGTGTCCGACGGCGCCCTCACCGCCCGGTCGTCGGTGACGATCGTCGTGGTGGCGCCGAGCCCCAACCGGCCGCCGCGCCCGGTGCTCCCCGCCCCGTCGGTCGCCGTGCGGGCGGGCGACGTGACGACCGTGCCGCTCGCCGCCCTCGCCCGCGACCCCGACGGCGACCCGCTGCTCGTTTCGGTGCCCGAGCAGCCGGCGATCGGCGAGGCGGCCGCCAACGGCGACTCGGTGCGCTACTTCCCGCCCGCCGACGCCGCCCCGGGCACGACCGTGACCGTGCCGGTCGAGGTCAGCGACCCGGCGGGGGACTCGCAGTCGCTCTCGTTCACCGTCCGCGTCGGCGACCCGGGTGGCGACGAGGCCCCGGTCGCCGTGGACCTCGAGGCCCGGGTGCGGCTCGGCGGCCGCGTCGTGATCCCGGTGCCGCTCGACGGCGCCGACCCCGACGGCGACTGGGTCCGCCTCCGGGGTCGGGCGGGCACGGCGGGCATCCGGGGCAACGTGATCGAGGACCACGAGGAGCAGGCCCTCGTGTACCAGGCGGTCGACCCGACGTTCCGCGGCGAGGAGACGTTCCAGTACACGATCGTCGACGGCACCGGACGGGAGAGCCGACCGGCGACGGTGCGGGTGCAGGTCACCGCGAGCACCGGCGGCCACGCACCGGTCGCGGTCACCGACGAGGTCGTCGGCCGACCCGGGCGGAGCGTCGCCGTCGACCCGACGGCCAACGACCTCGACCTCGACGGCGACCCGCTCCAACTCGTCGGCGCCTCGGTCACGGTGGCCGCGGGCCAGTGCCGGGCGACGGTCGAGGAGGACCGGGTGGTGACGTCGCTCGCCGCCGACGCCACCGAGGGCTGCACGATCCTCTACGAGGTGGTCGACGTCGACGACGGCGGTGGGGCGCGTTCCCAGCCGGTGGGCGGCCGCATCGCGGTCGCGGTGAGCGAGGGCTTCGCCGGCCGCCGACCGATCGCCCGGATCGACTACCCGCAGCTCACCGGGCGCGACACCCGCCTGGAGGTCGACGTCGTCGCCAACGACTTCGATCCCGACGGCACCGCCGACGCGCTCACCGTGGAGCTGGTCGACCCCGGCCGGGGTGCGCGCCTCGACCGCGACACCGGCCGGGTCACGGTCGAGGTGCAGGACGAGCCACGGATGGTCCGCTACCGCGTCACCGACGAGGACGGCCTCACCGGCGACGCCCTCGTGCGGGTGCCGGGGGCGGTCGACAACCGTCCGCCCCGGCTGCGACCGGATGCCCCGCCGCTCTCGGTCGCCGCCGACCAGCAGCTCGTCGTCGACCTCGACGACCACATCGAGGATCCCGACGGCGACGCCGTCGCGTACCTCTCGGCCAGCTCGGCGGGGGCCGACAGCGCCCTCCTCGCGTCGCGGCTCTCCGCCGGGCGCCTCGTGTTCCGGGCGTCGTCGCGCGACCGGGTCGGCCCGGTGACCGTGCACGTGACCGCCGTCGACGACGCCCCGAACCCCCTCGCCCAGGTGATCACGCTCGTCGTCGACGTCGAGTCGCCCGCCAACCGTCCGCCGCAGTGGACCGGCAGCCTGCGCTGCCCCAGCGTCGAGCAGGGCGGCGGAGGCGACGCCATCGAGCTGCGGAGCTACGCGAGCGACCTCGACCTCGACGACGACGCCAAGCTCACGTTCGGCGGCAGTGCGACCCGCCGCGGCGTCACCCTCACCGTCGGCCGGGCGGGTCGCCTCGCCGTCGCCGCCGCCAACGAGGCGCGGGTCGGCGACGTGGTGTCGTTCCCGCTGACGGTCACCGACCCCGACGGCGCGAGCGACGAGACCACGTGCGCCGTCGAGGTCACGGCCAGCCAGGCGCCGCCGCTCGTCGCGGGCAGCTCGGAGGTGTCGGCCCGCCAGGGCGAGGCGGTCGTGGTCGACGTCACCGGCCTCGTCGCCAACGCGGTCGGACGGCTCGAGGTGGTCGACGCCCGCCTCGACGCGGGGCCCGGGTTCGTCGTCGTCGACGGCACGACGTTCACCTACACGTCGCCCGCCGACCACGTCGGGGACGTGACCGTCCGGTACTTCGTCGTCGACGCCCTCGACCAGCCGGGCAACCCGCGGCGCACCTCCGGGGTGGTCACCGTGCGCGTCGCCGGCCGCCCCGACGCGCCGACCGGAGTGGTGGCCACCGCGACCGGCAGCGCCACGATCCGCATCGAGTGGACCAACGGCAGCTTCAACGGCTCCCCGCCCGAGGGCTTCGCCGTCGAGGCGGTCGGCGGCGGGGTGCGCCGCACCTGTCCCGCCAGCCCGTGCACGCTCGACGCCGGCGACGGCGTCCGCAACGACACGAGCTACCGCTTCACCGTCACCGCGACCAACGCCATCGGAGCGTCGGCGCCGAGCGTCCCGTCGAACGAGGTCCGAGCCGACGCGCCCCCGGACGCCCCGACCGCACTCGTCGCCACCGTGATCCCCTCGGGCGCCGAGACGACCGGCCAGGTGCGGTTCACGTGGAACGCCAGCACGACCTCGGGGTCGCCGGTCACCCGCTACGAGCTGAGCACCGGGCAGACCACCGCCGGCACCACGACCGAGGCGGTCGTCAGCGGGCCCAACGGCGTCGAGATCTGCGCGTCGGTGGTCGCCCACAACCAGGCCGACGCGCCCAGCCCGCCGTCGGCGACCGCGTGCGCCACCCCCTACGGCCGCCCGTCGGTGACGGGCCTCTCGGTCAGCGCGACCGACGGGGACGACCGGGCGGTCGTGCGCTGGACCGAGTCCGGCAACGGACGTCCCGCGACGGCCCGCTCGGTCACCGGTGACTGCACCACCGAGGAGGTGACCGCCGGCCAGGCCACCGTCGTGTGCGGCGGGCGCGGGGCCAAGACGATCACCGTCACGATCGACAACGCCGCCGGCCTGCGCTCGGATCCGGCCCGCACCACCGTCGACTTCTACGAGATCCCGCAGGTCCTGTCGGCCTCGATCGCCGCCGCCTACGAGTCGGTCGTCGTCGAGGCGTCGGTCGACGACGGCGGGGCGGCGGTCGACCGCTGGGTGTTCGCCCTGTCGACCGGCACGGAGGAGCGGGCCACCGGCGGACCGCACGAGGTCGCCGCGCCGCCGGGTCAGCCGGTGACCCTCCTGACCGTCACCGCGTGCCGGGGCACGGTGTGCAGCCTCCCCTACCCCGTCGGCGCCACGGTCGTGCCGTGGACCGACCCGCCCGAGCCCACCGACGCCACGATCACCCGGGAGCTCGACGACGAGGGCAACCCGACCGGCCAGGCCACGATCACCTTCCAGTGGGCGCGTCCGGCCGGGGCGGGCGGCACCGACTTCCGCGTCGTCGTCACCCCCGCGCCCGGAGGCCCCCTCCCCGTCGCGGTCGACGGCACCAACACGATCATCGTCCCGGCCGGCACCGACGCGGGGACCTGGACGATCCAGATCCGCGACGTCACCCACGACCTCTCCGGTCCGTCCGTCGAGGTCTCCCTCGACCCGTTCGAACCCGGGGGCGGATGATCCGCGCCGCCTCCCCGTCCAGAAAGCAGCACCGCCGATGACCACGTCACCCGAACAGGTCGCCTGGTTCTCCGAGTCGTTCCAGAAGATGGTCGCCAACGTCGAGCTGGCGGTCGTGGGCAAGACCCACGCCGTCCGCCTGGCGTTGACGTCCCTGCTCACCGGGGGCCACCTCCTGTTGGAGGACGTGCCCGGCACCGGCAAGACGATGCTGGCCAAGGCGATCGCCAACACCGTCCAGGGCGACAACCACCGCATCCAGTTCACGCCCGACCTGCTGCCGTCCGACGTCGTCGGCGGCACGGTGTACGACCAGTCGACCGGGACGTTCGAGCTGCGGAAGGGCCCGGTGTTCGCCACCGTCGTGCTCGCCGACGAGATCAACCGAGCGTCCCCGAAGACCCAGTCGGCGCTGCTCGAGGTCATGGAGGAGGGCCACGTCACGATCGACGGCACCACCCACCCGATCGGGCCGCCGTTCATGGTGATCGCCACCCAGAACCCGATCGAGCAGGCCGGTACGTACCGGCTCCCCGAGGCCCAGCTCGACCGCTTCCTGATCCGCACCAGCCTCGGCTACCCCGACGAGGAGAGCACGGTCCGGGTGCTGCGCGAGTCGTCGTCGCGCGACCGCAGCACCGCCGTCGGACCGCTGATCACCACCGACGCCGTCGTCGACATGATCGCCCTGGCAGGTGGGGTCTACGCCGACGACTCGATCCTCGCGTACGTCAGCCAGATCGCCACCGCCACCCGGCAGGACCCCGACGTCCCCCTCGGTGTCAGCCTCCGCGGGTGC
>Ga0123333_10006191_pt1 | contig 10598 bp, 7 predicted proteins | sample BioC12SIPDNA_3_FD_89957 | JGI IMG/M metagenome (GOLD analysis project Ga0123333, IMG submission 89957) | Anaerobic biogas reactor microbial communites from Washington, USA - Biogas_R2_B C12 SIP DNA | ecosystem: Engineered > Bioreactor > Anaerobic > Unclassified | place: Washington, USA...
CCAGCATGGAATCCGCTCCTTACGAATATGTATCAAGCTCTCCGGCCCGCTTCTTGCCGCGAATGCCCGATCGTGCGCGTTGAGTGTCCCGGGCGCAGGACGGGCACTTCTTGTTCCGCCGTGAAGGCCTTTCACGCGACGGGCATTGTAGAGTCTCCGCCTAGCCTTGGCCAGATACGACGGAGACGGCGCCCGGACGGCTCGGTGGATGCGACATGTCAAGGGATGGGCAACCTGGAAACGACCGCCGCCCCTTCAACGATCGTCGTCGGATCCGATACTCTGAAGATGCGACACATCGCCCCACATCCCCAGCGACCAGACACCGTCCTCGACGAAGAAGGTATTGAGACTCGCATTGAACAAACTGAAACGACGCGGAGCGGCGAGGTCAATACCCAGCGTGTGGCGAAACAGACTGCTCAGCGGTCCGCCGTGGCTGACGATGACGACGCGCTGGCCTGGATGCCGGGCGGCGAGTTTCTGAGCAACCTCAACGGTTCGTGCATGCCGCTGAGCAATGCTTTCGCCTTCCGGGATAACGTAATCCGGGTCGCCACTGACGAAACGGAGGTAGTCCTCGGGGTAGCGTTCTTGAACCTCGGTTACGGTCAAACCTTGAAAGATGCCGAGATTGCGTTCCCGGAGGCGAGGGTCCGGGGTGACCGGGTGGCCCGTCCGTTGCCCGACGATCTCGGCCGTGCTCCGGGCCCGCCCGAGGTCGCTGGTGTACAGCGCGTGGAAGTCCGCGTCCGCGAGCCGTTGAGCCACAAGCTGGGCCTGGCTCCGGCCGCGAGGACTCAGCTCGCTGTCCAGGTGGCCCTGCTGGCGACCGGCGACGTTCCAGAGCGTTTCGCCATGGCGAAGAACTACCAATTCCGTCACCGTGATGATCCCCTCAAGAAAGCTGTGCCTCGTCGGATGCCATCCTCAGTTTGCCCCCGAGGGCGGACATACCAGCGAGGAAGGTGGGGAAGGTTACCGCCACCGCCTCCGCGGTCGTGATCCGCGTCTGACCGCTGATCGCCGTGGCCGCGACGGCCAGAGCCATGACCACCCGGTGATCATAATGGCCCTCCACGGTCGCACTCCGCAGGTTGCTCTCCTCGATGACCAGCCCGTCGGGCCGCTCGGTGATCTTCGCTCCCATTTTGCTCAGTTCGGCTCGCATCGCCGCGATGCGGTCGGTTTCCTTCAACCGGGCTTGAGGCACGTTCACCAAGCGGGTCTGCCCGCGGGCGAAGCATCCGACCACCGCCAACATCGGGAGAGCATCGGGCGTCGCGTTGAGATCCAGCTCGCAGCCTGTGAGCTGGCCGCCCCGCACGCGTACGCCATCCGGCCCCATGTCGATCCTCGCACCCATCTGCCGCAGGAAGTCCACCACGGCCTTGTCGCCCTGCGGATCATTGAAGTCCAAGCCTTTGACCAGAATGTCATTGTCGCCGAGGGCTCCGGCGGCAAGGAAGAAGGTGGCCGAAGAGAAGTCGGCAGGCACACGCACATGGACCGGCTTGTACCGCTGCCCGCCGGGGATCCGAAAATGCCGCAGTTCATCCCGTTCGAGTTGGATGCCGCAACGATCCAGCCAAGCCAACGTCACGTGCACATACGGCTGCTCGTTGAGTACGGGGACATCAATCTCGCACGCGCCGTCCGCCAACGGGCAGTTCAGCAGGAGGCTCGACAGAAATTGACTGGTCACCGCCTCGATGCGGGTCTTGCCGCCCTTGAGTCGCCCGCTGACCACCACGGGGGCGCAGCCGTTACCGCGAGTACAGTTCACCGATGCCCCCAGGTCGTTCAATGATCTGACCAGCGGGCCGATGGGCCGGCGACGAATCTGATCATCGCCTGTGAAGACGGCCTGGCCCACGTCGAGCAGCGATGCGGACCCCACCGCCAGGCGAAGTGAGGTGCCCGAGTTCTTCACATCGATGACGTTGTCAGGGGCTTTGGGCCGACCGCCAGTGCCTCGAATCACCCAGCAGAAATCGGATTGACGATCAACCGTCGCCCCCAATCCCGTGTACGCCTCGACGGCCGCGAGGGTATCCGCCGACGCCAACGGTGCCTCGATACGGCTCTCGCCGTCGGCCAGCGAGGCCACCGCCACCGCTCGAATCGTGTGGGATTTCGAGCCCGGTATGTCTACACTCCCCTGGAGGCGAGATTGCTCACCAATGAGACGCATAATTGCCGATTCCTTCTTTAGCAGCGTTGCGGCCCCACGACGAGAGGCGCGACGAGGATGCGGCTGGCGGCTGCTTTTGTCAAGGTCGCGAGAAGCGCGGCGGTGAATGGAGAATCACGATCGGAGGATTGGCATGCATGTGCGACTTCAACACCTTGGCCTTGGGTTCTTGATCATCTCAGCGATGATCATGCCCGCCCTCGTGGGCTGTGCACCCATCAACCCCACGGTGGGACCGGAGTGGGACGGCCAGATCTACCGATTGCTCCTCGGGGGCACCCTCAGTGTCCGGCTTCCCGCGGACGCCGAGGCAGCCAACTGCAATTGGCGGATCGCCGGGCTCAACCAGACTTTTCTCCGCCGGATAGACAATGCCGACACCCTCTCGCCCGGCACCCGCTCGCAACTCGCAAGCGGCGATTGGGTCGAGACCTTCCAGTTTCAGGGAGTCATTCAGGGTACGACGGATCTGCTGCTCGAGTACCGCTGCAATGAGACCCCCACCGGGGAGACATTCCAACTCACGGTGCAAGTCGTCGGCAGCGGGATCTGACGATGGGTTTCTGGCTGGCGGCTTTCAGGCCGGTTTCCCAGAGGATGGGTCGTTCGTGCGGACGAGCGTCTCAATGCGCTCCGCGACGGCATCGGGGGAGCAATCACTGCCATCGATGATGACATCCGCCGACTGGCGATAGATGGACTCCCGCGTGCGAAGGGCCTGGCGGACGACTTCGAGGCCTGCGGCGAGATCCGTCTCCGGACGTTCGTGGCGGCGCCGGGCATCCGTGAGGATACGCTCCCACAAGACCTCGGCCGGCGCGGTGATCCAGACCAATGTGCCGCAGCGACGCAGACGGGTCACATTCTCCGGCCGGAGTAGAACACCGCCGCCAGTGCTGATGACGTGCCGATCAAGCTGAGAGACCTCCGCGACGACCTCGCTCTCCAGCACGCGGAAGCCGCCCTCCATAAGATCCGTGAAGACCGCCCGGATGGTCCTTCCGGAGCGATGCTGCACAAGGGCATCGGTATCCACGAAAGGCCAGCCCAACCGCTGCGCCAGCAACCGGCCCGCGGTACTCTTGCCACAGCCGCGATATCCGATCAGAACGATATTCATCAACGCAAGGCGTTTGAGCCGACGTTGTTGCCGTACAACAGGTACATCTCGCCGGCGTTGTTTCGCCGCTGGCTCGGAGAAAGGGGATTCACGTAGTCCGCTTGGCTGACACCGATCACTATATCCGCGAATCCGTCGTCGTTGATGTCGCCGGCGGTGTTGATCCAGTCGATCGGCGCCTCCTCGGCACTGCCCTTGGCATACGGGCTCACGAAGACCAAGCCCGGCAGTTGGTCCGTTCCCACCTGGCTCAGGCTGAACTCCCGGTTGGACAGATGAGAACCGCCAAAGATCAGGTAAGCCACTCCGACCCGGGTGATCCCGTTCACCACGCGCTCCTCGTTGGGAGCGCCGATCAACAAGTCGTCCGTACCGTCGCCGTTGAAGTCGCCCGCGGTGTTCAGGATCGTTCCCGCATAGCCGCCGGGCTGCGTGCCGTGAATCCGGAAGCCGGGCAGTTCAGACGTGCCGACCTGGTTGACCGAGAACACGTTCTCACCAGTCAGCCGCCGTCCGCCGAAAAGCACCCCGACATAACCGGAATCGACCCCGCCAGGTCCATCAGCCCAGGGCGACGCGAAGCCGATATCCGGCAAGCCGTCCTGGTTGAGATCGCCCACGATGGTCTGGATTTCGCCAAACCGGTCGCCCGCGCGGGAGCCCCAGAGCTCGATACGCGGCGGGTTCATCAGGGCCATGTCCAACGTCAGGAAACGAATGGTGCTGGTGCCGAGGTCGGGCTCCATATCCGGCCGACCGAAAATCACATACACGATGCCCATGTCGTTGACGCCGTTGCGGTTGGCCCCGGGGGCACCACAGAGAATGTCTCGACTGCCATCGAGGTTGAAGTCGCCGGCCGCTCCGGCATAACCCAGCTCATCACCGATCGCCGCCCCGGCAATGGTGCTGAAACCCGGGTAGACCGCCACACGCGCCGGCCCAGGGCATGGTGAGGCAATGCGATACACCGGGAATGACTGGGCGCCCTCCTCGTCGAAATTGATGTAGTTATTGTTCGGGCTCAGATGGATCAGGCCCCGGCCGCCCAGACCATTCGGGACCGAAAAGAGTAAGGTGGTCCCATACCGAGCGGGAGTCGTCAACGAGGTATTGGTCATCGGCGGCATGCTCGCCACCGTTTGCCCGAAGCGATTATAGGGCTTGATCGAGGACGGCAGCACGGTCTGAGTCACATCGAACCGGTCATACCATGCACCGCGGAACCTGGCGCCAGTGAAGCCCCCCCGCTGACCAGCGCGGTTGAGGCCCAACACGTTACTGGCCAGAGAGTTGTCGCTGGCCACCAACATGGCATAGCCACCATCCAGGGGAGTCAGTCGAGTCAAATCCTCATCATTGGAGCAGTAGACTTGCACGGCGTCATCGCCTTCGCCAATGGACACCGACCATTCGCGATTATCGTACGAACCCAGACAGTCCGCGTACGGACAGGACAGGAGGTTGTAGCTGGCATCCACGTCCGGATCCTCGTCATCCGACAACGGGTTCGGCCAGAGGTCCCAGTAGCATATCATCTTGCAGTCGCAAGGGTCGTCGTCGAGGTTATCGAACAAGACCTCGACATACGGCATGCCCACCAGAAAATCCGACCTACCATCGCCCGTCACGTCGCCCGTCCGACTTACCGACTGAATGCCTTCGGTACCAGTACTTTCGGGCATCGTGAAAATGGTGCCGCGGTAAAACGTGCTGATGCTGTTTAGCGCTACTTCGTTGCCGAATTTTCCCCCGCCGGGCAGACCGAGCACCAAGTGCAAAGCCCCGGCGTTGTGAACGCCTCCGTAGCGGCTGACAATCACAAAATCGTCGGTCCCATCGCCATCAATGTCGCCGACGTCGCACCCGTTTGTTCCCGTGCGTGAACCGGAGTCGAAGCCGATGAACTTGCTGCCACTGATGGTCCGACCGACCTGAGCGAGGTCGACCGTTCCGGACGCGAGCTGCGTCACGCTGAGCGTACCCGGTGCGTACGTGTTCACGGGCCGATTGACGCGATCCCACATGGTACCACGAATGTAGTATGGATCTCCGCTGGCCCGAGGCGCGATCACGCTGACATCCACGGTGACTTCCAGGTCGCTGCCCGGGGTCGGCACGATATCGTAGACGGGGTTCCCATCCTGATCGACAACGGGCTGATCATTGTCATCGAGGCGAGGCACCTGCGTGGGGACGCCACAATCGTTGTCGACCACGCAATCCAAGATAATACACTTGTCCGTCACCAGGGTGGCCGGAATCGTGATACCCGTCCTTTGGGACAACACATTGGCCAGATCCTTGAGGTCGGCAGGCAACCCTTTGAACTCGCATACGAACTGGTAGAAATACGCCTGGTCATAAGCCGACGAGACCCCTTCGAGGTACTCGATCAGCGGATCCAGATCGTTATTCGGATCCGTGTCGTAATCCAGCATCAGCAGAATGTTCGGAGGCGTGGGAGGCGTCTCTGCGTCGTCATCGGGGTCACGACCGCAATAGGAAACCGTGATCTCGTCTCCCTGCGACACCCCGAGGCTGATGACTGGAGAGGTGACATTAATGATGGGGCTGACGTTGCCTGGCATCAGGCCCTCTCCCATGAGGATCAACCTGCCCGGAGCCGTCACGATGCTCTCGGAGTTCACTCCGTCGGCCACACGCGCGATGATCTGGTAAGTCGCCGCCGGCAACGAGCCCGTCTGCAACAGGAAGCTACTCATGTCTCCGATTTTGACGGCCGGCAAAACCAAGACCTCGTTTCCACTGCCGTAGTACCTGTTGGGGCTTACCAAGATGGAGATGGTCGCGTTGGCGTTGGGGGCGGACGCAGACCAACTGATCAGGACGGTATCCCCCACCTCGGCGGTCACATCCTCAAGCAAGGATGTAAAAGTGAAAGTGGGCCGAGTCGTGCTGCCCGACGGCGTCAGATCGGTCACCCCACCGTTGCCGGGATCCACCGGAATAATCGTCGGTGGGAGAGGGCAGCCCTGCCCAAACAGGAGGGGCAGAGACACCAGAAACAGGAACAAACCGGGGGTGCCGATGCTCAGGATCCGCGAGTGTCCCGTCATGCGATCTACATCCTTATCCACAAGTGGTAACTGCGTGGTCTTGTATGAGTCCCGCAGCGGCGCGGCAGGCCCTGGGGGCTCCCGGCCCGGTCGCCGCTCTTGTTGCCCACAACATCTTGGCGCACAACCTGTTGAGGCCGGCCGCATTCTACGGGACAGCCAGAAGTCCGGTCAAGCCGTCCGGTCTTGTGGACAGCGATTCAGCGATTCCGCGGGAGCGATGTGTGGGCGTTGTGGGGCAGGGTTTCGCGTTCGAACGGCATCCAGGGCGGATTGGGTCCATGCAGCGGGCCGAGGCATGTCTTGACCGCCGCCCAGCCGGCCCGGTATTGTCGCCCGGCTATGGAAGCGCCGGTGATTGCCGAGATTGAACTGGAGGCCCTGCGGGGGAACCTGCAGGCCTGTCGTCGACGGGTACCAGTGGGGACATCGCTCTGCCCGGCGGTGAAAGCCGACGCATACGGCCATGGCGTCGCACATGTACTCCCAGTTCTCGCCGGTGCGGGCGTTCGCCGGGTCGCGGTAGCCAACCTCGACGAGGCGCTCGCCCTTCGGGGGCTTGGCTGGACAGGGGGTATCCAGTGCTTCGGGCCCATGCTCTCGACGGACAGTGAGCATGAGCAGCGGCAGCGTGCCCTCGCGGCGGTGGCCGGCGACATCGCGCTCACGATCCAATCCTTGCCTGAGGCCCAGGTGCTGTCAGCGGCCGCCGCCCATATCGGTCGGCCAGCCCGTGCCGAGATCAAGGTGGACACCGGCATGGGCCGCATGGGCCTGTTGCCCGAGAACGCGGCGGGCGTGGCCCAGACGGTCCAGGGCTGCGCCGGGGTCCTGCTTGAGGGGATTTACACGCATCTGGCCACGGCCGACGAGCCGGACCTCACCTTCGCCCATGAGCAGCTCACCGCCTTCGCCTGGTTACGCGAACATCTGCGTGAGAAGATCCCCCATGTGGCGTTTCACGCGGCCAACTCGGCGGCCATCTTCAGGTTACCCGAGGCCCACCTGGATCGCGTTCGCCCCGGCTTGGCGCTGTATGGCTACTGGACGGGCCCGGAGGACGAACGGCCGCCCGACCTGCGTCCCAGCTTACGGGTCGTCAGCCGGCTGACCGCGGTCCGTGCGTTGCCTGCCGGGCATGCGGTCGGTTATGGCCGGTCTTTCATCACTCCAGCCCCATGCGTCATCGGCATTGTCCCGATCGGCTACGCCGACGGCTATCGTCGCCTGCTCGGGAACCAGGCGGTGATGACCCTGGAATCTCGTCGCGGTCTGCCACGGCACATCGTGCCCGTGGTTGGCAGGGTGAGCATGGACCAGACGGCCGTCGATCTGAGCCATGCGGGCGAAGCGCGTCCCGGCGACCGGATTGTGGTCATCGACAATGATCCATCCGCAGCGCACAGCGTCGAGGCCCTGGCTCACACGCTGGCCACCATTCCCTACGAGGTGACATGCCTGTTAGGCCAACGCGTACGACGCGTGGCGGTATGAGGAGGAAAGACTGAAGCGGGTGTGATGGGAGGAGACGGTGTTTCTCTCGTAGGAACCGCCGGCCAGCGTCGCGGTCACATTTAGGGCAAACTCCCCCGCACTGATGAATCGTATGCTTCGGGACGAACCGCGACAGTTCTCCGCCTGTGTGGAAAACGACAACGCGGTCGCTTATCGGACAAGGATAAACAGGCAAATGCCGATGGACTCAGCTGGGCCTGTTTGACGATGAGACGTTACTGTGGAAATGGTGTTCCCCCTCGCGGCCCGGCGGGCGGCCGCTGTCCTGGATGAGGTGAAGGGGAAACACGGTGTCGTCCGGCCCCTTCACCGGGAGCGAGGCTCCAGTCAGAGGATGTGCATGAGAACTCTAGCTCACGTGACGCACGAGGCGGTTCATAAGGTCGGCGGGATCGGTGCCGTCCTGGAAGGGCTGCTGACCAGCAAGGCCTACCAGACCTCGGAGCAGCGGACCATCCTGATCGGTCCGCTGTTCGCGGCCGAAGACGGCGTGCGCGGCCGGCTCGGGCCCACTGGAGAGGTGCTCTACAGCAGTATCGACCACCTGCCCCCCCATCCGGTGAGCAACGCCCTCGATCAGGTTCGCCGCGATTTTCACGTGCAGATCGTCTACGGGCACCGTACGTTCACCAACCCGCACACCGGGATTATCGTTTCGCCCGAGATCCTGCTCATCGACGTAGCCCGCATGGATCTGGGGAGGGTCAACTACTTCAAGTCACGCCTGTGGGAGAACTTCGGGATTGACTCTCGCCGGTACGAGTCGTCCTGGGAGTACGATCTGTACGTCAAACTCGGGCCGGCGGCCATCGCCGCTCTGCAGGCCCTTGGTGCGGCGGATGACGAGTGCGTGATCATTGCCCACGAGTTCATGGGCATGCCCACCGCTTTGGCCGCGATCGTCGATCCCAGCCCTGCGTTTCGCACCGTGTTCTACGCCCATGAAGTCTCCTCGATGCGGCGGATCGTGGAGGACCACCCCGGGCACGACGTGATGTTCTACAACGTGCTGTCGCAGGCCATGGAGAACAATCGGTATGTGACGGACGTGTTCGGCCCGCAGGATGGCTACTATCGGCACGCGTTGGTCGATGCGAGCCGGCATTGTGACCAGATCTTCGCCGTCGGCGACGCGGTGGCCAAGGAACTGCGTTTCATGGGGCCGGGTTTCGCCGACGCGGACATCAGCGTCTGTTACAACGGCATCCCTGCCCAGGAAATCACGCTCGCCGAGAAACGCGCCAGTCGCGAGAAACTGCAGGATTACGCCCAAACGCTGCTGGGCGATCGCCCGGATTACATCTTCACGCATGTGACGCGGACCGCGCCGAGCAAGGGGCTTTGGCGTGACATCCGCGTGCTCGCCCAATTGGAGCCTTTCTTTCGGGCGGCGGGCAAGTCCGCGGTTCTCTTTGTCCTTTCGACTGAGGTGCCTGGCCGCCGGCCCGCGGACGTTCGGCACATGGAGCGCTGGTGGCACTGGCCGGTCGCTCACCGAGAGGGCGATCCGGACCTTTCGCACGGCGAGGCGATTTTCTATGCGGGCGTGCAGGAGTTCAACACCCGGGCCCGCCAAATCAAGATGGTCTTCGTGAACCAGTTCGGCTGGAACCATAAAGTCTGCGGCGAGCGTATGCCGGAGGACATGACTTTCATGGACCTGCGTCGCGGCGCCGACGTCGAATTTGGGCAGAGCATTTACGAGCCGTTCGGCATCGCCCAGCTCGAGCCGCTCACCTTCGGTGCGGTCTGTGTTCCGACAAACGTCTGCGGTTGCGTGGGCTTCGTGCACGAGGCCTTGGGGGCCCAGCCCTCGCCCAACGTCGTTGTGGCTGACTACTGCGACATGGGGCAGGAGCTTCGGGATGAAGCCGGCTGGCTCGCCCTCACCCGCGAGGAGCGGGACCGGCACGAGATGCACGTCGCGAAGCGTGTCGCTGAGCGTCTCATGGCCGCCCTGCCGCCCGATGAGAAAGCCATCGAGCGCCTCATGGCCAGCGGGCTGGCCCTCGCCCAGCAGATGAGCTGGGAGGTCGTCGCCAGCCGATTCGTGCTCCCAGGTATCGAAGCCGCCTGTCAACGCAAAGACGGTATCGAAATCGCCTGAGCAAAGCATACCAAGCCCAAAGCTTGTCCTTGAGCATGCTCACCCAAACGAGCCGCCGGGTCTATCCCGGCGCCGGGCATGAGTATTGCACGCCGCCCGCCGGCATCATCCGCCCACACCGTCGCATCGCTGACATGGTCCTTGAGCACCGTCGGCCCGGCAAGCGCCGCCAGGCAACTCACGCCGACGGTTGCCGGGACGACCAGAAAACCTTGTTTCACATGGCCCAGCCAGAATCCACCCCTCGCGCATGACACACTGCTCAGTTCGGGTTCGCGCATGCCGGGTCGGCCGGCGGAGCGCCGCCCTCGGGGGCCGGCGGTTCGCAGGTGGCACTCGTGTTCAGGTGATTGCGGACATTCACCAAGTCGAAGATGTTGATTGCCCCGTCGGCGTTGCCATCCGCGCGGAAGTTGAGGGGAGATACCGTCTGGTTCAAGTGGTTGCGGACCTGGACCAGGTCGAAAATGTTCACCGTACCGTCGCCGGTCGCGTCGCCCGCCAGGCAACGGATGTACACCTCCGTCTCGCCCTGCTGGCAGGCGGCCGTGACGGTCAGCGTCAGGCAGGTCGCGTTCGGCA
>Ga0123333_10006192_pt1 | contig 10597 bp, 6 predicted proteins | sample BioC12SIPDNA_3_FD_89957 | JGI IMG/M metagenome (GOLD analysis project Ga0123333, IMG submission 89957) | Anaerobic biogas reactor microbial communites from Washington, USA - Biogas_R2_B C12 SIP DNA | ecosystem: Engineered > Bioreactor > Anaerobic > Unclassified | place: Washington, USA...
ACAGGCAGCAGCGATTCCAACACCTGGTGAACGGGGTCCTGGGCCGCGGCCAGGGCCAGGGTATCCGGATGCCACTGCGAGCGCTGGCCGTACGGTATGTCCGTGATCACGATGTCGACGGGTGTCCCGGCCAGGCCCGCCCTGACAGCATCTTTGTCTGTCGCGTCCGCGTGGAACAAACGCGTCTCGATCGGTTGGTCGCGCGTCCAATCGGCCACCCGCTGTCTGAGTGTGCGCGCGTTCTGCAGCGCGGCGGCATGAGAGGGCTTGCCGAACTGCTGGAACAGGGCTGAGAGCTCGGCGATCCGTTGATCCATTCCCTCGACGCTGAGCAGGGCGAGATTGCGCGCGCCAAGAGCCAGGTTATCCGCGTCGATGTCGGACGCAGCGATCCGCCCGATCCGATTCCAGTTGAAGTAGGCCAGGGTTGTCAGGTGATAGGCACCGCCACAGCAGGGATCGTACAGCGTGGGGCGGCGCCCTCCCCCCTCGGCATCCCACAGGGCCATGCAGCGCCCAAAAATCTCGTTGGTGAGCCGGACCGGAAACGCCGCATGTCCGGGGGCGGAATACAGGACGCCACCGCCAGCAAATAGCTCGTAGTTCTCTCGATCGCGGGCAAACTTGTACGGCATGATTGGCTCATCCCTCACCTGTGTCGATTGTCCTCGAACTGGAGCTATCCTGCCAGTGCTACCCACCACCCCGGTCGTCAGGAAGCGCGCGAGTATTGATTCTTGTTATGTTCGTCACTAAAATAAGGTCAAGCCGCGGGTGATGCGCCGGTTTGCGCCCGGAGCGAGCGAACACCTGCCGCCAGCGCGAACTCAGCCACCATCGCTGATGTCCGTGTCTCGAAAGGAGGATCACGTTCTCGGACAGCCTCATCATCAACTCCTCGTTCTACCCAAATAACCTTTTGAAAGGAAGCGCATCATGTCCAATAAACACAGGTACCTTTTGTTCGGTGTCCTGAGCGCGGCCCTGGTAGTCGCGCTGGCAATCGCGGGGGCGTTCGCGGTCGACCGTTCGGCGAGCGCGCAGGGTCCGGAAAATGATCCCAGCGTGCAGCTTGGCCCGCGCCCCTTCTTCCTCGTCGAGAATATGGACGAGGGCGAGCTCAAGACGGCCCTGCAGCAGTGCGTCAACGGGCCGTTTTACAGGACTGACTTCTCGATCGGCCATCGCGGCGCGGCGCTGCAATTCCCCGAGCACACGCGGGAATCCTACGTGGCGGCGGCGCGCATGGGCGCTGGCATTGTGGAGTGCGACGTCACCTTCACCAGCGATCGCGAGCTGGTATGCCGCCATTCCCAGTGCGATCTGCACACCACGACCAACATCCTCGCCATCCCCGAGCTGGCCGCTAAGTGCACGCAGCCCTTCACGCCCGCCGTGATCGATCCGGAGACGGGCGAAGTGGTCCAGCGCGCGTCGGCCACGTGCTGCACCAGCGACATCACGCTCGAGGAGTTCAAGATGCTCACCGGCAAGATGGACGCGTCCAATCCCGCCGCGACGACCATCGAGGAATATATGGGCGGCACCGCCGGCTGGCGCACCGATCTGTACGCGATCCAGGGCGGCACGCTGATGACTCACGCCGAGAGCATCGCGCTCTTCCAGGAGTTGGGCGTGAAGATGACGCCCGAGCTGAAGGAGCCCAGCGTCCAGATGCCGTTCGACGGCGATTACACCCAGGAAGCCTACGCCCAGCAAATGATCGACGAATACAAGGCGGCGGGCGTCCCGCCGGAAGATGTGTTCCCGCAGTCGTTCGTCCTGGATGACGTGCTCTACTGGATCGAGAACGAGCCGGAATTTGGCGCGCAGGGCGTCTTCCTTGATGGCCGCTCGCTCGATCCGAGCGATCCGGCCACGTGGGATCCGGACATGGGGGCGCTGGCCGATAGGGGTGTGCAGATCATCGCCCCACCGATGCAGATGCTGGTGACGCTGGATGAGAACGACCAGATCGTGCCCTCGGCCTATGCCCTGGCAGCTAAAGAGGCTGGGTTGGAGATCATCACCTGGACGCTGGAGCGCTCCGGCCCCTTGCAGACCGGCGGCGGGAGCTACTACCAGAATGTCGCTGAGGTCATCAACAACGACGGCGACATGCTGACCGTGCTCGATGTGCTGGCGCAGGACGTGGGCATTCTCGGCATTTTCTCGGACTGGCCGGCCACGGTCACCTTCTACGCGAACTGCATGGGCCTCGACTAGGCGTTCGCGTGCAGGTGGGGCCGTTCCCCTGGTGCGGGTGGGGCGATTCCCGCACGTCCCGGCGGCGAATGGTTGGGGGGCTAAAAAGCGAGATTATTTGATCCTGGTTCTGTTAGCGATTAAAATGTGCTCGCAACCAGCTAGCGTGAGCCGGATTCCGTTGAGGATAACCGCGCCTCGGGACTATCGAGAATCTCCGGTTGTGGCAATCCGAAAGGAGGATCGCCTTTCTCGACATCGTTTTGCTGGTGCATTGCTCATTTCGCAAGATGACTTTTTATAAAGGAGTGCAGCATGTCGAAAAAACCCCGCCGTATTTTGTTCCTGCTATTGAGCCTGACCCTGCTGGTCGCGATGGCGTTGCCCGGCATGGTGACCGCGCAGGACCCCACGCAGATCACGTTCTGGCACGCGATGAGTGGCAGCCGTGCTGAAGTCGTTCAGGCCATTGTGGACAGCTTCAACGAGGCCAACCCGGACGTGAACCTGGTGGCTGAGTTCACCGGCAGCTACGCCGAAACGCTCACCAAGGCGCTGACGGCGTTCAGCGCAGGCGAGGCGCCGAACATCGTGCAGGTCTATGAAGTAGGCACTCGCACCATGCTCGACTCCGGCGCGATTGTGCCCGTGATGGAAGTGAGCGGTGGTGCGCTCGATCAGAGCCAGTTCGTCCAGCCGATCCTGAACTACTACGCCATCGACGATGAGCTGCGCTGCATGCCGTTCAACAGCTCGACCGCGATGCTGTATTACAACAAGGATATGTTTGAGGCCGCGGGCCTGGATCCCGAAAAGCCCCCGGCGACCTTCTCTGAGCTATACGAGATGGGCCAGCAGATTATCGAAGCCGGCGTGGCCCCGAACGTGATTTCGTTCGGCTGGCCGGCCTGGATCCTTGAGCAGATGTTCGCCATGCACGACCAGATCCTGGCCAACGAAGACAATGGCCGCGCGGGTCTGGCGACCGAGACCTACTGGAACAGCGAGTTCGGCGTGAAAGTGCTCACCGAATGGCAGAAGTGGGCGCAGGACGGCATCCTGTTCTACGGTGGGCGCGAGTACTCGGCCAACGATCCGTTCATCGCGGGCGAGTTTGCCATGCTGGCCCAGAGCACGTCCAGCCTGGGCGGCATCCAGAACGCGGTCGAGTTCGAGCTGGGCACCGCCTTCCTGCCCACGCTCGACGGCTACGAGCGCAACGGTAACAACGTGGTCGGCGGCGGCTGCCTGTGGACGATGTCCGGCAAGTCAGATGCTGAGTACGACGCCGTGTGGCGCTTCTACCAGCACCTGTCCGCCGTCGAGCAGGACATCTTCTGGCACAAGGGCACCGGCTACTTCCCGGCGACCAATGCGGCAGTAGAGGCGCTTGAGGCTGAGGGCTGGTTCGAGGAGAACCCGAACTTCCGCACCGCCTTCGACCAGATTCTGGCCGGTAACGATACGATTGCGGCGCGCGGTGTGCTGCTGGGCGACTTCGTGATCATCCGCGATGTCGTCGGCGCGGCGATCGAGGATGCCGTGGTCAATGGGGTGGATCCGCAGGAGGCGCTGGACACCGCCACCGAGGAATCCAACCAGATCCTGGAAGACTACGCGAGCTTGATCGAGTAATCTCCGCTGATGTGAGGGGCTGCGGCACCGGGTCGCAGCCCTGTTTTATGACTTGTCGAGGACCTGCTCTTGAACACCGTTTTTCCGAATCGCATATTGCCGTATCTGCTGCTGGCTCCCAGCGTGATTCTCGTGCTGGTCTTTTTCATCTATCCCGCAGCCCAGAGCGTGGAGCTGAGCCTGTACCGGGTGAACCGGGTGCGCGATGTCCAGGTTTACGTGGGCCTGGAGAATTTCCAACGCCTGTTCGAGTCGGACAACTACATCAACTCGCTGACGGTGAGCGCCAAGTTCACCGTGGCGGTGGTCGCCGCCGCGCTGACGATCAGCCTGGCGTTGGCCGTGGGCGCCAGCCTGCCGATCCGGGGGTTCGGCATCTATCGCACCCTCTTGATCTGGACCTACGCCCTCTCGCCGGCCATCGCCGGGGTCATTTGGGCGCTACTCACCGATCCGGCCATCGGCCTGCTGACCGACGTGTTTAACGCGGTTGGCATCAACTTCAACTGGCGCCAGGGCAAGGATGACGCCCTGATCTTTTTGATCATGGCGGCCACCTGGAAAATCCTCGGGTACGACATCCTGTTCTTCCTGGCAGGCTTGAAGAATATCCCGCATGAGGTGCTCGAGGCGGCGGCCCTGGACGGCGCCAACTCGTGGACCCGCTTCTGGCGGATGGTGCTGCCCTTGCTGCGTCCTACCATCCTGTTCCTGCTGATCATGAACACGCTCTACGCTAGCTTCGAGACGTTCGGCCTGATCGACATTACGACGCAGGGTGGGCCGGGTCGCGCCACCAGCCTGCTGATTTACGAGCTGTACCAGGATGGCTTCAAGAGCTCCAGCCGCATCGGGCTGGCCTCGGCCCAGTCGCTGGTCCTGCTCGGCATTGTGGCGACTCTGACCTTCATCCAGTACCGGTTCATCAGCCGCAGGACGTTTTACCAATGAGCGCCGTTTCCGCATCCACATCCGAGACTGTGGTGACTTACGAAGGGCGCTGGCGGCGCCGGCTCTACCCGATTGTCATGCATGCCGTCATGCTCACCGCGGTGTTCCTGGTGACGTTCCCCCTGATCTACGCGCTGATTCTTAGCACTCAGGATTCCGGGATCGGCAGCCTGCGGCCCGGCACGGCCATCGTGGAGAATTTCCGCGGCGCCTGGGCGCGTGCCGAGATGGCCCTGCTGATCCGCAACACGCTGGTCGTGGCGCTGGCCGTCGCCTTCGGCAAGATCATGCTGAGCATTATGGGCGCCTATGCCCTCATCTATTTCCGGGTGCGCGGCGGCATGATCCTGCTGGCAGTGGTCATGCTCACCCACCTGCTGCCGCTGCCAGTGCGCATCGTCCCAACCTATGACCTGCTGACCGAGCTAGGCTGGGTCGATACGTTCAAAGGGCTGACCATCCCCTTCTTCGCCAGTGCGACCGGCCTGCTGTTGTTCCAGCAGTTCTTCCGCACCGTGCCGACCGATCTGGCCGACGCCGCGCGGGTGGACGGCGCGGGGCCGTTCCGCTTCCTGATCAGCATCCTGATCCCCGTGTCGCGGACCAACATCGGCGCACTGTTTCTGATCGAGTTCGTCTACATGTGGAACCAGTACCTGTGGCCGTTGATCGTGGCGAACTCGGTCCGCACCCGGCAGGTCCAGATCGGGATCAAGCAGTTGGTGGCGACCGATGCCGTGATCGAGTGGGGCATCCTCACGGCGGGCGCCATCACCGTGATCGTTCCCCCGCTGATCGTGCTGCTGGTGCTCCAGCGGAGCCTGATGTCCGGGCTGTCGTCTTCCACCGAGGATTTCTAGCCGCCCAGGAAGTCCTGGCCCACCGGCCAAGCATCCCGCCCGGTCCATGCGATCGGGCGTTTTTGTGGTTCGAAGCTACCCTCCGCGCTGGCAGGCGGGCGGCTCAGGCGATCACGCCCCACTCGCGCGCGCGGGCGACGGCCTGGGTGCGGCTGTTGACGCCGAGCTTGCTGTATATCTGGTTGAGATACCATTTGACCGTCCCGGTGGACAGGAACAACTGCTCGGCGATCGCGCGGTTGGACAGCCCATCGGCCACCAGGGCCAGGATTTCGATCTCGCGACCGGTCAACTCGCCGGGAAGCGCTCCATTGCGGGCCGGGCCGGGTGGCGCGGGCAGGTCGGCCAGCAGCGCCTTGAGCGCCGCGACCGGGTCGAGCGACCCGGCGCGCCGCGCGATAAGATCATATTCGTCCGGGGGCAGCTCCGCCGCCAGGTCGATGTCGTATGGCGCTCCTTGTGGGACCTGGGTGAAGTGGCACGCGACGGCGTAGAACTCGCGGGCGCGATCGATCTGACCCTGGGCGGCCATGGCCTGGGCCAGCCCGTGCGCGCCGTAGGCCATGAAGCGCGGCAGGCGGATATCGAGCGCGATGCGTGACGCCTCCTTGTAGGCGTCGATGGCCCGGTCATAGGCGCCCCGCGCGTGCTCGATGAAGCCGATCGCCCGGTACGCCATGGCCATGGCCCACGGAATGCCGACTTCCTCGCAGAGCGCGATGGCGTCCCGCGCGGTGCGCAGCGCCGCCTCAGGCGCGCCCTCGGAGAACAGGACATAGGCCTTGCTCGAGGCGACGAACGCCGCGCCCCACCGGCTGCCCAGCCCGGCGAAGATCGCTTCGCTGGCCTGGAGGTACGCCTTGCGCTGGAGCAGGTCGCGGGTGAGCAGGCTCAGCCAGTTGAGCACATACGCTTCGTCCCAGCGGCTGCCCGCCTGCCGGAACAGCGCGAGGCTCGCCGTGAAATGGCGGATCGCCTCGTCGTCGTTCGCCTGGAACGAGGCCGCCTCGCCCAGGCGCGCCCGCGCGAAGGCGATGTCCTGGGCGACGTCCAGCGCCTCGCTGATCGCCAGGCTCTCCTCGAGCAGCGCGCGCGCCTCGTCGTGCCACGTCAGGCTGCTGCACAGCATGCCCTGCCGCGCCAGCAGCCGGGCCAGCAGGGGCGATCGCGCGGGATCGGCGCTTCCGGCGCGCAGCGCGTCGACGCCCATCGACAGCATGTGCTCGCCTTCCTGGTACCAGCCGCGCGTTTCGTAGTAGAAGGCCAGGCTATTCAGGCCGCGCTGCAGGTCATCTTCCAGGACCATCACCGTGGCCCACCCCCAGGCGACGCGCACGTTTTGGATCTCCGTCTCGATGGCCTGGAACGCCTCGCGCGGGCGGCTGCCCAGCAGGTCGCGCCACTGCTGGCCCAAGAACGTCAGGTAAAAACGCGAGTGACGGTTGCGCGTCTCGACGCTGCCTTCCATCGCGGCGTTCAGGTGGCGCTCGGCGTACTGGCGCACCAGCTCGTGCAGGCTGTAGCGGTCCCCCGCCTCGCGCCGCACCAGCGACTTGTCGACCAGCGCCGACAGCACCGCCAGCGATGCCCCCGCCACGCTGGCCGCTGCGTCTCGCGTGAAGCTGCCGCGAAACACCGCCAGGCGCTTGAAGGCGTTCTGTTCGGCCTCGTCCAGTAAAGCCCACGAGTGATCCAGCACGCCGCGCATCGTGCGGTGTCGCTCCTCGATGTTGCGCTACCGGGCTTGCAGAAAATCGAGGTTGCGCCCGATCTCGGCGGCGATGTCCACGCAGGGCAGCACGCGCACCCAGGCCGCCGCCAGCTCGATGGCCAGCGGCATGCCGTCGACCAGCTCGCAGATGCGCGCGACGCCTGCCCATTCGTCATCCAGCGAAAAGTCCGGGCGGATGCGCTGCGCGCTCTGGACGAACAACTGGGTGGCGGGGTAGTCCTCGAGCCGACTAGCGTCCGCCCTGTGGATCGAGTCCGGCGAGGGATAGGGCATGCCGCGGACGGTCCACAGCCATTCTTCGCGCAGGTTGAGCGCCTCGCGCGAGGTCGCCAGGATCTTGACGCCAGGGGCTGCCCCCAGGATCATGCTGATGATGCCGGTGTCGGCGAGCAGGTGTTCGAAGTTGTCCAGGATCAGCAACAGCCTGCGATCGCGGAGGTGAGCCAGCAGCGGGTCGATGGAGTCGCACGCCTGGCTGGCCGGCACGCCCACCGCCTCCGCGATGGCGCACACCGTCAGGCCGGGCGCGTCGAGCGCCTCCAGAGGGACGAAGAAGACCTGGTCGTGGTAGGCGTCGATCAGGCGCGTGCCGGCCTCGAGGGCCAGACGGGTCTTGCCGATCCCGCCCGGCCCAGCCAGTGTCAGCAGGCGGCAGGCCGGGTTGCGCAGCCGCTCGTCGATCGCTCGTAGATCGTCCAGCCGTCCCACAAACGGTGTTGCTGGGGCCGGCAGATGAATCGGTTCGCTCACCGTGTGATTCTCCCAGGTGGGTGCCAGCCTCTAAATATACCGCAGTGCGCGCCAAAGGAGGAACGGGTGTTCGCGGCTGTCCGGCTCTGTGAGTCTCGCTGTATTCTCTCGGTAGTCGTCTAGTCAAATCACTTGACATTGTTCAGATATTTTGGTAATTTATTTTGCTATTAGCCGGATGTTTTCAGGAGAAAAGGAATCACCGTAAATGAGAGCAGTCAAATTCGCCATAGCCCTTCTCATTATTTTGAGCGTCAGCCCCCTGGCTTTCGCCCAGCCCCCGCTGCCCGATATTCCGGGGGGAACGATCGTCGCTTCCGGTTTCACCGGCCCGCAAGGTGTCCTGGTCGACCCCGACGGCAACGTGTGGGTCGTCGACAGCGGTACTGGCGGCGACGAGGTCGTTCAGGTGCCGGGTGAAAACGGCGAGATGACCGAATTGACCATGGGCACAACGGCGCGCATCGTCCAGGTTGCGCCCGATGGCACGCAGACCGATGCCGCCGTCCTGCCATCGATTCTCTTCACCGAGACCGGGGAAAGCTCGGGCGGCGCGCGGCTGGCGCTGCTGGACGGCGTGCTGTACGCCACCAGCGGCGGCTGGGAGAGCGATGGGAGCACCGATCCGCCCAGCCTCATGGCGACCATCGTGCGGGTGGAAGGCGGCGAGGCTGTCCAGGTCGCCGATATGTGGGCCTACGAGAAGACGAACAACCCGGACGGTTTGATCCTGGAATCGCACCCGTACGGGATGGCTGCCGGGCCGGATGGCTGGCTGTGGGTGGCCGATGCCGGGGCGAATGACCTGCTGCGCGTGAACCCTGCCACGGGCGAGATTGTTCTCGTGACAGCGTTCGACGGGCTGCCGGGTGCATTTCCCAATCCCCGCCGCAACGACGCGGTCGAAGCGGACCCCGTGCCGACCGGTGTGGCGTTCGACGACGCGGGCAACGCCTACGTCTCGCTGTTGAGCGGCGCGCCGTTCATTCCGGGCAGCACGAAGGTGCTCATGGTCACGCCGGAAGGCGCGATCAGTGACTTCGCGACCGGCCTGACCATGCTCACCGATCTCACCCGCGGGCCGGACGGCCAGCTCTACGCGATTCAATTCGGCCTGTTCTCCGAGCAAGGGCCCACTCCGAACTCGGGCGCGATCGTGCGCGTGAAAGAGGGTGGTGCGTCTGAGGTCGTCATTGGCGATCTGCCGTTCCCGACCGGGATCGCGTTCGACGGCGACGGTAACGCTTACGTGACGGTCAACGGCGTCGGCGCGCCTGGTTCCGGCGCGGTCGTGCGCTTCGACGCGCTCACTGCGATGGAAGGCCAGCCGCTGCCCGCCATGGCCGGGTAGCGACTCTGTGATCTCCGCTGGCGCGTGCAGGCTCTGCGCGCGCCAGTGTTCCCCTTGCGCTCTTTCCCTGTTCCCCACATTCAATCATGTCGGTCCAGTCGCGCTGCCCGCGGACTAGCGGTGCGGCGTGGCGTCGTAGACCGGGACATTCAGCGGGGCGTGGTAGCGCGGCGGCGGCGGATCCTGCGGGGACGCCCGGTGCGGCAGCGAGACCGGCGGATTCCGGGCCGCGCCAGGCGCGCAGCCGCCCGACCCGGTTATAATCGTGCCAGAGCCGCGCGTTGCGAAAGGACCCGCACGTATGCGCAGATTGTGGCGCGCTACCCTCTGGCCGGCGCTGGGCGCCGTGCCGCTGGGTGTGAAGATCATGGGCATTGTCGTCTTCCCGATGCTGATCATGGGCGGCGCGGCCCTGCTCTATGTCCGGAACGAGATTCTGGATCTGGCTCGCCCAGCTCCCATTTATGACGACCTGTATACGCTGCTCACCCCGCGCCTGGCGTTGATTCTCGGCGCGCTGACCGCCGTGGGGATCGCGCTGGCCCTGGGGCTGAGTTACGTGCTGGTGCGGCCCCTGCGCCAGCTTCTGACCGTCATTCGCCGGGTGGAAGGCGGCAACCTGTCGGCCCGCGTGTCGGTCTGGGCACCCGACGAGATCGGGCAGGTGCAGGGTGCATTCAACCGCATGACGGGCGAGCTGGAGCAGTCGCTCAACACGCTGGCCCGCCGCAACGACGAGCTGGCCGGCCTGGATGTGCTGTCGGAATGGATCGCGCTGAACCAGGACCTGGACCGGGTGCTGGAGGCCGCGCTGGACCGGATCATGGGCCTGCTGGAGAGTGACGCCGGATCGCTCTACCTGCTCGAGCCGGACGGCGCGTTTTTACGGCAGCGTGTGGTGTGCGGGCAGCTCTCCGAAGCGCTGACAACCGCCACGCGCCGCCTCGACACCGCCGGCACACCGATGCGCCAGGCGCTGCTCCAACAGCGCCCGGTCGCGCTTGACGATGTGAGCGCCGCGCCAGAGCTTCCCGCTGAGACTGCCGCGGCGCTGCGGGAGGCGGGCTTCGCGGCCTGGGCAGCGGCGCCCCTGCTGGCGCGCGGCCAGGTGAT
>Ga0123333_10006193_pt1 | contig 10596 bp, 8 predicted proteins | sample BioC12SIPDNA_3_FD_89957 | JGI IMG/M metagenome (GOLD analysis project Ga0123333, IMG submission 89957) | Anaerobic biogas reactor microbial communites from Washington, USA - Biogas_R2_B C12 SIP DNA | ecosystem: Engineered > Bioreactor > Anaerobic > Unclassified | place: Washington, USA...
GCAGCCAGCGGCTCATCCAGCAGCAATACCTCGGGCTCGTTGACCAAAGCGCGGGCGATGGCCACGCGCTGCTGCTGCCCGCCGGAGAGGGATTCCACCCGGCGCTTGCCGTACTCGCTGAGGTTGACCAGGTCCAGCATCTTCTGCACGCGGCTGGCGATTTCGTCCTTGGGGCGCTTGGCCACATTCATGCCGAAGGCCACGTTATCAAACACATTCAGGTGCGGAAACAGCGCGTACTTCTGGAACACCGTGTTGACCGGCCGCTTGTAGGGCGGCAGGTTGGTGATATCCTTGCCGCCGAAGATGACCTTGCCGCTGGTGGGCACCTCAAAGCCGCCGATGATGCGCAGCGTGGTGGTCTTGCCGCAGCCGCTGGGGCCCAGCAAGGTAAGAAACTCGTTCTTGCGCACATATAGGTTGATATCGGTCAGCACGACGGTGCCGTCGTATTCCTTGGATACATTCTCCAGCGTAATCAGCCGCGGTTGTTCCTGCATGTCAGCCTCCAGAATCAGAATGATGGCGGGGTGGATACCCAAAGGATGGTGGCGCTTCGCTTGCCGGGGTTGAGGAGGTAGTGGGGTTCGCGGGGCTGCAGGCTAAAGCTCTCCCCCGCGGATACCTTGTGCCGCTTAATGCCGGTGACCAGCTGCACGCTGCCGCTTAGTACATAGCCCACCTCCTCGCCATCGTGCGGCGGGATTTCGTGGGTGCGGCCACCGGGGCCCAGCTCCACCAGCATGGGCTCCATGCGGTTTTTCTGCGCGTTGGGCACCAGCCAGGTGATGCGCCCGCGCAGGCCGTCGGCATCCTCCTTGACGAAGTGGTCGTCGCGGGAAAAGACCAGCTTCTCGCTGGCGGTCTCGGCAAAAAAGGCGTTCAGGCTGCTGCCCAGGCACTCCAGCAGATCGGTCAGCGTGGCAATGGAGGGCGAGGTGAGGTTGCGCTCCACCTGAGAGATGAAGCCCTTGCTCAGCTCAGCGCGGTCCGCCAGCTCCTCCTGTGTCAGGTTGAGCCCGATCCGCAGCCCCCGCAATTTGGCCCCGATGTCCATACAACCTCCATGCCCAAAGCCTCTGCCCGGAACCGGCGAGTTTACCCCCGCTAAACTTCCAAGCCAAATATATTAAACCACGCCCCTGCCATGCTGTCAATCCATATCCGCGTGAAATCCCAAGAAAAAACGCGGCCAATGTATACAAAAGAATGGCGTCAGACCAATGGAATGTGATTGATATCCCATCACAAACATGGTATTCTGAGCATAGTGAATATACATTGTGAGTATGCAAGGAGCCACCATGCAGCATCATGACCTACTGACCACCGTAACCATTGACGGCGCCCAGCTGACCCTCGACAGCTTCATCGCAGTCGCCCGCTCAGGCGCCAGGGTAACTGTATGCCCCCAGGCCATCCGGCGCATGGAGCGCTCCCGCGCCGTGGTGGAGGATATCATACGCAGCGGCCGCCCCGCCTACGGTATCAATACCGGCTTTGGCGATTTCTCGCGCATTTCCATCAGCGAGGAGGATGCCAGCCTGCTTCAAAACAACCTGATCCTCAGCCACTGCACCGCCATGGGCAACCCCTTCCCCCAGGAGGTGGTGCGCGGCATGCTGCTGCTGCGGGCAAACGCCCTGTGCGGCGGCTATTCGGGCATTCGCCCGCAGATTGTCGAGACCATGGCCGACATGCTCAACGCCGGGCTCCACCCGGTGGTGCCCGAAAAGGGCTCGCTGGGCGCCTCGGGCGATCTGGCGCCCCTGGCCCACATGGCGCTGGTGCTGTTGGGGCTGGGCGAGGCCGATTACAATGGGCAGCGCATGCCCGGCGGCGAGGCCATGAAGCTGGCCGGGCTGCCCACCTACTCGCTGTTGGCCAAGGAGGGCCTGGCGCTGATCAACGGCACGCAGGCCATGACCGCCGTAGGCGCGCTGGCCCTGCACGATGCCATGTGCGCCGCACGCCTGGCGGATATCACCGCTTCCATGTCGCTGGAGGCGCTGCGCGGCCTGACCAGCGCCTTTGAAGAGCGCCTGCAGACGGTACGCCCGCAAAAGGGCCAGCCCACGGTGGCGCGCAACATGCGCCTATTGTGCGCGGGCAGCGAAATATTGGAAAACGCAGCCTCCCTGCGGGTGCAGGACGCCTATACCCTGCGCTGCATCCCCCAGGTGCACGGCGCGGTGCGCATGGCCATGCGCCACGTCATCGAGGTGGTGCAGGATGAGCTGAACGCCGTGACCGACAACCCGCTGGTGTTTGAGGAGGATGGCGCCGTCCTCTCGGGCGGCAACTTCCACGGCGAGCCGCTTGCCCTGGCGTTTGACTATCTGGGCATCGCCGCGGCGGAGCTGGCCAGCATATCCGAACGCAGGCTGGAGCGCATGGTCAACCCCCAGCTGTCGGGCGGCCTGCCGGCCTTTCTGGTGCGCCAGGGCGGCCTCAACTCCGGCCTGATGATTGTGCAGTACGCCGCCGCCTCCATGGTGTCGGAAAACAAGGTGTACGCCCACCCAGCCAGCGTGGATTCCATCCCCTCCTCCGCCAACCAGGAAGACCATGTCAGCATGGGCACCACCGCCGCGCGCAAGTGCCGCCTGATTGTCGAAAACACGCTGTCCGTGCTGGCGATGGAGCTGATGGTGGCCTGCCAGGCGCTGGACCTGATCGACGAAAAGCCCTCCCCCGTGCACGCGCGCCTGCTGGCCCTGGTGCGGGAAAAGGTGCCCCATTATGACAAAGACCGCGAGATCCGGCTGGACATTGAACACATGAACGAACTGATCCGCAGGGATGATATCCTGCGGATCGTGTGGGAGGAAGTCCCGGATTTCGATTAAGCCTTATTGCTTGACCACGATGTTTCCGTCCTTGATGACGGTGTGCACCAGGTTTTGCCCGAAGCGGTAGAAGATATAATCCAGGTTATCGCTGTCCCACAGCAGCACATCGGCACGCTTACCCTTTTCCAGCGTGCCGGTTTCTTTTGCCTGGCCACTGGCCGCGGCGGCGTTCAGGGTGACGGCGGTCAGCACCTCCCGGGGCAGCAGGCGGTACTGCCAGCAGGCCAGGTTCATCACCAGCTGCATGTTGCCGCCCGGGCAGCTGCCGGGGTTGAAGTCCGTCGCCGCGCACACGGGCACGCCGGCGGCAATCATGTCGCGCGCGCGGGCATAGGGCTTGCCCAGGTACAGCGAGGTGGCCGGCAGCAGGCAGGCAATCACGCCCCCCGCCTTGAGCGCCGCGATGCCCGCATCGTCCGCCGCGATCAGGTGCTCGGCCGATATGGCGCCGATCTCCCCGGCCACACGGCTGCCGCCGATGGCTTCCACCTCGTCCGCGTGCACTTTGGCCCCCATGCCCAACGCCTGCGCCGCCGTCAGGATGCGGCGCGATTCCTCCGCGCTGAACACCCCCTGCTCGCAGAACACATCACAGTAATCCGCCAGCCCCTCCGCCGCCACCTGCGGCAGCATCTCGCGGATGAGCAGATCAATGTACCCCTCTCGGTCGCCTTTGTATTCCTCGGGCAGCGCATGCGCACCCATAAAGGTGGATACCAGCGTGATGGGCTGCCTGGTCTGCAGGGTCCGGGTCACGCGCAGCTGCTTGAGCTCGTTTTCGGTATCCAGGCCGTAGCCGCTCTTGCACTCGCAGGTGGTAACGCCCAGCGCCAGCATGTGCTGAAGCTGCCGGAGCGCCTTATCGGCCAGCTCGTCCTCGCCGGCGGCGCGCGTCGCGCGCACTGTGGACAGGATGCCGCCGCCGCGGGCCAGGATATCCAGGTAGGGCACTCCCTGCAGCTTGAGCGCCAGCTCGTGCTCGCGCCAGCCGCCAAACACCAGGTGGGTGTGCGCGTCCACCAGGCCGGGGGTGCACAGGCGCCCGCCGGCGTCCAGGGTCTCGCCCTCGTAGTCGCGGGGCATCCCCTGCTCCACGGCCGCGATGCGCCCATCCCGGATGAGCACATAGGCGCCTTCCATGGTCAATATATCCCCCTGCGCGGCGCCGCCCCGGGCGGCACGCCCCAGCGGCGTTGCCAGCAGGCCGATGTTATGAATCAGCAGGTTCATGCCCTGCCCCCCGCGGCGTCCAGCGCCTGTTGCACCAGCGCCTCATCGGCCAGGTGGGGCAGCGTGATGTGGTCGCTTTGGGCATGCTGTTCATTATATTCGCGCACGGTGTCCAGCGCGTTTTCATTGCCTGCCCAGGAGCGGCGCGACACCCCCACCATCACATCCCACGGCATGGCCATGCGCAGCACCGTATCCACCCGCTCGCTGCCATCCAGCACCATGCCAAAGCCGCCGTTGACGGCCTTGCCGATGCCCACGCCGCCGCCGTTGTGCAGCGCGGCCAGCGTCATGCCCCGGGCGCAGTTGCCCGCAAAGCACTGAGTGGCCATATCGGCCATGATGTTGGAGCCGTCCTTGATGTTGCTGGTCTCGCGGAAGGGTGAATCCGTGCCGCCGGTGTCGTGATGATCACGCCCCAGCATCACGGGGCCAATCTCCCCCCGGCGCACCATGTCGTTAAACTTGAGGGCGATGTTCATGCGGCCCAGGGCATCCTGATACAAAATGCGGCACTGCGTGCCCACCACAAGGCGGTTTTTGCCGGCATCGCGCACCCAGGCCCAGTTGTCCCTGTCCTGATAGCGGCGCTCCGGGTCGATCAGCGCCATGGCGGCCTGGTCGGTGCGCTCCAGGTCCTCCGGCCTGCCGCTCAGGCAGCACCAGCGGAAAGGGCCGTAGCCGTAGTCAAACAGCTGCGGGCCCAAAATGTCCTCCACATAGGAGGGGAAGACAAAGCCATTGAGGTCGTTGACGCCGTTGCGGCAGATAGCGGTCACCCCGGCGTCGAACACCGCCTTCAAAAAGCTGTTGCCATAGTCAAAGAAGTAGGTGCCCGCCTCGTGCAGCCGGCAGATCAGCTCGTAGTGGCGGCGCAGCGACCTGTCCACCAATTGGCGGAAGCCCTCCGGGTCCTTGTCCAGCATGTCGGTGCGCTGTTCAAAGGTGAGGCCCTGGGGGCAGTAACCCCCGCCATAGGGCACGTGGCAGCTGGTCTGGTCGCTGAGCAAGTCCACATGCACGCGCTTAATCAGCAGGTAGTCCAGCAGGTCAATCACATTGCCGTGGTAGGCGATGGCACAGGGCTGCCCGGCAGCCAGCTTCTCCCGGGCCAGGCGCACAGCCTCCTCCAGCGAGTCGGTGGCCGCGCTCACCCAGCCCTGGCTGTGCCGGGTCCGGATGCGCGAGGCGTCCACCTCGGCGATGATGGCCACCGCGCCCGCGATCTCTGCCGCCTTGCCCTGCGCGCCGCTCATGCCGCCCAGGCCGGAGGACACAAACAGCTTGCCCTTCAGGTCTTCCCCCGGGCCCACGCCCAGTTTGAGCCGTCCGGCCCCCAGCAGGGTATTGAACGTGCCGTGCACGATGCCCTGCGGGCCTATGTACATCCAGCCGCCCGCCGTCATCTGGCCGTAGTTGGCCACGCCGATGGCCGCCGCGCGGTTGAAGCCCTCGATGTCATCAAACATGCCGATCATCATGGCGTTGGTGGTGATCACACGGGGCGCCAGCTCGTGCGAGCGGAACAGGCCCAGCGGGTGTCCGCTCATCATGGCCAATGTCTGCCCGTGGGTGAGCGCCTCCAGGTAGCGCTTGATCAGGCGGTATTGCATCCAATTCTGGCACACCTGGCCGGTTTCGCCGTAGGTGACCAGCTCATAGGGATAGAGCGCCACCTCAAAATCCAGGTTGTTATCAATCATCACCTGCAGGGCCTTGCCCTCCAGGCAGTTGCCCCGGTATTCCTCCACCGGGCGGCCCCAGATGCGCCCTGCCGGCCGGAAGCGGTAGCCGTAGATGCGGCCATGCTCGCGCAATTCCTGCGCAAACTCCGCCGCCATTACGCCGTGGTACTGCGACGGGATGTAGCGCAGCGCGTTGCGGATGGCCAGTTCCTCATCCGCCCGGCTCAGATGGGCCTCGCGCCGCGGCGCGCGGCGGATGCCCGGCTCAAAGGGCGGCTGCTCCGGCAGCGGCCCCGTCAACCAATCAAATTGCTCATATTCAGTGGACATGTATTTCCCTCCGGTGATATGCGTTCTATTGCTTCCATTCTACCTGTTCCGGCCATCGTCCGCAACTATTCTTCCGGGCCGGTTTGCCCCGCACCGTCCGTCCACAGGCCCGTCTGTTCAAAGTGGCGCACCTGCTCCCGGGCCCGCGCCACCAGGCCCGGCTCAAAGCCCATCTGCGCCAGCAGCAAAATGGCGTTGCGCGTGCGGGTGGGCCCCTGACGCAGCAGGTAGTCAAAGGACACGCCGTCCTCGCTCACGGTTTCTGAGAAGTGCCGGTTGTCATACACGTCGGCCAGTATCCGCGTCAGCTCGATATCATGGGTGGCGGCCATGCACAGCATGTTGGTGCCCTCAAAGGAGCGCAGCAGCGACGAGGAGGCAGCGATGCGCTCAATGGTGTTGGTGCCCCGCAGTATTTCATCCACAAAGCACAGCGCCCGCCGGCCCTCGTCCGCGGCATCGGCGATGCGCTTCATGCTGCGGATCTCGGCGATGAAATAGCTTTCCCCGGCCAGCACCTGATCGCGGATGGCCATGGAGGTGAGCACCTGGGCCCGGCACAGCGAAAACCGCCTGGCAAAGCACAGGTGCAGCGTCTGCGCCAGGATGCAGTTGATGGCCACCGCCTTGATGAAGGTGGATTTGCCCGAGGCGTTGGAACCGGTGATCAGCAGGTGCCGCTGCCAGTCCAGATCGTTGGTTACGGCATCGCGCACCAGTGGGTGACGCACGCCCTGCGCCCGCACATGCAGCGCATCGTCAAAGGCAGGCGTGCACAGCGCACGTACGCGCTCCTTCAGGTGGGCGATGGACAGCACGGCATCCATCTCGCCTACCATCCGGTACAGTCGGCGCACCTGCCCGCCATGGCGCTCCAGCCCGCGCACGATGGCCGTGAAGCTCAGCATATCCAGCATAAACAGCATTTTGAGAAAGGGGGTAATCACATCCAACTCATGTACCTGCTCGCTGCCAAACAGCGACAGCCAGAAGCGGATGGGCCGCAGCGCCCCAAACAGGGCGCGCAGCTCCTCCGTCTGCGCGGCAAGGTCCGGGTGGTCGATCTTGCTCAATCTGCCCGCCGCGTGCAGCACGGTGGAGATATGGCGCAGGGCAATCAACTCCTTCTCCCAGATGGCCTGGGTGCGGTAGTTGACAAAGGCGTTGACCATCAGCGCCAGAATGGCCACGATGAACAATGGCTTGTATACAAAGCCCAGCAGCGCAAACAGCGTGGGCAGCGCCGCCAGCGCCCGGTAGCGCCAGGGCTTGTCCGGCATCTGATAATCCGGGCTGTACAGGTACCGCCACGCACCGTGAAAGCCGCGGTAGCCGATATTGCTGAGGATCATCTCCACCCGCAGCCGCAGGGGCTCCTCCCGGCGAAACAGCCCGGCCACGGCCTCGCGGGCGGTCAATGTATCCCCACCCACCCCCTGCTCGCGCAGCAGGGCATACAGCACCTCGCTGCCCACGATGGAGCGGGAGCAATCAATGCCCCGCAGCAGCAGGTCCAGCTCCAGGTCGTTCCAGGTGGTGTCGTCCACCGCGCCCGGCTGGGGAGCTGCTGCCTGCGCGGCCTGCCAGTAGGCAGCGATGTCCTGCGATTGCTCGGTATCCGGCCGGCGCAGCGCCTCCACCTTGCCCCACTGCGCGCTGAGCAGGCGGCGCAGGCGCCTGTCCTGCACCCATTTCGCCACCAGATAGATGACCGGCAGCAAAACAATCAAAATCAGGCCAATAAACACCGCGTAGGATGCCGGCATGACGCCTCCTTTATACATTCATCGCATGTGATGGGATAAACAAACCTGTTCCACTATACCACAGGCTGCTCGGACAATAAACATCTGTATGCGCACAAAAAATCCCACCCGCTTGCGCGGACGGGATCTGGCAGGGGCAGAAGGACCCACGGGCTGCGCCCTGATATCAGTTCACAATGGGCGCCCGCCGCACTACCGTTTGCGGGCTTCCTTGTTCACTGGGCTTTCGGCTCGCTTCGCCCCGCACTGCGGGCACTCGCCTGCGCCCCCTTCGGGTTCGAGTCCTTCTCCCCCCATACGCAAAAATCCCGCCCGCTTGCGCGGACGGGATCTGGCAGGGGCAGAAGGACTCGAACCCTCAACAAAGGTTTTGGAGACCCACGTGTTACCATTACACCATGCCCCTACGGGGTAACGGGTGCATTATAGCGAAGGGGGGCCCTGCTGTCAAGATTCGCTCGCGCGGTGAAAGGCCTCAAACCTTGCCAGACAGCCGTCAACGGCCCTTTTGACGGCCCGGTTGGGCTTGACCCCTTCCTCATACCAGATACTCTTCACGGTCAACTTGCCCGCCTTTTTGTCAAACACCGGCTCCGCGCGCCCGATGAAGCGGTCGCCTAACAGCAGCGGCAGCACATAGTAGCTATACCTGCGCTTGTCGGCAGGCGTATAGATTTCCCAGGTGTAGTCAAAATCAAACAGGGCTTGCAGCATTTTGCGGTCCCATATCAGGTTATCAAGCGGCGCGATCAGCTCGCAGCGTGGCGGCATCGCCCCCTCCTGCACGGCATCAGCCAATCGCGGCTCATCCTCCCGCAAGCAGTAGAATCGATCCCGGATGCCCTCCACCATCACAGGCAGGATGGCACCCTGCGCTTCCAACGCGGCAAAGATCTGCTGCCGCTGCGGCGTATTGAAATCCTCCAGCCCCAGCCACGCGGCGGATGCCCTGTTCCACAGCATGCCCACCGCACCGATGCGCCGCAGCACAAGGAAGCGATGCAGCGATGCCTGGTCCGGATGCGGGTCGGGCGCAGCCGCCAGTGCCGGCGGGATGCAGCGCTCAATCAGGTCGTAGTATTTCACCGTGCCCTGCTTGTGATGGATGCCCAGCTCGCCGCCGTAGTACAGGTGCTCCAGCGTGGCGCGGGCAAGGCGGGTTGAGCCCCAGAACCAGTGCACCTTGTCGTCGATGCCGATGTCCTTGGAGCACAGCGGCCCGCGGTCGCGGATTTCCGCCAGCACGTGCTCCCTGGCGCCGCTAATCTGCTCGTGGCTGCGCATCCAAAGGCCGCGCCGCTCCCGCATGCGGGCAAAGTGTGGCCAATCCTTCGTGGGAAAGATGCATAGCTCCTTGTCGAAGTAATCCACCAGGCGCCGCTGCCGGTAGAGCAGATCGGCCAGCATCGCCTTGCTATAGCCCTGGATGCGCGACTGGAGCACCAGGTCGGGGTTGCGCCCACACACATCAATGGGGTCAAACTGTATGCTGCCGGCCTGGCGGATGAAGGCAAAGGCCCCCTCCGGCCCGATGAACCTGTGCTCGCCCATCAGGCCGTGGCGGGTGAGTAGGAAGCGCCGGGCCTGCTCCCGGCTCAGCCGGATGGCGGCCGTCATGAGCACACCTCCATCAGCCTGCCGTCAGCGCCCTCCCGCGTGCAGATATGCTGCGGCATGACGGGCAGCGGGTCCAGCCTGTCTTTGAAAAATCGGGGATAGGCATTGTACTGGCCGTATGCCGCAAGAGGCAGCCAAAGCACATGCTCCCGAAAGCCGTGCATGCTGTGGCTGTCGGCATGCAGCGTCATGCCCGAGGGGGTCTTCATCAGGTAGTAAAAGGCCACCTCATGGCATTGCAGGCTCTGCTCGCCGGCAAAGAAATTCTCGTGGATAAACAACAGGCGGTCAATCTCCATCATCACGCCCGTCTCCTCCAGCACCTCGCGGCGCACCGCATCCTCCAGGCTCTCCCCCAGCAGCACCGCGCCGCCTACGGAATAGTAATATGGGTCCCGCTCGTTTTTTGCCATCAACACGCAGCCATCGTGCAATATGACTGCCGCCGCGCGCATGCGAAACCAGTATCCATCCCGCAGGATAAAGCAATCCCTGCGCTGTTCGGCCAGCAATGCCTCATCCATCTTCTGTCTCCTTCATCTGCGCCTGACGCTTCATCCAACCATGGTAATGGTAGGGCGGTGATGCTGTCAAGCCGTGCCGCAGCCCGTGTACAACGGTGCTGACCCGTGTATATTCCTATCAGACCCATGTGCAAAACCTGCTTGAACTTTGCTTTTTTGATGAACGGAGGAAAACATGAAAAGAATCAACCACATGATTGCCCGGGCTGCCGTGTGGCTGTTGATCGTATCCATTGCATTGCTGCCTTGCCCTTGCAGGCCGAAGCTGCCCAAGCCCCCGGATTCACGGCCGAGGTGCTGGCCGGCGGGCTGGAGCGCCCCTGGGATTTGGCCCAGCTACCCGATGGCTCGCTGCTGTTTACCCAGCGCGGCGGCTCGCTGAGCCTGCTGGCCGACGGCCAGGTGCGCCCCATCGCCGATATGCCCATGTTGCGGCCCGCGGCGAGGGCGGACTGACCGGGCTGGCACTGGATGCGGCATTTGCCGACAACCGGCTGATCTATCTGGCCTACAATAGTGTCCTCTGAATAACAGAATTTCCACACTTTCAACTCAATTTTAGCAGCCCAAAGCAGTTTTCCTCACCCCACAC
>Ga0123333_10006195_pt1 | contig 10595 bp, 5 predicted proteins | sample BioC12SIPDNA_3_FD_89957 | JGI IMG/M metagenome (GOLD analysis project Ga0123333, IMG submission 89957) | Anaerobic biogas reactor microbial communites from Washington, USA - Biogas_R2_B C12 SIP DNA | ecosystem: Engineered > Bioreactor > Anaerobic > Unclassified | place: Washington, USA...
ACGCAGCCGCCGCCGCCCACTGCGACGCCCGGCCCGCCCACCGCTACGCCGACCAGCACGGGAACGCCGCTGCCGCCCGTCGTGGTGAGCGTGAAGGTCGACAAGGCCAACGTCCGCCAGGGCCCCGGTCTGCTCTACCCGGTCATCACGCGGCTCGACGCAGGCACGGAGATCACGGCGGTCGGCCGCAACCGGAACGGCGACTGGTGGAAGGTCTGCTGCGTCAACGGCCAGGACGTCTGGATCGCAGACTCGGTGGTGGAGGTGACAGGTCCCATCTGGACCGTGGCGGAGATCGGCAATGTTCCGCCGCCCCCGCCGACGCGGCCGCCCCCGCCGACCCCGCTGCCCACGCCGACGTTTGCGTGGCCGTTTCGCGTCGAGGGCTCGGTGCTGCAGTATCCCAACGAGGGCAACAGCTTCTTCCGCATCGACGGAATCATCTATAACGGCGCGACGCCGCTGTACGGCTACAAGCTGCGCATTCGGAAGACGTCGACCGGCCAGGAGTGGCTGAGCGACGGTTCGCAGACGTCATGGTACTGGTACGTCCTGCAGTATCCCGACGACGGCAAGCCGGTGAACGTCCCGATCGACTGCCCGAGACCGCGCGCTGGCTTGCTCTGCCTGCGCAGCAACGTCAAGTGGGACAGCAACAGCGTGCAGGTGCCGATGGGCGACGACGTGTGGGAGGTGACCGCCACCGACGGCGGCGGCAAGCCGCTGTCGACGCCTGTTCGCATCACGACGAGCACTGCCAACCCGATGTGGTACTCGATCACGTTTACGAGCCGGCCATGAGCGCCACGTCGACCGCACCCCGTATGCGAGCTCGGGCGGTTGCCCGGCTGCTGCTGCTCGCGCTGTTCGTCGGGGCCATCACCGCCGCGTGCTCCGCCGGCGGGCTGTCGGGCAACCAGGGCGGCGGAGGGGCCACGCCGACCCGAACGCCGCGGCCGACCTTCACGCCCCTGCCCGGCGCGCTTGCGCCCCTGCCGGGCGTGCCCGTGATCCGCGGTACGCTGCCGCCGGGGGTGACCTCCGGCGCGTCGCCTGCGATCGATGCCCCCGGCGCACCCGGCGAGGCTGTGTTGGCCCTGGGAGGCGACACCAGCCTGGTGTTGTTTGCCACCTACACGCCGACTGCTACGGCCACGCCCACGCAGGGTGCGCCGACGCGCACGCCGAGCGCCCGCACCGCGACGCCCGCGCCGCGGGCGACGCCGTTCGTGGTGATCGAGGCGGACGCGCTGTACGGACGACGCGGGCCGGGGACGAACTACGAGCGCATCGGCCAGGCCAAGGCGGGCGACTCCCTCTTTGTGCTGGGGCGCACGGCGGACAACGACTGGCTGCAGGTATGCTGCATGGCCAACCAACCGGTTTGGGTGGCCGCGGACCAGGTCGATGCGCGCGGCGCGGTGGCGTCTGCGCCCGTGCTGACCCCGCCGCCGCTCCCGACCGCGACGCGGCCGCCCGTCGTCGCAGCGCCCCGCGTGGGCCAGAGCCCGATCGCGACGCCGCGGCCCGCGGGCCCGTCGCTGCCGCCCTTCGACATCGCGCGCGGTCCCGAGTTTCCGATCCGCCGCGACGATGGGCTGCTGACGATCTGGGTCAAGGTTTATGAGGGCCCGGCCGACAACCAACGGCCGTTGGGGGGCTTCACCTTGAAGGTGTTCCGGGACGGCGTCGACGTGAGCGACAACGTCCTGTCGTTCGACGACCGGCCCTTCGACAAGACGACGCCGAACCAGGGCGCGTACGAATATAACCTGAAGTACGAGATGTACGGCGCTGCCGAGGCCGACTGGGAGATCTACCTGACCCGGCCCGGCGCAGACCGCATGTCGCCCGTCACGAAGTTCACGACCAAGGGCGACTCTTACCGCAACCTGGTGGTCTACATCGCTTACCTCCTGGCACGGTGAGGCTTAACGCCCATTCTGTGGCGCCGCCGTAGTGGCGTCACAGAACGGGTGCCATGCCACCGGGCCATCAAGCATGGACCACACTCTGAGGAGGAAGATAATGCGTATCCGTTACTGGACGCTGCTCGCCGCAGCCGTTCTCCTGGCAGTCGTCGCAGGCTGTGCGGGCAACCGGGTGGCGAGAGAACCGGCCAATACGCCGGTGCCCACCAAGACCCTGCGGCCTACCTTCACGGCGACGGTCCCGGAGCCGACCCTGACCCCGACGCCGACCGAAGTGCCGCCGACGGCCACGCCTGAGGAGCCGACCGCCACCCCCGTGCCGCCGACGCCCGAGCCGACCGCCACCCCCGAGGCCGCGGTGCTGACCGTCACCAGCGCGAGCCTGAACGTGCGCAGCGGACCCGGCACGAACTACGGGGTCATCGGCCGCCTGACCAGGGGCCAGAATGCCACGGTCACGGGCAAGAACCCGGCCGGCACCTGGTGGGAGTTCGACTATGACGGCAGGACCGGCTGGGTCATCGGGACGAACGTCACGGTGCGCAACGGCGAGGTCGTTCAGGTCGCGCAGAACATCCCTGCCGCGCCGACCGCGGCCCCGCGGCCGACCGCTCGGCCGGTGGCAGCCCAGCCTGCGCCCGCACCTGCGCCGGCCGCGCCGCAAGTCACCTCGAAATACGGCATCACCAAGAGCGAGCTGCGGCCCAACACGAACCCGATCGTCTCCGTTTGGTGCTTCGTGTTCAATCAGAGTGCAAACGGCCTGGTAGCGGGCACGATTCGAGTGGTTCAGGGCGGAGCCACGGTGAAAGAACAAGCTTTCAACGCGGTCCTGGCACGCGGGGATTCGGGTTACTCCTCGGAATACCTGTATAACGATGGCTGCAAAGTGGAGTTGCCCGCGTCGGATGGCGCCTATGGCGCGTACCTGATTGAAGGCGGCAACCAGGTATCCGATATCTTCAACTTCACGGTGTCAGGAAGCACAAACCGAACTGCGATCATCGAATGGAAGCAACGGTAGGCAGGGCCGCCGGTGGCGACCCCCGAGTCTCCGGACAATCAAGCACCCATCCGGCTCGCCGTTCTGGTGAAATCGGGTTTCTGACGTTTGTTGTGTTGCTGGGCCTCGCACTTCGCGGGGCCCGGCTCGGCTTCCAGCCCCTCTGGTGGGACGAAGGCTACTCCGCCTGGTTCGCCACGCACTCCCTGGCCCGGATGGCCGCGCTCACCGCGGAGGACATCCACCCGCCGCTCTACTATGCGCTGCTGCATCTCTGGACGCGCGTCGCGGGCGCAGGACCGCTCAGCCTCCGCCTCCTGTCGGTCATGGCCGGTGTTGCGGCCATTCCGCTCATGTTCGCTGCCGCGCGGCGCGTTCTCGGCAGCCGCCGCGCCGCGCTGATCGCCGCGGGCCTCCTCGCGGTCAATCCCCTGCACGTCTTCTACAGCCAGGAAGTCCGGATGTACGGCCTGGTGGCGTTGCTCAGCACCGGCGTGCTGTGGGCCGCGTGGGAGGTGCTGCACGGGGCCGGGTCCCGCCGCGCGGCCCTGTCCTATGTCGCGCTCGCAGTCGCGGCGCTCTATACGCAATACTACGCGGTCTTCCTGTCCATCGGCCTCACCCTCTATGCGGCGTGGCGCTGGCGCGGCCAGTGGCGCCGCCTCGCGGCCTGGCTCGGGCTGCAGGCGCTCGTCGCCGTCCTGTACCTGCCGTGGGTGCTCTATGCAGGCCCGCGCCTCGTCCTCTACGTGAGCCACAAGGTCGTGGCGGACGCGGACCGGCCGCTCGGCCTCCTGGCCTACCTCGCCCGCCACCTGGCCGCGTTCGCGGGCGGACACGGGGAAGGACCGCTGGCCCCGTGGTGGCCGCTGGCACTGCTGCTGTTGATCCCGGTGCTCGGCGGCCTGGCCGTGGCATGGCGCCGCGGCCAGGCCGCGGGTAATGCGGGCCGGACTTCCGCGCCGCGGCAGGCGATCGCCATGCTCGCCACCGTCCTCCTCGTCTCGCTGCTCCTGGGTTGGGCGGTCGGCCTGCGCTACCCGTTCTTCCCCGAGCGCGGGGAGCGCCTGCTGCTCCTCGCGCTGCCGGCGTTCGTGATGCTGGCCGCGGCCGGCCTGCATGCGTGGCTGCCCTCAGGCCAACCGAAGGTCGTGCCAACCGGAGGTCGACCAACGACCTCCGAGGCTGCCTCGGAGGTCTCGCGTCGGTCGGAAACCCCGGAGGTCTCACGCCGCGGGTGGGTCTTCCCCGCCGCGTGCGCCGCGTTCGCGCTCGTCTCGGCCGCGAGCCTGGCCGCGTTCTACACCGTCCCGCGCTACGCGGACGACGACTACCGCCCCCTCATCGCGCGCATCGTCGAGCAAGGGCTGCCGGAGGACACGGTCTTCTGCGTCTATCCCTGGCAGGTGGGCTACTGGCGCAGTTACGCGCCGGCGGCCGGCGGGGCCTCTGGCCCCCATGCGGTCCTCAGTCCCGCGCCGGAGTGGGGCGCGGCGGTCGAGGATGCGCTCGCCGGTGCGCTCGAGCGGGGCCGCGTGTGGTTCCCCGCACACCTGGCGCTGGGCGCGATCCTGGAGACGCAGGTCGAGGCCGCGCTGGGCGGGCAGGCGGTCGCTTTCGCCAACACGTGGTACGGGCCTGGCACCCGGCTGAGCGCGTGGCGTCGCGCCGCGCTCCCGGACCCCGCGCCGGCGCCGGGGGCCCAGGCGCTGGGGGCCCAGGCGCTGGCCCGCTTCGAGGTGCCGGCCGCGGGGGCCCTGTCGCTGCTCGGCGTGACCGCAGAGGATGCGCCCGTGCCCGCGGCCAACGCGGTCACCGCGTTGAGCCTGGCGTGGCAGGCGGCGCAGCGGCCCCCGGACCTGGCCGTCAGCGTCCGGCTTGTGGATGACCTGGGGCAGATCTGGGGCCAGAACGACTACGAGCCGCTCGGGTCGCTGGGGCGTGCCCAGGCCGGAGACACGGCCGGCTCGTGGCAGGCGACGGATCGGCTCGGCCTCCTCGTGCCGGCCGGCACCCCGCCCGGCCGCTACCGGGTCGAGCTGGTGGTGCGGCCCGCGGACGCCGCGCGGCCGCTGCAGGTCCAGGCAGGCGACGGTCTGCCTGCGACCGGCACCACCCTGTATCATCTCCAGGTTCAGCCTGCCGGCAGGCCGCTCGGCCCCGAGTCGCTGCCCATCGCGGCGCGCCGGCCGATCGACCTGGGGGACGGCATCCGCTTCCTCGGCTATACCGTCGATGGCGGGCCGGTCACGCCCGGGGCCGCACGCCGCGTGAACCTCTTCTGGCAGGCCACGGCCGCGCCCACGGCGGATTACACCGCGTTCGTCCAGCTGCTCGGCGCGGATGGCGCGCCCGCGGCCCTGTGGGAGGCCCCGCCCGGCGCGGCCTACGCCACCTCGGGGTGGGCGAGCGGCACGCTGATCCGCACCCAGGCGACGCTGCGCGTGCCCGCGACGGTGGCGGACGGGAAGTATCGGGTGATCGGGGGCCTCTTCCGCGCTGCGGACGGCGAGCGGCTGCGCACCGCGGGAGGCGACGACTTTGTGTCGCTGGGCTCGCTGGGCGTGGTGGGTCGCGGCCACGTGACCGCACTGCCGCAGGTTGAATACGCGGCCGATGCCCGCTTCGGCGATGCCGCGCGCCTGGTGGGGTACGATCTCTCCGTCACACACGTCGCGCCGGACGCCTCGCTTGACGTAACGCTGCACTGGGAGGCGCTGGCCGCAACGGATCGCCCGTACACGGTCTTCGTGCAGCTGCTGGATGAAGCGGGGCGGGCGTGGGGCTTCGGCGACGCTGAGCCGGGGGCCGGCGCGTTCCCGACGACGGGCTGGCTGGCGGGCGAGTACCTGGCCGACGCACACTCGGTGCTTGTCATGGGCGATGCGCCGCCGGGCGCGTATCGGCTGGCGGTGGGCCTGTACGATGCGGAGACGGGGAAGCGGCTCGGCACGGCCGAGGGCGGGGACCAGGTGACGCTATCGCCGCCTATCGTGGTCCCGTAGGGCGTTCGCCTTAGTGCTTCGTCACGCGGCGGCGCAGCTGGCCGCAGCCCGCGTCGATGTCGATGCCGCGGCGCAGCCGGACCGTGGCCGGGATGCCGTTGCGCTCCAGGATGCGCTGGAACACGGCCGCGTTGGCCTCGGTCGACGGCTGGTAGGGCGACTCGGCCACGGGGTTGAGCGGGATCAGGTTGACGTGGCACAGCACCCCGCCGGTCGGGCTTCGCAACGGCCGCAGCAGCGCGGCCAGCGCAACGGCCAGCTCCGGCAGGTCGTTGATGCCGTCCATCAGCGCATATTCGATCGTGATGCGCCGGTGGGTGCGCAGGATGTACTCCTGCAGCGCGGCCATCACCTCACCGATGGGGTAGCGGTGGTTGATCGGCAGCAGCCGGCTGCGCAGTTCGTCGTTCGGCGCGTGCAGGCTGACCGCCAGGTTGATCTGCAGCGGCTCGCCGGCCATCCGGCGGATGCCCTGGGGCAGGCCGACGGTCGAGACGGTGATGTGCCGCGCACCCAGGTTGAAGCCCTCTTTGTCGGTGATCGTCCCCAGCGCCTGCCACACGTTCTCGTAGTTCGCGAACGGCTCGCCCATGCCCATGACGACGATGTTGGTCAGCCGGGAGGGGGCAAGGTGGCCGCGGCGCGTCTCGCCCGGAAACTCCGGCGATGCGCTGCCCAGTGAGCCGACCGATCCGAACCCGCTGAGCGGCGCGTGCGGACCCTTGCGCACGGGCGGGCCGTCGTCCGGCGCGGCCAGCGCCTGCGCGGCCGCCGTCACCTGGGCCACGATCTCCCCCGCAGTGAGGTTGCGCGCCAACCCGCCCTGGCCCGTGGCGCAGAAGACGCAGCCCATCGCACACCCTGCCTGCGAGCTGATGCAGACCGTCCGCCGCTCGTCGTACAGCATCAGCACGGTCTCGATCGTCTGACCGTCGCCGAGGCGGAAGAGCCACTTGATCGTGTGCTGGTCAGTCGATCGCTGCTCGAAAACCCGCTCGAGCGGCTCGATGCGCGTCTCCGCGACCAGCCGGTTGCGCAGCGCTGCGGGCAGATTGGTCATCTGGGCCGGATGCGTGGCCAGCTTCCGGTACAGCCAATCCCACACCTGCTTGGCGCGGTAGGTCGGCTCTCCCCAGCCGGCCAACAGCTCGGTGAGCTCGCCTTTGCTCAGGTCGTACAGCGAGACGCCTCTCATGGCTGAAGGATAGCACACGAGAGGCGCCCCGGTCAATGGATCGTTGCGGGCGGATGCGGGTCTTCTGCCGGCGTGTTATGCCGGTTACCGCTCGTTGGTCTTGCTGAAGAAAACCTTGTCCACCTCGGTCCGCCGGCCCACGATCTCCAGCTGCGCACGAAGCGGCAGGTTCCGGGATGAGTTGCCGATCAGCAGCTCCACCATGCCCGGATGCACGGCGTAGCGCATCGTGACGTCGTAGTAGCCGAGCTGGTGGGTGTGCAGGCTGAAGGTCACGGTCCTGCGCTCGCCCGGGCGCAGATGGATGCGCCGGAAGCCCTTGAGCTCCAACATGGGGCGAGGCACAACCGCGTCCGGATGGCGGACATACAACTGAACCACTTCGTCGCCTGCGCACGTGCCTGTGTTGGTCACATCGAGGCTGAGGCTCACCTCGTCTCCGATCTGTGCCTGCGAGCGTTCCGGCCGCAGGTTGCCCAACTCGAATGTCGTGTAGCTCAGCCCATGGCCGAAGGGGAAGAGGGGTTGGCCGCGGAAGAAGCGGTACGTGCGTCCCTCCATCCGGTAATCATCAAAGGGCGGCAGGTCATCCACCGAGGCATACCAGGTGACGGGCAGCCGGCCGCCGGGGCAGTAGTCGCCGAAGAGCACATCGGCGAGAGCCTCGCCGCCGGCCTCACCGGGATACCAGGCCTCCACGATGGCCGGGATCTCCGAGGCAGCCCACCGGACAGCCACTGCGCTCCCGTTGAGCAACACCAACACGACCGGCTTGCCCAGGGCGTGCAGCTGCTCGAGCAGCCGTTGCTGGGCCGCGGGCAGCGCGATGTCTGTTCGATCACCCCCGGTGAAGCCCTCGATGTGGACGGGCATCTCTTCGCCCTCGAAGCGCGGCGACAGCCCCATGACCGCGATGATGGCATCGGCCCTGGCGGCGATCTCGAGCGCCTGCGCCGCCGCGTGCGTGTCCGGTGGCCCCCACAGGAGTTGCACCTGCGGATCGAGCCCCAGGCTGGCGAACTCCAGGCGGAGCCGGTAGAAGCGGCCGGCCTCCAGGTCGACCTCGACCGTCTTGAGGATCGGGTGGTGGATATCCTCTGACTCGACCAGCAGCCGGCCGTCCAGGTAGAGCCGGTAGCGGGTGTGGCCGTTCACGCCGAGGTGGTGGACTCCGCTTGCCTTCGGGACCAGGTAACCCGTCCAGCGCACGGAGAAGCGGTCGCCCCATTGCCCCGTCAATGGGCTGACGCCCTGCCAGATCCAATCCACCGTCGGATCGATGCGGGAGAGAGAGGGCTCCCCCGCCAGGTCCGCATTGTCGTAGTAGTCGCCCTTCAGCCCGGCCCTCGTCCAACCTTGTTCGCCGCATCGCAGGCAGTCTGGGGGAATGGCGATCATGGGCGCGGCCACGTCAACCCAACCGGCGCCCGGCGCGTGATAGAGCCGGGCTGAAGGCGCCAGCTTGCGGCGAATCCCTTCCAGCGGCGTCACGGGTTCGACGAGCGTACCGGCGTAATTGCCGAGCAGCGCGGTCAGGTCATCGGCATTCGGACCGATGACGGCGACTGCCTCCAGGCTTTTGGGCAGGGGCAGCAGGTTGCCGTCGTTCTTGAGCAGCACGATCGATTCGCGGGCTGCGCGGAGGGCAAGCGCCCGGTGTTCGGGCGAGTTGACGATCGAGTAGGGGATCGCGGCATAGGGCACCTGCTCTGGCGGATCGAACATGCCGAGCCGGAAGCGCGCGGCAAACAGGCGCTCGACCGCACGGTCGATGGCCTCCTCCGGCAGCAACCCCTGCGCCACGGCATCGGGCAGGGCGTGGTAGACGCTGCCACACTCGAGGTCGCACCCGGCTCTGACGGCCAGCGCCGCGGCCTCGGCGGCGGATGCGACCACCTTGTGATGGGCGTAGACGTCGAAGATTGCGCCGCAATCGGAGGTGACGTAGCCGTCGAAGCCCCAGGACTCGCGCACGATGTCCCGGAGCAGCGCCGGGCTGGCACAACACGGCTCGCCGTTGAGACGGTTGTATGCGCCCATGACCGACGCGGCCTTGCCTTCCCGAAGACAGGCCTCGAACGCTGGCAGGTAGGTCTCGAGGAGGTCGCGATCGGTGGGACGCGCGTCGAACTCATGCCGGGTCGCTTCCGGCCCGCTGTGGGCGGCCAGGTGTTTGGGCGTGGCAGCCGTCTTCAGGCAGCTGGGATCATCTCCCTGGAGCCCTTTGACGAAGGCGACCCCCAGGCTGGCGGTGAGATAGGGATCCTCCCCGTACGTCTCCTGGCCGCGGCCCCAGCGGGGATCGCGAAAGATGTTGACGTTCGGTGACCAGGGGGTCAGGCCGCTGTAGATCTGGCGGATGTCGCGGCGGAGCGCCTCGTGGTGCTTGGCCCGGGCCTCGTCGGAGATGGCGATCGCGATGCGCTCCAACAACTCCGGATTCCAGGTGGCGGCGAGGCCGATGGCCTGTGGAAAGACGGTCGCGGCCCCTGCGCGGCCCACCCCGTGCAGGCATTCGTTCCACCAGTTGTAGGCGGGGATGCCCAGCCGGGGGATGGCCGGCGCATCGAACACCATCTGCGAGACCTTCTCCGCCAGGGTCATCCGGGAGACCAGGTCTGCCGCGCGCTCTGCTACGGATGCCTCGATGCGGCTGCTGCTGACAGCAGGACTGCTGTTCATCGATCAGCCCTCCTCTGCGTGATCCGGGGAAGGGACAGGGGATGCGCCGGCATCGCCCATGTATTTGTGGCACTTCACCAGCACGTCGTCGATCCATATCTCGGCCGGTACGACCGTGCGGCAGACGTCCATCACCAGCGGACACCTGCCGGCAAAGCGGCAGCCCTGCTTGAGATACTCCTCCGCGTCCGCATCGGAGAGCTTGACCGTTCCCTCCCATCGCCGTTGGGGATCCGGTTCGGGGATCGATTCCCTGAGGAGCCGCGTGTAGGGGTGCTTCGGATCGACCAGAACCGTTTCCACCGCCCCCCTTTCCACGATGTTCCCCCGGAACATGATCGCGATACGATCGCTCACGTAATAGGCGGTTGCCAGGTCGTGCGTGATGTACAGCACGCTCACGCCGAGCTTGTCCTTGAGCTCCTTGAAGAGGTTGACGATCGACATGCGCAGGGAGGCGTCCACCATCGAAACCGGCTCATCCGCGATCAGGAGGTCGGGGTCGGTGAGCAGGGCCCTGGCGATGGAGATCCGCTGCAGCTGGCCCCCGGAGAATTCGCTGGGATACCTGCCGGCGAACTCCTCGTAAGAAAGTCCCACCGCGGCCAACTTGTCGTCGATCAGCCGGATGGCTTCAGCCTTCGTCTTGGCGAGTCCGTAGTTGTCGAGCGTCTCGAAGAAGTAGCTGTCGACCGTCCGCAGGGGATTGAACGTCTTGAACGGATCCTGGAAGATCGCCTGGATGCCTTCCGTGAGCCACACCTTCCGGCTCACGCCCT
>Ga0123333_10006203_pt1 | contig 10587 bp, 6 predicted proteins | sample BioC12SIPDNA_3_FD_89957 | JGI IMG/M metagenome (GOLD analysis project Ga0123333, IMG submission 89957) | Anaerobic biogas reactor microbial communites from Washington, USA - Biogas_R2_B C12 SIP DNA | ecosystem: Engineered > Bioreactor > Anaerobic > Unclassified | place: Washington, USA...
ATCTCCAGGTACCAGTCGCAGAACTCGCTCCAGAAGAAGTCATAGATCTGCCGCCCCGCCTCGCCGAACTGGAAGGTGTCCATCAGCCGTGTCACGTCCGCGATCGTGGCCGACAGCCGGCTGAGGATCCAGCGCTCGGGCAAGGACTGGTGACTGGTGACCAGGGATTGGGCATCGGGTTCCTGCTCCCCGCTCCCCAGTCCCTGATCCCCGATTTGCGACAGCACGAACCGCGCCGCGTTCCAGATCTTATTCGTGAAGTTGCGGTTGCCCTCCACGCGTTGCAGGCTCAGGTTCATGTCGGTGCCCGGGGTGGTGCCCGTGAGCAGCGTGAAGCGGAGCGCGTCCGCGCCCATCGGCTGCAGCCCATCCGGGTACTGTGATCTGACATAATCTCCGAGCTCTTCTGGCTTCGCACCGTCGAGCAGCGCGATCGGATCGAGCACGTTGCCCGTGGTCTTCGACATCTTGCGTCCCTGGTCGTCACGGATGATGCCGTGCAGGTACACCGTCTCGAACGGGATGTCGTTGGTGTAGAGCAGGCCCTGCATGATCATGCGCGCCACCCAGAAGAAAAGGATGTCGTAGCCGGTCTCCATCACGGTGGTCGGGTAGAAGCGGCGCAGGTCCGGCGTGTCATCGGGCCACCCCAGCGTCGAGAAGGGCCACAGGCCCGAGCTGAACCAGGTGTCGAGCACGTCGGGGTCCTGCTCGATGCGGGTCGATCCGCAGTGCTCGCAGTGCGTCGGGTCGATCTTGGCCACCGTGATGCCGTGGCAGTCCGCGCAGTGCCAGGCCGGGATGCGATGGCCCCACCACAGCTGCCGGCTGATGCACCAGTCCCGGATGTTTTCGAGCCAGTTGTAGTACACCTTCGTCAGCCGTTCTGGGACGATCGTGATGCGGCCCGCGCGTACGGCCTGGAGTCCCATGTCAGCCATGGGCTTCATCTTCACGAACCACTGCGTGCTCACCATCGGCTCGACGATCTCGCCCCCGCGCTGCGACCTGGGCACCTGCGTCCGGTACTTCTCGGTCTTGATGGTCAGCCCTGCGGCTTCCATGTCGGCCCACAGCTTCTTGCGGCACTCGAAGCGGTCGAGGCCCTGGTAGTGCGGGCCGGCCTCCGCGCTCATCTTCACATCGCGATCCAGCACGTTGATGATCTGCAGTCCGTGGCGCTGGCCGATGACGAAGTCGTTCGGATCGTGGCCCGGGGTGATCTTCAGCGCGCCGGTGCCGAACTCCATCTCCACGTAGGTGTCCTGGATCACCGGGATGGTGCGCTTCAGCACCGGCACCAGGCACGTGGCGCCGATCAGGTGCTGGTAGCGCTCGTCGTCCGGGTGCACGGCCACCGCGGTGTCGCCCAGGATGGTCTCGGGCCGCGTGGTCGCCACCGGGATGTAGCCCTTGCCAGGTCCATCGTCCAGGTTCGCGCCCGCGATCGGGTACTTGAAGTAGTAGAGGGTGGCGTCCTCTTCGGTGTACTCCACCTCCAGGTCGCTGACCGCGGTCTGCAGCCCGGGCGACCAGTTGATGAGGTACTCGCCCCGATAGATCAGCCCCATGCGGTAGAGGCGCACGAACGCCTCGCGCACCGCGCGGCTGAGTCCTTCGTCCATGGTGAAGCGCATGCGGTCCCAGTCACATGAGGCGCCCAAGCGGCGGAGCTGGCGCACGATGTGCCCGCCGTACTTCTCCTTCCACTCCCAGGTGCGGCGCAGGAACTCCTCCCGCCCGATGTCCTGACGGCGCACGCCCTCGCGGGACAGCATCTTCTCCACCTGGAGCTGGGTGGCGATGCCCGCGTGGTCATACCCCGGCACCCACAGCGCAGCATAGCCGCGCATGCGCTTGTAGCGGATCATGAGGTCTTCCAGCGAGACGAACATCGCGTGGCCCAGGTGCAGCTCGCCGGTGATGTTCGGCGGTGGGATGGAGATCACGAACGGTTCCGCGTCCGCCGGCGCGATTTCCGGCTTGAAGAAGCCGGACTGTTCCCACCAATCATAGATCCGGCGCTCGGACGCGCTCGGGTCGTAGGTCTTGGGCATCTCAAAGGCCATGGTTCTCTCTCCTTCTTCGGCAAACAAAAAGACCTTTCGTCTCAAGGACGGAAGGTCTCCGCGGTGCCACCTTGGTTGGCGGCAAGCAATCGAAAACGTGGTCTTAGATTGCGCCGCCCACTCTGAGCTGTAACGGGCTGACCCGTGACGCCCTATACCAGGCGCCGGCTTCGGCTCCCAGCTTTAAGCGTCCGACTCCCCGGCGACGTTCGGCCTCGCTCACATCGGAAGGGGGCTCTCACCCGGTGACCCCCTCTCTCTGGCGACGGCGTATGGCCTGTGCGAGCAGGCGTGCCTGCTCGCACAGGCCCGGCTTACTCCTCCGGTTCCGCGTCTTTCAAGGTCGATTATAGCCGATCCGCCGTGCCTGTCAACCTGCCGGCACGGAGCGTCGCAGGTCGGCGATCACCGCAGCAAGCTCGGCGCGCAATGCGGACCCAGCGGGCAGCTGCCCGATCATGGCCTCGGCCCGGCGAAGGCGCTTCCGCGCGTCCGCGAAGTCGATCAGCCCCTGGCCCACCTGCTGCCGGACGGGCAGTAGCCAGTCGATTGCCTGATCGAAGGCGGCGCTGGCTGTCACCGTTGCCCCCTCGCCGGACGACCGGTGCACGGCCGCCACGGCCCGGTCGGCCTCGATGTCGAGCGGGCTGATGAGCCACTTGGCCGCCTCCGCGGCCATGATGCGGTACGCCTCTCCGGCCTCGCCGGCGTGTTCGAACGTCGCGCTGCGATCGATGCGATGGGTGCCCAACTCGCTGCGCTGCACTGCCAGGCGGTGGACGTCCCCCGCACCCTCGACCAGGGCGCCGGTGACCTCGTATCCCCGCGCCTTCGGGATCAGCCACAGCCACAACACCTTGATCCACCCCATCGCGCCCAGGTCCGGCCCCGTGTGGAGCTCGACCGGAATCTGCACCCGCTGCACCAGCTGGTTCCATTCGCTCAGCTTCCCGGCGATGACCAGGGGCACGACGCTCGCCGCGTCGCCGCCTGCTTCGCCCACTGCGCCGGAGAACGTGCCGAGGCGGAGGCCCGGGCGCACGGCCGGACGCTGCAGCGCGGGCAGCACGCGCAGGTACCATAGTTCGCGCAGCGCAGCGAGCGCCCACCGGATGAACGTGGCCAGGAGGTAGAGCAGGACGAGCGCCGCGAGCGCGGCGAGCACCACGGAGGCGAAGTCCAGCAGCCGCGAGCCTGTCACCTGCGCGACGGTGGGCGCGGGGACGGTCGGCGCAACGAACGGTTCGGCGGTCGGCAGGGGAGCGATCATGGTGGCCATCTGCGCGGCCTTGCCGTCGAGCGCAGCCTTGAGCCCGGTGACGGCCTCGACGTTGCCCCGGTCCTCCCCGGCGATCTCCGCAAACAGGTCCGCCGCGCTGTCATAGTCCTGCCCCGCCAGGTAGGTCTGTGCGAGGAGCAGGCGCGCCTGCAGTCCGGTCAGGGTCGGGGTCGGCGATGGCGTGATGGTCGGAGTAAAGGTCGGCGTCGGCGTGCCCGCCGGTGTCGGCGTTCCCTCCGGCGTCAGAGACCCGTCAGGGGCGGCTGCCGCGGTCGCAACGGGCTCCTGCGCTGAGACGTCCGTCACCCGGGCGCCCAGCACGGCAAGGGCCAGGGCGAGAGGAAGGATCACCGACCATGCGAGCAGGCGCGTCCATCGTGGGCTCATGGCAACCTCCGGGACGAATTGTGAGGGTCAGCAGACTCAGACGATGACGTGACTGCCGAAGAGCGGGCAGCTTGGCGGGATTATAGCACGCTTCACGGGGCGTGGCAATTGGAGCGCCGTGGCCGGAATGCTATAATCGCGCCGCCAGCACAAGGAGACGCTGTATGTCGCATCCATTTCTGGAACGTCTTGCCACCGGCCCGATCCTGGGCGACGGCGCGATGGGCACCATGCTGCACGCCCAGGGCGCACGCCTCGATCAGTGCCTGGATCTGCTCAACCTGGAGCAGGGGGATTGGGTCCGCGAGATCCACCTCGCGTACATCCGCGCGGGCGCGGAGGTCGTCCAGACCAATACGTTCGCGGCCAACCCCCTGCGCCTGGCCGAGGAGGGCGTTCGGGACGCCCGCCAACAGCGGGAGATCAACTTTCGCGGCGTCAAGCTGGCGCGCGAGGCCCGCGAGATCAGCGGCCAGGCGGTGTGGATCGCGGGCTCCGTCGGCCCGCTCGGCCGCCGCGCGCGGCGCAGGTCCCAATTGTTGCGCGAGACCGCGGCCAACGCCTTCGCGGAGCAGATCGGCGTGCTCTGGGAGGCCGGCGCGGACCTGGTGATCCTCGAGACCTTCTCGGACCTGCGCGAGCTGCTCGTTGCGGTGGAGGTGGTCCGCCGGGTCAGCGACCTGCCCGTGGTCGCGGAGGTGACCTTCGGGCATGACGGCATCACGGCAGACGGCGCGCGGCCCGCAGAGGTCGCAACCGCGCTTGCAGACGCAGGCGTCGACGTCGCAGGCGTGAACTGCTCCCTCGGACCCGCGCGGCTGCTCGATTTCGTGGCGGAGATGCGCGCGACCCGGCCAGCCCTGCCCCTGTCCGCCATGCCCAACGCAGGGCTGCCTTACCGCGCGGGCGAGCGCATGATCTACCCGTCCGCGCCGCGCTACTTCGCCGAGCACGTGCCGTCGTTCCTGGCGCAGGGCGTGACGCTGATCGGCGGATGCTGCGGGACGACGCCCGCGCACATCCAGGCCATGCGCGCAGAGATCGACCGGACCGCGGGCCGGCACGCCGCGGGCGAGCAGGAGGCGCTCGCGCCCCTGCCCATGGTGCGCGTGAGCGCGGCCGTGATGGACGCGGCGGAGGAGACCGCGCCGGAGCCGACCGGCCTGCTGCAGAAGCTGGCTGCGGGCAAGTTCGTGGTGAGCGTCGAGGTGGATCCGCCGCGCGGCTTCAGCGCCGCGAAGATGCTGGAGGGCGCGGCCGTGGCCAGGGCCCAGGGTGCGGACGCGGTCAACGTGGCGGACAGCCCCATGGCGCGCGTGCGCATGGGTGCGCTGGCGTTGTGCGTCCTGATCCAGCAGCAGGTCGGCATCGAGACGATCCTCCACCTGACCACGCGTGATCGCTCGCTGATGGGGCTCCAGGCCGACCTGATCGGCGCGCACGCGTTGGGCGTGCGCAACATCATCGCGCTGACGGGCGACCCGCCCAGCATCGGCGACACGGCCGAGAGCAGCGCGGTGTACGATGTCGATTCCATCGGCCTGGCGAGGATCATCAGCCAGTTCAATCAGGGCCTGGACCGGTCGGGCAAGCCGTTCGGCAGCCGCGCCGCGTTCACGGTCGCGGTGGCGTCCGACCCCACCCGCGCGGACCTGGTGCAGGAGGTGGACCGGTTTCACGCGAAGGCCGCGGCCGGGGTGCACCTCACCATGACCCAGCCGATCTTCGACGCGGAGGTGTGGCGGCGCTTCATGGCGCTCTACCAGAAGCGTCACGGCGAGTTTCCCGTGCCGGTCCTGATCGGCATCCTGCCCCTGCAGAGCTACCGGCACGCCTCCTTCCTGCACAACGAGGTGCCGGGCATCGTGATCCCGGAGTCAGCCCTGGCGCGCATGGAGGCCGCAGGCGCAGATGGCCGCCGGGAAGGTGTGCGGATGGCGCAGGAGTTGCTCCTGGAGTTGAAGGAACTGCCCAAGGTGCAGGGGGTCTACCTGATGCCCAGCTTCGGGCGTTACGAGGTGGCGTGCGAGGTGCTGGACGTGGTGAAGGATCGGAACGCATCGTGAGCGCACCTTCCTTCGTGCTCGCGTCCCGCTCGCCGCGGCGCCGGGAGCTTCTCGGCCGCCTCGGGCTCGACTTCACCGTGGATGTGGCGGACGTGGACGAGTCGTCCTTCCCGGGCGAGCCGCCGGAGGCGCTGGTGTGCCGGCTGTGCCGCGCCAAGGCCGCGGCCGTGGCCGATCATCACGCCGGCGAGGTCGTGCTGGCGGCAGACACCATCGTCGTGCTGGACGGTGTCATCCTGGGTAAGCCGCGCGATCCCCTGGACGCGGTCGCGATGCTGAGCGCGCTGCGGGACCGGGTGCACGTCGTCTACACGGCCGTCTGCGTCATTTACGACGGCCGCGCGACAACGCGGCTCTCGGCCACCGACGTCACGATGCGCGCGTACACGGACGCCGAGATCGAAGCCTACGTCGAGACGGGCGATCCGCTGGACAAGGCCGGCGCGTACGGCATCCAGGACCCGCGGTTCGCGCCCGTGGCCGCGTGGGATGGGTGCTATTCGGCCGTGATGGGGTTGCCGCTGGGGCTGGCGGCCGAGCTGTTGGCTGAGGCGGGCGTCGGGGTATCGGAAGAGGTCAGTGCCGCCTGCCGGTCGATCACGGGGGACCGCTGTTGCCTCGGTGACGAATAGAGCAGGCGCGATTCGGAGCAATCATGCATGAAGATATCATCGCGGGACTGAATCCCGCACAGCGGGAAGCGGTCACGGCCGTCAAGGGACCGGTGTTGGTGCTGGCTGGCCCCGGCTCGGGCAAGACCCGGGTGCTGGCCCATCGGGTGGCCTACCTGTTGCGGGCCGCGGGCATCCATCCGCGGTCCGTCATGGCGGTCACGTTCACCAACAAGGCCGCGGGCGAGATGCGCGACCGCATTCATCGCCTGGTCGGCGAATCGGTGCCGGTGAGCACCGGCTGGAAGGGGCTGACCATCGGCACCTTCCACGCCATCTGTGCGCGCATCCTCCGTGCGGAAGCCGAGCCAGCCGGGCTCAATCCCAACTACGTGATCTACGACGACGGGGAGCAACTGAGCGCGATCCGGACCGCGATGAAGGATCTCCGCATCGACGACAAGATGTACCGCCCCGAGGCGATGCGGTCGGCCATCTCGAAGGCGAAGAACGAGCTGGTCAGGCCGGAGCAGTTCGAGACGTCCACGTACTACCTCGAGATCGCACAGCGCGTCTACGCGCGCTACGAGGCGATCCTGAAGGCCAACGGCGCGCTGGACTTCGATGACCTCCTCTGCCGCACCACCTGGCTCTTCAAGGACCATCCCGAGGTGCTGTGCCGCTACCAGGAGCGCTACGAATACCTCCTGGTGGACGAGTTCCAGGATACCAACTCTGCGCAGTACGACATGGTGTGCAGCCTGGCCGCCAGTTCGCGCAATCTCTTCGTGGTGGGCGACGAGGACCAGAGCATCTATGCCTTCCGGGGCGCGGACTACCGCAACGTCCTGCGGTTCCGCGAGGATTTCCCCGAGGCGAAGGTCATCCTGCTGGAGCAGAACTACCGCTCCACCCAGAGCATCCTGGATGCGGCGAACGCAGTCATCTCGCGCAATCAGAGACGCACGCCGAAGCGGCTCCGCACCGATCGCGGCCAGGGCGCGCAGATCACCCTGCACGAGGCATACGACGAGGCGGACGAGGCCCAGTTCGTGGTGAACACGGTCCAGCGGCTGGCCCATTCGGGCCAGCTCAAGCTGAGCGATTGCGCCGTGATGTACCGCACCAACGCACAGTCGCGCTCTCTGGAAGATGCTTTTGTCGCGCGCGGGCTGCCCTACCGCCTGGTCGGCGGCACGCGCTTCTATCAGCGCAAGGAGATCAAGGATGCGCTTGCCTACCTGCGCGTGGTCCATAACCCGGCGGACAACGTCGGCCTGATGCGCGTGATCAACGTCCCGCCGCGCGCGATCGGCGAGAAGACCGTGTCCGCGCTCTCCACCTGGAGCGCGGAGCTGGGCCTGCCGATGACCGGCGCGTTGGCGCTGCTGGCCGGCGACATGGGCAGCCCTCTGCTGAACGGCCTGTATCTCAGCACCGAGGCCAAGCCGCCGCAGCACCCGTTCGGCACGGCCGCGCAGCGCGCGCTCACTGCGTTTTACCGTGTCTTCTCGCGCTGGTTGAGCGTGAAGGATGGCCTGACGGTCGCCGCGCTGCTCGAGAAGGTCTCCGAGGAGTCGGGCTACGCCACCTGGCTGCGCGACGGCACCGAGGAGGGCGAGGATCGTTGGGCGAACGTGCAGGAGCTGCGCTCGGTGGCCGCGCACTACGACGACTTCCCACCCGAACTCCGCCTCAACGCGTTCCTGGAGGAGGTCGCGCTGGTCTCCGACCAGGACGAGCTGGCGAACCCGGAGGACCGCGTGACGCTGCTGACCGTCCACACCGCGAAGGGGCTGGAGTTCGACACGGTGTTCCTCGTCGGGCTGGAGGAGAACATCTTCCCCCACAGCCGGAGCATGGAGGACCCGGACCAGATGGAAGAGGAGCGCCGGCTGATGTACGTCGGCCTGACGCGCGCGAAGAACCGGCTGTACCTGCTACGCGCATTCCGCCGCATGCTCTACGGGCGCAGCGAGATCAACGAGCCGTCGCGGTTCCTGCGCGACGTGGCCCTCGCACAGGGCCTCTCCATCGGCTCCGGCCCCGTCCGGGGCGGCATGGCCGCACGGCGCGACGATGACGAAGACCGGTCGACCCGGTGGGAGTCCGGCCTGCCCGCGCATCGCCGTGCGTGGCCCGACGAGCCGGCCCCGCCGTTCGCCGGACGCAAGGGCGTGGGCAGCTCTTCGTCGTGGATGCCGGGGAAGCGACCGGGGCCTGCGACGCCACCTGCACGGCCGCCGCGCGATCTGCAATTCAAGCCGGGCGACCGCGTCGATCACGGGCTCTTCGGGCAGGGCATTGTGCTCAAGTCCGAGGCGACCGCGGACGACGAGGAGGTCACGGTGGCGTTTGCCGGGAAGGGCACGAAGACCCTGCTCGCCGGGTTCGCAAAGCTGCAGAAGATCGCCAGGTGACACACATGAACGCTGAGCCGGCGACGGGCGGCCCACCTGAGCAGTTGACCGATGAGGAGCGTACGCCCCTGACGGCCGGGCGGCGCGCCCGTCGCTTGGCCGCCATCGCGGCGCTCGCCGGGGTGATGCTCCTCGCACTGCTCGCCTACGTCTTGGGCCTTTCTGCCAGGACGGGCCAGCCCTTTCCAGGTCTCGGCGCGCGGATCCGGGCGATGACCGATCCCTGGGAGTGGGCGGCGCCGGGGTTCGCCGGCGGCGCGCCGGTCACGCTGACCCACGGCATCACGCACTACACCTACTACGCCTGGTCGCCCCAGTGCGACTTTCCCGACCGCCACCGCGTGCCAATGATCTGGGGCAGGGACGATTTCTACCGCGATGCGGACGACCTGCGGGCGCTGTTCGACGGCCGCTGCAACGACGGCCGGCCGCTTCTCTTCCTGAATGAGCCCGCCAAGGAGGAGCAGGCGAACATCACCCCCGCCGAGGCGGCGGCGATGTTTTACACGATGACGCGAGACGCGGCGTGGCCTTACGCACGCTGGCGTGGCCCCATCTACGCGGGCAACAACCTGGTGGAGGAGCGTGCCTGGGATGCGGAGTTCGTCAGGCAGTTCGCGGAGCGCTACAACGGGGGCAACACGGCCATCCCGGAGATCGCGGGGTGGGGGGTGCACCTGTATGGCAACTACCAGTACGGCCCGGGTGCAGGTGACCCCAACACAGTGTGGATCGAGGATGTGCCCGCCACGGAGATCGAGGCTGTGGTCGACCGCAGCCTGGCGGAGCTGGCACGCTATCGGTCGGAGCGAGCGGCCGAAGGCAACTCGACGTCGGTGGTCGTGACCGAGTTTGGGCTGCTGCAGGCGTCGGCCTGGCACGACCCGCCCGCGTTCTTCTACGACACCACCGCCGGCTTCATGTACCACTATGTGCAGAGGTTCGACCTCGTGCCCGAGGTGCAGGCGTGGTTCTGGTTCATCAGCGCGGGCTCCGCGGACGAGTTCCTCGACGTGAACCTGATGGTGGATCCCCGCACCGGCGCGCTGACGCCCAACGGAGAGATGTGGCGCGTCCTGGCGACGGAGCGCCAGCCGCCGTCCAGGTGAGCCCCGCGCCCCTCACGCGGTGAGGTAGCGCAGCAGCAGCGCGAGCACCGCCTCGGCGGAGTGCGCCTTGTTCGCCAGTCGATTGCCGTCCCACACGTGGCGCTCGCCCCACTCCGCATCCTCCGCGGAGAGGTGGATGTAGACCAGGCCGACCGGCTTGCCGGGCGTCGCGCCGGTCGGGCCCGCGATGCCGGTGACCGCCGCGCCGATGTCTGCGTCGAAGACGCGCCGCGCGCCCCGGGCCATCTCCGCGGCCGTCTCCGCGCTGACCGCGCCGTACAGTGCCAGTGTCTCCCCCCGCACCCCGATCACGCCTTCCTTCGCGCTGTTGGCATACGTCACCGCGCTGCCGAGGAAGTAGGCGGAGCTGCCCGAGAGGTCGGTGATCAGGTCTGCCACCAGGCCGCCGGTGCACGACTCGGCCAGGCCGAGGGTGAGGTTCCGTTCGATCAGGCGCCGGTGCACCTCGCGCGCCAGGGGATGCGGCCGCCGGCTGCGCCTGCGCGGCCCGGTGGGGCGGGTGTCATCGGCCATCATGTCTCGCTTGTCTCCTGGTCGTCGCGGTGCGCATCGGGCAGATAGAGCGTGAAGACGGAGCCGACGCCCACCTGGCTCTCCACCTCCAGCTGGCCGCCGTGCGCCTCGG
>Ga0123333_10006204_pt1 | contig 10584 bp, 10 predicted proteins | sample BioC12SIPDNA_3_FD_89957 | JGI IMG/M metagenome (GOLD analysis project Ga0123333, IMG submission 89957) | Anaerobic biogas reactor microbial communites from Washington, USA - Biogas_R2_B C12 SIP DNA | ecosystem: Engineered > Bioreactor > Anaerobic > Unclassified | place: Washington, USA...
GAGAAGGTCGAGGACGCGAGCGACGCCGAGCTCGTCGAGCACCTCCTGCAGCAGGTCTACGGTGCGGCGACGGAGGACGTCGACGCCGCGCGCTCGGTCCCGCGCGAGGTCCTCGTGCCTGTCCTGCCGCCCGAGCCGGACCAGGTCACGACGTGGCTCACGGGGCTGCGTGGCTCGCGCGTGAGCGTCCGCGTGCCCCAGCGCGGGGACAAGCGCGAGCTCGCCGAGACGGTGCGCAAGAACGCCGAGCAGGCGCTCGCGCTGCACCGCACGCGACGCGCGGGCGACCTCACGACGCGCAGCCAGGCGCTCCAGGAGATCCAGGAGGCCCTCGAGCTGCCGAGCGCGCCGCTGCGCATCGAGTGCTACGACGTGTCGACCACGATGGGCACGCATCAGATGGCCTCGATGGTCGTGTTCGAGGACGGTCTCGCGCGCAAGCCCGAGTACCGCACCTTCGCGGTACGCGGGTCGGACGGGCAGGGCGCACGCGACGACACCGCAGCGATCTACGAGGTCCTGACCCGGCGGTTCCGCAGGTACCTCAAGGAGCGGGACGCCTCCTCGGACGTCGAGCTCGACGACGCCGAACCGACCTCGGGTCCGGTCGACGAGGAGGGGCGTCCCAAGCGGTTCTCGTACTCGCCGAACCTCGTCGTCGTCGACGGCGGCGCGCCCCAGGTCGCCGCGGCGGCGCGCGCGCTCGCCGATCTCGGGATCGACGACGTCGCGCTGTGCGGGCTCGCGAAGCGGCTCGAGGAGGTGTGGCTCCCGGGGGAGGAGTTCCCCGTGATCCTCCCGCGCGCCTCGGAGGGTCTGTACCTCATGCAGCGCATCCGCGACGAGGCGCACCGCTTCGCGATCCAGGCGCACCGCCGGCGTCGCTCGAGGGCGATGACGACCTCTGCCCTCGACGACGTGCCCGGGCTCGGCCCGGTGCGCAAGGCGGCCCTGCTCAAGCACTTCGGCTCGCTCAAGCGCCTGCGTGCAGCCTCGGTCGAGGAGATCGCGACCGTTCCGGGCATGGGCAAGGCCTCCGCGGCCGCCGTCGTCGCGGCGCTCGCCCCGCGCGAGGAGCAGCCCGCACGCGACTGAGCCCGAGTCCTGGGGGCGGCTGGCATGCTGGAGGCATGACGAGCGAGCCTTCTCCCGACACCGTGCCCCACGGCATCCCGGCCCTCGACGAGCAGGCGACCAAGCCGCAGCGATCGGCGCCCGAGGTGCTCATCATCACGGGTATGTCCGGCGCGGGCCGCACCCGCGCGGCAGCGGTCCTCGAGGACATGGACTGGTACGTCGTGGACAACCTTCCCGCGCAGATGCTCTCGCACCTCGTGGGCATGATGACGCACGGGGTCGGGGGAGTGCGGCGCCTCGCGGCGGTCGTCGACGTGCGCGGCCGGGAGTTCTTCGCGGACCTCACGCCCGTGCTCGCCTCCTTGCGCGCCGCCGGGACGGACTACCAGATCCTCTTCCTCGACGCCTCGGACGAGGTTCTCGTGCGCCGGTACGAGCAGGTGCGCCGCCCGCACCCGCTCCAGGGCGAGGGGCGGATCCTCGACGGGATCGCGGCCGAGCGCGAGCTGCTCGAGGCGGTGCGCGAGCGGGCCGACATCTTCATCGACACCTCCGAGCTGTCCGTCCACGACCTCGCGCGCGAGGTTCGCGCCGCGGTCACCTCGGGTCCCGAGGAGGCGCTGCGCGTCAACGTCGTGTCTTTCGGCTTCAAGTACGGCATCCCGCTCGACGCGGACCACGTGATCGACATGCGCTTCCTCGCGAACCCCTTCTGGGTCCCCGAGCTGCGCCACCTCACGGGCCGCGACGCGCCGGTGCGCGACTACGTGCTCGGGCTGCCCGGCGCGCAGACCTTCATCGAGCGGTACGTCGCGGCCCTCGAGCCCGTGCTCGCGGGCTACCTCAACGAGGAGAAGAGGTACGTGACGATCGCGGTCGGCTGCACGGGCGGCAAGCACCGCTCGGTCGCGGTGAGCGAGGCCCTCGGGACGCTCCTGCGCGAGCAGGGCCACCGGGTGACCGTGACGGACCGCGACCTCGGCAAGGAGTGAGCGTGGCGCTCCTGACCGCACCAGGACCGCACGTCGTCGCACTCGGCGGGGGGCACGGGCTCTCGGCGTCGCTCGCGGCCCTGCGGCGCATCACCGACCGCATCACCGCGGTCGTCACGGTCGCCGACGACGGCGGTTCCTCGGGTCGCCTGCGCACCGAGCTCGGTGTGCTCCCCCCGGGGGACCTGCGCATGGCGCTGTCGGCGCTGTGCGACGACTCCGAGTGGGGGCGCACGTGGCGCGACCTGCTGCAGTACCGCTTCACCTCGCACGGGGACCTCGACCAGCACGCGATGGGCAACCTGCTGATCGTCGCGCTGTGGAACCAGCTCGGTGACACCGTCACGGGGCTCGACTGGGTGGGCCGGCTCCTCGGGGCGCGCGGGCGGGTGCTGCCGATGGCCTCGGTCCCGCTCGAGATCGAGGCGGACGTCGTCGAGGACAACGGCGCGCGGGTGCTCGTGCGCGGGCAGAGCTCGGTCGCGACCGCGCGGGGCCGCATCGAGCACGTGCGTCTCGTCCCGGGTGCCCCGCCCGCGTGCCCCGAGGCGGTCGACGCGGTGTTCGAGGCGGACTGGGTCGTGCTCGGCCCGGGCTCGTGGTACACCTCGGTCCTGCCGCACCTGCTCGTGCCGGACCTTGCCGACGCGCTCCTGACCACGAGCGCGCGGCGGCTCGTCAACCTCAACCTTGCGCCCGCGGGCGAGGTCGAGACGGCGGGGATGGGGGCGACCGAGCTGCTCGAGGTGATCGGTGACCACGCACCCGCGATGCGCATCGACGTCGTGATCGCCGACCCCGGCTCGGTCGAGGACGTGCACGCGCTCGAGAAGCGTTCGGAGTCGCTCGGCGCGCGCCTCTTGCTGCGCCAGGTCGGGGCGGGTGACGGCTCGCCGCGCCACGACCCGCTCCGGCTCGCCGCAGCGTTCGGCGACGCCTTCGAGACCTTCCTGGGCGACGTCGGAACCTCGGTGCGGTAGATGGCAGGATGTCCGCCATGGCTGCTCTGACGGCACAGGTGAAGGATGAGCTGGCTCGCGTCAAGATCGACAAGACGTCGTGCCGCAAGGCTGAGGTCTCGGCGATGCTGCGCTTCGCAGGAGGCCTGCACATCATCTCCGGGCGCATCGTGATCGAGGCCGAGCTCGACACCGCGATCGCCGCACGCCGCCTGCGCACGACCCTCGCGGAGGTCTACGGGCACGAGAGCGAGATCATCGTCGTCGCCCCCTCGGGGCTGCGGAAGGGCACGCGCTACGTCGTGCGGGTCATCAAGGACGGTGAGTCGCTCGCGCGGCAGACCGGTCTGCTCGACAACCGGGGCCGCCCTGTGCGCGGACTGCCGCCGCAGGTCGTCTCGGCCGGGGTCGCGGAGGCCGAGGCGGCGTGGCGCGGGGCGTTCCTCGCGCACGGCTCGCTCACCGAGCCGGGACGCTCGTCGTCGCTCGAGATCACGTGCCCGGGCCCCGAGGCGGCGCTCGCCCTCGTCGGGGCGGCCCGGCGCCTCGGGATCGCTGCGAAGTCGCGCGAGGTGCGCGGGGTCGACCGCGTGGTCATCCGCGACGGCGACTCGATCGCGCAGCTGCTCGCGCGGCTCGGTGCGCACGACGCGCTCATGGAGTGGGAGGAGCGACGTCTGCGCCGCGAGGTGCACGGCACCGCGAACCGGCTTGCGAACTTCGACGACGCGAACCTGCGTCGTTCGGCACGTGCCGCGGTCGCGGCAGGGGCCCGGGTCGAGCGTGCCTTCGAGATCCTCGGCGACGACGTCCCCGAGCACCTGCGCGAGGCGGGCGAGCTGCGCCTGGCCAACAAGGAGGCCTCGCTCGAGGAGCTCGGCAGGCTCGCGGACCCGCCCCTGACGAAGGACGCGGTCGCGGGTCGGATCCGTCGGCTGCTCGCGACCGCGGACAAGCGCGCGGCCGAGCTCGGGATCCCGGACACCGAGGCGAGCCTCACGCCGGACCTGCTCGACCTGTAGCCCCAGGACCGTGGCCTGCGCGCACGTCCCGGCGGGTGACCAAGGTCCCCGTCGCGAGCCTCCTGCGGTATAGGCTTGGGGACATCGGCGGGAACTCCCGCAGCGCACGCCGGGGTGCGTGACGCCACATCAAAGCAACTGTGCGTCGGACCCCGGTTCGGCGCGCGCCGAGGAGGGCATTGTGACCATCCGCGTCGGAATCAACGGCTTCGGCCGCATCGGCCGGAACTACCTTCGTGCGATCCTGGAGCTGGGTTCGGACATCCAGGTCGTCGCGGTGAACGACCTGACCGACAACAAGACGCTCGCGCACCTGCTGAAGTACGACTCGGTGCTCGGCCCGCTCAAGGGTGAGGTCTCCTACGACGACGAGTCGATCACGGTCAACGGCCAGCGCATCCGCGCGCTTGCCGAGCGTGACCCGGCGAACCTTCCGTGGGGCGAGCTCGGTGCCGACATCGTGATCGAGTCGACCGGCTTCTTCACGGACGCGACGAAGGCCAAGGCGCACCTCGACAACGGTGCCAAGAAGGTCATCATCTCCGCGCCGGGCAAGAACGAGGACGGCACGTTCGTCATGGGCGTGAACCACACCGACTACGACCCCGCGAAGCACCACATCGTCTCGAACGCCTCGTGCACGACGAACTGCCTCGCGCCGCTCGCGAAGGTCCTCGACGAGAAGTTCGGCATCGAGCGCGGTCTCATGACCACGATCCACGCCTACACCGGTGACCAGAACCTCCAGGACGGCCCGCACCGCGACCTGCGCCGTGCGCGCGCCGCGGCGATCAACATCGTCCCGACCTCGACGGGTGCGGCCAAGGCCGTGGCCCTCGTGCTGCCGAACCTCAAGGGCAAGCTCGACGGCTACGCGCTGCGCGTGCCCACCGTGACCGGCTCGGCGACCGACCTGACCTTCACGGCGAGCCGTGAGACCACGGTCGAGGAGGTCAACGCCGCGATCAAGGAGGCGAGCGAGACCCCCGAGCTCAAGGGCATCCTGGCCTACACCGAGGACCCGATCGTCTCGACCGACATCATCACGCACTCGGCCTCGAGCATCTTCGACGCCGGGCTGACGAAGGTCATCGGCGACCAGGTCAAGGTCGTCTCCTGGTACGACAACGAGTGGGGCTACTCGTGCCGCCTCGTGGACTTCACGGTCCACGTCGGCGAGCGCCTCTGACCGCTCACCCAGCTCAGCAGGACCTGACGGCGTGGGTGCGTGCGCAGACCGCACGCCCCACGCCGTCGTGTCGTCACGGGAAGGAAAGCCATGAAGAAGATCGAGGACCTGGGCGAGCTGCGCGGCAAGCGCGTGCTCGTCCGCTCCGACCTCAACGTCCCCCTCGACGGGACGACGATCACCGACGACGGTCGCATCCGCGCGGCAGCCCCGACGATCACCCGTCTGCGTGAGGCCGGTGCGCGCGTCGTCGTGACCGCGCACCTGGGCCGCCCCAAGGGCGAGGTCGACCCGAAGTTCTCCCTCGCCCCGGTCGCGAAGCGGCTCGGCGAGGTGCTCGGCACCGAGGTCCGCCTCGCCGAGGACGTCGTCGGCCCCTCGGCCCAGGCGACGGTCGCCGCGCTCGCCGACGGCGAGGTCGCGCTGCTCGAGAACATCCGCTTCGACGCGCGTGAGACCTCGAAGGTCGACGAGGAGCGCGCCGAGCTCGCACGCGAGCTCGCTGCCCTCGCCGATGCCTACGTCTCCGACGGCTTCGGTGTCGTCCACCGCAAGCAGGCCTCGGTCTACGACGTCGCGAAGGTGCTCCCGGCCGCGGTCGGCGGGCTCGTCCTGACCGAGGTCGAGGCGCTGCGCCGTGCGACCGAGGACCCCGAGCGGCCCTACGTCGTCGTGCTCGGCGGCTCGAAGGTCTCCGACAAGCTCGGCGTCATCGCGAACCTGCTCGAGAAGGCCGACAAGCTGCTCATCGGCGGGGGCATGGTCTTCACCTTCCTCGCGGCCCAGGGTCACCAGGTCGGCAAGTCGCTCCTCGAGGAGGACCAGCTCGAGACCGTGCGCGGCTACCTCGAGACCGCGCAGGCCAAGGGCGTCGAGATCGTCCTGCCCACCGACATCGTCGTCGCGGAGGCCTTCGCGGCCGACTCACCGCACGAGGTCGTCGCGGCCGACGCGATCCCCGCGGACAAGATCGGCCTCGACATCGGCCCCGCCTCGGGCGAGGCCTTCGCCGAGGCGATCCGCTCTGCGCGCACGATCGTGTGGAACGGCCCGATGGGCGTCTTCGAGTTCGAGGCGTTCGCGGGTGGTACGCGGGCCGTCGCCCAGGCGATGTCCGACTCGGACGGCTTCTCGATCGTGGGCGGTGGCGACTCGGCCGCCGCGGTGCGCCGTCTCGGCTTCGACGAGGCGAAGTTCGGCCACATCTCGACCGGTGGCGGCGCGAGCCTGGAGTTCCTGGAGGGCAAGGAGCTCCCCGGGATCGCCGTGCTCGAGGGCTGACCGACAACTCAACCTCCGAAAGGGACTCATGGCACACAGCCGCACCCCGCTCATGGCGGGCAACTGGAAGATGAACCTCGACCACCACCAGGCGGTCCACGTGCTGCAGAAGCTCGCGTGGCTGCTCGCGGACGCGAAGCACGACTTCGCCGACGTCGAGGTCGTCGTGATCCCGCCGTTCACGGACCTGCGCTCGGTGCAGACCCTCGTGGACGCCGACAAGCTCGAGATCGGCTACGGGGCGCAGGACGTCTCGGCCTTCACCGAGGGCGCCCGCACGGGTGAGATCTCCCCGGTGTTCCTCGCGAAGCTCGGCGTGCGGTACGCCGTCGTCGGGCACTCCGAGCGCCGCGAGTACCACCACGAGACGGACGCCGAGGTCGCCGCGAAGGCGCTCTCGGCGCTCGGCCAGGACATCTCGCCGATCGTGTGCGTCGGTGAAGGGCTCGAGGTCCGCAAGGCGGGCGAGCACGTCGAGTTCACGCTCGCCCAGCTCACGGGCTCGCTCGAGGGCCTGAGCGCCGAGCAGGTCGCGCGCACCGTGATCGCCTACGAGCCCGTGTGGGCGATCGGTACGGGCGAGGTCGCGACCCCCGAGGACGCGCAGGAGGTCTGTGCGGCGATCCGTGGCAAGCTCGCCGAGACCTACGGTGAGGACGTCGCGGCCAAGGTGCGCGTCCTGTACGGCGGCTCGGTCAAGTCCGGCAACGTCGCGTCGATCATGGCCAAGCCCGACGTCGACGGCGCCCTCGTGGGTGGGGCGAGCCTCGACCCCGAGGAGTTCGCGAAGATCGCGCGCTTCAAGTCGCACGCGGTGGGCCTGTGACCCTCTGAGCACCCGCCCGTCCCGCGCCCGGCGATCCCGGGCGCGGGGCGGCGTGCTAGGTGTGCACGGGCACCATCGCCTATCCTTTGTCGAGGCGCCGGGTAGCGGCGCAGCTGATCGAACCAGAACGGGACCTGCGTGGACTTCCTCCGAATCACGTGCATCGTGGTGCTCATCACGACGAGCCTGCTCGCCATCCCGCTCGTGCTCATGCACAAGGGACGCGGCGGAGGGCTCTCCGACATGTTCGGCGGCGGGATGTCGAGCGGTGCCGGCAGCTCGGGCGTCGCCGAGCGGAACCTCAACCGGATCACCGTGAGCACCGCGGTCATCTGGACGATCAGCATCGTCCTGCTGGGACTCATCCAGCGTGTGAGCGGCTGAGGGGGTCGTCGTGGCTGGTGGCGGAAGTGCGATCAGGGGCTCGCGCGTCGGCGCGGGTCCGATGGGGGAGGCCGAGCGCGGCGAGAGCGCACCACGGGTGTGGATCTCGTACTGGTGCGCGAACGGCCACGAGACGCGTCCGAGCTTCGCCGAGGAGAGCGCCCACGAGGCGCCCACGACGTGGGACTGCCCGCGCTGCGGCTTTCCCGCGGGGCAGGACCGGGAGAACCCGCCCTCGCCCGTGCGCAACGAGCCGTACAAGACGCACCTGGCCTACGTGAAGGAGCGTCGCTCGGAGGAGGACGGCGACGCGATCCTTGCCGAGGCGCTCGCCGCGCTGCGCGCCCGCCGCGGCGGCTGACCAGGTTTGACGAAGGCCCCCGACGCACCGAGGTGCGTCGGGGGCCTTCGTGCGTTCTCGCCCCGCTGTGAGTCCTGGATGGACGAGGTGCTCGCCGTGCCGGGAGCGCCGAGGGTCAGGACGCGGGGGTCGCGGCGGCGGCGTCGATCAGCCAGAGGGTCCGGACGGTCCCCGCGACGCTTCCTGCGGGGATCTCCTCGCGGGAAGCCCCGGCGAGCGCGCGCTCGACCGCGGGTGCCTTGTCCTGGCCCGCGACGACGAGCCACACCTCGCGTGCCGCACCGATCGCCTCGAAGGTGAGCGAGACGCGCTCGGGCGGCGGCTTGGGCGAGCCGTGCACACCGACCGTGCTCCCGCTCGCGGCGAGCGCCTCGTGGCCCGGGAAGAGCGAGGCGACGTGCCCGTCGGGCCCCATCCCGAGCAGGAGCACGTCGAAGACCGGGACGGCCCCACCCGTGTCGCGCGCACAGCTCGCGAGCTCGCGTGCGTAGGCCGTGGCGGCGTCCTCGGGGGTCGTCACGCCCGGGCTGCCGGGCGCGGGGATCGCGTGCACGTTCGCGGCGGGGAGCGCGTCGAGCCCGTCGAGCAGCGCCTCGCGGGCCTGGGTCTCGTTGCGCTCGGGGTCCCCGTCGGGGAGGAACCGTTCGTCGCCCCACCACACGTGGACCGCCGACCAGTCGACCGCGCGCGCGACGGGGCTCGTCGCGACCGCCGCGAGGGTCTTGATGCCGATCGTGCCACCCGTGAGGACGAGGTGCACGGTCTCCTGGACCGCGAGGCGGTCGAGGATCGTCGTGAGCAGGCGGGCGGCGGCGGCGTGCGCGAGCGTCTCGGCGTCGGGGTGGACGACGACGCCCCGCGTGGCGTGGGTGGTCATAGGCCGACCTTAGCGAGGCCCTCGGTGAGCACGCGCCCGTAGACCTCGTCGGGGTCGAGGCGGCGCAGCTCCTCGGCGAGGCACTCGTTGAGCTGGCGCAGGGGGAGTGCGAGCCGCTGGTCGGGCGATCCTGTCTGGCGGATCGTGACGGTCTTGCCGTCGGGCCGTACGAGCTCGACGAGGGCCTCCCCGCACCACATGCGCACCGCGGTGATGCCGTCGGCCTCCTCGCGTCGCACGATCTGCGTCGGCGCACCGAGCCGGTGGGCGAGCCACGCCGCGAGCAGGTCGACCGAGGTGTGCCGTCCGTCGCCCTCGACCTCGACCCGGTCGACCTCGCCCGTGCCGAGCTCGTCGAGCGCGGCCGCGAGAAGGCCGCGCCACAGCGTGATCCGGGTCCATGCGAGGTCGGTGTCACCCGCGCGGTACACCCCACGCAGCTGCTGGAGGGTCGCGAGCGGCTCGGCGCACGTCGTGGTGTCGGTGATGCGACGCTGCGCCATCGCCCCGACGGGGTGCTCCGACGGGTTGGTCGGCGCCTCGCCGGGCCACCACGCGACGATCGGTGCGTCGGGCAGCAGCAGCGGGATGACGAGCGTGTCGAGGTGCTGCAGGAGCTCTCCCGAGGGGCGCAGGACGACGACCTCGCTCGCGCCGGCGTCACCGCCCACCCGGATCTGGGCGTCGAGCGAGGCGGTGCTCTCCTGCGCCGAGCTCGAGATCGCGAGGATGCGGCACGGATGCTCGCGGCTCGCGTCGTTCGCCGCGGCGATCGCGTTCTCGAGCTCGTCCTCGGCCGCCTCGATCACGAGCGTCAGGACACGGCCGAGTGCGACGGCCCCACCCTCGTCGCGGAGCTTGACGAGCCGCTTGTTGACCGCGCTCGTCGTCGTGCGGGGCAGGTCGATGATCATGGGCGCCGCCACGTCCTTCCGTCACGTGCGAGCATCTCGTCGGCCGAGGCGGGGCCCCACGTGCCCGAGCGGTAGGGCTCGGGAGCGCCCTGGGCCTCCCACTGAGCGAGGACGGGGTCGAGGATCTGCCAGGACAGCTCGACCTCCTCGTGGCGCGGGAAGAGCGGCGGGTCGCCGAGCAGGACGTCGAGGATGAGCCGTTCGTAGGCCTCGGGGGAGGACTCGGTGAACGCGTGCCCGTAACCGAAGTCCATCGTGACGTCGCGCACCTCCATCTGGGTGCCGGGGACCTTCGAGCCGAAGCGGATCGTGACGCCCTCGTCGGGCTGGACGCGGATCACGAGCGCGTTGTTGCCGAGCTCCTGGGTCGAGGTCGACTCGAACGGCAGGTGCGGAGCCTGCTTGAAGATCACCGCGATCTCGGTCACGCGCCGGCCGAGCCGCTTTCCCGTGCGCAGGTAGAACGGGACGCCGGCCCACCGGCGCGTGTCGACGTCGACGCGGATCGCCGCGTAGGTCTCCGTGGTCGACGACGGCGCGATGCCCTCCTCGTCGAGGTAGCCGCCCACCTGCTCGCCCCCCTGCCACCCGGCCGCGTACTGGCCGCGTGCGGTCGAGCGCGAGAACGGCTCGGGGACCCGCATCGCCGAGAGCACCTTGCGCTTCTCGGCACGCAGGTCCTTCGCGTCGAAGGACACCGGC
>Ga0123333_10006214_pt1 | contig 10572 bp, 9 predicted proteins | sample BioC12SIPDNA_3_FD_89957 | JGI IMG/M metagenome (GOLD analysis project Ga0123333, IMG submission 89957) | Anaerobic biogas reactor microbial communites from Washington, USA - Biogas_R2_B C12 SIP DNA | ecosystem: Engineered > Bioreactor > Anaerobic > Unclassified | place: Washington, USA...
GAAGTAGTCAAGTATAGGACCAGGACACTGCCCAGGGTCAGCTTGACATAGAACATTTGTTCCGTGTATAATGCAAACAGGTCACTAGGTAAAGGAGCATTCCATGCTGGCTCAGACCGGCCTGTCCAAGCGACAGCTCAGGGTGTTGGAGGTCATTCGCGAGTATTCGGAAGAGTACGGCTACCCCCCCACCATCCGTGAGATCGGTGAGCTGGTGGGCATCACGTCCACCTCTGTCGTGAGCTACAACCTCAACGTTCTCCAGAACAAGGGCTATCTCGTGCGCGATCGCGACATCTCCCGCGGCCTGCGGCTGGTGGATGGCCTGGACGATCACGAGTCGCCGGCTGATGGCGAAGGAGAACTCGCCGAGTTCGTCTCAATTCCTCTACTCGGCGCGATTGCGGCCGGCATCCCCCTGCCTGTCCCGGAATCCAACGCCATGCTGGCCGATGCCGAGTCCATTCGTGTCGCGCGTGAGATGATCGGAAGCCCACGGGATGTGTACGCATTACAGGTGCGAGGCGATTCGATGATCGACGCGCTGATCAACGACGGCGATGTGGTCCTGATGCGGCACCAGCAGACGGCCGAAAACGGAGACATGATCGCCGCGTGGATCAAGGATGAAAAAGCCACCACACTCAAGCGCTTCTATTGGGAGCCCGGGCGCACCTCGGTACGCTTGCAGCCGGCAAACCCCCTGATGGATCCCATCTACGTTCATCCAGCAAACCTGGACATCCAGGGAAAGGTGATCGGCGTAATCCGGCGCCTGGGTTAGCTCACTCTCGCCTTTCCATTCCTCAGCCGATCTTCCCGAGCATAACCCGCACGGCCCGACCTCCACGCTCCACAAGCATTTTGGCGGGGCTCCATAACCAGAGTAAACTGCTCCCCAGCAGTCTCGGCGGGAGTGGTGCATGCCTGGAACAAAGATCATCCTGAACCCGAATGCGGGCAAAGGCCACGGTGCCTCGGTGCGCCCCGATATTGAGCGCACTCTGTCCAGGCTCGGTGTCGCACACGACCTGGTACAGACCGAGTACACCGGGCACGCGATAGCACTGGCGAAAGCGGCTGTCCTGGATGGGTACGAAACGATCGTGGCGGTGGGCGGCGACGGTACCACGCACGAAGTTGTGAATGGCATGATGTCCGTGGCCAACCGGAACCCAATGGGAACGCTGGCCTGCATTCCAGCCGGATCCGGCAACGATTTCGCCGTGATGAACGGCACGGCTACCAACCTCGAGATCGCTTGCCAAGCCATCGCCGCAGGCAAGACACAGGACATTGACCTCGGAATCGTTCGGCTGGATGGCAAAGTCGAGCGGTACTTTGACAATGCCGTCGGCGTTGGCTTTGATGCCCTGGTCGTCCTTGAGACCCGCAAGATGACACGTGTCCGGGGCATGGCGATGTACCTGCCGGCGGTGCTCAAAACCATCTTCGTGACGATGACATCTCCGGCCGTTCGCACCACCATCGATGGGTGCGTGGAGGAGTTGCGGCCTCTCATGTTCGTCGCGTGTAACGGTCCGCGCGAAGGCGGCGCCTTTCACTTGGCGCCCGATGCCCGCTACGATGACGGGCTTTTGGATCTGGTGATCGCGCGCCAGGTCACCAGGCTCGAGATGCTAGCGCTCGTGCCGCGGTTCCTTCAGGGGACTCACCTCAGCCACCGTGCCGTCTCCACGCTGCAGGCCAGGACCGCGACCCTCGTTTCCGACGAACCTCTGTACGTCCATGTCGATGGCGAGATTCTCGCGGACCATGCCCACGAGATCGAGATCGAGATTGTGCCTCGTGCGCTGCGCATGATCAGCGCGTTCTAGCCCCATCGGCCTCATCTCGCTCAGAACGACCAGCGCGGCGACCTCCTCTCCTCAATAGCCTTGCGGCCGTGTGCGCTCTGGTGAACCCAGGTTTGCGACGGGCGCGGCGCAACCCTATAATCCTCAGAGCGAAACCGAGGCCAAAGAGGTCCTGCATGCGGAGGTGCGTCCAGTGCGCTTGGTTCAGGACGGCGAGAGGGTGTTGCTCCTCTCACCGAGAGGGAAACAGATGCTCGTCACCATCCACGATGGTGAGCGCCTGCACACCCACAAAGGACTCATCGAACACTCGGACGTCATCGGCATCCCCTACGGCTCGCCTGTCCGCTCCCATACCGGCGAGCTCTTTTATGTCATGAGGCCTTCCATACATGATGAGCTCATGGGCCTCAGGCGGGCCTCGCAGGTCATCTACCCCAAAGAGCTCGGAGAGATACTGCTGAGGCTTGATCTGCGCCCCGGTAGAGAGGTGATAGAGGCCGGGACGGGAAGCGGCGCCATGACCATGGCCTTTGCCAACGCCGTGCGTCCCGGTGGGCGAGTATACTCGTATGACCGACGTACAGACATGCTCGTCCTGGCTGCACAGAACATCGAACGCGTCGGAATGGGCGAGACAGTAACCTTCGTCGAGCGTGATATCTCGGAGGGGTTCCTGCATCATGAGGTGGATGCCCTGTTCCTGGACGTGCGCAATCCCGAGGACTACCTGGAGTCGGCGAGCCAGGCCCTTGCGGATAGCGGCCACCTGGGATTACTGGTGCCGACTGTCAACCAGATCATCGCCGTGCTCGAGGCCCTGGAGGGCATGGCCTTTGTTGACATAGACGTGCTGGAGATCCTGCAGCGTCACTACAAGCCCGTGCCGGGGCGGGTGCGGCCTGAGGACGTCATGGTCGGACATACAGGGTACCTGCTGTTTGCGCGCAAGATCCGGAGGGCGCCTCCTGCTCAGCCGCCTCTGCCCGAGCCGAACCAGCGCGAGGCTTCGTCGCCGTGACTCAGGAGACTCCCTACCCACACCGCTATCTGATCCCCGACGATGAGGCCAGTGCAGAGATCAGCGTCAGGAACTCGGTCTTTATCGGAACCGTGTGCCCTGCGCCGACGATAGAAGCGGCCCACAACGCGGTCGCGCAGGTTCGGCAACGGTATCCGGACGCAAACCACAACGCCTGGGCGTTTGTCATATCGGGCGGGCCATCGGCCGTGATTGGATCTTCCGACGACGGCGAGCCCGGAGGAACAGCCGGGCGCCCCATGCTCGCGGTCCTGGAGGGACACGGGCTACTGCAGGCCGTCGCAATCGGCACTCGCTACTTTGGTGGAACCAAGCTGGGCACCGGCGGCCTGGTTCGTGCCTACAGCGATTGCGTGCGTGCGGCCCTTAAGGGGCTCCCCCTAGCTGAGATGGTATTCCATCATCGAGCCTCCATCACGGTGGATTATGGCCTGTATGGCACCCTCAAGTATGCGCTCCCCAAGCAGGGTGTCGTGCTGGATGACGAGATATTCGGCGAGTCGGTCTCTCTTTCGCTCCTGATCCCGCCAAGTGAGCTGCAGGCCGTTGGTATCTTGCTCAGCAACATGACCAGTGGCCAGATACAGATCGAGCGCTCCCTGGACGGAGGGCATTATGTCAAATCGACTCTCTAGCACAGGTTTGGCCAGGCATCGCTTACGCCTTGTCTGCGCGGCGCTGATTCTGGCGCAGATGCTAGGGCTCGCGGGCTGCCGTGTGAGCGTCTCCACGCAAAGCGTGCCGGTGATCATCGCGGCCCACCCCGATCCCGAGCAGCAATTGCTCGCGGCACTCACTGCGGGCCTGCTTCGAGATCGCGGGTACCCGGTGATCGAGCGCGTAAACCTGCAGAGCGACTGGCATGTACGGCAGGCGCTCACGGCCGGAAGCGTTCAGATCGCCTGGCAGGACACTGGCAACGTCTGGTTCACGTACCTGGGCCACGATCAGCCCATCGCCAACGAGACCTCGCTCTACCGCAGCGTCAAGTCTGAGGACTATCGGCATGGAGTCATCTGGCTGACTCCCCTCCCCTGGTCGACGAGACAATCGATCCTCGTCCGTTCAGATCGAGCGGCGGAGGCCAATCTGGCCACGATCTCCGATCTGGCCCAGCACATATCTAGGGTCGATCCTGGCTGGGTGCTCTGTGCACCCACGGGGAGCGTCTCGGACCTGCGAGGCGTCGCCGGCCTGCAGCGAGTATACGGCTTCCGGATCTCGGCCGGGAACATTCAGGAGATGGAAGCAAGCGAGACGGTGCAGGCAGTCGTGGAGGGCCAATGCGACGGCACCATCGGAGCTGCTAAGGATCTGGCCCTCCATGACACGCCCCTGGTGCTGCTTCGCGATGATCGGGCGTTCTTCTCAGCGGCGGCTCTAGCGCCGACGGTCCACGTCAGCACCATCAACCAGTATCCGGAGCTCGAACATATCATCGGCAGGCTAACTGCCTCACTGGACTATGACACGTTGGCTCGCCTGGAACGCCAGGCCGTCTCTGGCGACCAGAGCTATGCGCGGATCGCCGAAACGTTCCTCAAGCATGTCGGATTGATCGAGTGACTGAAGCTCAGTACCCGAGAGGTGGAAGAGATTGCCTCGTTTTGGCATCGGGATCGACACAGGTGGGACCTACACAGATGCTGTGCTGGTGGACCTCGAGACGCAAGCGGTCGTTGCGCATTCCAAGGCCCTGACTACTCGGCACAACCTGTTCCTCGGCATCGACCGCGCCTTATCCGGCGTGCTGTCCGGAGATCCTTCCACGGTACAACTCGTCTCCCTTTCCACCACTTTGGCGACCAACGCGCTCGTCGAAGGACAGGGAGCGCCCGTATGCCTGTTGTTGCTGGGGTATGGCGGTGTGGCCCGTGCCAGCGAACAGTTGGCCCTCGATCTGGGCACGGACGCGTGCGCCATGATCCGTGGAGGACACGATATCGATGGCCAAGAACAGGATCCGCTAGATCTCGAGTCGGCACGCTCGGCAATTCGCCGGTATGCGCCGAGCGTACGAGCCTTTGCGGTTTCCGGCTATTTCGGCACCCGAAATCCGGACCACGAAGAGATCGTGAGAGCTCTGGTCCACGATATGACCGGAGTGCCAGCTACGACAGGCCATGAACTCACTCAAGAGCTCGACGCGATTCGCCGCGCTATGACCGCTGCCCTGAACGCCCGCCTCATTCCGTTGATTGGGGATCTCATCGGCGCCGTGGAGCTGGCGCTGTCGGGTCGGGGTATCGCCGCGCCACTCATGATCGTCAAAGGCGATGGTTCGCTCATGCTGAGCAGCGTGGCGCGGGACAGACCAATCGAGACCGTGCTCTCGGGGCCTGCCGCGAGCGTGGTCGGCGCACGTCATCTGGCACGCACGACCAACGGAGTCATCGCAGATATGGGTGGTACCACCACCGACATCGCTTTCATCCAGAACGGCCAACCCAGACTCAGCCGGCAGGGAACCTACGTGGGACCGTGGCATACCATGGTGGAGGCGATCGACATCCACACGGTGGGTTTGGGCGGTGACAGCCTGATCGATCTGGAAGCCGATGGCAGCCTTCGCATAGGCCCCCGGCGCGTGCTTCCGCTGTGCGCGCTCGCCGAGCAATACCCAGGAGTCGAGGGGGAGTTGTCGCGCGCCCTGGCCCGCGCCGACTCGGGAGCTAAGGATGTCGAGTTCCTCATCATCGGGCGCCCACACGATGACCTCCCACTGCCGGACGCCGTAGCCAGGCTGCTCCAGCGTCTCCAAGCCGGCCCCGTATCTCGCCGTAAGGCAGATGAACTGCTCCGCTACCCTGCTCTACACCGCCCGATGCTGGATACACTGGAACGCCAGGGCATACTGGTCCGTTCGTCGCTGACCCCGACTGACGCGGCTCATGTCGCCGAACTCCATCGCGAGTGGCCCGTTGAGCCCGCTCTGCTCGGGTTCGGCATCCGAGCACGGGAGTTGGGCACAACCCCCGGGGATCTGGCGCTGCGCGTGCTTGAGGCCACCTCCGTTCGTCTGGCTCAGGAGATAGCGCGCAAAGCGTGGGATGACGACAGCAATGGGGACAGGCGCTCCACCGCCTTGTCATCCGCCGTACTGGAGCGGCTGATCAACCCCATAAGACCGAGCAGGCTGCGCTTTGTGCCCCAGCTGGCAACCTCAGTCATCGGGCTTGGTGCCCCGGCACGGGCGTACTTTCCGCGAGCCTCATCCATACTGGCTGCTGAGCTCGAGCTGCCCGAGCTTGGGCCGGTTGCCAACGCCATCGGAGCCATCGTCGGCAGTGTCGTGGCCCGATCCAGGGCGGAGATCGTCCCGGATGCAGGGGACCGTGGATTCCTGGTTCGTTCGGCGAGCGGCGTCACGGCCTGGCCAACGCTCGAGGACGCGCGAGCCTACGCCCGCGCGCGCGTCGAAGAGGAAGCCATCGCGAATGCACATTCCGCCGGATCAGTCACTCCCACAGTGACGGTCTCCGAGACCGAACAGAGCGCTCCGGTCGGGCATGGCTACCGCGGAGAGGTGCTTGTCTCCTCCAGCCTGACTGCCGAGGCGATTGGTAGACCGCGATTGGCCATGGAAAAGGCCTAGGCTCCACCCAGCAGTCAGCGCCCTGGCGGATCTGTGCGTTGGTGCGGCGCTCGCGCTGGTGTATAATCGCACTATACGTTGTATACATTGAGGCCGCACCCCGTTAGGAGGCTTGGATGAAGATCGAGACGACTCACCTCAAACGATGCGACCTGGTAGCTCTGGAGGGCCGGTTCGACAGTAACACCGCCCCCGATCTCGAGAAGGTACTCCGGGATTCAATGGACGAAGGCGTCTACCAGATCGTGCTCGACATGGAGAGTGTCGAGTTCTTTGGCAGTGCCGCTATACGTGTGTTGATCATGGCGTACAAGGAATGCCGGGCTCGAGGCCGGGGCGACGTCCGCCTTGCTGCCGTTCCCGACCGAATCGCGCAGGTGCTCGACCTCGTGGGCATCCTTCCGCTTATCGAGACCTTTCCGGACAAGACCACCGCTGTGGGCAGCTATTAGCCCTTTCGAGGCATAGACGCCGATGCGACCTTATGAGCTGTGTGTGGAAAGCAGTCTCAGCCATCTTGCGGCGATCGCAGAGTTCGTCGCCGATGGTGCCCGGCAGGCTGGCCTCTCGGAAGAAGAGGTATTTGCGGTTCAGATGGCCGCAGACGAGGCCTGCACCAACTCCATCGAGCATGCCTACGGCGGGCAGGAGGGAGAGGTTCGCATCTGTTGTTGGGCAGAGGGAAACGAGTACGTCGTGCGGATCACCGATTTCGGCCGGCCCTTCGATCCAGATAGCGTCCCCATCCCGGACACAAAGGCCCCTCTGACGGAGCGCAACATCGGAGGTCTGGGGCTGTTCTTTATGCGCGAACTCGTCGATCAGGTGGACTTTGCGTCGGACCCGATTCAGGGGAACCAGGTGACCCTGCGGAAACGGCGTCATGCCGAGTTCTGAGGCATGGCCACGTGAACGCGCCTATTCGCGGCTACCAGCCCCCTAAGACCGTGGGCACAGTCCGGGTGCGCTCTCGCCGCCCGGTGCCTGTTCGCTGCTGCGGTTACCAAACGCTGCACAGCACGTTCGCTTGATGCCATGAATTCGTGTCTGCTCGCTACACCGACTTCGGCAGGCTGGGGCCCGCTATTGTTCCTCGCCAGCATTGCCCTTGCGTTCGGTCTGTGCTGGCTCGTCTCCCACCGGCGCTCGCATGCCCTGATCGCCATCGCCAGCCTGTCTCAGCGGATATACTCCGATGATGCTGATCCTCTCGCAATGCACCGGGAGATCGCTGCGCAGGTCGCGAGCTTCATCAGGCCCAGCCGTGTCATCCTGGAGTTGGCTGCGGATAGCGCTACAGCTACCCCCCAGATGCGCGTCGCCGATTCCGGCTCCACGCTGACAGCCGGTGCCGAGGCCGTTCTGCAGGATTCGGACATCCCGATCGATAGCGGTTCCGTGCAAGTTTACCTGCCGGATCTCGCTGTATCCGGGGGACTGGCACGCGGCGGCCTGCCGGCAGAAGGAAGCGCCGTCCAGACCAGGCTGATCGTCGAAGGACTCGACTATGGCACACTGACAGTCCTGAGCCCCAGACGACGCGCCTTTCCCCGTCGAATTCGCGTCATGATCCACCGCCTCTCCGACCAGGTCGCCCTTGGCATCCACACGGCCCGCCAACACAGGCGCGAGGAATCAACCGGGGTTCGCCTTCTGATGATCGCCCAGGTCAGCAGGCGCATCGCTGCCATCCTGGATCTAGACGTTCTTTTCACGGACACGGTACAACTGATACGGGATACTTTCGGCTACTATCACGTGAGTCTATTCTCGGTAGATCGAGAGCAACGCGAGATCGTACTTGAGGCCAGCTCCAGCCAAAGGGTCCGCCAGCGAGGCTTGATCGTGCCCTGGGGACACGGCCTCATCGGCCACGCGGCACGGGGCGAGACGGTGCTTGTCAACGATGTGCGCCAGGACCCTCGTTTCCTGAGCGATGCCGCTCTCGACGCAACCGTGGCGGAGTTGTCTCTGCCCGTCATGGTCGAGGATCGTGTCCTGGGCGTGCTCGATCTTCAGAGCGACAGGGCCGACGTTTTTGGCCCGGCCGATTTGGCCACGTTGCGCATCCTTGCTGACCAGATCGCGGTAGCGATCGAGGACAGCCACCTCTATCGAGCTCAACAGGAACAGGCCTGGGTGGCGACAGCGCTCTTGCAGGTTGCTGAGGCCGTGGCCAGCCAGAGCGCGTTGGCTGACATCACCGAGACGGTGGATCGGCTGGCGAGGATGCTGGTCGGTGCACGGCAGTGTGCGGTGCTCGTCTGGAGGCCCGAGGAGGGCAGCTATCTGCTCCCACGGCCGCCTACGCGTCCCTCCTCCGCCGGATCGGAAGGACGAGCGTTCCTTCCCCGGCAGGTACCCCTTGTGGAACGGGTTCGGCTCTCGGCGTCGGCTGCTGAGGGGCTGGCACAGGAGGTAGGCGATCTGTGGGAAGCCACGCTGCCCCCCAAATCGCCCGTGCAAGCCTTCCCACTGATCACCAAGGGCCAGGTCCATGGTGTTCTGGTAGCAGCGCTGTCGCCCACATCTGCTCTCCCGGCGGTCCAGCGCACGGTGCTGGAAGGTATTGCCCGCGAGGCCGCTTTGGGGCTCGATAACGCGCTCTTGCTGGTCTCCCAACGCGAGGAAGCCTGGGTCTCGGCGGCGCTGCTCCAGGTCGCCAATGTCATCTCTACCACCAGCTACAGCCTGGCTGAGACCCTTCAGATGATCGTGCGCCTCGTGCCCATGCTCGTCGGTGTGCCGTGGTGTGCGATCTTGGTACGTGATCCCGATCTCGAGCGCTACCAGGCCATCACCAGTCCGGGTCCTCAGGCGGAAGGCCAGGGCACGAGTGAGCCCATCCTGACCGCTATCGAGCCTACGGCGTGGCTGCGCGACCTGGCCCAACAGCCGGAGAGGGTTAGCGTAAGAGCCGAACGGGTCGCTGAACTGCTGGGAGAGCCGGCGCCGGAGTATGAGATGACGATGCTCGCTCTCCCCCTCCGGGCGCACAAGCACGATCTGGGGATTCTCTTTGTCAGCTTCCCCAGTTCGGAAGAAGGGCCGACTACCAGACGGATGGCGATACTGACGGGGATCGCTGGACAGACGGCCTTGGCGATATCGGGCATGCGGCTGTACGAGCGATCGATCAGCCAGGAGCGTATGGAGCACGAGATGCGCCTCGCGGGCGAGATCCAGGCGTCCTTCCTCCCCGAACGTTGCCCGCAGATACCTGGCTGGGACATCGCTGTCGAGTGGCTTGCTGCCCGGGGCGTGAGCGGTGATTACTACGACCTGATCGAGTTCCCCGATGGAAGACTCGGAGTCAGCATCGCCGACGTATCTGACAAAGGCGTGGCTGCCGCGCTTTACATGGCCCTCTCGCGCACCGTGCTCCGCGCCGCAGCGCACGACGGGCTGGGCCCTGCGGAGACACTACAACGTGCCAACGACGTGCTCTTGCAGGAATCCCGCAGCGGGATGTTCATCACGTTGATCTACGCCATCATCGAGCCCACGACCGGCATCGTGCGCTTCGCCCGCGCAGGGCACAACCCTCTGCTACACGTTCGTTCCGATGGTACGGATGCCTGGTTGGAGCCGGCCGGCATGGCGCTCGGTATCCTTCCAGAGCTGTTCTTGAGCGAGGGTGCTCTGATCCTGGAACCAGGAGACTCCCTGGTGCTGTACACCGACGGCGTTACGGAGGCGTGGGACGGCTCTGGCGAGGAGTTCGGGATGAAGAGGCTGTGCCTGGCCGCGCGCGCAAGTGCCGCCGGGCACGCGGCAGATGTGATCGCCGAGATTCATGGTGCGGTGAAGGCCTTTGCGGGGGCGAATGCCCAGTCAGACGATTTCACGATACTGGTGGTAAAGCGCGAGAGAGAGGGCGAAGGGACGCAGACCCGGTGATGCTTCAGGGCCAGTGCAGCTCGATCCGGCCCACATCGATACACGCCTGTTCGCCGACAGAAACCAGCAGATCCTCGCCCGGGATAGCCCGGTCCGGCGCCACGAGCCAACCATAGACCGTCCACACCACGAGATAGTACTGCCCCACCGGCACAGCACAAAAGCCCAGCTGGCCAGCCTCATCGGTCACCCCCACGATATCACCCTGCTCTCTGTCA
>Ga0123333_10006216_pt1 | contig 10571 bp, 4 predicted proteins | sample BioC12SIPDNA_3_FD_89957 | JGI IMG/M metagenome (GOLD analysis project Ga0123333, IMG submission 89957) | Anaerobic biogas reactor microbial communites from Washington, USA - Biogas_R2_B C12 SIP DNA | ecosystem: Engineered > Bioreactor > Anaerobic > Unclassified | place: Washington, USA...
GTCACCGCCTGGCACGTCAAGGGCGACGTGCTCAACGACGGCATCCAGGGCGACCTGGCCAGCCTCGATCCCGCCTCGCGGCGGCGACTGGCCGGGATCCTCGCCGACACCGCGACAATGCTGCGCAAAGTCCCCGAAGCGCGCGGGCGGCTCGAGCACGCGCTGTCGAACGGCGTCCCCGGGTCCTCGCATCCCGCGATCCACGCCTTCGTGGACCGGCTGGCGCGCGGCGACGGCGCCGCGCTGCTGGGCGAGTTGCCACAGGCGGCCGGCCGACGCATGCCGCCACTGGTTGCGATGTCCGCCCAGGGCCAGTCGCTGGTGGCGCGCGAGGAAGCCGCGTCGATCGCGGACCTGCATCGCCTCGCCGGGCCGATGTTGAGCGTGCTCGCCGCGACCGCGCGCTCTGCCGAGGCCGGACGCCGCATGGGGGCACTGGTCGAGGCCGGCGGCGACCTGGCGCGCGGCGGACTGGAATGGACCGGCGCCGTCACGTCCCGGACCTGGGCCCAGGCCGGCGACTTTGCCGGCCTGGGCTATCGCGTCACCGGCATCACGATCGACCACGGTGTGCGCACCGGCGGCGAACTCGCCGCCCAGTGGCGCGAACTGCGCGCGAACGCCGAGGCCGTCGCGCTGCGCGCGGGCGGGGCGCTGGAAGCGCGCGTCAATGCGGCCGGCGCGGGCGGCGCGCGGGGCATCCACTGGGTGGCCGGAGGACTGCCGGGCGGGATCGGTCGCTACGTGCACGAGCGCGCCGGCGAGCTGTCCGCATCGCTCGATGCGCGCGCCAGCCGGGCCAGGACCGGAGCCGGCGCCGCGGCGGCGGACGCGCTGGAACGCGGGCGCGCCGACGCCGGACGCTACCGGCTGATCGCGGGCGCCGTCGGCGCGGCACTGGCCGAAGATCTCGACCGCCAGGGCGCCTCGGTCCGCCGGGGCATGCAGCGCGCTGGCGAGGCCGTGGGCGGCGTGCTGCAAGACTCGGGCGCGCGCATCGACGCCACCACGCAGCGCGCGCCCGGCGCCGGCGCGGGGCTGGGCGCGACCACCGGCTTCCTCGTCGGCAGCATCGCCACGCACGCCCCGAACCATCCTGCCGGCGCCGCGGGAGTACGCGGCACGATCCGCCTGGCGCGCAACGCCGGCCCCGCCTTGCAGGAAGGCCTCGAACGCCACGGCATGGCCACCGCGGTGATCCCGAGCCTCGATGCCGAGATCGCACGCCGGGAACGTGCCGCGCGTGAACTGCTCGACCGCCACCTGCAGGCCGGACCCGCTGCGGCGACGGACTCGCCGCTGCAGTCCGTGCTGCGTGGCGAATCGGGACAGGCGTTGGCGCGGTTCCTCGAAGCAATCCGCGACGGCGACGGCGCGAAGATCAGTGCCAGCGCCGCGGCACTGCTCGAGACCCCGCCGGCGCGGCTGTGGATGCAGCCCGGACAGGCGCAGCTGGACGCGCGCGATGCGCAGTCCACGTCCGCGCGGGACGACGTTGAGGCGCGCCAGGCGGCGGAGGCGGTGCTGGCACGCTGACTGCGCCCGGAACGCCGCGGCGCAGCAGACGTCGGACCTGCACCGGGGCAGCCGGGCATCGCGGCGACGGTCAGACCGCCGGGCGAGGCCCGCCCGGCGTCAGGCACTTCAGTGCGCGTCCGGCGGCGCGTGGCCCACCTGGCGCCCCGGCGCCGGTTCGTCCATGGGGTCGCCCAGCATCCGCCGCACGGCCACGAAGAACACCGGAATCAGCAGCAGGCCGAGGAAGGTGGCGAACAGCATGCCGCCGATCACGCCGGTGCCGATCGCGTGGCGCGCGTTGGCGCCGGCGCCGGTCGACAGTGCCATCGGGGTCACGCCCATGATGAACGCCAGCGAGGTCATCAGGATCGGGCGCAGACGCAGGCGCGCGGCCTCGATCGTGGCCTCGCGCAGGGTCCTGCCCGCGGCGCGCTCGAGCACCGCGAACTCCACGATCAGGATCGCGTTCTTCGCCGCCAGGCCGATCACGGTGACCAGGCCGATCTTGAAGAAGATGTCGTTCGACAGCCCACGCAGCATGGTGAACACCACCGCGCCGAGGATGCCCAGCGGCACCACCAGCAGTACCGAGACCGGGATCGACCAGCTCTCGTACAGCGCCGCCAGGCACAGGAACACCACCAGCACCGACAGCACCAGCAGCAGCGTCGCGGTGTTGCCGGCGATGATTTCCTGGTACGACAGGCCGGTCCAATCGAAGCCGATGCCCGCGGGCAGCTCGTTGACGACGATGTCCTCCATCGCGGCCATCGCCTCGCCCGAACTGCGACCGGGCGCCGGCGAGCCATTGATGTTGATCGCCGCGTAACCGTTGTAGCGGGTCAGCGACGGGGTATTCATCATCCACTCCGACGCGACCACGTTGCTGAGCGGGATCATCGCCGGGTTGCCGTCTTCGCCGCGCTGCATGGCCGACGGGCTGTAGAAGTGCGCGAACGATTCCGGCCCGGTGCGGTAGGGCGCGTCGGCGCGCATGACCACGCGCTTGATGCGGCCGTTGGAGAAGTAGTCGTTGACGTACACCGGCGCCAGCATCAGCTGGATCGCGTTGTACACGTCGCCCACCGACAGCCCCATCGCGTGCGCCTGCGCGCGGTCGACCTCGAGCTGCAGCTGCGGCGAGTCGGCCAGCGTGTTCGGACGCACCCCGGTGAGCACGTCGCTGCGCTGCGCCGCGGCGCCAAGCAGCGTGTCGCGTGCCTGGCCCAGCACCTCGCGGCCGACGCCCGCGCGGTCCTGCAGGTACATGTCGAAGCCGCCGAACTGGCCCAGGCCCTGGATCGTGGGCAGGTTGACCACGAAGATCGAGGCGTCGCGGATACCGTACAGCGCGGCGTTGGCCTGCTGGATGAACTCGGGCACGGTGATGTCGCGCTCGTCCCAGTGCTTGAGCCGCACGAACGCCATGCCCACGTTCTCGCCCTGGCCGACGAAGCTGAAGCCGGCGATCTGCATCATGCCTTCGTAGCCGTCCAGGCCCTCCAGCGTGGCGCGCACGTCCTCGAACACGGCCTGGGTGCGCTGCAGGGTCGCGCCCGGCGGCAGCTGCACGATGACCATCGCGTAGCCCTGGTCCTCCTCGGGCACGAAGCTGCCGGGCAGGCGCGTGAACAGCACCCCGCACAGCACCACCAGCACCGCGAACACCACCATCCAGCGCGGCGCGTGCGAGATCGCGCTGCCGATGTGGCCGACGTAGGTGCGGCTCACGCGCTCGTACAGGCGGTTGAAGCCGCGCACGAAGCGGTTCTCCCTCTTCTCGCCGGGCGCCGCGTGCTGCTTGAGGAAGGTCGCGCACAGGGCCGGGGTGAAGCCCAGCGCCAGGAACGCCGAGAACGCCATCGCCATCGCGATCGTGATCGCGAACTGCTTGTAGATCTCGCCCGAGGCGCCGCCCTGCAGCGCGCTGGGGATGAACACCGCGGCCAGCACCACGGTGATCGCCACCACCGCGCCGGTGATCTGGCCCATCGCCTTCTCCGTGGCCTCCAGCGGCGGCAGGTGCTCCTCGGCCATGATCCGCTCGACGTTCTCGATCACCACGATCGCGTCGTCGACCACGATGCCGATCGCCAGCACCATCGCGAACATGGTCAACTGGTTGACGGTGAAGCCGATCAGGCTCAGGCCGAGGAAGGTCCCGAGCAGCGCGACCGGGATCACCAGGGTCGGGATGATGGTGGCGCGGATGTTCTGCAGGAACAGCAGCATCACCAGGAACACCAGCACCACCGCCTCGGCCAGCGTCTTGACCACCTCCTTGATCGCGATCCGCACGAAGGTGGTGGAGTCGAACGGCGAGTACCACTCCACGCCGGGCGGGAACGTGGCCTGCAGTTCGTCCATGCGCGCGGTGACCGCCTCGGCCACCGCCAGCGCGTTGGCGCCGGGCTGCAGCATCACCGCCACCGCGCCGGTGGGCTGGCCGTTGAACTTGGCGTCGAAGCCGTAGCCCTGCGCGCCCACCTCGACCCGGGCCACGTCGCCCAGGCGCACGATCGCGCCGTCCGGGTCGGCGCGCAGGATGATGTCGCGGAACTCCTCGGGGGTGCTGAAGCGGCCCTCGGCCGCCACCGTGGCGGTGAACCCCTGGCCCGCCGGCGCCGGGTCCGAGCCGATCGAACCGGCGGCGAACTGCGCGTTCTGCGCCCGCACCGCCTGCAGCACCTGGGTGGCCGACAGCCCGTAGCCCTGCAGCTTGACCGGGTCGAGCCAGATGTTCATGGCGTACTCGGAGCCGAAGTGCTGGGTGTTGCCGACCCCGGGCACGCGCGCCAGCGGCTCGAGGATGCGCGAGGCGATCAGGTCGTTGAGCGCGTTGCGGTCCATCGACGGATCGCTCGAGCGCAGCCCGACCACCATCAGGAAGCCGCTGTTGGCCTTGGCCACCACCACGCCCTGCTGCACCACCTCCGAAGGCAGCCGCGGCGTGGCCAGCGCGACCTTGTTCTGCACCTGCACCTGGGCGATGTCCGGGTCGGTGCCGGTCTCGAAGGTCAGGGTGATCGAGACACGGCCCGACGAGCTCGAGGTCGAGCTGAAATACAGCAGGTTGTCGATGCCGGTGAGCTGCTGCTCGATGACCTGGGTGACCGCCTGCTCGGCGGTGCGCGCATCCGCGCCCGGGTAGGTCGCGCCGACGGTCACCTGCGGCGGCGCCACGTTCGGATACGACTCCACGCCCATGTTCAGCAGCGAGATCACGCCGCTGAGCGAGATCAGGATCGCGATGACCCAGGCGAAGACCGGGTGGTGGATGAAGAAACGTGGCATGGGGGCTCAGTCCCGTCCGGGCGCTTCGTCGCCGCCTTCGGCAGGGGCGTCGTCGCCCTCGGGCGCCGGCGCCGGCGCGCCGGGGGCCTGGCCCTGCGGCGTCCACGGCACCGGCGTGGCCGGGCCGCCGATCGTGGCCTTCTGCAGCCCGGAGACGATCACCTGCTCGCCATCCTCCAGGCCCGAGGACACGATCCAGTTGCCGCCCTCGGCACGCTCGAGCGCCACGTCGCGGCGCGCGACCTGGCCCTCCGCGCCCACGACCAGCACGTAGGCGCCGCGCGCGTCGCGCTGCACCGCCGCCTGCGGGATGGCGAACACGCCGCGCAGCTGGCCGAGCCTGGCACGCAGGCTGACATAGGTGCCGGGCAGCAGCCGGCGCTCGGGGTTGGGAACCACCGCGCGCAGCGAGATCGCGCCGGTGGCGGGGTCGACCACGTCGCCGGAGAAGTCCAGCGTGCCCGCGTGCGGGTGCGGGCTGCCGTCGGGCAGCACCACGTCCACGCTGGCGACGGCCTCCGGCGCGGCGGCCCGCGCCTGGCGAATGCGGTCGACTTCGCCCACGCCCAGCGAGAAGTTCGCGTACAGCGGATCGATCTGGTCGACCGTGGTGAGCAGGGTGGCCTCGCCCTGGCCGACCAGGGCGCCCTCGGTGACACGCTGGCGGCCGGCGCGACCGGCGATCGGCGAGCGTACGGTCGCGTAGCCCAGGTTGATGCGCGCGCTCTCCACCGCCGCGCGCGCCGCCTCGACCGCGGCCGCGGCGCTGCGTTCGGCGGCCAGGGCGTTGTCGAGATCGGCGGCGGAGACGTAGTTCTGCGGCGCCAGCCGGCGCGCGCGCTCGGCGTTGGCACGGGCGTTGGCATGGTTGGCTTCGGCCTGCGCGAGCGCGGCGCGCGCGGTGCCCAGTGCGGCCTGCAGCGGCGCCGGATCGATGAGGAACAGCACCTGGCCCTCCTCGACGTCGCTGCCCTCGGTGTACACGCGCTGCTGCAGCACGCCGGGCACGCGCGCGCGCACGTCGGCGCTGCGGTAAGCGGACAGGCGTCCCCCCACCTCCAGGGTGAGGGGCAGGTCGACGGCCTCGGCCCTGATCACGCCGACTTCGGGCGGGGGAGGGGTCTGGGGGGCCGGTTCGCCACCGCAGGCGGCCAGCAGGAGCAGCAGTGGGACACAGGCAGGCAAACGGCGCATGGGCAATCCCTGTCTGGCGGACGCCGTGGGGCGCCGGCCGGGTGTAGTAATTACTGTACCGCGCAGTATATGAGAGGGAGGTCAGGCGCACCACTGCCACAAGTCAGTCCGCCACCCGGGGGCGCCACGCAGGTGAGACTGGATCATGGAATGAATCCGGTTCAAAATCCGCTTCCCCCGCCCCGGCCACCTTTCTTGAGCACCGCCACCCGCAAGCAACGCGAATTCGCACGCCGCGAGGACCGGTTCCTCGATTGTGCGCAGGCGCTGATCCAGCGCGACGGGCTGCTCAACCTGCAGATGTCGCGCATCGCCGACGAGTGCGAGTACGCGATCGGCACCCTGTACCGGCATTTCGCCAGCAAGGAGGACCTGCTGGTCGCGCTGGCCGCGCGCAACTGCCTGGGCCGGATGGAGTTGTTCGAACGCGCCGCGCGCTGGCAGGGCCCGACCCGCGAACGCATGGTGGCGCTGGCGCTGGCCGACCTGGTGGTGCTGCGCGAGCAGCCCGAGCATTTCCGCCTGGCGCAGTTCGTGTGGAGCGACGTGGTCTGGGGTGCGGCGTCGGCCGCGATCCGGCAGCGCGCGCTCGCGGCCTGGGAGCCGCTCGGCCGCCTGGTCGACGACATCGCCGCCCAGGCGCGGCGCGACGGCGACCTCCCCGGCTCGTTCGCGCTGCCCGATGCCGCCCTGACGATCGGCCCATGGACCCTGTGCCTGGGCATGCATACGCTTGCCCAGCAGCAGGGTCTGCTCGACCCGGTCCTTGGCGACCCGTACCGCCTGCTCTTCCAGCACCTGCACTACCTGCTCAACGGCTATGGCTGGCGCCCGCTGCTCGACCCCGGCGACGGGGCGGCGCTCGACCGCCTGAACGAACGCCTGTGCCGCGACGTGTTCGACGTTCCCTGTCCCTATCCCGTCCAACCCGACCGCTGATCCGTTCCCCCAACGCTTCCCCAAGGCTCCCCCATGTCCACTGCTTCCAGAGAGCGCAAGCCCCGCTTCGCGCTGCGCATGACCCTGATGCTGATCGCGACGCTGCTGGTGTTCGGCGGCGTGTTCGCCGTGAAGGCGATCATCGGCAAGCAGATGAACGAGTTCTTCGACAACATGCCGCAACCGGCGGCCGCGGTCAGCGCGGCCACCGCCACCGTCGAGCGCTGGAGCGACGACGGCGAGGCGGTCGGCACCCTGGTGGCCGTCAACGGCACCGAGGTCACCACCGAGGCCGGCGGCGTGGTGCGCGCGATCGAGTTCGAGCCCGGGCAGCCGGTCAAGGCCGGCGCGGTCCTGGTGCGCCTGAACACCGACAACGAGGTGGCCACGCTCAAGGCGCTGGAGAGCACCGCGCGGCTGGCCGAGGTCCAGGCCGAGCGCTGGCAGCAGCTGGGCAAGGACCAGCTGGTCTCGCTGGACGAGGTGCAGCAGCGCGTCTCGGCGGCCGCCAACGCGCACGCGCAGGTCGAGGCGCAGCGCGCGCTGATCGCGCAGAAGACCATCCGCGCGCCGTTCTCCGGCGAGCTCGGCATCCGCCGGGTCAACCTCGGCCAGTTCGTCTCGCCGGGCGACCCGATCGTGACCCTGCAGCAGCTCGACCCGATCCACCTCGACTTCGCCCTGCCCGAGCAGTACATGGACAAGCTGCGGCCGGGCACCAGGATCCGGGCCACGGTCGACGCCCTGCCCGGCCGCGAGTTCGAGGGCGAGGTCACCGCGATCGAGCCGCGGATCGACCCGTCCACGCGCAACTTCACCGCCCAGGCCACCCTGGCCAACCCCGAGCACCTGCTGCGCCCGGGCGCGTTCGCCAGGGTCCGGTTCTCGCTGGGCGGCGAACGCGAGGTGGTGGTGATCCCGCAGACCGCGGTCAGCTTCAACCCCTACGGCAACGCGGTGTTCGTCATCAGCGAGGTGCCGCGCAAGGAGGGCGAGACCGACATGCAGGGCAACCCGCTCACCGGCAACAAGCTGGTCGTCACCCAGCGCTTCGTCCGCACCGGGGCGACCCGCGGCGACCTGGTCGCGGTGGTCGAGGGACTCAAGCCCGGCGAGCAGGTGGCCACCAGCGGCCTGCTGAAGCTGCGCAACGAGGCCGAGGTCACCATCAACAACGAGATCCAGCCGGCCGCCGACCCGGAGCCGCAGACGCAGAACCGCTGACGTCGGTCCCGCGCCCCCACCCCGACCCTCCCCCGCGCGCGGGGGAGGGGGAGTCGAGCCATGAAATTCACCGACATCTTCATCAACAAGCCGGTGCTGGCGATGGTCGTCAGCCTGTTCATCCTGATCTTCGGGCTGCGCGCGTTCTCCGAGCTCAACGTGCGCCAGTACCCGGAGCTGCGCAACGCGGTGGTCAACGTGACCACGGTGTACTACGGCGCGGACGCGGACCTGATCCAGGGCTTCATCACCACCCCGCTCGAACGCGAGATCGCCAGCGCCGAGGGCATCGACTACATGTCCTCGACCAGTTCGGCCGGCGTGAGCACGATCCAGGCCTACATCCGCCTGGACCACGACCCGAACGAGGCGCTGACCCAGATCGCGGCCAAGGTCAACAAGATGCGCGGCCAGCTGCCGCCCGAGTCCGAGGACCCGGTGATCGACCTGCAGCAGGGCCAGCAGATCGCGGCCATGTACGTGTCGTTCGCCAGCGAGACGCTCGACAACAACCAGATCACCGACTACCTCACCCGCGTGGTCCAGCCCAAGCTGGTGACGGTGCCGGGCGTGCAGCGCGCCGACATCCTCGGCGCCGGCACGTTCGCGATGCGGGTGTGGCTCAAGCCCGACCGCATGGCCGCGCTGCAGGTCACCGCCAGCGACGTGTCCAACGCGCTGCGGGCCAACAACGTGCTCTCCGCGGTGGGTTCGACCAAGGGCCAGATGGTCGCGATCGACATGACCGCGCGCACCGACCTGCAGAGCCCGGAGGAGTTCCGCCAGCTGGTGATCCGCGAGGAAGGCGGCGCGATCGTGCGCCTGGGCGACGTGGCCGACGTGGTGCTGGGATCGGAGAACTACTCGACCTCGGTGCGGATCAACGGCGAGTCGGCCACGTTCATGGGCATCTTCGTCTCGCCCGACGCGAACTCGCTGGACGTGATCGCGGACGTGCGCGAGCTGTGGGACAACGAGATCGTGCCGCAGCTGCCCGAGGGCCTGGTCGCGACCATCCCCTACGACAGCACCGAGGCGATCCAGGACGCGATCAACGAGGTGGTGAGCACGATCATCGAGGCGGTGATCATCGTGATCGTGGTGATCTACCTGTTCCTGGGATCGCTGCGCAGCGTGCTGATCCCGGCGGTCACCGTGCCGCTGTCGCTCATTGGCGCGCTGTTCCTGATGCTGTTGATGGGCTTCACCATCAACCTGCTGACGCTGCTGGCGATGGTGCTGGCGATCGGCATCGTGGTCGATGACGCGATCATCGTGCTGGAGAACATCCACCGCCACATCGAGGAGGGCATGTCGCCCTACGACGCGGCGATCAAGGGCGCGCGCGAGCTGGCCTGGCCGGTGGTGGCGATGACCACCACCCTGGTGGCGGTGTACCTGCCGATCGGCTTCCAGGGCGGGCTGACCGGCATCCTGTTCACCGAGTTCGCCTTCACCCTGGCCGGCAGCGTGCTGCTGTCGGGCGTGATCGCGCTGACCCTGTCGCCGATGATGAGCGCCAAGATCCTCAAGCCGCACGGCGCCGGCGGCAAGGGCCGGCTGGAGGCGTGGCTGGACCGGAAGTTCGACGCGCTGCAGGCCGGCTACATGCGCCGCCTGCACGGCACGCTGGAGACGAAATCGGTGGTCGCGGCGTTCGGTGCCATCGTGCTCGTGTCGTGCGTGTTCCTCTACGCCACCGCACCCAAGGAACCGGCGCCGCTGGAGGACGAGGGCTTCATCTTCGCGATCTCCCAGGCCGATCCGACCGCGACCCTGGACTACGTCGAGCGCTACACCGAGGAGATGTCGCGGATCGCCCAGGGCATTCCCGAAGTCCAGGACTACTTCCTGTTCAACGGCGGCTTCGGCGGCAGCGGCGGCGGCGCCAGCCCGATGGCGATGGCCGGCTTCGTGCTCAAGCCCTGGAGCGAGCGCAGCCGCTCGACCAAGCAGGTGCTCGAACAGGACCTGCAGCCGCAGATCGCAGAGGTCACCGGCCTGAACACCTTCGCCCTGGTCCCGCCTTCGCTGCCCAGCGCCGGCGGCGACGGCGGCGGCGAGTTCATCATCGGCGGCGTCGGCGACCTGGCCCAGCTCGACGAACTGGCCGACGCGATCCTGCAGCGGGCGATGGAAAGCCGCCGCTTCATCTTCCTCGACAAGGACCTGAAGATCGACAAGCCGCGCATCGAGGTGCACATCGACCGCGACAAGGCGGCCTCGCTGGGCATCGACATGCGGACCCTGGCGGCGGACATGTCGGCGATGCTCTCGGGCGGTTACACCAACCGCTTCGCGATGCAGAACCGCTCGTACCTGGTGATCCCGCAGGTGCAGCGCAGCGACCGGCTCAACGCGTCCGACCTGCAGAACTACTACACCCGCACCCGCGACGGCGA
>Ga0123333_10006217_pt1 | contig 10569 bp, 12 predicted proteins | sample BioC12SIPDNA_3_FD_89957 | JGI IMG/M metagenome (GOLD analysis project Ga0123333, IMG submission 89957) | Anaerobic biogas reactor microbial communites from Washington, USA - Biogas_R2_B C12 SIP DNA | ecosystem: Engineered > Bioreactor > Anaerobic > Unclassified | place: Washington, USA...
CGTTTGTGTCGGAGAGGGCTGAGGATGGATTGATGTACATGGATGAACTGAAAAGAAATCTTTTAAAACTATTAACCACCCACCAGGTGATCCAGTTTGGTAAGTTCACCCTGGCATCCGGCCGGGAGAGTGATTACTACGTGGATATGAAGAAGGCCATCACCGATCCAGGCATCCTAGGAGAAATTGGACAGATGATGGCTGGAAAAATTACCAGGGAAGATGCGGACAAAATAGCTGGCCCAGCCCTGGGAGCGGTGCCCATTGCCACTGCTGTCTCACTGGCCACAGGAATACCCATGCTCATGATACGGAAATCCAGAAAAGGTTACGGCACCTCCAAACTCATAGAGGGAGACCTGGAAGAAGGAGATCGGGTGGTGGTGGTGGAAGACGTTACCACCACCGGAAATTCACTCTTAAAAGCAGTGGAAGCAGTTGAAGATAATGGGGGTGTGGTGATCCAGGCCTTGGTGGCTGTGGATCGTGAAGAAGGGGCCCGGGAGAATCTTCAGAAAAAAAGTATTAAGCTGGAGCCACTGGTTACTAAAAGTGACTTCCAGGGTGCGTAACTAGACCTTGAGGATGTCCCTACTAATCCCGGTCCCTATTAAGGCCATTCATGGTTAATTATTCTTTAATATGACGAACTAGGTGTCCCAGTTCGGGCTGGATGATCTTCAAACCCAGCTTCACGGCGTTGGGTGAACCAGGTAGTGCGAAGATCAGGGTAGAATCGTAAACTCCTGCCATGGCCCGGCTGAGGATGGCGCCGGCTCCCAACTCCTTGTAAGATTCGTAACGGAATATTTCACCAAAACCGTCCAGTTTTTTACCAAAGAGTGGTTTAAGGGTCTCAATGGTCTTGTCTCTGGAACCAATTCCAGTACCACCAGTGGTGATAATGACCTCTGCTCCCTTCCCTTTCATGGCCTCCAGGGTGGAGATGAGCTCTGGTGGGTCATCGGGTATGATCTTGTAATCCACCACTTGGTGCACTTCACTTAAGGAGTCCTTTAACAGCTGCCCCGAAAGGTCGGTGTCGGTTTTACCCTGGAGGAAATCCTGATATTTGGAGTCGCTGAGGGTTATAACTCCAACTTTAACACTAAGAGGGCTGTTCCTTCGATGTTCTTCCATGCTTCTGCTTTTCAATCAAATCACATCCTAAGTTCCCAGTTGTGAATAAAAAAAATGTGTCCATGGGGCAAATAAAGTCATAGGTTCACACTGGAGAATACTCTTCCAATCCCCTTTATATAATATTTTAGCTGAACCGGTACAAAATATAGAATTAACCCATATATATGTGGAGGGAGAGTTTTTAGGTCCAAATCGGAGGCGGTTTTTTCGTGGCGAAAAAATCTTGAGGAGTCTAAATAGTATCTCTCCCTCGGTGGGAAAGTTTATTCTTTATAACATAAAAACCTTTCTCATAAGCCCCTCTACCAATTACAAAAACGAATTTAAAAGTTTTAAACTCATAAATTCCCAATAAAAAAATGGTTTGGAGGATAAAGAGGTTTAAAAAATTTCAAAGGGTGTTTTATGGCCAGCTTTTCTCATTCTAATAATAAAAAATGCAAAGTATACGTCCTGGACACATCGGCCATTATTGGGAGATTTTTATCACCCGATACGACTAATATAACCACAAATGGGGTTATCATGGAAATCAAGGACTTCAATTCCCGTATTTTCACCGAGAATGCCCGGGAAGATGGCAAGCTGCTGGTGAGGGAACCAGCTCCCTGGGCTTTTAAAAAGGTTAAGAGGATGATGGAGGAATCTGGCGATGTACTGAGGCTTTCAGGGGTTGATATAGGAGTCCTGGCATTGGCAGTTACTTTAACAGAGTCCTATCAACCCCAACTGGTTACCGATGACTACTCCATGCAGAATCTGTCTAAAATCCTCAAAATACCCTACCGTGGCGTGTTAACCCCTGGTATTGAGGATGTTTATCACTGGATTCTGATCTGCCAGGGATGTAAGAAGCGGTACCAATCCCACTATAATGGTTCAGATTGTGAAATTTGTGGTTCTAAACTAATCAAACGACGAATAAAAGTATCTAAACGAATCTGATCAGTATTGTGGTCTGTACATCCATTTACTACTTTTTTATTTTAGTTAATTATAAGAGGCTACAGATCCTAAGGTGAAATAATGAAGATTGGTGTGGTGGTCCACGGACCCGAAATTGTGGATTCTGGATATGCCCTTCGCTTACTAGAATTTATGGAGGACTATGGAGAGGTGAAAGCCCGCCTGGGCGGTACCATGGGAAGAACCGCAGTAATCGATTCTAATCTCGAATCCCGGATTGATATCAGTCAAAAGCTTCTGCCCAGTCAATCCATCAATCTCTTCTGCCAGGAAGGTCGGGATATTATTGTTCTCATCAACTATGGGAAGTCCAGTGTCACTGGCCAAGCCTTTGGTTGTAAGGTTTACAGCCACTGCCACCCTCACACCCCCCTTATCCAGATCGAACGGCCGGGTGAAGAAGACGGAAGCGTGGTGGCCTGGAGGACTGATTTACAGGAACTGGCCACTGAAATAGCCAGTAAATTGGGTTTGACAACAGCTTCCCCCCTGGAAATCAGGGATTCCCTGGAAAAAGGAAAACCCTGTTTGAAGATAAACCAGTACATCTGCCGTAACATAGCTGGTGTATCCCCAGGAGAGAATATATTCGTTAACGGCATTGTGGTGGGAAGATCCACATCCCCTGAGGTGGCCCTGGTGGCTGAGGAAGGGATGATCACCCAGCTCAGGGGCGGGGAACTGAAGCCCCATGGGGTGGAAAAGTTGGGTAAGGTGGACCTGGAAGGGGCCATCATCAAAACCGGACTTCTTCGCAAGTCCCGAGCTAAACCACGCATAATAACTTCAAAAAAAGATGATTCTAAGTTAATGGTGTCATATCTAAGTCACGCTGCTGAGGATATTTATCGCCTGCGCAATGCAGATATGGTGGTAACTGTGGGGGATGACACCACCCTGGTGGCAGCCGATATACTGTACCGATTCAACGTTCCCATCATCGGCATCACCGATGGTGACCTGGACAAAGTGGTGGAACAAGGTTTTAAAGCCAACGGATCCATGGTGGTTGAACTGGAAAGTGGCTGGGATGATATAATTGGTGAAAAAATATTCAGGGAACTCTTTAAAGGCAATGAAACCATAGAAATAGTGAATATGGAAAATTTTAAAAGTAAAATACTACAAATAATCAAGAAGAATACCCCTCACTATCAAGTGACATATACTTAACTGTAGTGAAGGTTTTTAAGAAAGTACGGGGTGTATTTTTGGCTTTAAAATCACTGGTAGATAATATTAAAAATTTCGAGGGAATAACCCGCAAGAAAAATATTAAAAAGGTAACCAGCCTATTGGGGGATAGCTATCAAGCCGGGGGACGGACAGTTCTAAGTTATGGGGATGATGCATCGGCCCTGGATATCGGTGACGGGAAGTTGATACTGCTGGCTGCTGATGGAATGTGGGGCAAACTCATGGAGGCCGATCCCTGGTGGGCGGGTTACTGCTCCGTCCTGGTGAATGTGAACGACATTGCCGCCATGGGGGGCATACCCCTAGGCATGACCAACGTTATCTCCACCCCTGATCCGGATATATGTAGGCAGATAATGGCTGGCATCAGGGAAGGTGTGGAAAAATTTGGAGTACCAATGGTGGGGGGACATGTGCACCCGGACACCACATACAATGCCCTTGATGTTTCTATAACTGGAATAATCGGCCGGGATGATCTTATTACCAGTGGAGGAGCCCAGGTGGGTGATAAGATAGTGGTGGCCATGGACCTGGATGGGGAGATCCGCCCCCAGTTCCAACTCAACTGGGACACCACCACCATGAAAACTCCGGAACTGGTTCAGGGACAGATCAAGGCTATGAATCAGCTGGCCCGGAGACATCTGGTTAATTCAGGCCGGGATATCAGCAACCCCGGCATGGTGGGTACGTTAGGAATGTTACTGGAATCCTCAGGGAGGGGTGGAACCATGGAACTGGGCAGAATACCCCGCAACAAAATGGTGACCTGGGAGGACTGGCTAAAACTCTATCCCGGGGCAGGTTTTGTCCTAACTGTAGCCGAAGAAAATGTTCCCGAATGCGAAAGGATATTGAAAGAGGTCAATATAACATGTGGCGTGGTGGGAACAGTTATACCGGAGAATAAGCTGTTTTTAACCCATGATGGAGAGAAGGAGATCGTTTTTAACTTCCAGAGTGAAAGTATAATGGGAGTGAGAGAGAAGATAAACAGGTGAGATCCATGAAGGTGCAAGTTAATGGAGATGAAATAGAACTTACCAGTGGTTCCACCATAAGGGATGCCATTGAAGCGACCCAGGCCCCATATCTACCTGGAAGTGTTCTGGGAGTGGTTAAGGGCCGGGAAGAAGTGGAAAGACACGTGAACAAGTACCGTTTGAAAACTCCGCAGGGGAGTATAATTCTGGAGCTACTAAAGGAAGCTCCACCGGAACTTGTTGATCTGTGGAAGAAACGTTACCATGACTTTTCAGGGCTAAGAGTGCGCTGGACAACCTCCAAGGAAGCCTCGGTGGGGCCTGTGATCACTGATCTAGAACCATCCCATGATGAATACACCTACCAGCGCTGGGATGTGATATTCAGTTTATCCGGATTCACCGCCGACGCCACCCACATCATATTCAGCAAAGACAAACACGAAGCTGTTTACGGAGCCCCTAAGGGGAATGACGGAGTTTTTGCCCGGGTGGTGGGTGGTAAAAGGACCATAATGAAACTAAGCGATGATGACCATGTCCTGGAGGTCACACCTGTAGTGGAAAGAAGGAGCATTGTGAAAAGTGCCGCCATCATAGACTTGGAAACAGAGCTATCCGAGGGGAACCAGGTGTTCACATACTTACAAGTAGAACCCGAACCAAAATCACCCCAATCAGTGGAACACTTCTACGCCCTCTCCGAATCGGGAAAATTAGGGGTGGACTATGATTCCAACTCATTCCTAGGATCTTACAGTCTTCAAGGAATTAAAAGAGATATAGAATGGATAGACAAGCGTAAAAGAGGCACAGTGACCCTGCGTAATCAGGGTAAGGGTATGGGTCGGGTTTACATCTACCGGGAGGACCGGGTGTCCACTCCCTCCCACAACATGGTGGGTAAGGTGGTTAAGGGGATGGAACTGGTGGACATAGCCCGTTACAGTGATGAAGTAACACTCCGTATAAAACCTGAGAGGATAATGACCCTGGCCATGACTCAGATTGAAGCAGAGGAATTTTTATCAGACCATGGTGTGAAGCAAGTGCGGAGCGGCTTGGAAGATGATGAGGCCTTGGTGGTCCGCCAGGAGCCAAATTACACCATGCAGATCATAGAAAAGGGAGAAGCCACCACCTATGGAGTTAGGAACGAGGATATGGTTGAGATAGAATTGTATGACGAGGCCCCCCGTTCCATATGGTACTTCCAGAAGATCACAGGACTCTTGGATGCACCGGTAGGCTCCCTGAAGGTTAGCTTCGCCTTCCCAGGCATGGACCTCTTGATGTTCCAAGGAGACTCCCGCGAAGCCAGGGGACTGATCCCGGAAAATCCACCCCAGGGCCAGACCAGGGCCTGGGAAATTGGATTAACAAACATGTCCCGTCGCCATATTGGGATGCTGGGCATCCGCTTTGAGGATCATGACGAGTTTGGTCCTACTGGAGAACCCTTCCAGGGTACTAACATCCTAGGAAAAGTGATTAAGGGCATGGATAATCTTAAAAAATTTAAAGAGGGGGAAACAGTTTATGTCCGAAGAAGATGAAGTTACACGGATGGTTATTCTGGGACCAGCTGCCCAGGTCAGCCAGAGCCAGGTGGTGGGAGAACTGCACATGCTGGAACTTCCCCTAACCATAAAATCCACCTGTTACGGGGCAGTGGTCCATGGGAAAGAAGAGGATGTTATGAAAGCCATCCAGGAGATCCGAAAGCTGGACCCAGCCAACATATTCACTAAAGACCGGGGATTCCCACCTGGAGACCCCAGGCGCTGCCGAGCCAAGAGAGGAGGGGCTAGGGAGGGATTCCACCAGCTGGAGAAAGAATTCGAACTGTTGGGATACGTTGGGGAGGCCCTGGAGTGGCCGGAACCAGTGATACTAAAAAAACATAGTAAGATAAGTCCTGAGGAGTTCAAAAAAATAGCAGAGGAGTGTGAACCATGAACCTTAATTCCTCATCAACTGGAGAAGATATAACGGAACTGGCCCTGGCCATACACGAACTGGTTAACCGCCTGCCCCTGACCATGCGGACCAAAACACAACTGGGTGTTCGGATAGAAGATGGAAAAGTTGTTGATTACAATTACACCGGTCCCACACTGGAACTGGTCCTTGAAAAGGGAGAAATATCCCGTCAGGTACCTAAAACCGGACCATACCAGGGCACCCCTGTGGTGGTGGTTCCCATCCATGAAGCAGGGGAAGTGATAGCTGCACTGGGAGTGGTGGATATCACCCAGGGCATTTTCAGTGACATAATGGAGATTACCAAGCGACCGGAAGATGTAAAAAAGAAATAAGGAGAATAACATGAAAATAGCAATTTTTCCACCAAACTCACTCATACTGGCAGATTTGGTGGAGCGGAAAGGCCACGAGCCACTGGTTCTCCAGAAAGAGATAAGGAAAAAAGTCACAGATCCAGAGATAGATTCACCTCCCTTCAACATCACCGAGGATGAACCAATTAAGGGGCTTAAATATGCCGCAATAGAGGTTCCCTCTGGTGTAAGGGGCCGTATGGCCATATTCGGGCCGCTGATCGAGGAAGCCGAAGCAGCCATCATCATGGAAGACGCTCCATTCGGATTTGGCTGTATTGGCTGTGCCCGGACCAATGAACTGTGCATGTTCGTCCTCCGTAAACAGGGAATTCCGGTGCTGGAACTGCACTACCCCGAAACCAGGGAGGAGACCATGGAAGTGGTGAACCAGATCAACACCTTCCTGGATAACCTGGAATCCGAAGACAAAGAGGGAGGAGACTGAGATGGTGAAGATAGCACAAATTTCTTGCGGTACTGATTACAGTGGAGTGCAGAAGGAGATTGAAAAAGCTGCCGCCACCTTTGGTGCGGAGATGATCATACCCGAAGCAGACCTGGATTACATTAACGAGGCCTACCAGAAGTTTGGGTTCAACGCCGCCAGCAGCAGCATACGGTTAATGATCGCCCGGGCCATGTCCCTGGTGGAGGGTAAGTCCGATGCCGATGCAGTGTTCATTTCCACCTGCTTCCGCTGCGCCGAGGGTGCCCTGGTTAGAAATGAGATTCGCCGTTTCATCCAACAGTACACCAACCTACCGGTGGTAACCTACTCCTTCACAGAAAGGACCAAGGCCGATGAACTCTTCATCCTATGGAGGCCTTATCCACCATCGTGGCCCGGAAGAGTATACTGGCCCGGGAGAAACAGGAAGGCCTCACCCTGGGCATAGACTCCGGCTCCACCACTACAAAAGTAGCTTTAATGGAAAATAACAAGATTATCGGAACTGGCTGGGTCCCCACCACCGATGTGGTTGCCTGTAGCCAGGACGCCATGAACCAGGCCTTCGCTGACACCGGATACAAAGTAGACGATGTGGAGGGAGTGGGGGTTACTGGCTACGGCCGTTTAACCATTGGAAAACATATGAACGCCCAGCTCATCCAGGAAGAACTGTCTGTTAACTCCAAGGGAGCAGTGTACCTGGCGGGCCACCAGAAGGGCGAAGCCACCGTCCTGGATATAGGTGGAATGGACAACAAGGTCATCACAGTTAACGATGGTATCCCTGACAACTTTACCATGGGAGGAATCTGCGCCGGTGCATCGGGAAGGTTCCTGGAGATAACCGCCCGCCGTTTGGGAGTGGAGATCAGTGAACTGGGCCCCCTGGCCCTGAAGGGAAACTACAAAGAAGCCCTCCTGAACAGTTACTGTATTGTGTTCGGGATACAGGACCTGGTCACATCCCTGGCTGCTGGGAACAGTAAGGAGAACGTGGCTGCTGCAGCCTGTTACTCCGTGGCAGAGCAGGTATACGAGCAGCAACTGCAGGAGATAGATGTACGCGAACCACTAATACAGGTAGGTGGAACCAGCCTCATCGAGGGACTGGTGGAAGCTGTGTCCACGGTACTGGGTGGTATCAACGTTATTGTACCGGAATACTCCTCACACATCGGAGCAGTGGGATCTGCACTTTTAGTATCAGGATTAGGGGACCAGATGAAATGAATGTGGAATGTTACGACCCGGAAGGAGCCGCAGTATATGAGATGATACTGCGCCAGGTTCTCCAGGATGTGCAGGTCATCCGTTCAGTGAAGGACGTCCAGATATACGCAGACCCCCGGGAGCCAGTCTTCATCATCGTGGTGGAGATGGAAAAAACCTCCCCACCCATTGTCCTGGAAGACTTCGCCGAGTTTAAATATGACAAAAAAGCTAACGAGGCCTTTATTCGCATCAAAGATGAAAAATATCTGCCAGCCCTTCTGAAGAAACTATGGGACGTGGAGGGCCGGAATAAGATACACCAGCCCAGCCGCATGGAAGTTATAATTGATGATCCCCAGCACCCCCTGGAGAATATGATGGTGGTGGATCCACAACAGGACCTCAAAAGGAAGGTTTACGATGCACTCTTCAGGATAATACCCGAAGGGTTTAGGGTGGTGGATCATTATTCCCAGGATGAAATCATAGCCCTGACTTGCACTGATGAACTCCTCCAGGAAGAGTGGATCGATAAGTGCCGGGAGATCATAGCCAGGATGAAAAAATCCCCATAATATTTACTAAAATCACTTGGGAGATGAATCTATGAATGAACCTAAATTTAAGAATGAATCCAAATTTGCCCACTTAACCAAGGTACACCCCTGCTTCAGTGAAAAGATGCATGATAAGGTGGGAAGGGCCCACGTTCCCATCGCCCCCCGCTGCAACATACAGTGCAACTTCTGCACCAGGGAAATCAATAAGTGTGAAAACCGGCCCGGGGTCTCGGCCCGGGTCATGAATGTGCAGGATGCCGTGGACCATGTGGAACAGATTATAAAGGAGATGCCCATAAATGTGGTGGGAGTAGCTGGACCAGGTGATGCCCTGGCCAACCCAGAAACCTTCGAATTCTTTAAGATCATTGATAAAAAGTTCCCGGATCTTATTAAATGCCTGTCCACCAATGGATTGTTACTACCCGATAGGATCGATGACATCGTTGAGGCCAACATCAACTCGGTGACTGTGACCATCAACGCCGTGGACCCCGAGATTGGCCAGCACATCTACTCCAACGTCTTCTACAATGGAAAACTCTACGAGGGGAAAGAGGCCTTCGAGGTCTTGTCCAAGAATCAACTGGAAGGTGTTGAGAAACTGGCTGGTAAGGGTGTGGTGATCAAGGTTAACAGTGTCCTTATACCTGGACTGAACGATAAACACATCGTGGACATTGCCCGTGAGGTGAAAAAACGCGGAGCCAACTTGATGAACGTCCTGCCCTTGATACCCCTTTACAAGATGAAGGACTATCCCCGCCCGGGATGCGCAGAATTAGCAGAGGTCCGTGACGCGGTGGAGGAAATCATCCCTGTATTCCGGGCCTGCACCCAGTGCCGGGCTGATGCCTATGGAGTGCCTGGCAAGGAAGGGGAGGACAAGCACCTGGACATGACCCCTGCCAGCCACTACTAGATGATCCGCTTAGGGGCTGCTGGTTAAAGATAGATCCCACTTGTACCCTTTTTTTCAGGTGATGAATTATGAAAACCCTGTATTGGAAGGATGGTCAGCTGTACCTCTTGGACCAGACCCTGTTACCCCATGAAGTTGAATATCTGGTCTGCGGAACCTATCAAGATGTTATACGGGCTATTCAGTCCATGGTGGTAAGGGGTGCTCCGGCTATAGGTGTGGCAGCTGCCTTTGCCATGGCCCTGGCGGATTTGGCTGGTGATGACCTGGAAAAGGCGGCTCAGGAGATCAGAGCAGCCCGCCCCACAGCTGTGAACCTGGCCTGGGCAGTGGACCGTGTGCTTAACTCTGACTCGGCAGTGGAGGAAGCCCTTAAAATGTACCAGGAGGATCAGGACACCAACCGGGCCATGGGTAAACAGGGGGCCGAGATCATCAGTGACGGTGACACCATCTTAACCCACTGCAATGCCGGGGCACTGGCTTGTGTGGATTACGGAACCGCCCTGGGGGTGGTGCGCGCAGCCCATGAGGAGGGTAAGAACGTAAAGGTGATCTGTGACGAAACAAGGCCCGTACTACAGGGGGCACGTTTGAGTGTGTGGGAGATGCAAGAAGAGGGCATACCCGTGAAACTCATAGTCGACGGGGCGGCGGGAAGATTAATGCAGGAGGGAGAGGTGGATAAGGTGATAATCGGAGCCGACCGGGTGGCCCAGGGAGGGGTGGCCAACAAGATCGGATCCCTGATGGTGGCCCTGGCTGCCCACAGATTCGGGGTCCCATTCTA
>Ga0123333_10006222_pt1 | contig 10562 bp, 9 predicted proteins | sample BioC12SIPDNA_3_FD_89957 | JGI IMG/M metagenome (GOLD analysis project Ga0123333, IMG submission 89957) | Anaerobic biogas reactor microbial communites from Washington, USA - Biogas_R2_B C12 SIP DNA | ecosystem: Engineered > Bioreactor > Anaerobic > Unclassified | place: Washington, USA...
ACGGCAGTCGATGATCACACCGGGTCCGAGGAAACGGCTGACAGGATATTGATCCAGAGTCGGTCCGTCGGGGAAGAGGTGGCGTGGTGCGTCAAGATGGGTCCCGGCATGCGACCCCAAGGATATGCGGGACACCTGGTATCCGTCGACCTCGTGAGTCCGGGCCGGCAGGATTCTCACCAAAGGGTCTCCGGAGACCCCGGGCATGCCCGGACGAAGGGGCAGGCTGAGGTCGACTATGTGCATGCGGAGCAGATCATCCAACTTCAGTAGGATGTCGGGAGTCCCGTCGCCTCCCGCACTCTATGCATCACCTGCTGAGCGACGGCCCGGGCTCGCATACCCCCGTCTTTGAGGACATCCATCACGTAGTCCGTGTCCTTCTCGAGTTCGTGTCGGCGTTGCCGGAACGGAGCGAAGTACTCCTCGACCAGTTGGAGAAGCCGCTTCTTGACTTCTCCATACCCCATCCCTCCTGCTTCGTAGCGGGACTCCCATTCAGCCTTCTCCTCCGCAGAGGCAAGCAGACTTAAGAGAAGGAAGGGCGTGGACTGGTGAGGGTCCTTCGGAGCCTCGACGGGGGCCGAGTCGGTGACGATGGACATGACCCTCTTCTTGAGGGCGTTACCCTCCTCGAATATCCCGATCTCGTTACCGTAGCTCTTGGACATCTTGCGTCCGTCGACGCCGGGGACGACCGCCGTCGATTCAAGGATATAGGGCTTCGGAATGACGAAGACCTCACCGAACTGCTGATTGAACTTGCCGGCGATATCCCGGGTCATCTCCAGATGCTGTTTTTGATCCTGCCCCACGGGGACCAATTCGGAGAGGTAGATGAGAATATCGGCTGCCTGCAGTACCGGGTAGGCGAACAGACCGTGGTTGGGTGTCAGCCCCTGGGCGACCTTGTCCTTGTAGCTGACGGCGCGCTCGAGCAACCCCATGGGGGTCACGCAGGAGAGGATCCAGGTGAGCTCGGTGACTTCCGGGACGTCCTGCTGAGCGAAGAGGGCAGCCTGCTTGGGATCGAGGCCGAGAGCGAGAAGGTCTAGAGCCACCCCCATCGTGTATTCACGCAACAGCGCCGGTTCCTGGACCGCTGTGAGGGCGTGATAACTTGCTATGAAGTAGAAGGGCTCATTCCCCTTCTGGAGGGTGATGTACTGGCGCAGAGCGCCGAAGTAGTTGCCCAGGTGGGGTCTGCCCGAGGGCTGTATGCCGGAGAGTATGCGCATGATGATCCTAAGTGCCTGTCGGGGTCGGGGCGGCTCTTAGTGTAGCGGAGGCACCGCCGGGCCGCCACCGCGAGCAGAAAAGTCACGTTTCACGCGCCGAGCGTTATGACGCGCTTTTTGATATACATATATCAGTATGGAGTATGCTCACAAGGGAGAAGGCGTTTCGAGGGCTCGTCCTGAGCCGAGGAGGGGTGTCGTGAGGGAATTGGACGTTGCTCGGCTGACCGAGGTGGTGGCGAAACTCGCGGTGGATGCGTGCAACTACCTGGGCGACGACGTCGTGGCTTTCTTCGAGCAGGCGATAGCTCGAGAAGAGTCCGAGACCGGCAGGGATGTCCTTGCCCAGCTACTCGAAAACGCTGATCTAGCCAAGGATTCAGGGCGGCCTCTTTGCCAGGATACGGGTCTGGCCGTGGTGTTCTTGGAGATAGGCCAAGATGTCCACCTGGTAGGCGGAGATCTGGAAGCAGCGGTCAACGAAGGGGTACGGGTGGGCTACGTAGAAGGTTATCTGCGCAAGTCCGCAGTGGCCGATCCGATCGGAGAGCGCAAGAACACGGCCGATAACACACCGGCCATGCTGCATACCCGCATCGTCCCCGGGGACAAAGTGCGGGTGGTGGTGGCCCCAAAGGGGGGCGGCGCTGAGAACATGAGCGCTATCGGCATGCTGAAGCCTGCCCAGGGCAGACAGGGCGCAATCGATTTCGTCGTCGACACGGTGAGCAAGGCGGGGCCCAACCCGTGTCCACCGATAATCGTCGGCGTCGGACTCGGAGGGACCTTCGAGAAGGCTGCCTATATGGCCAAGCACGCCCTGCTGCGCGAGGTGGGCTCTACCAACCCTGAACCTCGCTTGGCTGAACTGGAGGATGAGTTGGAGGAGCGCTGCAACGCTTTGGGTATCGGCCCCGCCGGCCTAGGCGGAACGGTCACCGTGATTGACGTGTTCGTCGAAGAACTCCCGGCGCACATAGCCAGCATGCCGGTAGCGGTGAACATCCAGTGTCACTCCGCCCGACACAAGGAGGCAGTGCTCTGATGGAACGAGTCATCACTACTCCGCTCACCGACGAGTTGGTAGCAGGCCTGCACGCGGGCGACCGGCTGCTCATCACCGGGAAGATATATACAGGCCGCGACGCCGCACACAAGCGGCTGGTCGAGCTCATCGACAAGGGCGAGCCTCTACCCATAGATCTCAGGGGGCAGGTCATCTACTTCGTAGGCCCTACACCCCCCAAGCCGGGCGAGGTGATCGGCTCTGCCGGTCCTACCACCTCCGGTCGGATGGACGCCTATTCACCGAAGTTGACCGCTCTCGGACTCAAAGGCATGATCGGGAAAGGATCGCGGAATGAGGCCGTCAAGGAAGCCCTCAAACGCGACAAGGCAGTCTATCTGGCGGCGACGGGCGGGGCCGGTGCTCTGCTCGCTCAGCGCATCGTCTCAGCCCGGGTGGTCGCCTACGAAGATCTTGGCCCTGAGGCCATCAGGGAGCTGGAGGTGAAGGAGTTCCCGGTTGTGGTCATCAATGACATGTACGGAGGCGACCTTTATGTGGAAGGGCGTCGGAAGTATGAAAGGAAGGGGGATTCTTGAGCGCAAAACCTCGTGAGACGGCCAATGTGGGGGCCGGGCTCTGGAAGGCGACAGGCATGTGGGCCTGGCTGCTTTTCAGAATCAGCGGCCTGATCCTAGTTCTCTATCTGGGCGCCCATATCATCGTCACTTCGATGGGGCAGTTCGACAAGTTCGATGGTCTGATGGAGTTCTTCGACAAGCCGGTCATGGTTCTTCTCGATCTTGCCCTCGTGGTGGCCGTTCTCTATCACGCGCTTAACGGGGTGCGGATCATCCTCATGGATTTCGGTGTCGGGATACAACGGCACAAGGTCGTCTTCTGGAGCGCCATGGCTGTGGTGGTCATCTGTTTCGCAATCTTCGCTTGGGTGGCCTTCACCTACATCATCACCGGTGAGGGGGTGACGAGTTGAGAGCTGAAGTCATCTCCACCCATAGAGGAGGCGTGTGGTCCTGGTTGTTCCAGCGGATCACGGCTGTCCTTCTAATCGTGTGCCTGGCGATCCATCTGATCTTCACGCACATACTGAACATCGGTGAACTCGATTCGGCTAATGTCGCCGCTCGCTTGGCCAATGCCGGCCTGACCGCGGTCGACATCATCTTGTTGGCGGCCGGAATCTACCATGCGCTGAACGGTCTGCGGATGGTGCTCATGGATTACTGGTTCACCTCTCGCACACGGGCCCTAACTCTGACCATCGTCCTCTGGGTGGTGGGTCTTGCGTTCATGGGCTATGGGACCTGGGCTCTCTGGCCCTGGATCAGTTAGGTAAGGTGAGGCAGATATGATCCACCATGATGTTATCGTCGTCGGCGGGGGCCTGTCCGGTTTGAGAGCTGCGATCGAAGCGAAAAGGGCCGGCGTCGACGTAGCCATCTTGTCTCAGGTCCATCCCGGACGGAGTCACTCCGGCCAGGCTCAGGGCGGCATCAACGCGGCGCTGGGCAATCATCCCGACGGTCGCGACGACAATAGGGAGAAGCATGCCTTCGACACAGTGAAGGGCGGCGACTTCTTGGTCGACCAGGATTGCGCCGTGCAGATGGCCGAGGATGCTCCCCGGGTCATCTATGAGATGGACCACTGGGGTTGCCCGTTCAGCCGGTTTGAGGATGGCACCATCGCCCAGCGGCCGTTCGGCGGTGCCGGTTTTCCGCGCTGCTGCTATGGGGCCGACAAGACCGGCCATTATCTGCTCCACACCTTGGTCGAGCAGGCCTACAGACTGCAGGTCAAGATGTATGTAGAGCAGTATGTCGCCAGCCTCATCGTGCACGAAGGTGTTTGTCAGGGTGTGGTGGCTTACGACATGATCCGGGGCGGATTTGAGGCATTCACCGCTAACGCAGTGGTCATCGCCACCGGGGGGGCCGGTCGCACTTACAGCAATACCACGAACAGTCTGATCAGTACGGGCTGCGGCATGTTCATGGCCTACCACGCCGGTGTGCCGCTCAAGGACATGGAGTTCGTCCAGTTCCACCCCACCGGGCTCTACACCACCCAGATTCTGATGACTGAGGGCGCCCGTGGTGAGGGTGGCTATCTGATCAACGACAAAGGCGAGCGCTTCATGGAGAAGTACGCTCCCAAGTTCATGGAGCTTGCGCCGCGCGACATAACCGCGCGTTCCATCCAGATAGAGATCAACGAAGGTCGCGGCATCGGGGGTAAGGGCTACGTTCACCTGGATTTACGGCATCTCGGTGCGGAAAAGATCCTGGAACGCCTCCCGGGGATCCGGGATCTAGCCATCCACTTCGAAGGTGTGGACCCGATAGAAGAGCCCATACCGGTCGTTCCCAGCCAGCACTACTGGATGGGTGGTATCGACACCGATGTGAATGGGGCCACTGTGATGCCCGGCCTCTATGCGGCCGGAGAATGTGCCTGCGTATCCGTACACGGAGCCAACCGGCTTGGCGGCAACTCTCTGCTTGAGACGATAGTCTTCGGCCGGAGGGCCGGCGCCGAGGTGGTGAGGTATCTGGAGACCTTGACGGACAGGCGGCCGAACGCACGGTCGGCTTTTGCCGCCGCACAGATGATGGAGCAGAAAGTGGAGGAGTTGGGAGTTCGGGAGGGCAAGGAGAACGCCTACGAACTCCGCGCCGTGATGACCGAAGTGATGAAGGACCACTTCTTCCTCTTCCGCGATGAAGCAGCCATGAGAGAAGGCCTGGAGAGACTGCTCCAAGTGAAGGAGCGGGTCAAGAACATCAATCTCAGGTGGACAGGCAGTGTCTTCAACGTGGACATGATCCGGACCGTAGAGTTGGAGGGGATGGTCGATCTAGCCTTGTGTGTGGCAGTGGGAGCGCTGGAGCGGCAGGAGTCACGTGGGGCCCACTTCCGCACCGACTACAACACCCGCGACGACCTGAACTGGCTAAAACACACCCTGGCCTACTATCAGCCCGACGCGGCCGGTCCGCGTCTTGACTCCAAGCCAGTGACCCTCGGCCATTTCGAGCTACAGGAGCGGAAATACTGATGCCTGACATCAAGTTTCGCGTGAAGCGACAGGACCCGGGCGATAAGAAGAACCCTGAGGCGCATTGGGAGGAGTACATCGTCCACTATGAGGGCGACAACCTGACCGTCCTCGAGGGTCTCTTCTACATCCAGGAGAAGTATGACGGAGGCTTGTCATTCCGGTACTGCTGCCGCGCGTCGATCTGCGGTAGCTGCGGTATGTACATAAACGGAGCGTACCGGTTGGCCTGCCAGACCAACGTCAAGCACCTCGACACTGATTTGATCACGGTAGCGCCGATGCCCCATCTGCCCCTGGTGAAGGACTTGGTAGTCGATATGGACGAGTTCTTCGCCAAATACGAGTACATAATGCCGTGGCTCATCCGGCACTCCTCCGATCCTGAGAAGGAGTTGATCCAGTCACCCAAAGAACGCAAGAAGATCGACATGCCCGTCGACTGCATTCTCTGCGGGTGCTGCTATTCGAGCTGCCCGTCCGCTTGGGGTGAGGACAATTACCTGGGCCCCGCTGCACTGCTCAAGGCTCATCGCTTCGAGGTCGACTCGCGCGACGAGGGCGGTAAGGAGCGGATAGCACGTTGGAACAACGAGCGCGGCGTCTACCGGTGCCATACCATCATGAACTGCGTCGAGGCCTGCCCCAAGGAACTCAACCCGACTGAGGGTATCCAGTGGCTCAAGAGGGCGGCGGTGCGGAGGAAGCTGCTCGGCAAAGCGAAGTAGACGAGGCTGTCAGAATGCCGAGTCCTCCGGAGTCCCTATGACGTTGGCGGGACTCCGTAGGACTCGGCCAGCAACTCGATCGGGTGCACTGTCTCGGTGCCCGTAGCGTGGGCCAACTGCATCCGGCAGGTGCTGCACTCGCTGGCCAGTATGTCCGGAGCCGTTTGGGCGATACGTTCAAAGAGCGGCGCCCCCACCTGCATAGAGAGTTCATAGGTGTCCGTCTTCATTCCGAATGTCCCCGCCATGCCGCAGCAGCCGGCCGCCAGATCGATTACTTCGATGCCGGGGATCTCGCGGAGTAACTCCATGGCCGGGTTGCCGATCTGCTGGGCTTTCAGGTGGCAAGGCTGATGGTACCCGATCCGAAGCGGCCTGCTTTCAGGGGGTTTGTCGGCCGGAGAGATCGTCGATGAGGCTGTGGCTGAAGTGGCCTTTCGGCTTCTCTGCCGGATAGGGCCGGCGGGTGGCCTCGCTTCCGGATGGTCGGCCCTTTCTCGCACCAAGAACTCTCCCAGGTCGCGAGTGGCATTCGCCACCAGAGAGCACTCCGGGCTCTTCCAGTAGTCAGGGTAGTGCACCTTGAAGGCGAAAGTGGCCGTGGGCTCGGCGCTGATAAGGAGGGCACCTGCTTTGATATGGGGGAGCACAGAGTTGATGTTGTGCTTGACGACGTCGCGAGCCTTGTTCGCGTAGCCGTAGAGCATCTCGGGAATGCCGCTTGGGCGCTGCCCGGGAATGATGACGTCCAGTCCGTGGGCTTGGAGGACCCGTTCGACCAACAGAGCGAGCCCAGGGTCGTTGTAGTTGGCGAAGAGGTCGTAGAAGTACACCACTGACCCACCGGCGAGCGCTCGTGTAGTACCCGAACGTCCAACGTCGCTGTCGCTGATTCCCGGCTGGGTGGACGAGGAGGGCGCGGCGCCATCGGCGCGCGCCCGGAGCATCTGATCGAAGCTCTTCGGGGCGAACGTCGCCATCGGCCGTCGCCGGTCGATCCGGAGTAGAGGCTCGGCCATGCGCCGCAGGGGCCGGTTGTTGAGCAGAGGGTTGGTCAGCCGCGCGGTATGGCGGCCGAGTCTCGACACGGTCTCCGCGTAGCTGAGCACCACCTCGGGTGGATAGGCCCGGTGCTCCGCCCGGTATCTACTCTTGGCCTCCAGCATCAGCTTGGGAATGTTCACGTTGGAGGGGCACTCGACGGCGCACATGCCACACTCTATGCAGTAGTCGGTGACTGCCTTGGTGGCCGCCTGTCCGTACGCGCTATCGGGGTCGAGCACACCCGTGATGATGGCCCGCAGTACGTTGGCCTTGGCCCGCGGCGAGGCGTGCTCCCGGTGGGTGGCCTTGTACACCGGACACATAGTGGTCGAGACAGCGCTCTTGCAGAGTGCGCAACCGTGGCAGCGCTCTATCTCGCTCTCATATCCTCTCGCGGAGAAATGAAGAAGGGGGCTTTGGGGCAATGTGCGATATGCGGGTCCATACCGCACATCTCGGAACAGTGTTCCGCCACTCTCCTGTGGGCCGACCTTCTTGCCCGGATTCATCAGGTCCTCGGGATCGAACGCTTCCTTGATGCGTTCGAACAGATCATACACCGCACTTCCATACATCTCTCTGAGTCGCGGTGTGTGGACCAGCCCGTCACCGTGCTCGCCTGACATGGTGCCCCTCACCCCAAGCACGTACTCGGAGGCTTCGTCGTAGATACGCTGCATGACACGCGCATCCTCAGGACTCTTGGGGTCCAGAACGGGCCGGGTATGGAGATTACCGTCGCCGGCGTGACCGACCATCACAGCGTCTACGCCTTCACGATCGAAAAGCTTCTGAAGGAAGGCGACACAGGCCGGCAGCGCGGTGGGATGAACGGTGATGTCTTCTATGAAAGGGAGCGGTTGCCGTCCGCCCGGCATGCGCTGCATCAGAGCGACCGCCGACTTGCGCACCTTCCAGAGATGAACGGTCTGCTCAGCCGTGGTCGCCCGCACCAACTGGAGGGCGCCGGTCCCATCCAGATGCCTTCGGAGATCGCTGAACTTCTCGTCCAACTCGTCCGTATCCTTTCCCTCAAACTCTATCAAGAGGGCCGTGTCCGTCTGGTCAGGGAGCATTACGTCGACGCGGGAATCATGCTTGCGCACCAGACTGAGGAAGCGCGAATCCATGATCTCCACTGCCGTGGGCGCCAAGGCGAGTATCCCCGGGACCGCCTCACCGGAGGCGAAAACCGAAGGGAAATAAGCCATCGCAATGCCACGTTTGGCCGGTAGAGGGACGAGATTGAGGGTCGCTTCGGTGACCAGCCCGAGCGTGCCTTCAGCGCCCACGAACAATCTCTGGAGTTGGGCAAGTGCCGGCACTGAGACTGCGCGGCCCGGATCTGCCGGTCCGGCGGTTGCTGCCGACCGTGCGTCGTCGGCCAAGACGGCTTCCACCCGATAACCGCAGGAGTTCTTGACCACTTGAGGCATAGCCCCATGTATCATGTCCTGAGCGGCGCGCAATTCTGGAAGCACGGCGGCAAAAGCTCGGCCGGCAGCGGTATCGGAGGTTAACAGGTCGGTCAGTGGGTCGCTGTCCAGTTCAAGTGGCCGAGCGTGGAAGAGGCTGCCATCGGCCATCGCTACATCGAGAGCGAGAACATGGTCCTTGGTGGCGCCATAGGCGACCGAGCGGGCTCCCGAGGCGTTCGTGCCTATCATGCCCCCCAGGCTGCAGTGGTTCTCGCTTGACGGATCGGGAGCGAAGAAGACGTCGAACTGTCGCAGGTAGTGATTGAGCGAAGCCATGACCACGCCGGGTTGTACGCGCACCCAGGAGGCGTCCGGGGCCACCTCCAAAATGGAATGCATGTACCGGGTGAAGTCCACTTGGATGCCGGCGCCCACGGCTGCTCCATTCAGGCCGGAGCCCATACCGCGTGCCACCAAAGCTATGCGCCGCTCGGCGGCGTAACTCACCAACCGCAGAACGTCGTGGGCGTCTCGAGGCGAAACGACTCCCAGAGGCTCGATCTGGCTCAGCCCGGCGTCGGTCGCATAAAGCCAGCGGCTGATAGGATCGAACTCGACATCTCCACGGATCATGGAGCGCAGGTCGCGTGCAACAGTATCGCGAAAGTCGGTCATGGGTCTGAATGATAGCGCGGGTAGGCGGTTCGTGAGAGAATGCTCGGACGCCCGGGGGATACGCTTCCTGGGTGTCGAAGGTTCTATACCTATGGAGGGATCTGAGCAGTGTGAAATGCGGTGCGTCCGCCTGTCCGTTGAAGGGGGTGAGTCATGCTAGCCATTCTCAAAACGACCCCGACGGGTCTTACCCGATCGGAGGAGTTCGAACCCGGCTCCTGGATCGATCTGGTCAGCCCCACGGAGGAAGAGCTTCAGCGAGTGAGCGAGGAACTGGCGATCCCGCTCGATCTGCTGAGGGGCCCACTGGACGAGGAAGAAAAATCGCGGATAGACGTGGAGGATGGTCTGACTCAAGTCATCGTGGATATCCCCGTGCTGGTCAGGGAGGACGACCAACGGGGTTACGAGACTATCCCGCTTGGGATACTCGTACATCCCGACTACCTCATCACCACGTGTCTCAGGCCCAATCCGATCCTCGGCGAGTTCGAGAGAGGTAGCGTCCGGGGCTTCGCCACCTTCTGGAAGACCCGCTTCCTCCTTCAGATACTCCTACGGGTCTCGGCCTTCTACCTGCGCTATTTGGGACGCATCGATCGCGAGACCGACAAGCTGGAGACCGAACTCCGCCAGTCCATGAAGAACGAGGAGATCTTCGACCTATTGGGTTTGCAGAAGTCGCTGGTGTACTTCACCACCTCGCTGCGCGCGAACGAGGCGGTCCTGCAGAAGCTTCTTCGGACGAAGACGGTGAAGATGTACGAGGAGGATGAGGATCTTCTCGAGGATGTGATAGTTGAGAACAGGCAGGCCTCGGAGATGGCGAAGATCTACGCAGACATCCTTACAGGGATGATGGACGCCTTCACCTCGGTCATCTCGAACAACCTGAACCGGGTCATGAAGTTCCTCACGTCCGTGACCATCCTTCTGTCCATTCCGACGATCGTGGCCTCCATGTACGGGATGAACGTCGACCTGCCGTTTCAGCACTACTCGCACGCGTTCGTGCTGACCATCGTGATCTGGTTGGTGATCTCGGGGGCTCTGGCGTTGGTGTTCTGGAGGAAGAGATACCTCTAGCGCCAGGGTGAGAGCGGTGGTTGCGAAGGCGCGCGCGGCTTGCGCCGCGCGCGCGGTACTGGAGGTTCGAGTAGACTCAGTTCGTCTGTGACCTCAAGAGTCTCTATGGGGACTACCCGCATCCGCTTGACGCCGGACAAGACCGCAAGGCCCGCAGCCAAGAATACTACCGCCAAGGGACCCAGAACGCCATATGCCCCTGAGACCGTCTGGACTATCAGGAACCACCAGGCCCTCCACCACCCCACGCCGTATCCAACGGCGATGTAGACGTAGAGGGCGACCGGG
>Ga0123333_10006223_pt1 | contig 10559 bp, 10 predicted proteins | sample BioC12SIPDNA_3_FD_89957 | JGI IMG/M metagenome (GOLD analysis project Ga0123333, IMG submission 89957) | Anaerobic biogas reactor microbial communites from Washington, USA - Biogas_R2_B C12 SIP DNA | ecosystem: Engineered > Bioreactor > Anaerobic > Unclassified | place: Washington, USA...
CGGACGGTGCATTCGGTGCGGATGTCGTTGACGGAGCGGCTGTTGCGGGCGGAGCCGACGGAGATGACGCCGGGGCAGGTGCTCAATACGGTCGACGGGGATTCTTTCCAGGTGGGGGAGTTGAAAGAGGTGCTCAACTGGCCGGTGATGATGGTGGCCTACCTGCTGGGTTCGGCGGTGGCGGTGGGGGTCGCGCATCCGCTGCTGGGCGGGATGCTGGTGGCGGCGGGTGTGTTGACGACGGTGACCACCTTCGCCACGGCGGGCCCGTTGGCGCGGGTGGGGGCGCGGCGTCGGGAAGCGGAGGGGGCGGCGATGTCGTTGGCGACGGACCTGGCGCAGGGCTCGCGGGTGGTCAAGGGCCTCGGCGCGGTCGAGGCCTCACGTGAGCGTTTCGACGCCGCGACCGGCCACGCCCTGCGCATCATGCTCTCGGAGGCGCGGTTGACGGGGTGGCTGACGCTGGTGCGGCAGGTGGTGCCCACGTTGTGCGTCGTCGGGATCGTCGTGGTGGCGGCGCTCATGCTGCGCGGGGGCACGATCACGGCCGCGGACCTGGTGACCGTGTCCCTCATGGTGCCGCCGGCGCTGATGTACCTGGGTTTCTCCTTGAGCTTCGCGGTGGACTACTTCTCGCGCGGCGTGGTGTCGGCGGGGCGGATCCGGGATCTCGTGGGGGATCTGCGGGCCCACCGGCCGGAGGATGGCGCGGTGGAACTGCCGCCCCAGGGGGTGAGCGTGTGGTCGGCGGGCAGTGCCGCGGGGATCCGGGAGATCCGGCGGCGCCTGGACCTGCTGGCGGGCGCCCCGGGGGTGGTGGTCGCCCCACACGCGGCGGCCGTGTTCGAGGGCACCCTCGCCGACAACATCGACCCGTTGGGCACCGCCGACCCGGGGCATGTGCAGGCGGCGTTGTCGTCGGCGGCGTGCGGTGACATCATCACCCGGCTGGGTGGGATGGACGGTGACACTTTGCCTGATTCCCCGATCGGGGAGGCCGGGCTCAACCTCTCCGGCGGACAGCGCCAGCGGGTGGCGCTGGCGCGCTGGCTGGTGCATGACCCGGAGGTGCTGGTCCTCGATGAGCCGACGACCGGCCTGGACGCCGTCACCCTCGACGCGGTGGCGCAGAACGTCGCGCGGCTGCGCCGGGGGCGGGCCACCGTCGTGGTGAGTACGTCGGCGGCGTGGCGGGCGGTCGCGGACCGGGTGGAGGAGCTGCGATGAGCTGGGAGATCACCGACCGCGAGGATGTGCTCGCCCCGGCGACGATGCGCGAATCCGTCGAGACGCTGCGCAGCCTGCCGACCAGCCCCGGCCCCGCCTGGCTGCTGGGTACCGCGACGGTGTTCGCCGTGGCGGTGGCCGCGATGACGGTGTCGGCGACGCTGCTGGGCCGGGCGATCGACATCGCGGACGGCCCGCTGGAGGCCTTCGGGTGGCTGCTCGTCGCGGTGGCGGCGGCGCTGCTCGTGGAGACGGCCGCCCGCGCCGCCGGCGCCTGGCTGCTCACGGCGCGCACCCGCATGATGTCGGTGGACCTGCGCCGGAAGGCCCTGGGCTCGGTGCTGCGCGCCCCGGTGCCGGACGTGCTGGAGCTGGGCACGGGAAACGTGATCACCCGCATCACGCAGGACATCGACACGGTGGTGCGCATGATGGCGGCCACGGGCGTGCGCCTGGCGGTGACCATCTTCATGTTCCCGGTCACGCTCATCGCCCTGGTGCTCATCCGCTGGGAGTTCTTCATCGCGCTGGCGTTGACCCTGGCGGTGGTGTTTCCGCTGCTGCGTCTGGTGCTGCCGCGGATGCCGCGGGCGGCGAACATCGTGGCGACGGCGGAGGCGCGTCGTAACGCGGTGCTGCTCGACACCGTCCGCAGCTTGCCGACGTTGCGCGCCCTGCACCTGGGCCCCTGGGCCCTGGAGCGCACCCGCCGGGCGTCGTGGGATGCGGTGCAGGCCCGAGCCGACCGCGCCCCGCTGTTCGTGCAGCTGCTGGGCTACGGCAACATCGCCTACGTCACGCTGTTGGGTGCCACGCTGGGGCTGGCGACGTGGTTGGTGGGCGGCGGGCTGATCACCGTCGGTGAGGCCACGGCCGCGATGGTGCTGGTCGTCCGGCTGGAGGGGCACGTGTTCAACCTGCTGTTCCTCGCCGGGGACATCCAGGAGGCGGGCACCTCCCTGGGGCGTGCCGTGGCGTTGGCCCGGCTGGCGCCCACCGACACCCGCGACACACCGGAGGATCTCGCGCATCCGCCGGAGATCCGCATCGAGAATCTGCGGTTCTCCTATCCCGGCGGCGCGGTGATCCTCCCGGACATCACCGTCACCCTGCCCGCCGGGTCGACGACGGCTCTGGTGGGCGCTTCGGGGGCGGGTAAGTCGACGCTGGCGGGACTCATCGCGGGCCTGCAGCGCCCGGAGGCGGGGCGGATCCTCATCGACGGTGTCGACACCGCCGTGGTCGATGACGCCTGGACGACCCGCCAGGTCACCCTGCTCACCCAGGATGTGCACCTGTTCGCGGGCACCCTGCGCGAGGACCTCCACATGGCGGCCCCGGACGCCGCGGACCCGGCCCTCGTCGCGGCGCTGGCCGCCACGGGCCTGGCCCCGGATTCCCCCGCGTGGGCCCGGCACCTGCCCGCCGGACTGGACACGCTCATCGGGGCCGGCGCCCAGCCCCTGCCGCCGGAGGTGGCGCAGCAGATCGCGCTGGCACGGGTCATCCTGCGGGATCCGCCGGTGCTCATCATGGACGAGGCCACCTCCGAGGCGGGCAGCGATGACGCCCGCGCCCTGGAGCTGGCGGCGGCGGCCGCGGCGGAGGACCGTACGAGCCTCATCGTCGCCCACCGCCTCGATCAGGCGATGGGGGCGGACCGGATCCTCGTCATGGAGCAGGGGCGGATCGTCGAGGCGGGCACCCATGCGGAGCTGCTGGCGGCGGGTGGCCGTTACGCCACCCTCCACGCCCGTTGGAGCCGAACCCCTGACGTGTGAGCGGAATCTCAGGTAGAACGGGTGTATGACCTCTTACGCATCTGATTCCCGTTTCCCCGGCCCCGACCCCTACGCCCCGCTCAAGGATCTGCCGTCCTTCCCCCTGAGCTCCACGGACCTTACCGACGGTGACAAGCTCGCCGAGGACCAGTGCGCCCCGGCGAACGTCTCCCCGCAGCTGGCCTGGTCCGATCTTCCGGAGGGCACGAAGTCCCTCGCGGTGACCTGCTTCGACCCGGACGCCCCGACGGCCTCCGGTTTCTGGCACTGGGCGGCGTTCAACATCCCGGTTGAGACCACCGAGCTGCCCACGGGCGCAGGCTCCCAGGACGATCTGGGTATCGACGGTGTCATCGCCCTCGCCAATGACTCCGGGCAGCGCGAGTACTACGGTGCCGCCCCGCCGGAGGGTCACGGCCCGCACCGTTACCTGTTCGCGGTGCATGCGGTGGACGTCGAGAAGCTCGACATCGACCCGGGTTCCACGGCGACCGTGCTGGGCTTCAACCTCTATTTCCATTCTCTCGGCCGGGCCATTCTCTGGGGTTGGTACGAGAACAAGTAGGCTCTTCAGGCTATGAGCCAAAAGAACTCCCGCCCCGAGCGGACCTTCCGCGTGCCCGCGGCCCTGCGCGTCGGCGGTGCCTTCATGGCGCTGGCCGTCGCCCTGGCCATCTTCGCCGTCGTGGCCGTGTTCACCGACGGCTGGATGGCGCCTTTCGCCGTCACCCCGCGTTTCCTGGCGATCCTCGTCGCCGCGATCATCCTCGGCGCTTTCGCGACGATCCGCGCCGATCAGGCGTCGAGTCGCACGCAGGTCATCGCGCTGGTGGTGTCGGTGGCGATCGTCATCTTCTCGCGTTTCATCCCCAATGATCCGCTGACGACAATGGCGCAGTACTGGCTGGCGATGTACGCGGTGTTCGCGTTCATGTGCGCGCTGATCATCCGCCGTTCGATGATGCCGAAGGCCTGAGACCGCCGCTTATCGACGTCCCGCTCGTCACGCCCCCATCCGGGGCGCGACGAGCGTTTCGCGTTCTGCTAGTCGTGTGCCGGGTTGGCCAGCCAGGGCAGGCCGCAGCCGATCGCCTCAGTGATGCTGCTCAGCCCGTGGCGGTGGATCTGGTCGGCGATGCCGCGGTGGATGTCGCGGATCCAGTCGGGGCCGCCGTAGATGAAACCGGTGTAGCCCTGGAGGAGGGTGGCGCCGGAGGCGATGCGCTCCCAGGCCTGCTCCGGGGTGGAGATGCCGCCGACGGAGATGAGCACCAGCTGGTCGCCCACCTTGGCGTAGAGGCGGCGCAGCACCTCGAGGGCGCGGTCGGCGACGGGCGGGCCGGAGATGCCGCCGGCCCCCATCGCCGCGACGTCCGCGGCGGGGGTGGACAGGCCCTCGCGGGAGATGGTGGTGTTGGTGGCGACGATGCCCGCCAGCCCCAGATCCAGGGCCAGGTCGGCGACGGCGTCGACGTCCTCGTCGGAGAGGTCCGGGGCGATCTTCACCAGCACCGGGGTGGTGGTGGCCTGCTGGACGGCGGCGAGGATGGGGCGCAGGGACTCGACGGCCTGCAGGTCGCGCAGCCCCGGGGTGTTGGGGGAGGAGACGTTGACCACGAGGTAGTCGGCGAGGTCGCCGAGGAGCGAGGCGGAGCGTCGGTAGTCGTCGACGGCCTCCTCGGCCGGCACGACCTTCGTCTTGCCGATGTTGATGCCGATGACATCATCCGACTTCCGGCGGCGGAGGTTCTCGGCTGCGACGGAGGCACCCTCGTTGTTGAAGCCCATCCGGTTGAGGATGGCCTTGTCCGCGGGCAGGCGGAACAGGCGCGGGGTGGGGTTACCGGGCTGCGGGGATGCGGTGACGGTGCCCAGCTCGGAGTATCCGAAACCGAGGGAGGTCCACGTGTCGGCGGCGGAGGCGTTCTTGTCGAAGCCGGCGGCCAGGCCCAGCGGACGCGGGAACGTCACGCCGAAGACCTCCTGGGACAACACCGGGTCGGTGACGGGCACGACCTTGCCCAGCAGGCGATTGGCCGGACCGGCCGCCTGGAGCAGGCCGAGGCCGTCGGCGATGATGCCGTGGATGCGCTCGGGACGGAGGGTGAACATGCCCTTGAGGGCCAACTGGTAGGCGGTGCGACGCAGGGACACGGGAGGGTTCTCCTTAGAGTTCGGGGTCGGTGATGACCTGCAGGCCCGCGCCGGTGGCGGAGGCGAGGACGAGGGTGCCGTCGGCGAGCACCAGGAGGTTGTGGGCGTCGGCGATCGTGCCGACCGTGCCCTCCTCCTCCGGCACACCCGCGGCAAGGGTGAAGGCGTGGAGCTGGTTGTCGGCGGTGGTGGTGATCCACGCGAGATCGCGCCCGGCATCCCAGGCCACGGCCCACGGGCTACCCGTCACGGGCACGGTCTGGTGCAGGCGGACGACGCTGTCGGCGGTGTACACCGCGAGCTGCTCACCCCGGTTGTCGGAGGCCAGGACCAGCCCGTCGGGGCCGGCGGCGGCCTGGCCGATGCCGAGGCCGACGCGGAGGGTGCCGCCCTGCTTGCCGTCGCGCCAGTGGATGTCCTGGATGGTGGTGTTCTCGTGGTTGGTGCGCACCACGGCATCATCACGCCCCTCGAGCGGGGTGGCCAGCAGCTGGGTGGTCATGCCGGCGACGGTGATCGACTCCTGTTCCTCACCGTCCGCGAAGACAACGACCCTGTCCTCCTCGGCGGACCCCACGACGAGCTCACCCGTCGAGGTGAGCACCGCGGAGGCGGCGGGCACGGCGTCGGTGTCCGCGACGGAACGGCTGACGACGTCGCCGGACGCGGCGTCGATAAGCAGCACCTCCGCGCCACACGCGAGGACGAACGTGTCCGCACTCGCGGTGAGATCCGCACACGCCTCCGGGACATCCACCTCGGTGGTGTCCCCGGACTGCAGCTGCGCCAGCGTGCCCAGGGTCAGCGTCGCGCCGTGACGCAGGCCCAGGATGTCGCCCGCGGCCTCCATGTCAGTGACATCGCCGACGAACTCGATCGTCTCACCCGCCGGAGAATCCGCGGCAGGGGAGGACACCGGCACCGCATTACCGAGGTCAGGCACCTCCGGGTTGGTCGGGCTCTCACCACAGGAGACCAGAAGAAGGGAGGAGGCGGTCAACGCCGCCAGGGCAGTCACACGTCCGGCTTTCACGTTAAATGAGCCTATCAGCGCCCGTCACCGGGACACATCATCCAGTGCCTTGACAATCGCCCGCGGCAACACCACCTCCCCGACGGTGAGCAGCTCCGCCAGCTGCTCCCGGCGGGAAGCCCCCACCACGGCCGACGCCACCCCGGCGCGGTCACGGGCCCAGGCCAGCGCCACCACCGCCGACGGGATCTCCAGACCCTGGGCCGCGGTGGTCAGCGCATCGACGACGGTGTGGGCCTTCACACCCAACCGGGCATGCACCTCCGCGCGTACCCCCGGGGGCACCGACGAGCGGTAACGACCCGTCAGCACTCCCTGCGCCAGGGGTGCCGCCGCGATGACCCCCACCCCGAGATGCCGGGCGGCGGGGACGAGCTCCTCCTCGATGCCGCGCGCCAGCAGGGAGTACTCGTGCTGGGTGGCCACCACCCGCGGGGACGCGGTCACCGCGAGCTGCCAGCCGGTGTAGTCACGCACCCCCGCATAACGCGTCCGCCCCGTGCGCACCGCCCAGTCGAGGGTGTCGACGACCTCACCCGGCGGGGTCCGCTCATCCCAGTAACCCACCGACCACAGGTCGAGGTGATCGGTGCCCAGGGTGCTCAACGTCGCGTCGAGCTGGTGCATCAACGACCGGCGGGAACAGTCGACCCGGCGGCCCATGGGGGAGTCCGGGACCACCCCGGCAGACGAGGAGACGACCAGCTCGTGGCGGTCAAACCCCGCCAGCAGCTCCCCGAGGATCCCCTCGGCGTTCCCGCCGGCGTAGGTGGGGGAGGAGTCGATGAGCGTGCCGCCTGAGTCGACGAACATCCGCAGCATCGCCTGCGCTGCCTCCGTCCCCTGACCCCACGTCGCCGTGCCGAGGCCGATGTCCGAGACACGCAGTCCGCTGGAGCCCACCAATCGCTGTTTCACCCCGTCCACAGTAGTAGTACCGTTGTCCGGGTGAATGACGTGACCATCCTGGCCTCCGCGGAAGCGGCCACCGAGCAGATGTCCTGGCTGCAGGTCGTCGTGCTGTCGATCGTGCAGGGCCTGACCGAGTTCCTGCCCGTCAGCTCCTCGGGCCACCTGCGCATCGTCTCCGAGCTGTTCTTCGGGGCCGACGCCGGTGCCTCCTTCACCGCCGTGGTGCAGTTGGGTACCGAGGCCGCGGTGCTCGTCTTCTTCGCCAAGGAGATCTGGCAGATCCTCACCGGCTGGTTCCGCGGCCTGTTCAACGCCGAGGCCCGCGGCTTCGACTACCGGATGGGCTGGATGGTCATCGTCGGCACCCTGCCGGTGGCGATCATCGGCTTCTTCGGCAAGGACATCATCCGCGAGGGCGCCCGCAACCTGTGGATCACCGCCACCGTCCTCGTCCTGTTCTCCTTCGTGTTCATCCTTGCGGAGAAGTTCGGCCGGAAGCAGCGCTCCTTCGAGGAGCTGAACATGAAGGACGCCCTGGTCATGGGCTTCGCGCAGTGCCTGGCGCTCATCCCCGGCGTGTCCCGCTCCGGCGGCACCGTCTCGGCGGGTCTGTTCATGAACCTCGACCGCGAGGTGGCCACCCGTTTCTCCTTCCTGCTCGCCATCCCCGCGGTGCTGGCCTCGGGCCTGTTCTCCCTGCCCGACGCCTTCGCCCCGCAGTCCGGGCAGGCCGCGTCCGCGCTGCAGCTGGGCGTGGGCACGCTCATCACCTTCGTGCTGGGCTACCTGTCCATCGCGTGGCTGCTGAAGTTCGTCGCCCACCATTCCTTCGCCTGGTTCGCCGCCTACCGCATCCCGGTGGGCCTGGCGGTCATGGCGCTGCTGGCCTTCGGGGTGCTCCAGCCGCTGTAGGCGGAGTACGGACGTTCACTTTAATCTTTTCGCCTCGATCGCCACCTGGGGTTTTGCGGGGGCCTGTCAGACAGAAGTGAACGTTAGTACGGGCCGTGTCGCCTTCTGAGCGCCTGACGCTAAGGTTGTTGACATGCGTTCATGGCCTCATCCCGACATCCCGCGTATCGACGGCGAGCCCGTCCCGCTGGCCCTCCACGACACCGCCGACGGCATCGTCCGCCCGGTCGAGGCGAGTGACACCGCCGGCATGTACGTCTGCGGTATCACCCCCTACGATTCGACCCACCTGGGGCATGCGGCCACGTACCTCACCTTCGATCTCATCCACCGGATGCTGCTCGACCAGGGTCTGGGCGTGCATTACGTGCAGAACATCACCGACGTGGATGATCCGCTGTTCGAGCGCGCCGAGCGCGACGGCGTCGACTGGCGGGAGCTCGGCTCCGGCCAGATCGACCTGTTCCGCTCCGACATGGAGGCGCTGCGGGTGATCCCGCCGCGCGACTACATCGGCGCGGTGGAGTCCGTCGACGAGGTCGTCGAGCTGGTGGGCAAGCTGCTTGATGTGGGTGCCGCCTACATCGTCGAAGACGAGTACCCGGACATCTACGCCTCGATCGAGGCGACGGAGAACTTCGGCTACGAGTCGAACTACGACCGCGCGACGATGGAGGAGTTCTTCGCCGAGCGCGGCGGCGACCCGGCGCGTCCCGGCAAGCGTGACCCGCTGGATGCCCTGGTGTGGCGCGCCCACCGGGAGGGGGAGCCCGCCTGGGACTCGCCGTGGGGTCCGGGGCGGCCGGGCTGGCACATCGAGTGCTCGGCGATCGCGACGAACCGCCTGGGGTCGAGCTTCTCGATCCAGGGCGGCGGCAGCGACCTCATCTTCCCGCACCACGAGTTCTCCGCGGCGCACGCGGAGGCCGGGCTCGGCGTCGAGCGGATGGCGGGCCACTACGTCCACTCCGGGATGATCGGCCTGGAGGGCACGAAGATGAGCAAGTCACTGGGCAACCTGGTGTTCGTCCACAAGCTGACCGCGGCGGGGCATGAGCCGGATGCGATCCGCCTGGGCGTGTTCGCCTCCCACTACCGGGCGGACCGTGACTGGTCGGAGCAGATCCTCGCCGATGCGGAGGCCCGCCTGGCCACGTGGCGCGCGGCCTGCCGTCAGGCCGGGTCGCTGGCCGCCGCCCGGGCCCTCGTGCAGGAGTTGCGCACCCACCTGGCGAATGATCTGGACACCCCGGGTGCCCTGGCGGTGGTGGACACGTGGGCGTCGGCCGCGCGGGGCGAGACGGAGGACGGGGCCTGTGATGTGGTCCGTGACGCCCTGGATGCCCTGCTGGGCGTGCGGGTCTGAGGTTTTTCAGGGACAATGGCCGCCATGAGCATCCGCAGGGATTTCCAGAAGAATGTCGATGAGTTCATCGTCGACCTGAAAGAGTTCGCCACCGGTAGCTACCTCAAGGAGGATGAGAAGGAGTTCTGGGATCAGCCCTTCGACCCGGCGGCACTGCCGGATCTCCAGGTCATCCTGGAGAATCTCCTCGACACCCTCGATCTGTTGTCCGACCCGCCCGCGGAGGATCTCACCCGGGTCGTCCAGGCCGCGGTCGATGAGCTGGAGGCGTTCAACGCCAAGCATGACGGCGCGATCCTCGAGCCGGAGGAGACCGCCGTGCTCAATGAACTGGTCCATGACGCCTCCGCCGCCACCGGTGCGGACGATGAGGCCCTCAACGAGCTGCCGGAGATCGATTAACCCCTTGCGCACCACACCTGCCGCCATCTTCTGGGACATGGACGGCACTCTCGTCGACACCGAACCCCTGTGGGAGCAGTTCACGTACGAGCTCTCCGAGATGATGGGCCGCCGCCTCACTCCCGAGCTGCGGGAGACGACGATCGGCGGCAGTTTCCGGCACACCGTCGCTGTGTGCGCGAATCACGCGGGCCTTCAGGTCACGGAGGATGATCATCCGCGCTACCGCGCGTTCATGAATGAGCGGATGGCGCAGCTGATGCGTTCGTCGTTGGCGCCGAATCCGGGCATCACGGAGCTTCTCGACGATCTGGCGCAGCGTGATCTGCCCATGCTCGTGACGACGAACACGGAGCGGACGTTGGCGGACATCTCGATCGGGGCCGTCGGTGAGCGTTATTTCGCCGACTCGGTGACGGGCGATGAGGTGCCCAGCCCGAAGCCCGCGCCGGACATGTACCTGCGGGCGGCGGAGATCGTCGGGGCGGCACCGGGGGAGTGCCTGGTGTTCGAGGACTCCTTCACCGGGATGAGCGCGGCCGTCGCCGCCGGATGCCGCGTCATCGGCCTGCCCTGGTACGCCGACACCGTCGTCCCGGAGGGCGTGACCACGCTGGAGTCACTGCACGGGCGCAATGATTTCGTCGGGGTGGACGCCGACACGGTGTACCGCTGGTTCGACCAACTGCAGCGCTGAGGTGGGCGGCATGGAATAATGTCGCCTCGTGAAGAACTTTGACTCCCTGTTTGCCGAACTCACCGATCGTGCCGC
>Ga0123333_10006227_pt1 | contig 10556 bp, 9 predicted proteins | sample BioC12SIPDNA_3_FD_89957 | JGI IMG/M metagenome (GOLD analysis project Ga0123333, IMG submission 89957) | Anaerobic biogas reactor microbial communites from Washington, USA - Biogas_R2_B C12 SIP DNA | ecosystem: Engineered > Bioreactor > Anaerobic > Unclassified | place: Washington, USA...
ACGGGCCGATGTGTTCGAATACATCGAGCGGTTCCACAATCCGAGGATGCGACGAAGGGTGGCCAGGCAAGACCAGAAGTTCTCAACCCTTTTACAACCGTCCGTGATTTCGGGGTAGAACCCGTGTTCGAGTCCGAACTGCAGCGCCTGCGCGCAGCGGATTCTTCACAACCGGGTGGCTAGACTGGCCCCAGCCAGGAGGACGCGCACCATGAGCCAGGCCACCGCCAAGACACCCGGACTGACCCGATCGATCCACGACCGCGTGCTCGCCGGCGTGCTGGGCGGCATCGCCCATCGCTTCGGCTGGAACCCGACCCTGGTCCGCATCCTGTACGTGGTGGGATCGACCCTGTCGGCCGCGTTCCCCGGCATCCTGGTCTACCTGGTGCTGTGGCTGCTGATCCCGGAAGGCAACGACTGAGCACGGGCGACGACGACCGGCCGGGTCGCGCGCTGCTGCTGGCCGCCGGCCTCCTCTGGACCCTTCCCAATACCCTGGCCGGCCTGTGCGCGGGACTGGCGGGGATGGCGGCGGGCGCGCGCCCGCGCCTGGACCGCGACGCGTTGGCCCTGGTGTTCCATCGCTGGCCCTGGGGCCCGGGCGGGGCGATGACCCTGGGCAACGTGATCCTGCACACCGGCGAACGCCTCGACGTGCGCTGCACCACCTACGTCCACCGCGCCGGCCTGTGCCGCGACCCGGAGGTGCTGCTGCGCGACCACGAACGCGCGCACGTGCTGCAGTACATGGTGCTGGGGCCATTGTTCCTGCCGCTGTACCTGCTGTGCGGCGGGATCAGCGTGCGCAACCGGTTCGAGCGCGCCGCCGACCGCTACGCACGCAGCGGTCGCGGCTGGTGGCCTTGGCCGTGCGAGCCCTTGCCGACGAACGGTGGTGCGCGTTGACACCCGCCTAACGGACGCTGCGATAACCTGCATCCGTCGGAGAAAAAGCGGAAGGCGGCAACGCCCGAAGCAATCGCTCCGGCGAAGAGAAGGCTCAGCCGGACGGGTCACACCGGACGACTGGGCCTTCTTGCATTCGTCCTCCGTGCCTTCTCCTTTCGTGCATTCGCGATGGCCGCGCCGGATGCATCGCCGCCGCCGCGATCAACGGGCAGGCAGCGCGGTGGTGGCGTCGGCCGCGTCCGCGGCGGGCGCGCCGGCATCGTGCAGCTCCAGCTGCGCCCGGCCATAGGGACCCTGCACGCGGGGATCGCGGATCCAGTCCGCGACCAGCGGGAAGTAGCCGTCGGCATGGCGCAGCATGATCCGCTCGCCGCCGGTGGCGTCGAACTCGAGCATGCCGTGGTCGGTGTCCGGGAACACCGCCAGGTCCACCGGGCGGCCCTGTGCCTGCAGCGCGCGGATCCGCCGCAGCGTCTCGGCGTTGGGCGCTTCGAGGTCTTCCGCCGCCACCACCCAGAGCTGGCGCGGTGCCAGCTGTTCCAGCACCGGCAGCGGCTCGTAGTCCCAGCTGGTGCCGACGTCCTGGCGCGAGGCGATCCTCCGCACCAGCGCCTGCGGCATCCAGCCAGGCACGCGCAGCACCTGGCCGCTGAACTCGCCCTCGATGTCGTTGAACCAGGGAGCATCGCCGTACTTCCTGCGCACCGCCTGCAGTTCGTCGAAGCCGCTGGTGAACCCCGAGGCGATCAGCCGCGCGGTGGCATCGGTGACCTCGCGCGCCTGTTCGAGCACGTCGTCGCCGTGGCCCTTCGCGCGCAGGTCGTTCATGACCTGCTCGCGGTCCTCGGCCAGCGCGTTCTCGGCCAGGCCGTACAGCGCGACCACGTAATCGGCGTCGCTGCGCGAGGCCGCCAGCGGCGCCACCCAGCCGCCCTGGCTGGCGCCGACGAAGCCTGCGGCCGAGAACCCCGCCGGATGCAGGCGCCGCGCTTCGGCCAGCGCCGCGACCGCATCGCCGGCCAGGGCGTGGAAGTCCTGGGTGTATTCGCCGGCGGAGCCGCCGGTGCCGCGCTTGTCGTAGACGAAGGCGGCCACGCCTTGCGCGGGGAGCAGGTACTGCATGGGATTGGATTCGAGCGCCGAGTAGCGCTCGGACCCGTGGACCAGCACCGCCAACGGGACCGGGTCCTGCGTGCCTCCCGCGGGCAGCACCAGGCGTCCGCGCAGCTGGAGGCCGTTGCTGGCGAACGTGGCGTCCTGCACGGGCAGCGGCAGCCGGACGGCGTCGCCCTCGGGCCCGCTGGCGAGCGTGAAGCGCATGCGTCCGGCGGGGCAGGGTTCGAAGCGCGCGCGGGCCACGATCGGACCTTCCTCGCGCCAGCCCTCGCGGGCCTGCAGCTCGTCGCCCGGCGCCTTCCCCGCGGTCTCCAGCCGGCCGGTGCGCCCGTCGAGCAGGCGGTAGCGCAGGCCGCCGTCGACCGGCACCAGCGCCATCACGGCGCCATCGGCGAGCTGCCACGCGCCGGCATGGCAGGCGAAGTCTCCCCCGGGCGGGGTGGGATCGTCCCGGCTGCAGCCGCTGGCCAGCAGGACGGACAGGAGCAGGAGGACCAGGCCGGCTGGCTTCATCGCGACTTCCCGGGGGACCAGTGCGCGAGTCTAGCAGCGGCCGCCGCCATGCTCGCCACGGCGTCAGCGCAGGACGCGCAGCACCTGGAACGAACGCGTGGAGACTCGGCCGGCCGCGTCGTAGCCGCGTTCGGCGAACACGATGCGGTCCTCGCCGGCGAGCACCACGCTGCTGCAGCGGGTGCCGTAGCGCGGATCGAGGACGAACGGTGGCGACAGGAGGCGTTCCAGCGCCAGGCCGACGCCGGTATCGGGCAGGGCGTCGTCGGCCGCGGGCGTGGTGTCGCGCAGGGCGGCGAACAGCGGCTCGATCGCCGTGGCGAGGTCCTCCAGGTCGACCCCGGCGCTGGACGACTCCAGCCACGCTGACAGCGCGCGGGTGGCGAACATGCCCTTGGGCCAGGGCGCGTCGAACGCGCCGTTGGACATCGCGTGCACGCCCGGCTGCACTTCGCTGGCCGCGAACGCCGGGTGGTTGGTGGCGAAGGCGAGCCGGTCGCCGTCCCAGGCCAGGAGATTGAAGCGCCCGTACTCCGGTGCCGAGGCCGACAGCGCCTGCACGGCGTCGAGCGCGGTCGCGTCGCCGCGCACGAAGTCGCGCACCAGCCAGCCGCGCGAGCGCGGCGCGGCCTGCGCCGGCGCCTTGCCGTCGCGCACGTTGGTCACGGCGGCGAGGCGGCCGTGGCGCGAGACCTGCAGCCAGCCGCCGCCCTGGACCAGGTCGCGGCCGCCGTACACGTCCGGCGCGTCCGGATCAAACCCGGCCGGCGCCGCCGGACGGACGTGCAGCTCGTCGCGGTTGGCGATCAGGGCCAGCGGCCAGCGCGGATGCGTGCGCCAGGCCACGGCGACCAGGCACATGCTCAGGTTCCCGGCCGGTCGCGGATGACGAGCAGGCGCGGTTCGGTCATGTCCTCGATCGCGTACTTCACGCCCTCGCGCCCGAGCCCGGACTGCTTCACGCCGCCGTAGGGCATGTTGTCGACGCGGAAGCTCGGCACATCGCCGACCACCACGCCGCCGACCTCGAGCCGGTCCCAGGCGCGCATGGCATGGTCGAGGCGGGCGGTGAACACGCCCGCCTGCAGGCCGAAGTCGCTCGCATTGACGGTGTCCAGCGCCGCGTCGAAGTCGTCGAACGGCTGCAGGCAGGCCACCGGGCCGAACACCTCCTGGCGGTAGAGGTCGCAGTCCGGCGGCACGTTCTCCATCAGGGTGGCCGGGAGCATGTTGCCCTGCCGCGGGCCGCCGGCCAGGCGCCTGGCGCCGGCCTTGCGCGCGGCCTCGACCCAGCCTTCGATGCGCCGGGCGGCCGCCTCGTCGATCACCGGACCGATGAAGGTGTTCTCGTCGCGCGGGTCGCCCATGACCAGCTTGCCCACCCGCGCCTTGAGCTTGCGGCGAAGGGCGTCGTAGACGTCGTGGTGGGCGAGGATGTGCTGCACGCTGATGCAGCTCTGGCCGGACTGGTAATAGGCGCCGAACACCAGGCGTTCGACCACGTCGTCCAGCGGCAGGCCCGGATCGGCATCGACGATACAGGCCGCGTTCCCGCCCAGCTCCAGGGTGACCTTCTTGCGTCCGGCGCGGGCCTTGAGTTCCCAGCCCACCAGGCCGCCGGTGAAGCTGAGCAGGGCGATGCGCTCGTCCTCGGTGAGCGCGGCGGCGTCCTCGTTGCTGCAGGCCAGGATGGAGAATGCCCCCTCGGGCAGGTCGGTTTCGGCCAGCACCTCGCCGATGATCAGCGCGCCCACCGGGGTCTTGGCGGCGGGCTTGAGCACGAACGGGCAGCCGGCGGCGATGGCCGGCGCCACCTTGTGCGCGACCAGGTTGAGCGGGAAGTTGAACGGGGTGATGAAGCTGCACGCGCCGACCGGCACGCGCTTGACCATGCCGCGGTAGCCGCGGGTGCGCTGCGAGATCTGCAGTTCGATCGTCTCCCCCCCGATACGCGTGGCCTCGGCGGCGGCGATGCGGAAGGTGTCGATCAGGCGGGTGACCTCGCCGCGCGCGTCGCGGATCGGCTTCCCGGCCTCGATGCACAGCGCCAGCGCCAGCTCCTCGGCGCGCTCGCCGAAACGGCGCACGCAATGCTCGAGCACGTCGCGGCGGCAGTCGGGGGTGAACGCGGCCATCGCCTCGCGCGCCGCGAAGGCGGCGGCGATGGCCCGGTCGACGGTCGCCGCATCGACGAAGGCGGTGCGGGTGGCGACCTTGCCGCTGTACTTGTCCAGCACCTCGAGATCCGTGTTCGGCTGGATCGGGCGGTTGGCCAGGTAGCAGGGATAGCGCCTGGCGAGGGCGCCGGACTTGCCGTTGCTGCGCTTCTTGGGCATCGGGAGACTCCGCGGCGATCTTGGAAAGGGTGGGGCGGTCAGCTCACGGCCGCCGCCAGTTCGGCGATTTCGCGATTGAGCAGGGCATCGTCGCGGCCGTAGTCGACCGGCACCTCGACCAGGTCCACGCCCGGACGCGCCAGCGCCTCGCGCAGCTGCGCCTCGAAGCCTTCGATGGAGGTCGCGCGATGGCCGCGTGCGCCGTAGCTTTCGGCATAGCGCACGAAATCCGGATTGCCGTAGTCCATGCCGTAGGCCGGGTAGCCGTCGTGCGCCTGCTTCCACTTGATCATGCCGTAGGCATCGTCGCGCAGTACCAGCACCACCAGGTCGATGCCCAGCCGCACCGCGGTCTCGAGTTCCTGCGAGTTCATCATGAAGCCGCCGTCCCCGCACACCGCCACCACGCGGCGCCCGGGCCGGGCGAGCGCCGCGGCGATCGCCGAAGGCAGGCCCGCGCCCATGGTCGCCAGCGCGTTGTCGAGCAGCAGGGTGTTGGGCAGCCGGCAGCGGGCATGGCGGGCGAACCACAGCTTGTACAGGCCATTGTCCAGGCAGGTGATGTCCTCCGGGGCCAGCGCGTCGGCCAGCGTGGCCACCAGCCGCGGCACGGCCATCGGGAAGCGCGGGTCGGCCGCGAGCGTGGCCACGTGCGCGCACAGCGCTTCGCGTACCCGGTCGAAGAAGGCGAAGTCCCAGTGCGGCTGCGGGTCCAGCCGTTCGGCCAGCGCCCAGACCGAATGGGCGATGTCGCCGACCACCTCGACCTGCGGGAAGTACACCTGGTCGACCACCGCCGGCGAGTAGTTCACGTGGATCACGGTGCGACGGCCGCGGTGCATCGAGAACGGCGGCTTCTCGATCACGTCGTGGCCGATGTTGACGATGCAGTCGGCGGCGTCGATCGCGCGGTGCACGAAGTCCCCGTCCGACAGCGCCGCGGTGCCCAGCCACAGCGGGCCGGATTCGTCGAGCACGCCCTTGCCCATCTGGGTGGAGAAGAACGGGAGGCCCAGTTTCCCGACCAAGGCATGCAGCATCTTCGAGGTGGTCTTGCGGTTGGCGCCGGCGCCGATCATCAGCAGCGGATGGCGCGCACGCGCGATCGCTTCGGCGGCCGCGGCCAGCGCCTTGTCCTCGGCCAGCGGGCGGCGGCTGTACACCGGCGGCAGCACGATCGCATCGGTCTCGTCGCCGGCGACGTCCTGCGGCAGCTCGAGGTGGGTGGCGCCGGGGCGTTCCTCCTGCGCGCGGCGCACGGCCTCGCGCACCTTCGCCGGGATCGCGTCGGCGCTGATGAGCTGGCGGGTGTACTTGGTCAGCGGGCGCATCATGTCGACCACGTCCACGATCTGGAAATGGCCCTGCCGGCTGCTGCGCACCGGCTTCTGGCCGGTGATCATGAGCATCGGCATCGCGCCGAGCTGGGCATAGGCCGCGGCGGTGACCAGGTTGGTGGCGCCGGGGCCGAGCGTGGACAGGCAGACGCCGGCCTGGCCGGTGAGGCGCCCCCAGGTCGCGGCCATGAACCCGGCGGCCTGCTCGTGGCGCGTGAGCACCAGGCGGATGCCCGAGCTGCGCAACGACTCCAGCAGCGCCAGCGTCTCCTCGCCGGGGATGCCGAAGACATGGTCCACGCCCTCGGCCTGCAGCGCCTGGACGAAGAGGTCGGAGGCCTTGGTCATGCGGCCAGTCTCACATGGCGGGCGTTAGCGAAGCGTACCGCGCGCGGGCCATCGGTGCGCCCGCAGCGGGCATCGCGTTCCGCACGACGGAATTCATGCCGGGCGACGCGGCGCGGCGGCCGATCCTACCGGTCGGAGGATCCGGAGCCCCGGGGTTCCACCGCTTCGACGCGAAGCCGCAGGCGACCATCGGCGACGCGCGCCGCCACCGCGTCGCCGGCGGAGACATCGCCGGTGGCGCGCACGACGCGGCCGTCGTCGCGCTGCAGGATGCTGTAGCCGCGCGCGATCGTGGCCAGCGGGCTCACCGCCTCCAGGGAGCGCGCCAGTCCGCGCAGCTGCAGCGCGTCGCGCTGCAGGTGGCGCGCGATCGCCGCCTGCAGCCGCGGCCGGGCGTCGGCGAGCTGCTGGCGCAGGGCCTGGAGCCGGCGCTGCGGGCGCGTGGCCTGCAGCACGGCGCGGGCATGGCGCAGGCGCGCCGCGCGGGCCTGCAGGCCCTGGCGCATCGCGGCCTGCAGCCGCTGCATGGCCTGGTCGCGGCGCAGGCGGTGCGCCTGCAGCCGCGCCTGCGGGCGCTGCGCGTTGAGCCGGAGCGCGGCGCGGTCGGCGCGCTGGGCCAGCTGGCGCAGGTGGTTGGCCTGCAGCGTGGCCATCCGCCGCTGCAGCCCGGCCAGGCGCTGGCCGAGGTCGATCCGGCTCGGCACCAGCAGTTCCGCGGCCGCGGAAGGCGTCGGCGCGCGCAGGTCGGCGGCGAAGTCGGACAGGCTGAAGTCGGTCTCGTGGCCGATCGCCGACACCACGGGCACCGGCGAACCGGCGATCGCGCGCGCCAGCGCCTCGTCGTTGAAGGCCCACAGGTCCTCCAGCGAACCGCCGCCGCGCGCGAGCAGGATCGCGTCGTGGCGGCCCGCCGCGATCGTGCGCCGGAGCATGGCGGTGATCTGCGCCGCCGCGGTCCCGCCCTGGACGGGGACCGGCACGATCTCGACCTCGACCAGCGGGAAGCGCCGCCCCAGCACGCTCAGCACGTCGCGCACCGCCGCGCCGGTGGGCGAGGTCAGCACGGCCAGGCGGCGCACCCAGGCGGGCAGGGGGCGCTTGCGCGCCTCGTCGAACAGCCCCTCGGCCTGCAGCCGCGCCTTGAGTTCCTCGAACGCGCGCCGCAGCGCGCCTTCGCCGGCTTCCTCGAGGGAATCGACCACCAGCTGGTAGTCGCCGCGCGCCTCGTACAGGGTCAGCCGGCCGCGGGCCAGAACCTTGAGTCCCTCGCGCGGCTGGAAGCGCAGCCACTGGCTCCTGGGCCGGAACATGGCGCAGCGCACCTGGGCGCGGGCGTCCTTGAGGGTGAAGTACAGATGGCCCGAGGAGGGGCGCGCGACGTTGCCCAGCTCGCCCTCGACCAGCACCAGCGGGAAGGCATCCTCGAGCAGGCTCCGGGCCAGGGTGTTGAGCTGGCTCGGAGTGAGGACCTCGCCGCTGGATGGGTCGTTCATGCGGGCAGCATAGCGGCGCGGGCGTGCACGGCCCACCACGCCGCCGCGCGGGGCGGCGGGAAACAGCGTTGCCGGGGCGTCGCGACCGGCGCGGGCGCGGGGGAGGCCGGCCTGCGGACAGTGGCGCGACAGGCGGCGTCCACCGCTTGCCCGGTAGAATATGCGCATGTCCGCCCAGCCCCAGCCTCCCTGCGCCGCCGAAACCGACCCCGTCGGGTTCGGGCCGCTGCCGCGCAGGGCCACGCGCCAGGTGAGGATCGGTGGGGTCGCGGTCGGCGGCCAGGCACCGGTGGTGGTGCAGTCGATGACCAACACCGACACCGCCGACGTGGCCGCCACCACGAGACAGGTCGCCGAACTCTGGCGCGCCGGCTCCGAACTGGTGCGGGTCACGGTCAACACTCCCGAGTCGGCCGCGGCCGTGCCGCGCATCGTCGAACGGCTGGCGATGCAGGGCGTAGAGGTGCCGATCATCGGCGACTTCCACTACAACGGCCACCAGCTGCTCGAACGCGAGCCGGCCTGCGCCGAGGCGTTGGCCAAGTACCGGATCAACCCGGGCAATGTCGGTTTCGGGCGCAAGAAGGACGTGCAGTTCGCGCAGCTGATCGAGTTCGCGATCCGCTACGGCAAGCCCGTGCGGATCGGCGCGAACTGGGGTTCGCTCGACCAGGCGCTGGCGGCCGGACTGATGGACGAGAACGCGCGCCGCGCCGAGCCGTGGGACGCGGGGCGGGTGTTGCGCGAGGCGCTGATCCGCTCGGCGCTCGATTCGGCCGAGCGCGCGGTGGAGCTGGGCCTGGGGCGCGACCGGATCGTGCTCAGCGCCAAGGTCAGCGGCGTGCAGGAGCTGGTCGCCGTGTACCGCGACCTGGCCCGGCGCAGCGATTTCGCCCTGCACCTGGGCCTGACCGAGGCCGGCATCGGCAGCAAGGGCATCGTGGCTTCCAGTGCGGCGCTGGCGGTCCTGCTGCAGGAAGGCATCGGCGACACCATCCGCATCTCGCTCACCCCCGAGCCGGGCGCATCACGGACCAAGGAAGTGGTGGTGGCCCAGGAGCTGCTGCAGACCATGGGCCTGCGCGCATTCACGCCGATGGTCACCGCCTGCCCGGGGTGCGGCCGCACCACCTCGGAGTTCTTCCAGGAACTCGCGGGCGTGGTCCAGGAGCACGTGCGGGCGAAGATGCCCGAGTGGCGGATCACCCATCCGGGCGCGGAGACCATGACCGTCGCGGTGATGGGTTGCGTGGTCAACGGACCCGGCGAGTCGCGCCACGCCAACATCGGAATCTCGCTTCCGGGCACCGGCGAGGCGCCCTCGGCGCCGGTATTCGTCGACGGCCGGAAGACGGTGACCCTGCGCGGCGAGCGCATCGCCAGCGAATTCGTCGCACTGGTCGACGAGTACGTCGACCGCACCTGGGGCCGCCGCGCGGATGCCTGAGGCCTCCTGGCCGCGGGAGGCGTCCGCGGCCTGCGGCGCGTTCGCGCGCCGCCACGGCTGGAAGCTCGCGCTGCTGTTCGGCGGCATGCTGCTGCCGCTGTGGGGATTCCTGGAACTGGCCGACGAGGTCCACGAGGCCGAGGCGATCCCGTTCGACGAACCGCTGCTGCTGTTCGCGCAGTCGATGGCGGGCGCGGGGCTGGACGGAGTGTTCCTGTTCTTCTCGCAGGCCGGCTACGCCTGGGGCGTGGTGCCGTTCGACATCGGCCTGGTCCTGGTGCTGCTGGTGTTGCGGCGCTGGCGCGAGGGCCTGTTCGCGGCGGTGGCGACCGGCGGCTCGGCGCTGCTGAACATCGCGACCAAGCAGCTGTTCTCGCGCGAGCGGCCGTCGCTGTGGGAGTCGATCGCGCCCGAGTCCAGCTACAGCTTCCCGAGCGGGCATGCCATGGGATCGATGACCCTCGCCATGGTGCTGGTGCTGCTGGCCTGGCCCACGCGGGCGCGCTGGTGGATCGTCGCGGCGATGGCGGTGTTCGTGCCGATGGTCGGCCTCTCGCGCGTGTACCTGGGGGTGCACTATCCCTCGGACATCCTCGCAGGCTGGGCCGCGGCCTCGATCTGGGTCGCCGGCACCTGGCTGCTGGTGATGCGCAACGGACGCGACGGACGCGGCTGAACGCGCCGCATCGCACGCCGCGGCGACGGTTTCATCCGGGAAGGTGCTCGCGGCGGATCAGCCCGCGGCGCAGACGCGGTCGCGGCCGGCTTCCTTGGCGCGATACAGCGCGGCGTCGGCCGCGGCCATCAGGGTGGAGCGGTCCACCGCCGGCGGCACCAGTTCGGCCACGCCGACGCTGACCGTGATCCGGCGCGGGACGCCGCCAGGCGCGAAGTGCGCGGCGGCGACCGCCGCCCGCAGCCGGTCGGCGAACGCGGCCGCCGCTTCGGCGCCGGTTTCGAGCAGCAGCACCGCGAACTCCTCGCCGCCGATGCGCGCGGCCACGTCGTCGCTGCGCACGTGGTTGCGGATGATCCCGGCGATGGTGCGCAGCAC
>Ga0123333_10006229_pt1 | contig 10554 bp, 13 predicted proteins | sample BioC12SIPDNA_3_FD_89957 | JGI IMG/M metagenome (GOLD analysis project Ga0123333, IMG submission 89957) | Anaerobic biogas reactor microbial communites from Washington, USA - Biogas_R2_B C12 SIP DNA | ecosystem: Engineered > Bioreactor > Anaerobic > Unclassified | place: Washington, USA...
ACGGCCAATAAGCGAATAGATTGTCTTGATGTTGTCATACCGGAGGGCGAGTCGGCTGCTCGTCTGCATAGCAATCCTGCTTTTAAATTAGTTCGTCCATTAGACTAACTATATGATAGCATTGTATTCTGGATTTTGCAACACACAACAAAAAAATCTACAGCACAATGTCCATGCCTGCGGAGATTGAATGAAGGAACAAGTGCGCAGTTAATCTGAAGCTTTTTCCTTCCCGCAAAGCCGAAAGAAGAAAACTAAACAACACTTATATTGACTGGAAATCAAAATAGAAGGAAGAGCTCCAATTCATGGAATCACTTCTAAGGCGAATTGAATATTAATGCACTTCTGCAGACGAGAGCCTCTGTTCCTCCCGGCGCCCCGCCCGGCCGCTCAGATAGGTGGCCAGCAAAATGACCGCCCCGCCCAGCATCTGCCTGGGTGTGAAAGGCTCTTGCAGAAAAAGGGCGGAGCCAATCACGGCCACCAGCGGGTCGATAAAGCTGAGGATGGCAATCTCCCGCCCTTTGAGGCCCTGGATGGCCGTAAAATACAGGCAGTACATCAGCCCTGTGTGCACCAGCCCCAGCGTGAGCAGCGCCAGCAGCGCGCGCCCCGCCAGGGGCTGCGTGAACGCGCCCCCGCCCAGCAGCACATAGGATACCAGCACCGCAATGGCCGCGATGAACTGCAACAGCGTGCGGTGCACGCCGCCCACATCCTTGATCAGGCGGTTGAGCATAACGACAGAGGCATACAGCATCGCCGCCAGCAGGCCGAGCAGCACGCCCAGCGCCGGGTTGGCGCTGCCGGCACCCGAGGTATTGACAATCAGCGCCAGGCTCAACATGGACATCAGCAGGCACAGCAGTTGAAACCGGCTCATCTTTTCGTGCATCAGCAGGGCGCTGAGCACCATCACCAGCAATGGGGCGATGTTGTAGCTCAGCGTCGCCACGGACACCGTGGTGTAGCGGTACGCCTCAAACAGGGCCACCCAGTTGAAGCCCATCAGGGCGCCTGACAGCAGCAGCAACCCGCCGCCCCGCAGCCCGCGCAGGCGCACGGGCTTGCGCACCAGCGCCAGGTACAGGGCGATGGCCGCAGCCGCCAGCACCGCGCGGGCCAGGGCAATCTCCCCGCTGGTCAGCGGGATCATCCGCACAAACAGCCCCACCGTGCCAAAGGTGGACATGCTGAGAATCATCAGAAGCTTCGATTTCATGTGCTGCTCGATTCTTTGTTTGATGTGGCCGCCTGCCACTCCTCCCGCAGCAGGGCATAGTAGGCCATGTCTGCGGCGCGGCCCTTGATGAACACGCTGCCCCGCTGCACCCCCTCCAGGCGAAAGCCGGCACGCTCCATCACCCGGCCGGAGGCAGGGTTGAGCACGTCATGCCTGGCCTCCACCCGGTGCAGCCCCAGCGTGTCAAAGGCAAAGGGCAGCAGCGCGCGCAGCGCCTCGGTGGCCAGGCCTTTGTTCCACAGGCGCCGGGCGATGGAGTAGCCCACCTCGCCGGTGCCTTTGTGCGCATCAATCCACTGAAAGCCGATGGTGCCGATCATGCGCGCCTCGCCCTTGAGCTCTATGGCAAAGCTGCCCGGCCCGCCGCGGCGGTTGCGCCGGATGAGGCTGTGCAGCGTATCCCGGCTGTCGCGCACGCTGGCATGGGCATCCCACAGCACGTAGCGGCAGTTTTCCGCATCCCGGGCAAAGGCATATAGGTCATCCGCGTCCCCCATGCTTGGCGGGCGCAGCAGCAGCCTGCTGGTCTCCAACACCGGCAGGCTGCGAAAGGCAGCGCGCAGCCGTTCCAGCGAGGCTGCTTCCTCCTTCATCTCCTCCGGCAAGGTAAATAGCCCTTGCAAAAAATGCATCATTCAGACATATGGGACACTTAGGGGCGCCCCGGCAGTTTCCGGCGTATTTCTGGTGGTATAGGGTGAGCGCGCGTAGCGGATGGCCCCGTCAATCGCCAGCCACAGGCCCAGCCCAAACAACACAATCAATATCAACAGCCAAATCCGATAGGCTGCGCTGCGTTTCTTTTTCATGGGTACCTTATCCTTTCGCGGCATATCAAACGAAAACGGTAACGCAAGGATGGACGCAGGATTTTTTCGTCTGCGTGAAGCCAAATAAGGAAGGCGTAGTGGCGCTACGCCGACCGAGAGAGGCAATGCGCAGGCGGAAAAAGACAAGTTCCATTGCAGCGTTAAGGTTTGAGTTTGGTATTAGCAATAGGTTGGCGCGCCATGCGCCTGAAAGGCGGCAGCCCGTCTCCGTAGCGCGGCTGCATGCGCTGCGCCAGCGCCTGCTGTGCCATCAGCAGGCCCAGGCAGGTCTTGGCATCGCGCAGCTCGCCCGCCATCACGCGGCTGACGGCCTCCGTCAGCGGGATTTTCATCAGCCGCAAAAACTCATCTTCATCGGCATGCGCCTCATGCTGCGTCAGGTCGGTCGCCAGGTAGAGGGCAATCTGCTCGGTGCAAAACCCGGGCGTGGTGATGACGTGGTTAAGCTTTTGCCAGCGGCCCGCGCGCAGGCCGGTCTCCTCCTCCAGCTCGCGCTTGGCGCAGCTGAGCGGGTCCTCTTCAGCGTAATCCAGCTTGCCCGCGGGGATCTCCCAGGTGAACAGATCCAGCGCCACGCGGTGCTGGCGCACCAGCGTCACCATGCCCAGCGCATCCACCGGCACCACGGCGGCAGCCCCCTTGTGCAGCACAATCTCCCGCGCGGCCTCGCGCCCGCCGGGCACGGCCACCCGCCACTTCTCCACCCTGATGATGGCCCCGTCATAGATGGTCTGCCCATCCAGATATACTTCCCGCAGGCTGTCATCGCCGATCATGCGCAAGGCTCCCCCTTTTCAGATTCCACTCGTTGTTGTATTCGCCGTGTCAGGAGGATTTCCTGCCCCTGGCCGGTGCTTGACACCGTTTCCCGCCGCCTCTATCATGGCAGCAGAGAGAAAAAAAGGAAGTGCTGTCATGAATACCCCCATAGCCATCGGCCAGCATCTGTTCGCAGGCTTTGCGGGCACCCGGGTGCCCGAGGATTTTGCGCATTTGGTGCATGAGCACCACATTGGCAACATCGTCCTCTTTGCCCACAATGTAGAAAGCGCGCCCCAGCTGAAAACTCTGTGCGCTCAGCTGCGCGCCCTGGTGAAGGAAGCCACCGGGGTAATCCCCTTCATCGCCATCGATCAGGAGGGCGGCATCGTGTCGCGCCTGGGCGAGGATGCCGCCGTGGTGCCCAGTGCCATGGCGGTGGCCGCCACCAATGACCCGGACAGCGCCTATCAGGCCGGCCTGATCACCGGCACCGAGCTGCGGGCCATGGGCATCAACTTTGACCTGGCGCCCGTGCTGGATGTCAACAGCAACCCGGACAACCCGGTCATCGGCGTACGCAGCTACGGGCAGGACCCGGCCCGGGTATCGGCCTATGCCATCGCCATGATGCGCGGTCTGGCGGAGGGCGGGGTGCTCAGCTGTGGCAAGCATTTCCCGGGCCACGGCGATACGGCGGTGGATTCCCATGTGGGCCTGCCCGTGGTGGACAAGGCCCTGGACGCGCTGGAAGCCTGCGAGCTGGTGCCCTTCCGGGCGGCCATCCAGGCCGGGCTGCCCGCGGTGATGAGCTCCCACATCCTCTTCTCCCAGCTGGAGCCGGACAAGCTGCCGGCCACCATGTCCCGGCGGATTATGACCGGGCTGATCAAGGGGCAGCTTGGCTTTGACGGCCTGGTGCTCAGCGACTGCATGATGATGGGCGCCATCGCGGACCACTACGGCACCGTCAACGGCATGGCGGCGGCGCTCAAGGCGGGGGTGGACATGGTGTTCGCCTCCCACAGAGCCGAGCTGGCGGGGCAGGCCGCCCAGGCCATCGCCCAAGCATTGGCTTCGGGCGAGATGGACCAAGCAGAGTTCGCCGCCTCCACCGACAAAATCCTGCGATACAAGGCCCAGGTCGACCGGCTGTCCACGCCGGATATCGCCTGTGTGGGCAGCCCGCAGCACCGGCAGGCCGTTGCCCGGCTGTACGAGCGATCGCTCACTGCGGTGCAGATGCCCGCGTGCGGTCTGCCGCCCTTGGGGGAGAGCCCGCTGTTCATCGCCTGCCCGCCCTGGCAGGTGACGCCGGCCTCCAGCGCGGTGCGCGGCCCAGCCTCCTTTGCCGAGCACATGCAGGCCGCCTTGGGCGGCGGCATGGCGCTGATGCCGGCCGACCCGGATGATGCGCAAATCGATGCACTGGCCAAGGGCGCTGCCGGCCACAGCTGCCTGATTGTGGGCACCTACAACGGGCACCTGCGCCCCGGCCAACTGCGCCTGGTAAAGGCACTGGGCAGGCTGGGCCTGCCCATGATCTGCATAGCGCTGCGCAACCCGTACGACCTGGCGCACCTGCCGCCCCATGCGGCGGGCATCGCGGCCTATGGGGCCAATGCTGGCGTGATGGCCGCCCTTCAGCGGCTGCTGCGCGGCGAGATCAGCGCGCCGGGCGTATTGCCTATCCAGCTTGCAAAGTAAAAACCCAGGAGGGCAACATGGCATATGTGATCGGCCTGATGAGCGGCACCTCGCTGGACGGCGTGGACGCCGCGCTGGTGGACATCAGCGAGGGGCAGACCAAGCTGATCCATTTTGAAACCTATCCCCTGACCGACGACACGCGGCAGCGGATTCTGGATTGCTGCTCGCCAGAGCGCTCCAACATCGTGCTGGCATGCAGCCTGAACGTAGAGCTGGGCCGTCTGTTTGCCGATGCGGCCATGGCCGTATGCAGGGGTGCGGGCATCCCGCTGGCGCAGGTGCTGTGCATCGCCTCCCACGGGCAGACCGTCTACCACATCCCCCAGGATGAGGGCGGCTGGCTGGCCTCCACCCTGCAGCTGGGGGAGCCGGCCGTGATTGCCTACGAAACCGGGGTGCAGGTGGTGTCGGGCTTCCGCGCGATGGACATGGCGGCCGGCGGCCGCGGCGCGCCGCTGGTGCCCTATACGGAGTATCTGCTCTATCGCTCGGAGATGGACCGGGCGCTGCTCAACATCGGCGGCATCGCCAACGTCACCGTGCTGCCCGCCCGCTGCGCCATGGAAGATGTGCTGGCCTTTGACACCGGCCCCGGCAACATGATCATGGACGCCCTGACCCGCCGCCTGTTTGACCTGCCATACGACGCCCGCGGCGCGCTGGCCGCGATGGGGCAGCCGGATGAAACCATCCTGGCAGAGTGGATGGGCATGCCCTACTTCCGCCTGCCGCCGCCCAAGGCAACGGGGCGCGAGCTGTTTGGCGAGCAGTTTGTGCAGCATGCGCTGGACCGCTGGCCCCTTGTGCAGCCCCACGACTGGCTGACCACCGCCGCCCACTTCACGGCGCGCAGCGTGATGCTGGGGTTGGAGCGCTTTGTTTTCCCCCATCACGCCATTGCCCAGCTGGTCGTCTCCGGCGGGGGCAGCCACAACCAAACATTGCTGAATTTAATGAGCAACTTGCTGCCTGATACCTGCCGCCTGCTGCGGCAGGAGGACCTGGGCTGGCCCTCCGATGCCAAGGAGGCCGTGGCCTTTGCCCTGCTGGGCTACGAAACCATCCACGGCCGGCCCGGCAACTTGCCCGCCGCCACCGGTGCGCGCTGCTCCGTCATCTTGGGAAATATCACGCCCAGGCCGCTTGGGCGCGGATGACAAGAAATATATGAGGCTCTATCTAAACGACTACCTCTCGTGCTCAACGGCTGAGCAAAACGGATGTAAAATGAACTTCTGATTTGGATAACCATATTCCTCTATCAATTCATCTTCAACAAAGCCGAACTTTTTATATAAAGCTCTTGGCGCCTTCCCCTTTTCATCGTCCTCTCGAAAAGTGGAAACGAAAATATCTCTTGATAAGTCGAGGTTGCTTAATCCTGCTTTCAATAACTCTCTTCCGATGCCGTTCTTGCGATAATCCGGATGAACGGCCAGACAACAGATCATGTTATGTTTCTTTGAAAACAATAGCACGCCAATGATTTTATCATCGTTTTTAACACATAGCGCTCTTTGTGCCTTCATAAACTCTAATACGGTAAGCTCATGCTCCCGGATTTTATCAGACGTCTCTAACCCGGGAAAATTCCAGCTGACCAATTTCACAAGTTCCATCCAAGAGTAAATATCCTTATCCGTGCCAAACAATACCATGTATAACGCTCCTGCATACTGTCTCATTGTTATTTGAGTGAAACTATTTCAACGCCCACGCTTCATTTTTGTCTGACTTTCGGCTTAATCAAATCATAACTGCGCTCAATCTGCCGCAGCAGTTCCGCCTGCGGCACATCCATCCCCAGGGTTACGGTGTTCCAGTGCTCCTTGTTCATGTGATAGGCTGGCGCAACGCCCTCAAACGCCTGCCGCAGCAAAATGGCCTCCGCCGGGTCGCACTTCAGGTTGACGCACAGTCGGCCTGCGCGCTCAAAGATGAACGCGAACGTCTTTCGATTCGCCCTGTGCCGCATGACGGTCCACACGCTGTCGCCGGCGGACAGATCGCCAAAGGGATAGTCTTCATACGCCTGCGGCAGCGTCAGGCAGTGGGCGATGAGCGCCTGTCTGGTCATGGATGTACCTCCTGCTTCGTCCTGACAGGATATCAAAAACCCCCTGATTGCTCAAGGGGTTTGATGGTACGCCCGGCGGGATTCGAACCCACGGCCTTCAGAGTCGGAGTCTGACACGCTATCCAGCTGCGCTACGGGCGCGCGCGCCTTGAGGCACCAGGCGCCTCAAGGCTTGAAAAGTATAGCACCCGAGGTGTGCCTTGTCAATCAAGCGAATCCAGCACATCCCCCTGCACCGACAGGGTAACCACCTGCCAGGGGATGAACTTGCCGCTGGCTTGCAGGGCATTGACGGCGGCGCGCTCCAGCCCGCCGCAGCAAGGCACCTCCATGCGCACAATGGTGAAAGACTTGATGTCGTTGCGGCGGATGATCTCGGTCAGTTTTTCCGAGTAATCCACCGGGTCCAGCTTGGGGCAGCCGATCAGCGTGACCCGGTTGCGCATAAAGCGGCTGTGGAAGTTGCCGTGGGCATAGGCCGCGCAGTCGGCCGCCACCAAAAGGTGGGCGCCGTCAAAGTAGGGCGCGGTGAGCGGGGCCAGCTGAATCTGCACCGGCCACTGGCGCAGCTGGCTTTGCGCCGGGGCAGATGGCGCGGCCACGGGCATCTCCTCGGCCTGGGGCTGCAGGGCCTGGGCCTTGCTGCCCGCACAACCCGAGCAGCCGGCATCGGCCCCCGCGGCCTGGGCAACCCGGTGCTGATGGGCGGCTTCCTCATCAAAGGAGGCGGCCTCACGCTCAATGATGGCGATGGCGTCCACCGGGCAGTGGGGCAGGCATTTGCCCAGCCCGTCGCAATAGTCATCTCGAATCAGCGTTGCCTTGCCGTTTACCAGCTGGATGGCGCCCTCCTGGCATGCCCTGGTGCACAGCCCACAGCCGATGCACTTGTCCTGATCAATGGATACGATGTTTCGCTTCATGTTCCCTCCTGTGTGTGACAAGCCACAGGATACGACAGATTGTGGGAAAAGTACAGAGACAAGTGGTTGACACATGTAAAACCCAGACAAACCGATTGACAGGTGCAGGCGGCAATGATACCTTGATGCTGATTGAATTACAAGGAGATTGGGATGGGCAAGAAAACCGCTGACGCGCTGTGGATGGCGCTGACCATATTGCTGCTGATGACGCTGGCGCTGTTGATCCCCAGCGCCGGCGCCGTGGCCGAAGAGGTGGTGTTGGCCACCGGCCTCAACCCCCTGCCGGTGGACCTGACGGCAGGCCCCAAGCCCGACAAGAGCAAGTATTTTGCCGATGGCACGGGCTATCAGGACGACTCCATCTATGTAAAGATCTATCAGGATCGTGCCTACGAATCCAACATCCTGTACGTGCATATCAAGATTGCCGATCCCACCCAGCTGCGCACCGCGCCGGCCAGCACCTTTGTGCACAAGGGCAATCAGCTGGCCGCCACCATCGCCAAGCGCTACCACGCGGTGGCCGCCATCAACGGCGACTATTTTCAGTTTAACACCGAGCGCCACATCGTGCGCCAGGGCACCCTGGTGCGCAACCGCCCCACCGGGGAAGACCTGCTGTTCATCGACAGCGCGGGCGATTTCCATGTGGCATACCGCGCCCGCAAGCCCGAGGTGGAGGCCGCCCGCGCCGCCATCGACGCCCAGGGTCGCACAGTGGTCAACGCCTTCTCCTTTGGCCCCATCTTGGTTGATAACGACCAGGCCGTCTTCCCCGAAAAGGAAAACTACTTCAACACCGCCGCGCTAAAGCGCGCGCAGCGCGCCATCATCGCTCAGCTGGGGCCGCTGGAGTACATGATTGTCTCCACCGAAGGGCCGGAGGACCCCAGCTCCCAGGGCCTGCAGCTGCACGAGGCCGCCCTGTATACCGTAGAGGCCGCCCACAAGCTGGGCAAGACCTGCCTGTACGCCTACAACCTGGACGGCGGCAGCAGCAACTCGCTGGTGCTCAATGGGGAGAAGGTCAACTCCCCCAAGAACCCCAAGAAGCGCGCAGTGAGCGACATCATCTACTTCGCCACGCTGGTGCCCTGATGCCGTTCCCTGTTGTACAGTTTGAGCTATTCGGCCTGACGGTATACGGCTTTGGGCTGGCGCTCGCCCTGGGCGGGCTGCTGGCCCTTTTGCTGCTGCATCGGGACCGGCGCCGCGCAGGGATGACAACCGGCAGCGCGCCGCGGCTGATGCTGCCCGCTATCCTGTTGGGGCTGGTTGGCGCGCGGTTGGTCTATTGCGTGTTCAACTACCGCCGCGTGTTCTTTGACGCGGTGGAGGGGCATTGGCTGGGCCTTGGCCCCTTCTTCCGGCTTGGGCAGGGCGGCCTCAGCCTGTATGGCCTGCTGGCAGGCGTGCTGCTGGCTTGCTGCCTGTATGCGCGGTTCCACCGCCAGAGCGCAGGCCGCGTGCTGGACTGGGCGGCGCTGCCGCTGGGCGTGTTTGCCGGCATCGCGCTGCTGGCGCAGATACTGGGCGGCACCAGCTACGGTGAGGAGGTGCTGGCTGAGGGCCTCCAGTTCTTCCCCATCGCAGTGCGCAACGACTATGAGGAATGGAACTTAGCCGTATTCGCGTGGCAGGGCATCGCTGTGCTGGCGGCGGCGCTGTCGCTGCTGCGCCCGGCAAAAGGCACTGCCCGCCCAGGCGACCGGATGCTGCGGCTGCTGATCCCGCTGTGCGCCCTTCAGCTGTTTTTTGAGGCGCTACGGCAGGACGACTATCCCCGGCTGGAAAGCAACGCCTTCATCCGCGTCAACCAGGTGCTGGCGCTGGCCTTTCTGATTGTCACCGCCATTATGCTCACCCGCCGCCTGGGCACGCGGCACGCGCTGCCGGTGTGGGGCATGCTGGCGCTGGCCGCGGGTGCCGCCATAGCCGCCGAATTCAACGAAAAGCTGCCCATGGCGCGAGAATTGCTCTATGCCCTGTCACTTGCCGCGCAGATTGCGCTGGCCGCCGTCATGCTGCACGCGCTGCGCCGGGACACAGCTGCGCGGCATCACCCCGAAGGAACAACGTGACAAGGACAAATCATAATTAATATAGGAGGCACTGCACATGATTATCACCACCACCCCCACCGTAGAAGGCCGGCAGATTGCAGACTATCAGGGTATCGTGTTCGGCGAGGTGATCACCGGCATCAACGTACTCAAGGACATCGGCGCGGGGCTGCGCAACTTCTTTGGTGGCCGCTCCCAGGGCTATGAGGAAGAGCTGCTGCACGCGCGGGAACAATCCCTGCTGGAAATGCAGCAGCGCGCCCAGCAGTTGGGCGCGCACGCTGTGGTAGGCGTCAAGATGGACTATGAGGTGCTGGGCGCCGACAACGGCATGCTGATGGTCACCTGCTCAGGCACAGCCGTCACGCTGCGGTAAACTTACTCCGCGAAGCGCAGCTCGGTGCGGATCTCGGCCACCTGGGCGATGGTCTCGTGCACCGAGCAATACTTGCCCGCCAGTTCGGCCGCGCGGGCAAAACCCTTTTGCTCCTTTGCGCCATATACCGTCACCACCATCTCCACCTCTTTTAACAGGGTGGGGATTTCTTCGCGCTTCACGCCGCGCACGCTGATATCCACGCGCTCGTATTCCAGGCGCATCTTCTCCGTGATGCCGCGGAAGTTGGAATAATAGCAGCTGCCCAGCGCACCCAGCATCATGTCGTAGGGAGCCAGCGTGCCCGCCTCCGACCCGATGGGCACGGTGATGTTCTTGGCCACCAGCTCGCCCTTGAAGGCACGCTCAAATTTCAGGGTCACGTTGATTTCGGTCATGTTCATAACTCCTTTTGCGCAAGCAGCGCTGATTTGCACAAACAGCGTAGCAGGGGTTAGGGGTGAATGTCAATGCTGAGTTGAGTGGCAGGTATTCCCTTGATAAACGCCAACCCTTCATCACACCCGCGTTTAACAGTTACGTTTTTCAGATCAAATAAAAGATGCC
>Ga0123333_10006235_pt1 | contig 10548 bp, 9 predicted proteins | sample BioC12SIPDNA_3_FD_89957 | JGI IMG/M metagenome (GOLD analysis project Ga0123333, IMG submission 89957) | Anaerobic biogas reactor microbial communites from Washington, USA - Biogas_R2_B C12 SIP DNA | ecosystem: Engineered > Bioreactor > Anaerobic > Unclassified | place: Washington, USA...
AGCCCAGCCGCGGCTGCTTTCGATCTCGGTCCCGGAGACCGCCGGTTCGACGCGGGGTCTTCGGCTCGACCGACACGTTCTCGGGCACGCGTACCCACGGGTGGCGCGGCTTACCCCGGGCTGTGTAAACGATCGCCGCGTTGCGGCTCAAGACGAAAGAGGTCACTTGTGCGAGGTCACTTTGTGTGAAGTGGCAGTTGTGTACCATTCGGCTCTTATCGCTGCCATCCGAAGGGAATGGCTGTGCCCCACAAGAAGCTCCCCGCTGCCTGGCGGATGACGATGGCACGATCCTCAAGTCCATGCCAATGCCGGAAGGACTGGCCGAGGTGACGATTCAGTTCATGAACCAGCCGCCGTTCACGTTGATGGTCTGCCCCGTGATGTAGCCGTTCCGGGCGAGCAGCACCGCTGCGGCAGCCACCTCATCGACGGTGCCGAACCTGCCCACTGGGATCAAGCCAGGTCGGGCGTTGGGGTTGCCCGTGACCATCTCCGTCTCGATCAGGGCTGGGGCGATGGCGTTGACGGTAATCCCTCCTGTGGCGAGCAGGCTGGCGTAAGAGTGCGTCAGGCCCAGGGCGCCCGCCTTCGAGGCGGCATAATGCGGGCCGACGACACCACCGGTCTGAGCTGCCACCGAGGAGAGATTGACGATCCGTCCCCAGCGGGCGGAACGCATCTTCGGCAGCACCGCTTGGGTCACGAGGAACATGGATTTCAGATTGACGGCAATCATCTCGTCCCAATCCTGTTCGGTTATTTCTGAAACAGGCTGAGGGCGGGTGATCCCCGCATTGTTGACCAGGATGGCCACGGGACCAAGCTCGGCCTCCACGGTCGTCACCATGCGGCCGACATCGGCGGCAACGGATACGTCGGCTTGTGTGGCGACACTGCGCCGGCCGAACTTCCTGATAGCAGCGCACGTTTCGCCAGCCTCGCTGTGGCGGGACCGATAGTTGACTGCCACGTCGGCACCGGCTTCAGCCAAGGCCAGGGCAATTGCCTTGCCGATCCCACGGCCGGCGCCGGTGACGAGGGCAACCTTGTCAGTCAGGTCGTCAAGCATCTGTGGAGCTCCCTGATGGCTCGAACGCTCCCGATGCCCGATGGGGCATCGTGTTGAAAACTGGTTCCACCGTCGCTACGCGGCGGTTGGCGATCCGATACACATGTACCGATACACACGTACTTGGTGGAAGCGAGCGACATGTTATCGTGAATATCTTACAGGTACAGGCAGCCGCATGGCTACCGACAGGAGCGGAGCGAATGTCCATGTGCCGGGGCTTGTCCGGCATCGCCGCGCCGCGAATCAAGGCCGTTGGAGAATGACGAATGACGAATGACGAACGACGAAGGAATGACAAATGACGAATGACGAATGACGTAATGACGAATGACGTAATGACGAATGACGAAGATTTGAGGTGCGCGATGATGGTTCGATTGATGGGGTATCGTGTGGCGGCTGTATGGGCAGCTGCGGTCGTCCTGGGTGTCTGGGGGGCGGGCGGATGCCGCGAAGCGGCGGCGCCGCCGGATGCGCAGCCAGTCGTGCCTGTGCAGGAACCGGTCAGCGTGACGCTCGAGCCGATCGATGTCGAGCAGTATGCGGCCGTGTTGGCCGGGCATCGAGGCCAGGTCGTGCTGGTGGACTTCTGGGCCACCTGGTGCGCGCCGTGCGTCGCCGCCTTTCCGCACACGGTCGAACTGCACCGGCGTCTGGCTGATCGCGGGCTGGTCGTCATCTCGGTGAGCCTGGACGACCCGGAGGATGCGGATGCGGTGCGTGCCTTTCTGGCCGGTCAGCAGGCGACGTTCGAGAACTACCACAGCCGTTACGGTGTGGGGTCGAAGGCGTTCGAGTTGTTCGACCTCGATGCCGTACCGTGCGTGAAGTTGTACGACCGCGAGGGGCACCTGCAGCACGTCTTCTCGGGTGGTGAAGCGACGACGGCGGAGGAGATCGACCGTGCGCTCGAGGCGCTGCTGTAAGGCGTCTCTACAGCAGGGCGGTGCTGAAGTACCGCTCGGCGCGGTCCGGCAGGATCGTGGCGATGTTGCCGTCGATCCGGGCAGCCAGGCGTCTGGCCGCCCAGACGTTGGCGCCGGCGGAAATCCCCACCAGCAGCCCCTGGTCACGGCTGAGTTGCCGGGTCTCCTGGATCGCGTCGTCGTCGCTCACCTCGATCACTTCGTCCACAATGGCTGTGTCGAGCACGGCCGGCACAAAGCCGTCTCCAATGCCCTGGATCTGGTGCAATCCCGGTTCATGGCCGAGCAGAGCGGAGACGTTCTTCGGCTCGACGGCCACGATTCTCACGCCCGGCTTGTGCTCCTTCAGGAACGTGCCGACCCCCTGGAGCGTGCCGCCGCTGCCCACGCCGGCCACGAAGCAGTCGACTTCCCCGCGGATCTGCTGCCACAATTCGCGTGCGGTCTCTTCGTAGTGACAGCGCGGGTTGTCGGGGTTTTCAAACTGTTGCGGCATAAACACGTGGGAATCGCTGCCGGCGATCTCCTGCGCGCGGCGGACCGCGCCTTCCACGCCTTCCGCGTCCGGGGTGAGGATCAGCTCCGCTCCGAACGCGCGAATGATCGCTTTCCGCTCGTCGCTCATGCCTTCCGGCATGACGATACGGACGCGATAGCCCTTGAGACGCCCGACCAGGGCGATGCCGATCCCCGTGTTCCCGCTCGTCGGTTCACAGATGATGGAATCGGGTGTCAGACGCCCGTCCCGCTCGGCCGCCTCCAACATGGCGACTGCGACACGGTCTTTGATGCTGCCGCCCGGATTGAGGAACTCGGCCTTGGCGAAGATCCGTTCGCCTTTGAGCTGGATGAGCGGGGTATTGCCAATCAGATTCAGAATATTGTCAGTCAGCATGGCTGGAGTGTGCGGATGCAGAGGCGGTGTGCCGTGAAGGAAGGGGGTGAACGTCTGACGTTCAATCATATTCGCCGACCAGCTGCGTTGGCAGGGGGCATCGGGACGCTCGGGCTGCCGGTCGCCTGCCCGCCCCGGTGCTGATCCGGGGCGACCCGTGGCCACGGCAACGTCCCGCGGCACACGCCCGACTACAATTGCATACAATTGCACGCTGCAGACCGCGTCAGATTAGTGCGCGGAAACCTGCCAACTCCTCCCGTCAATGAACGTCTTGTCGGCCGACGACAGCTCTTCGAGCGGGACGCTCACCCGGGTGCCATCGAGCCTCTCGATCGTCACCGTGGTCAGGTCGGACTTCACGTACCGCCCTTGAGTGATGAATTCCCCATCTGCCGCAGTCCACATGTGCATGCGCGCCTGCTCTGACGCATCAAAGCCGGTCTTCTGAGACGCGTTTGTGGGGGGGGCATAGAACCAGCATTCTCGCATGATCACATGTTCGTTCTTCCCGAGGCACTTGCCGGCAAGCAAGACCATCTGACCGGGGCTCAGGCGTGACGCCTGCCTGCGATCCGCCTCCGTGAACGTACACTCGATGACGGCCGTGTCGTCGTCACCTGCAACGAGCACAATCGATGGAGCCTGCGGCGGATCGTAGCTGATACTGTGAATCACTCCAGTGACGGCAAACCACTTGTTCGTCAGTTCCGCCGTTGCCCAGTCGGCGTCCTGCACGTAGGCCGCGAACACCGCGTCGGCATTGTTGACGTCCAGCCGGGCCCGCCGGATGTGATTGGCTGGCAGCTGCTCGCCGTCCCGCGCCGCGCCGGCCAGGAACGCCGGTACATTATCCCCTGTACAGCCACCAGCCAGCACGAGGCAAACGGCTGGGACCGCCCACAGAACACAGGCCACACGGTGGCAAACACTGAACCCACGGCCGTGTCGCACATGGGATGCCATCGCAGCAGTCTCCTGAGTGACCAACAACTAATCACACATGCACTGCCACCTCTCCGTTCTGCTGTCGGGCTGCTTGGCCCGCAGCGCTGCCCCATCAGTCTACTAGTCTATCCACTTCCAGGTTCCCGGGCGAGAGACGTTGTCTGCTTCAGAAACGGGCCGGCCGCACCTCATCACTGCCGCGCGCCGAGCGATGGATACCGGTCCGTCGGGCTGGCGTCGCCAGCGCGGCGGGCGTCCGCCAACGGTGCACCCCGCACGCTCAAGGTCACTTCGGCACGCGTTGTGCATTCACCTTCGGTGCCGCAAGTCAATCGGATGGGATTTGAGCCGGTCAGCAGCGCGAGGCTCCCCTGCGGAGTCAACTCCGCCAGCACCTTGCCGTTGGGATCGAAGTGGCGGCAGCGTCCGGCAAAATCCAGTTCCACGTAGTGGTCGGGGAGCAGGTCTACAGGGAAGGCGAGGGTGGTCTCGTGCACGCGGAGGCTGGGCTGACACAGGGGGCCTGGCAGTTCGCGCAGCGCTTCGATGCGTCCGATCAGGCATTCGGCCTCGGCATGCGCCGGGAGACCGTTGAAGTACAGATCTACCTCGTGCGTGGCGTTGTAGACCCACCAGTCCGTATAGAACAGGTCAGTCCACGAGAGCGGCCAGGAATAGTCCCAGAAGCGCGTGTCTTCAGGCGTGTCCAGCTCGACGTACCGCCAGCCTGTGAAGGTGAGCGGAATATAGTGGTCCCGCCGCGCATCGGTGCGGGTGAGTTGGACATTGAGGATGCCCCCGCTGCCGTTGGACTTGATCCAGAGTCCCAGCCGCCGGTGGCCGGAGATGTCTACCGCGGCCGGCAGTTGGGCGGCGATCTTGGTCCAACTGGACGGTGTTTCGCTGTTGTTCGCGGCACGGTAGCACACGGCGGCGCCGCCGTCAGGTGTCGTTTCGGACGCGAGTTGCACCTCCTGAGTCACGCTGTCGCTGGCCGTGCCTGCCGTCTGGAATGGATTGCCCTGGGCCGGATCGACGAGCACCACGTTGCCGGGATCGCCGTAGGGAGCCAGCCGGTTGCGGGCGCGGATGCGGACGAATGGCGTCTGGGCTTCGTAGGGATTGGCATAGTCCCAGTTGGCGCGTTCGGGGGCGGCCGCGTTGACGGTTGCCGCGGGGCCGAACTGCAGTGGTCTCAGGTCCCATTGCCCATCGGCCTGCTGCTCCAGGTCGAACTCGGCCCGCGGCCGGGCCAGTTCCGCCAGGGCCGCGGGGCTGAAGTACTCCCGCTGCTTCAACTCATCGCACGCGCGGATGATATCCAGCATCTCGGGCAGGCGTTCGTTCTTCCACAGGTTCCCGGCGCTGACGCTGAACGAAATCGGTGCTTTTCCGCCGAGCGCCTTGAGGCACAGCAGCAGCACTTCATCGGGAGTGACTGCATCGGCGGTCAGCGAGTGCGGATGCGGTGCGAACCAGCCCACGTCGCCGACCAGCAGGTTCTTGGCATGGCCCGCCGGGTTGACCCCTTTGAACCGCAGCGTGTACTCGCGCCGTCCGAAATGGATGGGGTCGTAATGCGGGCTGCCCCGTGTGATCACGTGCCACGACATGTGCGTGTAGCAGGCGTTGCCGCCGAGAAACGCCGGCTTCTGGAGTCGTTTCTGCAGGCCGAGCGCGAATGTCCCCACGCTGCGCCAATGGGGCTGCTGCGCGACCAGTTCTTCGCCACCGTCGAGGTACGACATGTCGGCGCCCACCGCGTTGAACACCTCGGCCAGCCGCGTACAGATCTCATCCGGCAGATCGGTGTGGATGTCGGGGCAGTACACGGTATGGCCCCAGATCGGGAAGCAGTTGACCAGGTGCCCGACCGGTGTCCCGGCCGGATGGGCTGTGGCCGTGGTGCCATGCAGCCCCCTCTGGCACTCGGTGAATCCCGCATCGCCGCGTTTCGCGTAGCCGATGATCTCACCGTCGACGTACAGATCGCCCTGATCCGGCCAGTCCGTGGGTGGCTCGCTGAGGGCGAGGGTTGTCGTCTGCGCGTCGATGTCTGCCGCCAACGTGCCCTGCCGGTCCTGCAGCAGCCGGGCATCGGCGCGGGGGGCGATATACGGATCGTCTTTGGCGCCCCAGCCAACCATACCCTGCATCACGTGCAGGCCGACCTGCATCCCCGCGGCGTGGATCTTGTCACACACCGCCTGCAGCCCGGCCAGTCCGTGGGGGAACAGCGCCGGGTTGATCTCGTACGAAGGTGTCGCACGCCACGGATAGAACTCGATGCAGCCGAAACCGCTGCGGGCCACGCGGATGATCTCGTCCACATTGTCTTCTCCCAGGTCGTGCACCATCAGGTACGAGCGAAAACGTCCCGGGGATTCCTTGATCCATGTGCCGTCCAGCAGGGGATGGGGCAGCCCTTCGGCCAGCTCGACGCGCCCGATGGCGGCCAGGAGCGTGCGGTCCGGCTCCGGCACACCTGTGGGCAGACCGATCAGCGCCGCGCGCGCTCCCACGCAGCCGAACTCGGGATAGCAGCGGACGCACAGATAACCTTTCGCGCTATCCGCCCCGAACGATTCGGTCTGGTCGTTGCAGGCCAGCGCGCACGCGGCATACTGGTCGTCCCAGGCGGCGTTGATCAGTGTCCCCACATGGCGCGTGATGGTCAGACGCAGATTGACGAACTGCAGCCACTGGAATTCCGAACCCTGTACGTCCGTGACCGTCAGCGCCAGGTAGTCCGCCTTCGCTTCGGCCTTCACCCACGCCGTCACGCCCGACGCGCCGAACTCGACTCGGTACGACGACTGGTCCGGCCGCACCGTCGACGCTCCGTGAACCTGGCCGTCCACCAGCACCTGCATGCAGGTCTGACCTGGCTCGCACACGTTGTGCTGGCCATCCGGTGTTCCGAAATACTGGACGGTGCCATCGGCCGCGACCGCCCAGCGGCAGGTATCGTTCTCGAGCACGAATGCCGGCTCCTCGGCCTCTGTGGGCCGCGCGACGAGCGTTACCAGGAGCAGGGCAGTGTATCGCAGCATGGACATGTGTAGAGACCTCTCTGTTGGCGGTCGTCAGCATACGGTATCGTGGAGTCATGATTATGGTATCATGTTCGGGACTCGTTGGGTGAGCTGTTTGCGGGAGTTGGGCCGCAGAGGCACCGGCTGCCGCAGCGCCTGCCTGGCCGTGTGCATCGATGCTTGAAAACACCTTTGTTCATCTACCGGGTATTGGTCCACGCCGCGAACGCTGGCTGTGGGAACATGGCTGCCTGGACTGGCACCGATTCCTGGCGGCACTCGAAGCGGGCGAGATCGGGCGGGGCACGTTCACTACCCTGTCGCCGATCGTGAGCCAGTCGATCGCAGCGCTGGCTGCCGGGGACGCGGGTTTCTTCAGTGCCCGGCTGCCGGGGCGGGAGTTGTGGCGACTTTACCCCAACTTCGCCCGGCACGCTCTGTTCCTGGACATCGAGACGACCGGGCTGTCGGCCTATGGCGATGAGGTGACAGTCATCGGGGCGTTGGGTGGCGGCCGTCTGACGCTGTTCGTCAATGGCATCAACCTGGACGAGTTTCCGGCCTATGTGGCGCAGTTTCCGTTGCTGGTCACGTTCAACGGCAGTCTGTTCGACGTGCCCTTTCTGCGTGCGCGTTTTCCCACGGCCCGGCTGGATCAGGCGCATCTTGACCTGCGATTCGCCCTGGCGTCGCTGGGGTACAAGGGCGGCCTGAAGGCTGTGGAACGCCAGTTGGGCCTGGCCCGCGCGGCAGAGATCCAGGGCGTCGACGGCTTCGAAGCGGTGCGGCTCTGGCACCGCTATCGGCGCGGCAATCGCGCGGCTCTGCGGAAGCTGGCACTCTACAATCTCACGGACGTCGTGAATCTTGTCGATCTGGCGCAGATCGCAGTCGACCGGCTCGTGCGCCGCGCCTGTTTTCCGGGCACCAGTATCGAGTTGGAACCGTATCGTACCAGGCCGCTCGCCGCCGAGTATCTCGATACCTGGCTGGCCGACCACTTGGCGTAAGGCGTCCCATTTCTTGTGAAGGATCTTCATCATGCTCAATCGCACTACGAACCGTCGCGGGTTTCTCAAGAGTTCTGCACTGGCCGGCGCTGGCTACTGGATGGCCACGTCGTCCCTGGCGGCGCCCACCCGGTCACTTCAGGAGAAGCTGAACATCGGCGTGATCGGGGTCCACAGCCGCGGGGCTGCCAATGCAGAGGCGGTGGCCAGCGAGAACATCGTGGCCCTCTGTGACGTGGACGAACGCTACCTGGGGGAAGCGGCCGAGAAGTATCCGCGGGCGCAGACGTACATCGACTGGCGCAGGATGCTGGATCAGCCGGACCTCGATGCCGTGATTGTGAGCACCACGGAGCACACGCACGCGCCGGCCAGTCTCCAGGCGATGCAGCGCGGCAAGCACGTCTATTGCGAGAAACCGTTGGCGCACACGGTGGAGGAGGCCCGCCGGATGCGGGAGGTTTCGAAACAGATGCAGGTGGCCACGCAGATGGGCACACAGATCCATGCCACCGAGAACTATCGCCGTGTGGTGGAGCTGATCCGATCCGGCGCCATCGGCCCGGTGCGCGAGGTCCACTGCTGGGTCGAGCAGGGCATCGAAGGTCCCCGCAGCCGTCCGCAGGATAGTGTGCCGGTTCCCGAGAAGTTCCACTGGGACCTCTGGCTGGGTCCGGCTCCGTCGCGACCCTATCATCCCTGCTACTTCGAAAAACGCTCGCTGTCCTGGCAGAACTGGTGGGACTTCGGCAATGGCGCAGTGGGAGATATGGGCTGCCACATCATAGACCTGCCCTTCTGGGCGCTCGAACTGCAGGCGCCGACGACCGTCGAGGCCGAGGGGCCGTTGCCCGTCCGGCCGGAAACCTACCCCGACGAATTGAAAGTGCGTTGGGAGCACCCGGCGCGCGGCAACCGTCCTCCTCTGACGCTCACCTGGTACGATGGCAAGCAGTGGCCTGAGTCACCGGCGGGGGTCGATCTGACGTCGTGGCATCTGGGAACCATGTTCGTGGGAGACAAGGGGATCCTGGTCGCCGACTACGGCCGTTATCTGTTGCTGCCGGAAGCGCAATTCAAGGACTTCCAGGCCCCGGATCCCTGGATCGCTCCCTCGTTGGGGCATCACGAAGAATGGGTCCACGCCTGCAAGACCGGTGCACCAACGCTCTGCAATTTCGACTACTCCGGAGCGCTGGTCGAGCATAATCTGCTGGGGACTGTCGCGTTTCGTACCGGCCAGAAGCTCCAGTGGGATGCGGAGCAGCTCACGGCCACGAACTGTCCCGCAGCCGAGCAGTATCTGCGTAAGACCTATCGCGACGGCTGGGCGATTTGAACCACCGGCCGCTCAGGCGACCGGCGTCAGGTGCGGTGCGATGGCCATCGCGGTGAGCCCCAGGGCCGCACCGGCGGCGATCAGGAAAGCGCGCTGGATGCTCGTCCGGCGCGCGTAGGCTCCGATCAGCATCGGGATCACGGACCAGCCGGCGCCGCCGACCATGAAGAACAGACCGAGATTATGCACCATTACGACTGCCACCGTGAAGATAGCGGTTGGACCAGGCCTGCCTGCGGCCGCTTCCTGCCGGTTCCCTGGCGGAATACCATAGTCCGCAGGCCTGGACCGGAACCTCCGAGGAGCCCCGGGCATCCCAGAGTGGAGAGTGGAGGGGAGAGTGGAGGGGAGAGTGGAGCACAGTGCGGTGAATGAGCCAGCACCGGGCAACTCTGACACGGTGGCACGCATCTCCCGGTGGCTTGTGCGATGCGGGTGGTGCATCTGTGGCGTCGGGCTGCCGGTGACCGTCCTGGGCAACCACCTCATCGCGGCAGGTGGCAAGTCGCCCAGCGCGTTTTCGCAGAGTGTCCACCTGGTGGGCCTGGTGATCATGCTCCTCGGGCTGCTGGCGGTGCTGGCCGGCTACCGCACTCCCTGGTTTGTGAACCAGCTGGCCATACAGGAGCAGCGGAAGCAGCGGGAGCTGCAGAAGCAGTGGGAGCAGTGGGAGCTGCGCGACGGCCAGTGACGTGGCGGCTAAGGCGCACTCGACTGGGCGGCCACGCGCGTTATGCCGTCGAGCCACGCCTCTGCGTCCAGCCGGCGCCAGGCGCGCGCACCGGCATGCTGCAACCGTGGGTCGCTGCTCGTGATCCGCATGGTCGGCTGGCCCAGGTCCGCGATCTGAGGGTCGACCTGATAGACGCTGCCAGATTCGGTGCCTGGCAGCTGGGGCTTGCGGTCCATCTCGGTATCGAACCAGGCGTTGTCGATGAACTTCCAGGTCTCGGGGGCGGTACCAGGTCCGACGTTGATGAACTCCGGCCTGCCCACGCGGCGGTCAAAGACGACCATGTTCTTCTCGAACACACCGTCGTGGGAGGGCTGGAACTGCGGATCCTTCGTCTCCTGCAGGATGCGGCCGATCCACTTGTCTGGCAGCACGATGGTGTTCTGCACCACGCGGGTCTGGCTGGAGGTCGGCCATGCCACGGGCGCCTGGCAGCCGAAGAACCGGTTGCCGGCCACCAGCAGCCGCGTTGCCTCATAGTCACCGACGCTCGGCCGGAAGTACGGCAGGCCCGTGGAGCCGCCCAGATTCAAGCCGCGGCTCCCGGCACGATCGAAGAAGCAGCCCTGCACGAGATTGTCGGCGCA
>Ga0123333_10006237_pt1 | contig 10548 bp, 9 predicted proteins | sample BioC12SIPDNA_3_FD_89957 | JGI IMG/M metagenome (GOLD analysis project Ga0123333, IMG submission 89957) | Anaerobic biogas reactor microbial communites from Washington, USA - Biogas_R2_B C12 SIP DNA | ecosystem: Engineered > Bioreactor > Anaerobic > Unclassified | place: Washington, USA...
GAGTCGGGGCAGTAGATCACCGGGATCGGGCAGCCCCAGTAGCGCTGGCGGCTCACGCCCCAGTCGCGCAGGCGGAAGTTGACCTTGCGCCGGCCGCTGCCCGCGGCCTCGAAGCGCTCGGCCAGGGCGTTGAACACGGCATCGAAGTCCATGCCGTTGTACTCGCCCGAATTGATCAGGTAGCCGCGCTCGGTGTAGGCCTCGCGCTGTTCGATGCCGTCGAGGTACTCGCGCACCACCGCCACCGCCGCATCGACCTCGACCACGTCGATCGGGCCGTGCGTTCCCAGCGCCACGGACATCGGGTCGTCGACGTCGGCCACGTGCGAGGCGATCTCGGCCAGCGCGTCGCGCACCGCCGCCGGCACCACCACCGGGCGCACCGGCAGGCCGTAGGCCTTGGCGAACTCCCAGTCGCGCTGGTCGTGCGCCGGCACCGCCATGACCGCGCCGGTGCCGTAGCCCATCAGCACGAAGTTGGCGACGTAGATCGGCACGTCCTCGCCGGTGATCGGGTGGATGGCCCACTGCCCGGTGGCCATGCCGCGCTTGTCCTGCGCCTCCAGGTCGGCCTCGGACACGCCACCGCGCTTGAGCTCGTCGAGGAACGCGGCCAGCTCGGGGTTGTGCTTCGCCGCCTTGAGCGCCAGCGGGTGCTCGCCGGCGATCGAGATGAAGGTCACGCCCATGAGCGTGTCCGGGCGCGTGGTGTAGACGGTGAGCGGCTCGTCCTCGCCGTCCACGCGGAACTGGATCTCCAGGCCCTCGCTGCGGCCGATCCAGTTGCGCTGCATCGTCTTGACCGACTCCGGCCAGCCATCGAGCGTGTCCAGGCCGTCGAGCAGTTCCTGGGCGTAATCGGTGATCCGCAGGAACCACTGCGGGATCTCGCGCTTCTCCACCAGCGCGCCCGAGCGCCAGCCGCGGCCCTCGATCACCTGTTCGTTGGCCAGCACGGTCTGGTCGACCGGATCCCAGTTCACCACCGAGTTCTTGCGGTAGGCCAGGCCCTTCTTCATCAGGCGCACGAACATGCGCTGCTCGTGCACGTAGTAGTCGGGCGAGCAGGTGGCGAACTCGCGCGACCAGTCGATCGCGTAGCCCAGCGACTTGAGCTGGTCGCGCATGTGCTCGATGTTGGCGTAGGTCCACTTCGCCGGCGCGGTGCCGTTCCTGATCGCGGCGTTCTCGGCCGGCAGGCCGAACGCGTCCCAGCCCATCGGCTGCAGCACGTTGTGGCCGGTCATGCGCTTGTACCGGCTGATCACGTCGCCGATGGTGTAGTTGCGCACGTGGCCCATGTGCAGCGCGCCCGACGGGTACGGCAGCATCGACAGGCAGAAGAACTTGGGCCGGTCCGGCCGCTCGACCACCTCGTAGGCGCGGGTGGCGTCCCAGAACCGGCGCGCCGCGGCCTCGACGCGGGCGGGCTGGTAGGCGGTGGGATCGGGACTGGAAAGATCCTGGGACACGGCTTCGGCACAGCGACGAGGGGACCGGCAAGCCTACCGCAGCGGGGCGCATCCCGTCATGGGCGGCGCCCGGCCGCCGGCCCGCGGGACCGGTGGCCGGGACCGCGCGGCCGGGCGGTATGGTTCAATCGGCCACCTCCGTCACCACCCGATGTCGCCCATGCGCCGCCTGCTCTGCCTCGCCCTGCTTGCCTGCACCGCGCCCGCCCTCGCCGCCGAACCCGTCACCCTGCACTGCGAGCGCCTGTTCGACGCCCGCGCGGGCCGGATGCTCGGCGCGCACACGATCACCGTAGAGGACGGCCGCATCCGCACGGTGCAGCCGGGCCGGATCGCGCCCGCGGACGGCGGCCGGGCCATCGACCTGTCCGGCCGCAGCTGCCTGCCCGGCTGGACCGACCTGCACGTGCACCTGGGCAGCCAGTCGGGCCCGCAGAGCTATTCCGAAGGGTTCCGGCTCGATCCGGTCGACTACGCCCTGCGCGCGGTCGGCTACGCCGGCAAGACCCTGCGCGCCGGGTTCACCAGCGTGCGCGACCTCGGCGGCGAGGTGGCGCCGCATCTGCGCGACGCGATCAACCAGGGCCTGGTGGAGGGGCCGCGGATCTTCGCCGCCGGCAAGTCGATCGCCACCACCGGCGGCCACGCCGATCCCACCAACGGCTGGAACTCGATGCTCTCGCACCTGGTCGGCCCGCCGGGGCCGACCGAAGGGGTGATCAATTCGGTCGACGACGCGCGCCAGGCCGTGCGCCAGCGCTACAAGGACGGCAGCGACGTCATCAAGATCACCGCCACCGGCGGCGTGCTCAGCTACGCCAGGTCCGGCGACGCGCCGCAGTTCACCCTCGACGAGATCCGCGCGGTGGTCGAGACCGCGAAGGACTACGGCTACACCGTCGCCGCCCACGCCCATGGCGAGGAAGGCATGAAGCGCGCGGTGGTGGCCGGCGTCACCAGCATCGAGCACGGCACCCACATGAGCGACGAGGTGATGCGGCTGATGAAGCGGCACGGCACCTGGTACGTGCCGACCATCTACGCCGGGCGCTTCGTCGCCGACAAGGCGAAGGAACCGGGCTACTTCCCCGAGATCGTGCGGCCCAAGGCGGCCGCCATCGGCGCGCGCATCCAGCAGACCGCGGGCCGCGCCTGGGAGGCGGGCGTGAAGATCGCCTTCGGCACCGACCAGGGCGTCGGCCCGCACGGCGACAACGCGCGCGAATTCATCTACATGGTCGAGGCCGGGATCCCGGTGGCCTATGCGCTGCAGGCGGCGACGATCCACGCCGCCACCGTGCTCGGCGTCGACGACCAGGGCGTGCTCGAGGCCGGCAAGCGCGCCGACATCATCGCCCTGCCCGGCGACCCGGTGGCCGACATCAACGCAGTGCTCGGCGTGGACTTCGTGATGAAGGACGGGCGCGTGTACGCGCAGCCATGAGGCCCGGGGCCGCGCGGGAGCAGCGATGAACCTGGAGTGGCTGGGCTACCTGGCGGCCGTGCTCACCACGCTGGCCTTCGTCCCGCAGGCGGTGAAGACGATCCGCAGCCGCGACACCAGCGGCATCTCGCTCGGAATGTACGTGGTGTTCATCGTCGGCATCGTGTGCTGGTTCTGCTACGGGATCGTGCTCGGCTCCTGGCCGATGATCCTGGCCAACGCGGTGACGTTCGTGCTCGCGGCGGTGATCCTGGTGCTGAAACTGCGCCACGGATAGCGCGGCGCGCGGGTTCAGGGATGCAGCGGTCCGGCGGCCCGCCACATCCAGCCGAACCAGGCGGCGAAGGCCAGCCGCTGGCTGGCGCCGGCGCCGAGCAGCTCCGGCGCCAGGACCGCCAGCCCCGGGACCAGCAGCCACGCCGCCACCGTCGCCGCGCGCAGCGCGCGCACGCCGCCGGCCACCAGCGTGGCGCCGGCGACGAAGCTGATCCACCACAGCATCCACGCCGAGGCATGCAGGCGGCTCGCGGCCGCGTCCAGGTCCGCCGGGTCGAGCGGCAGCGCTCCCTGCGCGGCCCAGGCCAGGGCCGAACACAGCAGCATCGCGGCGCCCAGCCGCGGCGCCAGGCCGGTCCCGGGCAGGCGCGCGCGCAGCCGCCAGGCCAGCACCGCCAGCAGCAGCCCCGGCAAGCCGAACAGCAGCAGGTTGTAGCCGCCGGCGCGCGGCACGCCGATCGCACCCGGCAGCGCCAGCGGATGCCACAGGTGCGAATAGCCCTCGAGCAACGCCCCGGCGACGATGGCGGTGCACGCGGCAAGGGCCGCCGCGGTCGCGGCCAGCGCGCGATCGGGCCGGCTCACTTTCCCTGCCACCGGAACACGTCCTCCACCCCCACGCCGAAGGCGCGGGCGATCCGGAACGCAAGTTCGAGCGAGGGCGCATAGCGCCCGGCCTCGAGCGCGATGATCGTCTGCCGCGCCACCCCGCAGGCCTCCGCCAGCGCCTGCTGGGTCATCGCGCCATGCTCGGAACGCAACCGGCGCAGCCGGTTGCCGATCGGAGTGGGGCGCGGCGTGGCCGGCGCGCGCGCAGTGCCTGTTCCGGAGGACTTCATGTAACCTGCACGTTACATCGGCGCCGGACCGTGTCAACGCCTCCGGCCACGGCTTGGAATCCCGGGCCCGCGCCGCCATCCTGCCCTTCCCCCTTTCCGGAGCCGCCCATGCCCGCCGAGCCCGCCGCGCACGTCTTCGACGCCACGACCGCCACCTTCGAGGCCGAGGTCCTGCAGAAGTCGCTCGAGGTGCCGGTGCTGGTGGATTTCTGGGCGGAGTGGTGCGGGCCCTGCCGGACCCTGGGGCCGGTCCTGGAAAAGCTGGCGGCCGAGTACGGCGGCGCCTTCCTGCTGGCCAAGGTAGACACCGAGAAGGAACCGCAGATCGCGGCCGCGTTCCAGATCCGCTCGATCCCGACCGTGTTCCTGGTCAAGGGCGGGCAGCTGGTGGACGGCTTCCAGGGCGCGCTCCCGGAAGGCCAGCTGCGCGAGTTCCTGCGCCACCACGGCATCGAGCCGGCGCAGGCGGCGGAGGCGGACGCGGCGGTCGAATCGGCGCCGGCCGATCCGGCGGCCGAGGTCGTGCGCCTGCGCGCCGCGGTCGAGGCCGAGCCGGACAAGGACGAGCTCAAGCTCGACCTGGCCCTGGCCCTGCTCCAGACCGGCGCGGCGCAGGAGGCCGAGCGCCTGCTCGACGCCCTGCCCGCCAACCTCGCCACCGACGATCGCGCAGTGAAGGCGCGCGCACGGCTGGGCTTCGCCGCCCTGCTCGCCGACGCGCCGCCGGCGGCCGAACTGGAGGCGGCGGTGGCGGCCGATCCCGACGACCTGCGCGCGCGCCACCTGCTGGGCGTGCACCGGATCGTGGCGGGCGACGCCGAAGCCGGCCTGGAGCAGTTCATCGAGATGCTGCAGCGCGACCGCCACTTCGACGACGGCCTGCCGCGCAAGGCCCTGATCGACGCCTTCCAGGTGGTGGAGGACGCCGCCCTGGTCGGCCGCTTCCGGCGGCGCATGGCCTCGCTGCTGCTGGTCTGAGCGCGCTGGCCGCAGGCCTGCGCCCGGGCCGCGCCGGGCGCCATACCAGTGCGTATGGTAAGCTGGGGTGCCCCCGCCCCGCATCGCCCCCGCGCATGACGCGTTACCCCTGGCTGTTCCGCCACCTGCTCAACCTGTGGCCGCCGTTCCTGGCGGCCGGCATCCACGTCACCCGGCTGGCGCCGGACTGGCGCAGCGCGCGCGTGGAGCTGCGCATGCGGCCCTGGAACCGTAACTACGTCGGCACCCATTTCGGCGGCAGCCTGTTCGCCATGACCGATCCGTTCCACATGCTGCTGGCCCTGCAGTCGCTCGGGCGCGGGTACATCGTCTGGGATCGCGCCGCGCAGATCGAATTCCTCAAGCCCGGTCGCGGGGTGGTGGCGGCGGAGTTCCACCTCGACGACGCCGTGCTGGAACGGATGCGGGCCGCGACCGCCGGCGGCGACAAGTACCTGCACTGGTTCGAGGTCGACGTGCGCGACGCGCACGGCGACGTGGTCGCGCGCGTGCGCAAGCAGCTGTACGTGCGCCGCAAGCGCCCCTGAGCGGCGACGCACGCGCCACTTCACCCGGGGCGGTCGCCGCTGTGTATGCTCCCGCTCGACAGGGGGAATCGATGACCGCACGGCCGAACCAGCCCGCGCCAGGACCGCTGCCCGAAGTGCCGGGACACCGCGTGCTGCGCGTCGTCGGCGAAGGCGGCATGTCGACCATCTACCTCGGCCTCCAGCTCTCGCTCGGTCGCGAGGTGGCGATCAAGGTGATGCGGCCCGAGGCGCTCGCCGACGAGGTCGGCCGGCGCCGGTTCGAGAACGAGGCCCGCACCATCGCCCGGCTCGAGCACCCGCATATCGTCGGCATCCACGAAGTGGGACGCACCGCCGACGGCCTGCCCTGGTACTCGATGCCCTGGCTGCCGCGCGGCCACGTCGGCCAGCGCGACCTCAGCGACGACCCCGGGCGCGTGCGCGAGGTCCTGCGCGCGCTGCTGTCGGCGCTGGCCTACGCCCACGCCCGCGGCGTGGTCCACCGCGACGTCAAGGCCGAGAACGTGCTGTTCGACGAAGCCGACCGGCCGCTGCTGGCCGACTTCGGCATCGCCCTGCGCCGCGGCCACGGCACCCGTGTCACGATGACCGGGCTGGCGGTGGGCAGCACCGCATACATGGCGCCGGAGCAGGCGCGCGGCGAGCAGGTCGACCCTCGCGCCGACCTCTACAGCGTCGGCGTGCTGGCCTGGGAAATGCTGGTCGGCGGACTGCCCTACCGCGCCGATGACGCGCTGTCGATGGCGATCCTGCATGCGCAGAGCCCGGTGCCGCGGCTGCCGCCGGCGCTGCGCCACTGGCAGCGGTTCTTCGACCGCGCGCTCGCGAAATCGCCACGCAAGCGCTTCGCCGACGCCGCGCAGATGCTCGAGGCACTCGAGCGCATCCCGCTCGGAGGGCCGCGCCGCGTCGATCCGCGGCAGTGGTTGGCCGGGGTCGCCGCCGGCCTGCGCCGGGCACCGGCCACGGCCTGGGTCGCGCTGGGGCTGGTCGCCGCAGCCGCCCTCGGCCTGGGCCTGCAATGGAGCCGGTCGCCCGATGCCCCCGCCGCCGCGACCGCCGACGCTCCCGCGCCGGCCGGTGCGTCGCTGCCGCCGGCGGCGCTGCAGGCCCTCGAGGCACCGTCGATGCACGCGGCCGCACCGCTGTCGGCCGCCGACCGCTGGCTGGAGCAGGCGCGCGCGCAGCTGGGCGACGGGCGCCTGGTGCTGCCCCCGGGCGAGAACGCCAGCCACAGCGTGCTGCAGGCGATCCAGGCCGACCCGACCCATCCGCAGCTCGCCGCCACCGGCGCCGACGTGCTGCAGGCGCTGGGCGATGCGACCGCGCAGGCGATCGCCGGCGACCGCGACCCCGGCGCGCTGCTGCGGGCCGCGGGCCGCATCGTCGACGCCGGCGTGGCCGGGGACGCCGCGCACGCGGCCTGGCGTCGCCGCGTCGGCGCGGCGATGGAGCAGCGGATCGCGGCGGCGGCGGCGCGCGTCGATCGCGCCACCGCCCTGGCCGTGGTCGAGCAGGCACGCGCCGCACGCCTGCCCGAGGCAACGGTCCGGACGCTGCAGGCGCAGGCCGGCCGGATCCCGGACCTGCAGGGACGCGACCCGGGCGACCTCGAGGGCATGCAGGTCCTGGAAGGCACGGCGCGGCCGCTGGCCGCCTTCCTGCGCCCGGTCTCGCGCGCCGAATACGAACGGTTCGCCAATGCCACCGGCCGCACCGCCACCCGTTGCCGCGAACGCGCCTCGCTGCTGCGCATGGTGGCGCCGCGCGACTGGATGCGCCCGGGCTTCGAGCAGGGCCCGGGCGATCCGGTGGTATGCGTCTCGGTGGCCGACGCGGAGGCCTACGCCCAGTGGCTGGGCCGGCGCGACGGCCGCCGCTACCGCCTGCCGACCGTGGCCGAGGCGGCCCGCCTCCCGGCCGCGCCGGGCCGGCCGCTCTCGGAGTGGCGCGCAGACTGCGGCGCCGACTGCGACCAGCGCCGGGCCACCGGCGCCAGCTGGCGCAGCGAGGACAGCGCGCGGCTGCTCGAGGCCGGGCGCGGCTACGACGACGTGGCGTTCCGCCTGGTGCGCGAGTTGTAGCGCCGCCGGCCCGGTAAGATCCCCCGCATGTCCCCCGCCCCGACCCTGGCGCTGCGCCTGCAACGCCTGTTCCTGTCCGGACTGCTGACCCTGCTGCCGATCTGGCTGACCTGGGTGGTGGTCAAGTTCGTCTTCGTCCTGCTCTCGGACATCAGCCGGTCGTGGGTCGGCCCGGTGTCGCAGCGCATCGCCGCGCGGGCACCCGATACGCTGGGCTGGATCAACGCCGGCTCGGTGCAGGCCACCATCGGCATGGCCGCCACCCTGGTGCTGATCCTGGCGGTGGGCTGGCTGGCCCGGCGCGTGGTCGGCCAGCGCCTGCTGCGCTGGATCGAGGCGTTGGTCGAGCGCATCCCGCTGGCCAACATCATCTATTCGAGCGCGCGCAAGCTGCTCGACATCCTGCAGACCAAGCCCGACGGCACCCAGCGCGTGGTCCTGATCGACTTCCCCCACGACCAGATGAAGTCGGTGGGCTTCGTCACGCGCGTGATCCGCGAGCACGGGACGGGGCGGGAACTGGCCGCGGTGTACGTCCCGACCACGCCCAACCCCACCTCGGGCTACCTGGAGATCGTGCCGGTCGAGAAGATCACGCCCACCGACTGGACCGTCGACCAGGCGATGAGCTTCATCATCAGCGGCGGCGCGGTGGCGCCCGACTCCATTCCCTTCGCCCCGCCGCCGCAGGGGGAACCGCGCAACGGATGAACACGCCCCGCCCGCTCGACGACCGCGCCACCCGCCTGTTCATCGCGCTGGCGGCGTTCTTCTGTGTCAACGCGGTGCTGGCGGAATTCATCGGGGTCAAGATCTTCGCGCTCGAGGACACCCTCGGCATCGCCCCGCTGGAATGGAACCTGTTCGGCCAGGCCGGCTCGCTGAGCTTTACCGCGGGCACCCTGCTGTGGCCGGTGGTGTTCGTGTTCACCGACGTGATCAACGAGTACTTCGGCCGCCGCGGCGTGACCATGATCTCCTGGATCGCGGTGGCGCTGATCGTGTACGGATTCGTGTTCGCCTTCATCGCGATCGCCCTGGCGCCGGCCGGGTGGTGGGTGGAGGCCGCCCGGCCGCAGGGCGTGCCCGACTACCAGGCCGCGTTCGCCGCGGTGTTCGGCCAGGGGCTGTGGACGATCGCCGGCTCGGTGGTCGCGTTCCTGGTCGGCCAGCTGATCGACGTCTCCGTGTTCCACCGCATCCGGCGCGCCACCGGCGAACGCATGGTCTGGCTGCGCGCCACCGGCTCGACCGCGGTCTCGCAGCTGGTGGACAGCTTCGTGGTGATCTGGATCGCGTTCGTACTCGGTCCGCAGCAGTGGCCGACCTCGCTGTTCCTGGCGGTGAGCAGCGTCAACTACGCCTGGAAGATGCTGGCCGCGATCGCGCTGATCCCGCTGCTGTACCTGATGCGCCGCGCCATCGCGGCGTACCTGGGGCCGGAACGCGCGCGGGAACTGCGCGCGGCCGCGGCCGGCGCCTGAGCGGCCGTCCTCCGGCCGGACGCCACGCGCGGCAGAGGCGGCGCCGCGGCCCGGCGCCACCGCATCGGTAACGGGCGCCGGGTGGGCGCGCGCGACACCCCTGGCGCGACGCACCCACCCGGACCCGGGCTCAGTACATGAGGCGCAGGGTCACGCCGTAGGTCCGCGGCGCGCCGAGGAACGCGTTCCAGGAACCGGTCTGGATCGGCGCGTCGAAGCCCACCTGGCTGTAGGTCTCGTCGGTGAGGTTGCGGCCCCACAGCTCCACCGCCCAGCGCCGGTCGCGCGACCCGAGCACCACCCGCGCGTCGACCACGGTGTAGGCGTCCTGCAGCTTCTGCGGGTCGAGGTCGGAGCCGGTGTTGTGCTCGCCGGTATAGCGCGCGCCGAGGTACACGCGCGCCAGCATGCGGTCGGCGAAGTCCCACTCGTAGGTCATCGACGCATTGGCCTGCCAGCGCGGCATGAAGCCCGGGGTGGCGCCGGGCAGCAGCACCAGGTCGGCGTCGGGCAGCAGGTCGTCGCCGAACTGCGCGTCGAGCCAGGTCGCGCCGCCCTGCAGCGACAGGCCGTCCACCGGCGTCTGCCACATCAGGTCGAGGTCCAGGCCGCGGCTCTTGAGCTCCGGGATCGAGCGCACCACGTAGCTGGTGCCCAGGAAGCTGTTGAGCTGGAAGTCGGTGAAGGTCTGGTGGAACAGCGAGGCGTTGAGCAGGAGGTTGCCGCCGGCCAGGGTCGACTTCAGGCCCAGCTCGTAGCTGTCGACGAACTCGCCGGGGAACGAGGTGTCGTCGACCGGGGTGATACCCGCACCACCCGACGACAGGCCGTTGGACGACTGCACGCGGTCGAGGTTGAAGCCGCCGGCCTTGTAGCCGCGCGCCGCCGACACGTAGGTCATCAGCGCCTCGCTCCAGCGGTAGGACACCCGCAGCGACCCGGACCATTCCTTCTCGTCGCGCTCCTGCCAGGTGTCGCGGCCGTGGTGCATCACGTTGCTCCACGGCAGGCACATGTATCCGATGACGGTCGGCACCAGGCCGGGGACATAGGCCCCGGGCACGCCGCGGCCGCCCAGCGCCGCCCCGACCTGGGCCGGATTGAGCAGGCCGTTGGCGCAGCCGATGCCGCCGTTGGGGTTGCTCAGCTGCGAACGCAGCTGCTTGCGCTCGTCGGTGTAGCGCGCGCCGATGGTGACGTCGAGCGCGTCGGTGGCGTGCCAGACGTTGTTGGTGAACAGCGCCATGCTGCGCGCGTTTTGCTCGAAATGGTCGTGGCTGCCGCCGCCGACGAAGGTGGTGCCGTAGGGCCGCCCGGCCGCCTGGGACAGGAACAGGAACGGGTTGCTGGTATCCACCAGCCCCGGCGGGAACGCCGCGGCGATGTTGCTCAGCAGCGCGATCGACAGGTAGGGCTCGTA